>Ga0209700_100681_pt1 | contig 66738 bp, 44 predicted proteins | sample SiratroredBW_FD_187528 | JGI IMG/M metagenome (GOLD analysis project Ga0209700, IMG submission 187528) | Root nodule microbial communities of legume samples collected from California, USA - Siratro red BW (SPAdes) (version 2) | ecosystem: Host-associated > Plants > Roots > Nodule | place: USA... | reverse complement strand
ATAGCGAAGGCCTCTCAAAAACCAGTGATTCAAATTATGTGCGTTCAATAAATAGTTCTTCTTTCATCATTTCCAGATCCAGTTATTATCATGAAGTAATATAGTTCACTAGTTTTTTTTTTTTTTCTTTTCTATATTTTGGTATGGACGCCACAGAAGTTTCGAAAGTAAGATGACAGATATGCATGTCTTTATCCAAGCACGGACAAAAAAAAAAATTGTTAATTATTTAAATTATAAAATTATTTAATTTAAGAAAATTAATGGCTTGGAATAATACAATGATTCCTATAAGTGATTAGTGGAATCTATAACCATTTTTAAGATATTAATTATAATAAAAGTAACTAATTTTCAAGATACAATCGATTAAACTATATGATTTCCTATTTCGATCCTAATCATATAGCAAGGATGCAGAAGTTAGATTGAAGTGCAAGTCTAAAAAGTCTCCATTCACAACTCAAATCCATTTTCAAGAGAGACACTGTTTGTGCCGATATGAGATAGTTAAACTCTATCTAGTAGTTTGCCCTGGACTTGTTTAGGTAACTCATCCTCTGATGATCCAATTTCAAACCCTTCTACTTGTTTTCTCTTTATCATATCTTGACACATTGGTAGAAACAAATTATAGTTTTCTCCTAAAACAGATGACATAACACACACACACATATATATATATATATATGATAAATAAGAATAAAGTGAAATACAATTTCTATTTGCCATGTGTTATCCCAATAACTTTTTAATCATTTTCGGCTAGTGAAAGTTAAAGTTCTTAGGTGTGCATTGCTAGCTGATGTCTCCAAAAAATTGTTCAAGGTAGTCTGAGAAATACCTAGTTGGTCGAGAACATTAAGTTTAACTAAAAAACACTTTCCATATATGAAGCCATTAGTCTTGAGACATTTGGTGCGTTAACTCCTATAAGAGAACATTCTTTCTGACATAAATTAAAAAAATCCATGCAGTGCAGAAACTAGAGAACATTCCTTCTGACATAAATTAAAATCCATGCAGCGCAGAAACTTGAGGAGACAATGGTTTTGTTTTATGCTGTCATATATACTACATCAATGGGGAAAACTAGATGATTGTACATAGAAATCATATATCTAAAATATATTGTAAAATATCTCACGTTGCTTCCATTAACAAATACGTATACCTTTTACGGTTCAATAATTACACAAGCTTTACATACCTAATCTACATGTCAGGTGACAAGCTACACAAATCCTGCCTCTGCAAATTTTATAAATAAATGGAAATCTGAGGAGCAAAATTGTAAAAGCTATTGGCAATGCTCACTGCTTCAATGCCACTCCCCAACACAGCATGAAGAGAAATACAAGTTGAAGTTCTAAGAAAGGAAGTTTAAAAGTATTTTTACATTTCACAACTCCCTTTGCTTCAACTTCCCTCTCTGAAGTAGGAATCACAATTTCAAACCCTTTTACTTAGTTTCTCGGTATTTCAACGTACAATGGTACAAACAGACTTTGAAAGACCTATGGAAGAAATAGGGTTGAAACACATGCGTCACAGGTTACCATCACTTCTGAAGGCTTGCATCAAGGCAGAATGAAGAATATCCCTAAAGAATTGCTTAGAATCCTTTGCCAGCAGAAGAGGGTGTCTCCCTCCGGATTCAGAATGGAATACTGTAAAAAAGATAATGTGATTATCAATCAAATCATTAATTTAAAATTAACAAACCAACAAAAGAAATCAGTAGACAAGTCATGGATACACAATACATTAGCATAAGAGATTTTGTACAGCTACATTTTTAGATTAAAGTGTGGGAGATTTAACAAATCTCCGATAAATTATACTTTATATTAGCAACAAGAAATGAATTAATGAAGAGAACAGTTAGAGTGTTCCAAACCCTTCTACAAAAATGTTCATATACACATTGCCTCTATACTTATAACTTGCATCAGCTGATATAGGCAAAGTTCCCCCTAGACCTCTCCTCAAAATCTCCTCCCACGACAGTTTAGACATTAATGATCTGCTTACACATTAATGAATACTATTTGATATGAATTCAGACTAATTTATGTTGTAGAATCATTCATATACAGTTCATCAATTTTGCAGTCAAAATTATGAAATGAAATTCATAATGCGAATAGCATTGTCAACTCCCTTCTGCCAACTTTTCTTGGCTCATATTCTCCAAATTACAAAGCATTAAACAGTCATTGCTGATACATTCGTAGACCTGTTTCAATCTTGCCCCGTCTCTCTCAGAACACGTTATAGCTTATCAGCTTCCAATTTTGTTACTGTACTCAGAACAATTCTGCAGTAGCTTATGAGCTTCCAAAATTATATTTATAGTTTAATCATATTGCTTCAATGAGATTCCACAGTCACATAGCTAGGATCAGCTACAATTTACTATGCTCAGTTACTAATGCATTTGATCTATATATGTGTATGTATTGTAATTGCTAGTTTAAGAAGCTCTACCACGACAGGAAAGATGTTGAAATATTGAAGCCTGGTTATAAAGATTAACATTTTATAAAGAGGAAATAGTCTTTAATAGATATAGAAGAAATTTAAACAATTAATGACAATTTTGTACAATTGGGCAAAGCTTAGCAGAAACTGCTTGACCAAAAACGCCTAAAGCTATTAGATGTAAACTGAATTTGTGAACAACTAATTCTAAACCATCCTCCACAAGAGAAATATTAGACATAAAAGAATATTTAGAATTTATCATTTCTATAGTAGTCTTCTATACATTAATATTTTTATTTTTGCTTTTGGGTCTAAACAAAAGATTTAAAGTTATCATTTTTCTTAACTGACAATTTAAATCAAACTTATAGATTGTGAAATTTAGCAGAACATCAAAATAATAAAAATTACTAATGTAATTACTTTAACTATTTTGTAATCAACAAATCCCTAGTTATATTTGCAAGCTATGACATTATTACCAATTTTGTTCAAAAGCAATAACAGATAACAACAGCAAAAAGGCAACTGCTAGAAAAATGTCTGATTTGGAAAAAGAATTATATTATTTACAGTTAACAAATAATCAATTAAAACTCATCTGACCATCTCCTTTAAAACTTAGAGTTTCTGTTGTTTAGTAAATGTGGATTACAGAGTGAAATATTTGCAACTTCAAAAAATTGTAATTGAAAAGGTATAGAAATATTGTGGAAAATGAATTAGCACCTGTAGAAGATGTAGACAAATGGGCATTGCTCCACATCTAATTTTGAACTTGTGCTTCATCTTATTACCTAACACTCAGGTTTTCAATGTGAGCAATCTTTTCCCAGTCTTCGCCTTCTGGATTCTGACAGGAATGAACATTCCCAAATTGTAAGAGAAGAGATGGATTTGGTCAGACCCTCCTCTGTAAGCATTGGAGGCTGGACCAATCAAGAAGAGTGAGAGTGGAGAGGTGACAGAGACACATTTAGTCCATCTTTTAAAGATTTGGGCAATCAACTATTTGTAGAGAAGTAACAGAGTGTGGCAGCAAAACTTCATTGGGAAAATACTCCACATCAACCTTTTCAATACTCAAGCTTTCAAGATATGTATTTGCATCCAAGGTCTCTCTCAGGAAGGCCATAAGTTATAGACTTGAAAGAGAAACACGTTTTACATTTGATGGCAAGCCTCGTCCATGGAACTTGGATTTTGAATGTGAGCAATCTTTGCCCAATCTTCGCCTTATGGATTCTGACAACGTTGTTCCAACAATGGGCAGTCCCAAATATGAAGAGATGAGACGGATTTGGGGAGACCCTCCTCTGGTAAGCATTGGAGGTTGGGGCAGTGCCAAAGTATGAGAGAGGAGAGGTGGCAGAGACCCTTGTACTCCATCTTTTTCAGATTTCGGCAATCATAGATTGTTAGAGAGGTAAGAGAGCGTGGCAGCAAAACTTCATCGGTAAAACACTCCACATCCACATTTTCAATACGCAAGGTTTGAAGACATGTGTTGGCATCCAAGGTCTCTCTCAGGGAGGCGATGAGTTTTAAACTTGAAAGAGACACATCTTTAACATTTGATGGCAATCCTCTGTCTGGGAACATCTCCACTTTTGGACACTCAACTAGCCGCAGCTGAGTAAGAGACGGAAGCAAGATTTGCATGCGTTTTGGCAATAACTTCAAATTCTCACATCCTCCAATTATAAGTCTTTGTAGCCACGGTGCAGATAGTCCTTCAGTGGGAAATGATTCAAACTGAGAGCAATCATAAATTGTTAGTTCCTTGAGATGACTATGAGCGTAATCCTGTGAAATTCTTCTTAGGTTTTGGCACCTTCTCACTTCAAGTAAACGGAGCTTTGGAAAGAAATCTAGCTGAAAGATTGTAAGAGAGTGGCAGGAACCATGAATCGACATTTCTTCAAGGAGATCGTAATGGGTAACGGGAATAATCACCAGTGGACATTCATAAATTCTCAAGCGTTCAAGCGACGATGTGTCCATGTTGTTTTCGCTAATGATGATCTTATCACATTCACCAATAATTAGTTCTTTTAAATGAAGAAGTTGCTCTGACGGACCTTTTAGCTTGGGACAACTATATATATAAAGATATTCAAGACGTGGAAAAGAAGTAGTTTTACATTTCCATTCTTCCCATTCCTTCATCTTGTAGAATTTCAATCTTTCCAAGTTCATGAATGAAGAAGAGCTGCTCCCATAAAAATCAGCACCAATGCTCACTATTCCATCAAACCCTTCAATAAGTAGAGTCTTCAGAGACGACAAAAGTCCAAGGGAAGGCAAACATAGGCAATATTTACAGTCCTTCAACTGTAAGAATACCAAATTTGATAATGAATTATCGAATACCCAGTTTAGGAATTGGGTACCACAATAGCTCCTGATTGATAAACGTTCCAAGTGTTCAGAAGGTTGTAGATTCTCAAGTACTTTGTTTTCTTTCCTTGTATCATTAGGGAGGTGGTCAGACTTCCAATTTAACTCTAGGTCCACAAGGTGTTGATTGTGTAAATTTGCTTCTAATGTATCTAAAGGATTCACAATATTCTGCACCTCATTAATTGATAGCCTTCCATGAAGATCCATTCCTCCCAACAACTTAGTACTGAGCTCACTATTTTTGTAAACGACGAACGTATTGAGTATTTGAAGATTCTTCAATTCTCCAAAATGCATTGGCATCTTTGTCACTTTTGTATTTTCAAATTGCAGGCAACGCAATTTGGTCAGTTTATGCAAATTTGAGGGCAACTCTTCTAGACTACAACAGCTGTTCAATTTTAGTATTAACAAGTTATAGAGCAAACATATTGAGTGAGGTAGTTTTTGTATATCAGTACATGAAAGATCTAAGGAATGGAGATGTTTAAGATCACCTACCGAATACGAGACCTCTTTAAGGTCCGAACAACCATGGAAAGATAAGACAAGTAAAAACTTCATCTTCGAGAACAAATCATGTATCGAAATCTTGAAATGCCAAGGATTGTAAGAGTAAGGTAAACAATGTTCTGTAACTGGAAGAAATGAACGAAGTCTTTTAGCATCAATTAAACTTCCAAATCCATCCAAAGATTTTACGTCATGGACTGCATATGAAAAGACGTGTTGTTTTTGGTATACAGTTGCCTTTATCAAATTTCAACCTGAAACAAAAATCTCCACAAACATATTTTGCCAAATCATTCAGAAGGTCATGCATCACGAAATGCCTCTTCACGCTTGATTCATGCCATGTGACAAAATGCCTTTCTATGTTTGATTGTTGAAAGAAAGATCTTGACAATAGATCATTAAAGTACTGTTCACCAACTTCTTTTGGATGTTTAATTTGTTGTGGGCACCGTATAAAATTTTCGGCCATCCACAACGAAATTAACTCCCCCTTCACAAACACATAATCTTTGGGAAATAAGGCACAATAAGCAAAACACCTTTTAAGATGAGAAAGAAGGTAGTGATAGCTCAGAAATAGAGCAGGGATAATTGCATTGTCTTCTTTTGGTAAGTCCCACGTGTTGCTTTCCAATATGCTCTGCCAGTCTGAAATGGATGACTTTTTGCTCAACATGCATCCAATTGTTTTCAGAGCTAGAGGTAATCCCTTGCACTTCTTAACTATTCTTCTACCAATCTCCTTTAGCTTATCATTCATTTTAAGATTATTATCTTTTGATGCATGTTTTTCAAATACTTTCCAGCATTCATCCTCTTGCAATTGCTTCAGGCGATGCACTTCAGACTGCATGATAGTAGCAACATTCTCATTACGAGTTGTGACAAGAATTTTACTTCCGGGAGCCCCATAACTAGAGGAGTTTCCACAGTTTCCCATTTATCTCGGCTTTGGTTCCAAACATCATCCAAAACAAGAAAAATTTTCTTTCCAGACAATTTTTCTCTCAGTTTTTTGTGAATCATTTGTAGGTTTCCACTGTCATCCGTTTTACCAGTGATGCCCTCAAGAATTAATTTTGTCACTGTCAAAACGTCAAAATTATCTGAAACACAGACCCAAGCTTTGATATCAAATTTGGCCTCCTCCATCTTTGGGTCACCATATACATGTTGGGCGAGTGTGGTCTTACCCAACCCACCCATGCCCACAATAGAAAGTACTGATGGTTGGTTTCGAACGTCGGTTTCCGATGTGAGCCAATTAACGATCATTTCTTTGTCAGCATCTCTGCCATAAATAACACTTTCAGCACCAACCAAAGAAGTTGATGGCACTTTCTGTGACTCGTAACTACCAGATCCAACACTAGAGTGTTTCAAACCTAGAGAACCCTTTTGCCTTGCAAGATGTTCTAATTTTTCCAGGACTTCTTTCAATCCTGATTCAATTTTCTTGTTAAAAGGACTGAAAGTTGCATGGAATATGTTTGATACCTTGTAAGTGAAGGTTTGAGATTGAGATTGAGCTTCCACTTGGCTACTGGTGAGTTCATAGTCTATTTCACCCAATAGATCCTCTGCATCAAAGACAGCCTCTTTGACAGCAAAAAGCCAAGCTTTGACGTGTGGATCTCTGAACTGCTTTTGTTCTGCATCGTCAGCGAGAGCATTGATGGAGTTCAGCATGATGTTCAAATCGCCAAGCAGCTTCTCATCAAGTTTTCTCTCACGAAAGAAGTGAACAAGTTGAGGAGAAGCGAGCCTGTCGAAAGCAACCTGAAGAAAGGCCGAAAGAAGAGCACCACCAACAAGTTCTGCAGCCATGGTAGGAGTTGGAAAGGGAGTGAATGGTGAATGGAAGTGTGTAACTTGAAATGGAAGTTTAGGAGACAGCGATTCAGTGCAGGGATGGTATAGTGATGAAATGAGTGAAGCAATAATTGTTGAGTGTTTCTGATAGGAAAAGTGTTCACAGCTGTAATCGATGAATGGATGTCGGATAATACTGTAAGAAATCAATGAAATTTTGACCAGTGACATCTGACTTGATATTTAGTACTTTGAAATCTAAATTTTATATGGACGTAATAAACTTTAATTGCTTGGATATTCTCTGACCTCAAAAAAAAAAAAAAGAAAAAAAAAAAATCTTTCTGAATCAATTAGATTATATTGATGCAAATTTATTTGATTACTAATGCTCATACTTTCTTTATTCAATTAATTGGCTATCATGAGATAATTAAGCTAGTTTATAACATGCAGTCAGTAATTTTTAATTAGCCAAGATTTGGTTTATTATTAGTCTTTTTCTTCTCTCCATTCATCATTTTTGTCAACTTGGTTTAATAGCGGTTTCTTCTCTGCTTTTTTTGCTTCTAGTCTGCTACTGGTTTAATGCAGTATAGGGTGAATTGATTGTGCTCAAGTGTCCTAGTTACTATTATGCCATGTTTCTTTAGTTATCCAGCCAAAAGCTGACCATGCTTATGCATTGAGTGTTGAACCATCAAAGCAAAGATTGCACATCTGCTGCATTGGATATATTTTGGCGATAAGTTTTGTTTGCCATTTGGTTCCTATGATAGCAGTCAAAATGCATTGTGCTCCCGCATGTCATTGATTTCTTTGCTATATCTTTGCACACACAGAATATATAATATTTCTAGTTTATTTGTGAATTTTTATATTTGCAAGAGTTATTTAGTTATTGTTTGGATTTATAAGGGTATCTTTTGAAGTTATGGTTTACCATGGGAATAAATTTGTAAATCTAGATAAATGAAATATGACCGTGCGGCATCTAGGAAATCATCTAATCTAGATAGATGGAGATATTTTGAGCTATTATATATTCTTAGAGAAATAGGGTATATTTTAGTAGTCGAATTATGATGAAGATATTAAAGCCTTAACTTATAACCAATAAAATATTTTTGCATTTAATATTTGTATTCAAATCTTAGGAAGAAGTTACCAAAAAAAAGATTGAAGAATACAATATTAAAGCTATGTACGTTTAACCAGACTTTTTTTACTATTAGCAAAACGTACTTCTAACAATTTTTTTGTAAAAAAGATAGTCTGATTAGTAGAGCCATTAAATCTTTAATTTAAAATAAAACCTAACAAAAGATAAGTCAACACATCATCAATACATTAGCATAAGAAATTTTCAGAACTGCATGCTGGGAAAGACGTATGAAATGCGGAAGCCTTGATGTTAAAGTTGACACAAAAGAAGGTAAAATGGTTGCAAACAGGTTCCTTTCATAAAAAAAAAGAAAATTTTATTTGCCAGATTCCCTTCTTAATGGTTTCAAGAGAGGCCTAAGCAATCATTGTGTAATTCACAATTCATATATGGCTTGAAATCTTTTACCTCTAATAATTTCATCTAGATTGCTGTTTCTGCTAGAGGGTTAACGGCATACTGAGTGCTCAGAGAAATGTTCATTTTTCTTGGTTTATATTATTATAGCATGCTGGATTATCTGTGCCTGACATATTTATCTTGGTTTTATATTCATGACTTTTTTACAATTTTTTTTCTATGATTGTTAGTTTCCAAAATTGAGAGTTATTTTTATCAACAATAAAGAATACTATAAATGGAAGTATTTAAAGGGGTGTTTCAATCTGTATACATATATAAATAGTCATTCCAAAATTGAAAGTGGCATAATTAATTGAAACAAGAGCGTGCATTGCAGAAAAGTGCGTTCTATTGCGTTCCTTGAAAAGTAAATTTAGAAGCAATTAGACCAACGAAGGGGTTCAGCAAAACAATTTATTTAGAAAAATGTTAGAAGTTTATAATAGTTCATTTAAATTTTTTAGTACAGAACTAGTTCGCTGAACTAGTCAATAATAGTTCAGTTCACTGTTGACGAGGATAAATTGGTTTTGTTTAATGCTGCCACAGGTAAAATATATTGTAAAATATCTAAAGCTTCTTTCCTTAACAAATACATGTGGTTTTTTTTGGTGCAAGTACTCAAGATTTACTAATCAGGTTACTTACTGAATCTCTCCTTTGCTAATTTTATGAACAAATGGAAATCCAAGGAGGAAAAGCAAAAAGTAAAAGCTGTTAGCAATGCTCACTATTTCAATTCCACTTTCCAAATAAGCTAGAAAAACAATACATGACCAATACATGTTCTAAGAATTAATGTTTAAAAGTATTTTCCTTTCACTCCTCTATTTCAATTTCCCTCTCAGATGTAGGAGTTCTACTGGGAATTGAATAGGAAACTCATCCTAATATAACAGAATTTCAAGCCCTTGTACTTATTTTCTCTTTATAATATATCATGGTACATTGCTAGAAAAGAGCTTGAATGCTATTTCCTAACTCAGTAAGAAACCATGTACAATTTCAAGTTCTAAGAATAGATGCTTAGAAGCATTTCCATTTCACAACTCCCATTGCTTCAATCTCTCCATCAGATGTAGTAGTTTGCCCTGGACTTGTTTAGGTAACTCATCTTCTGATAATCCAATTTCAAACCCTTCTACTTGTTTTCTCTTTATCATTTCTTGACACATTGGTAGAAACAGATTGTAGTTTTCTCCTAAAACAGATGACAAAACAGATTATATGTCAACAATATCTGAATCTTAACTTTCAAAATCTAAACAATAAATAAATATATAACTCTCAGATCTTGAATGTGAGCAATCTTTTCCCAGTCTTCGCCTTATGGATTCTGACAACTCCGTTTGAGCAATAGACATTTCCAAATTTGAAGACATGAGATGGATTTGGGCAGACCCTCATCTGATAAGCATTGGAGGTTGGGGCAGTTATGAAGTGTGAGAGAAGAGAGGTGGCAGAGACCCTTGTACTCTATCTTTTTCAGATTTTGGCAATCACAGATTCCTAGAGAGGTGAGAGAGCGTGGCAGCAAAACTTCATCGAGAAAACACTCAACATCCACCTTTTCAATACACAAGCTTGCAAGACATGTGTTGGCATCCAAGGTCTCTCTTAGGGAGGCGATAAGTTTGAAACTTGATACCTAACAATTGGCTATTTGTTTGTCAACGTACACTATTTGTTTAATTTGTTTAATATGTTATCTAAAAGAGAACCACAAGCATACTTGTAAAAGTAAAAGGGAAAAATAAAACTAGTTTATATTTAACACTCTTAGCTTTTTATCCTGGACAGGCTTTTCAATACATTTAGGAACCTTTCTTTGCATTCAAAAAGAATCAAAGACATGAGAAATAGTGTGAATAACTGCATTCCATTAAGTTTGTTTTTTTGTGAGAAACTTCATTAATTTAACGTACCAAGCATGGATTAAGAAGAAAGAATGATAAGTGGACAAGAAAATAAATTTAACCAACTACTAGATGACGATGATGGATGGAACTATACCTTCCAACTACAGAGTAATCCTTGGAGAATAAATGCCACATTCCAGGACTTCTGCCCTTCACAATTTTCAGTCTCCCAAGTATAGAAAACATATTTAGTTGGATTTCAATTTGCATGCAACAGAGGACATTGCATTTGAAAAGCTGTAGAGATATTGTGGAGAATTGGCACCTGATAAGAGGAGTGAGATTTCAGGAGTTGAAATGGATCTAGACACACCCTCTGGTAAGCATTGCTCTGGAAAACCTTTTAACTTTGGACATATCTCTATAGAAAGATATTGAAAACATGGGAAAGCAACAGTTTTACATTCCCATTTCGTAGAATTCCAACCTTTCCAAAAGCAGAAATGAATAACTGCTTCTATAAAATTCATCAGCAATGCTTACTATTCCATCAAGCCCAGTAATTTGTAGGGTCTTCAGAGATGACAAAAGTCCAAGGGGACACAAACATAGGCAATATTTACAGTCCTCCAACGGTAAGAACACCAAATTTGGTAATGAATAATCGAATACCAACTTGGGAATTCTGTGGCACTGGAGTTCCTGATTGACAAACGCTCCAAGTGTTTGGAGGTTGTAGAATCTCAAGTACTTCCTTTTCTTTCCTTGGATAATCTGGTATGTGGTGCTTATTCCATTTTAACCTTAGCCTCACAAGGTGTGTTTTGCTTTTCGAATCCATTGCTAATGCTTCCGATGAATTCATAATATTCTGCAGCTTCTTAATTAATAGGTATCCGTAAAGATTGAGTCGTCCTAGCTGTTTGGTACTGAAATCACTATTTTTTATCGACAAAAATTGTACTTAGTACTTGAAGATGCTTCAATTTTCTCAAATGCATTGGCATCTTTGTCACTTTTGTACGTGTAAATTTAACACAACTTGGTGAGTTTATGCAAATTTGAGAGCAGCTCATCCAGATTAAAACAAAAGTTCAGCTTCAGTATTAACATATTACAGAGCAAACATGTTGAATCAGGTTGAAGTCAGGAACCTCTCTAAGGTTGGAACATTTAGATAAAGATAAGACACGTACCAACTTAAACTTGAGAAACAAATTATGGATTGAAATCTTGAATTTCCAAGCATAATAACAAAAATAAGTTGTACTAATTTTTGTAATTGGAAAAATTGTACGCAACCTTTTAGCAGCAGTTAAAACTCCCAGCACCGTCAAAATTCTCTGGATGTATGCTTAGTAGAGAGCATGTGAAAAATTTTCAGTCATCCACATTAAGATTAAATCATTCTTGATAATAAAGCGCAACATATATGCAAAACACGGTTTGAGATGAAAAGGAAGGTGGTGATAGCTCAATGAAAGAGCATCAATGAAGAATTAGCAACCGTTTGCAGTGGAGATATGGGCACAAAGCATCAAGCCTGTGTGCATTTGCAGTAGCAATACTGCACGGAGTGCAACTAATAAGGGTGGCTGCAGCAATTTAACAGGGACGTAAAACCAATGCAGATTACACATGTACTATTTCTATTAACATATCTAAAATATATTGTAAAATATCTAATGTTGCTTCCATTAACAAACACATATACCTTTTACAGTTCAATAATTACACAAGCTTTACATACCTTTTTTTTTCTTTTTTTTAACAAATCTACGTTCAATCGAAATCTGAAATCTGAAGAGAAAAATTGTAATGTCAGAAGTAAAAGCCATTTGCAATGCTCACTGCTTCAAGTAATCATGAAGAGAAATACAAGTTGAAGTTCTAAGAAAGGAAGTTTAAAAGTGTTTACATTTCACTACTCCATTTGCTTTAATTTCCCTATCTGATGTATGAGTAACAATTTCAAACCCTTTTACTTATTTTCTGAGTATTTCATCCTACAATGGTACAAACAGACCTTGAAAGAGCTATGGAAGAAATAGGGTCGAAAACATGCATAACAGGTTACCATCACTTCTGAAGGCTTGCATCAAGGTCGAATGAGGGACCAAGAAGAACATCCCTAAAGAATTGCTTATATTGGAATTCTGCTCCCTCCAGAATCAGATTGGAATACTGTAAAAATGATAATGTGATTAGCGATCAAATCATTAAAATATATAAAATCAATATAACTCTATAGTATATTGTTCTCATATTTAGCATTTCTATACTATACATTAGTATTTTTCATTTATGTTTTTGGGTCTAAACAAAAGATTTAAAGTTATCATTTCTGTTAACTGGCTATTTAAATCAAATTTATCCTATGTGAAATTTAGTATAACAACAACATAATAAAAATTATTAATGTGATTATTTTTACAATTTTGTAATCAACAAATCCATAGTAATATTTGCAATGCTTGATAATTACTAATTTTGTTAAATCCGCAACATAATTACTAATTTTGTCAAAACCAATATCAGATAACAATAGAAAAAAGCAAGAAGTAGAAAAATGTTTGATTGAAAAAAAAAATATTATTGCGGATTTGTTAGAATTTAAAAATATATTTTGAAAATATAAAAGATATATGTACTATATGGAAAAAACTTGTCATTTGATTTTATTTATATATTGTATATTTACAGAGTGAAATGTTTGCAAGTAAGAACATTGTAATTGTTGAAGTAGCACCTGTTCAAGTGGCAGAGAAATTTTGAACTTCTGTTTCATCTTATTACAGAATATTCAATTGTTGAATGTGAGCAATCTTTCCCCAGTCTTCGCCATCTGGATTCTGACAACGCCGTTTGAGCAATGGACAGTTCCAAATTTGAAGAGATGAGATTGATTTGGGGAGACCCTTCTCTGGTAAACATTGGAGGTTGGGGCAGTCCCAAAGTTTGAGAGAGGAGAGGTGGCAGAGACCCTTGTACTCCATCTTTTTCAGATTTCGAGAGTAACATATTTCTAGAGAAGTAAGAGAGCGTGGCAGCAAAACTTCATCGGGAAAACACTCCACATCCACCTTTTCAATCGACAATCTTTGAAGACATGTGTTGGCATCTAAGGTCTCTCTCAAGGAGGCGATGAGTTTTAAACTTGAAAGAGACATATGTTTAACATTTGATGGCAAACCTTCCTCTGGGAACATCTCCACTTTCGGACACTCAACTATCTTGAACTCAGTAAGAGACGAAAGTAGGATTTGCATGCGTTTTGGAAACAACTTCAAATTCTCACATCCTTCAATTGCAATTAGTTGTAGCCTCGGTGCAGATAATCCTTCATTGGGAAATGATTCAAATTGACGGCAATCATGAATTGTTAGTTCCTTCAGATGATTATGAGCATACTCTTGTGAAATTCTTCTTAGGTTTTGACACCTTCTCAATTCAAGTAAACTGAGCTTTGGAAAGAAATCTAGCGGAAAGATTATAAGAGAGTCCCAGCCACCATCAATCCTCATTTCTTCAAGCAAATCGTAATGGGTCATAGGAATAATCACCACTGAACATGTATAAACTCTCAAGCGTTCAAGTGACGATGTGTCCATGTTGTTTTCGCTAATGATGAACTTATCACAGCCACCAAAAATTAGTACCTTTAAATGAAGAAGATGCTCTGACAGACCTTTCAGCTTGGGACATCGATCCACAGAAAGACATTGAAGACGTGGAAAAGAAGTAGTTTTACATTCCCATTCTTCCCATTCCTTCATGTTCCAAAATTCCAATCTTTCTAAGGACACAAATGAAGAAGAGTTGCTCCCATAAAATTCATCACCAATGCTGACTATTCCATCAAACCCTCTAATTATAAGGGTCTTCAGAGATGATAAACATCCTAGGGGAGGCAAAGATAGGCAATATTTACATCTCAACAATCGTAAGGATACCAAATTTGATAATGAATTATCGAATACCCAACTTGGGAATTGTACACCACAATAGCTAATTATTGATAAACGTTCCAAGTGTTTGGAAGGTTGTAGATTTTCAAGAACTTCCTTTTTCTTTCCTTGGATCATCAGGAACGTGGTCCCACTTCCATGTTAAATCTAGCTCCACAAGGTGTTTATTTTTCAAATTTGCTTCTAATGCTCCCAAAGGATTCACAATATTCTGCACCTCATTTATTGATAGCCTTCCATGAAGATTCAGTCTTCCTAGCTGCTTAGTACTGAGCAAACTATTTCTATCGATGAAAAATGTACTCAGTACTTGAAGATTCTTCAATTCTCCAAAATGTATTGGCAACGTCCTCACTTTTGTACATGTAAATTCAAGGCAACGCAATTCGGTGAGTTTATGCAAATTTGAGGGCAACTCCTCCAGACTAAAACAATAGTTCAACTTAAGTATTAACAATTTGTATAGCAAACATATTGAGTCAGGTAGTTTTTGTATCTTAGTATTGGAAAGATCTAACGAATGGAGATGTTTAAGATCACCTATAGAATTTGGGATCTCTTTAAGCTCCAAACAACGATAGAAGGATAATACGTATAAAAACTTAATCTTGGAGAACATATCATGTATTGAAATCTTGAATTGCCAATCATAACAACCAAAGTAAGTTCTCCCAATTTCTGTAATAGGAAGAAATGAACGAAGTCTTTTAGCATCAGTTAAACTCCCAAAACCATCAAAACATTTGACGTCATTGACTGCAAATGAAAAATGACGAGTTGCTTTTGGTATACATTGGCCTTTATCAAATTTTAACCTAAAACAGAAATCCCCACAAACATATTTTGCCAAATCATTAAGAAGGTCATGCATCACAAAAGGCCTTGTGACGGTTCTTCCATACCATTTGGTGCTTGATCGTTGAAAGAATGATCTTGACAATAGATCATTAAAGTAGTGTTCACCAACTTCTTCTGGATGTCCATTTTGTTGTGGGCATAGTAGAAAATTTTCGGCCATCCACAACAAAATTAACTCCTCTTTTACAAATTCATAATCTTTGGGGAATAAGGCACAATAAGCAAAGCACCTTTTAAGATGAGAAGGAAGGTAGTGATAGCTAAGAAATAGCGCAGAAATAATTTCACTGTCTTCGTTTGGTAACTCCCATATGTTGTTTTCCAATATGCTCTGCCAATCTAAAATGGATGACTTTGTGCGTAAAAGGCATCCAATTGTTTTCAAAGCTAGAGGTAATCCCTTATACTTCTCAACTATCCTTCTACCAATCTCCTTTAGCTCATCCTTCAATTCAAGATTATCATCTTTTGATGCATGCTTTTCAAAAACTTTCCAGCATTCATCCTCTCGCAATTGCTTTATGCGGTGCACTTTAGACTGCATGATAGAAGCAATTTTCTCATCACGTGTTGTCACAAGAATTCTACTTCCGGGAGCCCCATAGCTAAGAGGAGTTTTTACAGCTTCCCATTTATCTCGTCTTTGGTTCCAAACATCATCCAGTACAAGAAGAAATTTCTTTCCTGACAAATTTTCTTTTAGCTTGTTGTGAACCACTTCTAGGTTTCCACTATCATCTTTTTCACCGGTAATTGCCTCGAGAATTGTTTTTGTCACGGTCAAAACATCAAAATGATCTGAAATACAAACCCAAGCCTTACTATCAAATTTTGCATCGTCCATCTTTGGGTCATTGTATACATGTTGGGCGAGTGTGGTCTTACCTAACCCACCCATTCCCACAATAGAAAGTATAAATGGTTGGTTTGGAACGTCGGTTTCCGAAGTGAGCCAATTAATGATAATTTCTTTGTCCGCATCTCTGCCATAAATAACAGTTTCAACCACCAAAGAAGTTGATGGAAATTTTTGTGACACGTTACTACCAGATCCAACAGTAGAATATGTAGACTCTTTCAAACCCAGAGCACCCTTTTGCCTTGCAAGATATTCTAGTTTGTCTAGGACTTCTTTCAACCCTAATTCAATTTTCTTGTTAAAAGAACTGAAAGTAGCATTGAAGAAGTTTGATACCTTGTAAGTGATGGTTTGAGGTTGAGATTGAGGTTCCACTTGGCATCTGGTGAGTTCATAGTCTATTTCACCCAAAAGATCCTCAGCATCAAAGACAGCCTCTTTGACAGCAAAAAGCCATGCTTTCACATGTGGATCTCTGAACTGCTTTAGTTCTGCATCATCAGCGAGAGCATTGATGGAGTGCAGCATGATGTTCAAATTGGCGAGCAGCTTCTCATCAAGTTTTCTTCGACGAAAGAAGTCAAAAAGTTGAGGAGAAGCGAGCCTGTCAAATGCAAACTGAAGAAAAGTGGAAAGAAGAGCACCACCAACAAGTTCTGCAGCCATGGTAGGAGTTGGAAACGAAGTCAACGATGAATAGAAGTTTAGGAGACAGAGAGGGTAGAGGGTACAATATAGCGACAATTGTTGTGTGTTTCTGATAAAAAAGATGTTAACAGTTGTAACCTTTATTAGCAAATTTACTTTGTGTATTCACTTAATTGGCTATCATGAGATAATAATTGTCAGTTTACCATATGCAGTAATTTTTATTAAGCCAATATTTGGTTTTCTGTCTTTCTGTTTATTTATCATTTTTTTCAATTTCGCTTAATAGTGATTTTTGTCTTTTTTCTAATAATTTTTTTTTAATTTTATCTTATTATTTTGGAAGGTCTCAAGTTGGTTTCGTTTTTATTTAAAAATAGTAGTATATATTTTTTTATATTGCTCCATTGACTAACGGAGAGTGAGACCTAACACAAATTTGGCATTTAGAATTGGATTACTGATATGCGAGTTTAAAAAAATATGGTGGTGTCGTTGGCTGCCATTCAAGGTTTTAATATACAGTTAATAGATGGAAACCAAAGGAATAAAAAATAGAAGTTGCATGCAATGCTCACAAAGAACTTGAATGCTATTTCCTAACTCAGTAAGCAATGTACAATTTCAAGTTCTAAGAATGGATGCTTAGAAGCATTTACATTTCACAACTCCCATTGCATCAATCTCTCTCAGATGTAGTAGTTTGCCCTTAACATTTGCATGTTATCCCAATAACTTTTTAATCCTTTTCGGTTAATGAAAGTTAAAGTTGTTAGGTTTGCATTCCTATTCCTAGCTAATATCTCCAAAAAATTGTTCAAGGTAGTCTGAAAAATATCTAGATTAGTCGAGAACATAAGTTTAACTAGAAAATAATTTCCATATATGAAGTCATTAGTCTTAAGACATTTGGTGTGTTTTCAGTCGAAAAGTACACAACACTCTTAGAATATCCATAGATCCAGTTGACATTGCATTTTCTTGAAACCTCTTGAGGGAGGACCCTTGATTGAATATTTAACCATACTGATGTTAACTCCAATAAGATAATATTTCTTCTGACACAGTAAAATCTATGCAGTGCAGAAACTTGATGAGGAGACAATGGTTTTGTTTTATGCTGTTATATATATACATATATACACACACACATGCCACATCAATGGGGAAAACTTGATGAACTTATATACAGATCATATATCTAAAATAAATTGTAAAATATCTAATATTGCTTCCATTAACAAACACATATACCTCTTACAGTTCAATAATACAGGCTACACAAATCCTGCCTCTGCAAATTTATAAATAAATGGAAATCTGAGGAAAATTGTAATGTCAGAAGTAAAAGTTATTTGCAATGCTCACTGCTTCAATGCCACTCCCCAACGCAGCATGAAGACAAATACAACCTCAAGTTCTAAGAATGGAAGTTCAAAACCATTTTAACCCTCTATGATGTATTAGTCACAATTTCAAACCCTTTTGCTTATTTTCTCGGTATTTCATCGTACAATGGTGCAAACAGACTTTGAAAGACCTATGGAAGAAATAGGGTTGAAGCACATGCATAACAGGTTATCATCACTTCTGAAGGATTGCATCAAGGTAGAATGAGGAGTCAAGAAAAATATCCCTAAAAAATTGCTTAGAATCCTTTGCCAGCCGAAGAGGGTGCCTTCTGCTCCCTCCAGACTCAGATTGGAATCCTGTAAAAAGATAATGTGATATTTAAAGTTACATTTTTTGAACTGACAATTTAGGTCAAACTTATCCTATTTGAAAGTTAGCCGAACAACATCAAAATAAAACTTCCAAATGTGATCATTTTTACAATTTCGTAATCAACAAATTCATAGTAATATTTGCCATGCTTGATAATTACTAATTTTGTTCAAAACCAATACCAGATAACAATAGAAAAAAGCAACAAGTAGAGAAATGATTGATTTGAAAAAAATATATATTATTGCGGATTTGTTAGAATTTTAAAAATATATTTTGAAAATATAAAAGATATATATACTATATGGAAAACACTTGTCATTTAATTTTATTTATATATTGTATATAAAGTTAAAATGCTATAGAATATGAAATATAAATAATATCTTAATCTTAAGCTTTCAAAATCTAAATAATAAATAAATATATTTTTATTTTTATGCAAAACTATTTCTTAAAAAACTGAATGATTTTTCAAAAACTAATATGGCCATCTCCTTATAGTGCCTGTGTTGTTTAGTAAATGGCGATTACATAGTGAAATGTTTGCAAGTAAGAAGATTGTAATTGTGGAGAAGTAGCACCTGTTCAAGTGGCAGACTAATTTTGAACTTGCGGCTCATCTTATTACCAAATAACCAGTTGTTGAATGTGAGCAATCTTTTCCCAGTCTTCGCCTTCTGGATTCTTACAACGCTCTTTGAGCAATGGACAATTTTGAAGTATAAAAGAGGAGATGGATTTGGGGAGACCCTCCTCTGGTAAGCATTGGAGGTTGGGGCAGTCATGAAGTGTGAGAGAGGAGAGGTGACAGAGACCCTTGTACTCCATCTTTTTCAGATTTGGACAATCATAGATTCGTAGATATATGAGAGAGCTTGGCAACAAAACTTCATTGGGAAAATACTCCACATCAACCTTTTCAGTACACAAGCTTTCAAGACATGTGTTGGCATCCAGGTTCTCTCTCAGGGAGGCAATAAGTTTAAAACTTGAAAGAGACACTTCTTTAACATTTGATGACAAACCTCCGTCTGGTAACATCTCCACTTACCAGACACTCAATTATCTTCAGCTCAGTAAGAGACGAAAGTAGGATTTTCATATTGGGAAATGATCCAAATTGAGGGCAATTATCAATTCTTAGTTGGTTGAGATGGTTATGAACGTTCTCCTGAGAAATTCTTCTTAGATTTTGGCACAGACCTAATTGAAGTAAACGAAGCTTTGGAAAGAAATCTAGCGGAAAGATTGTAAGAGAGTGGCAGGAACCACCAATCCCCATTTCTTCAAGGAAATCGTAATGGGTCATGGGAATATTCATTAGTGGACATGCACTGATAAATAGTTGCTTTAAATGAAGAAGTTACTCTGACAAACCTTTCAGCTTGGGACAACTATTTATACAAAGAGATTGAAGATGTGGAGAAGAAGTAGTTTTATATTCCCATTCTTTCATCTTGCAGAAATCCAATTTTTCCAATTTCACAAATGAAGAAGAGCTGCTCCCATAAAATTCAGCACCAATGCTCACTATTCCATCAAACCCTTCAATATATAGAGTCTTCAAACACCACAAAAGTCTAAGCGAAGGCAAACATTGGCAATATTTGCAGTCCTTCAAACGTAAAAATACCAAATTTGATAATGAATTATCGAATACCCAACTTCGGAATTGTGTACCACAATAACTCCTGATTGATAAAGCTTCCAACTGTTTGGACGGTTGTAGATTCTCAAGTATTTTCTTTTCGATCCTTGTATCATCAGAGATGTAGTCAGACTTCAAGTTTAACTCTAGTCCCACAAGCTGTTTATTTTTCAAATTTACTTGTAATGCATCCAAAGGATTCACAATATTTTGCACCTCATTTATTGATAGCCTTCCATGAAGATTCAGTCCTCCCAACTGCCTAGTACTGAGCTCATTGTTTCTATCTACGAAAAATGTAGTCAGTACTTGAAGATTCTTCAATTCTCCAAAATGCATTGGCATCTTTGTCACTCTTGTACATCTAAATTCAAGGCAACACAATTTGGTGAGTTTATGCAAATTTGAGGGCAACTCCTCTAGAAATGAACAATAGTTCAACTTCAGTATTAGTAAGTTATAAAGCACACATATTGAGTCAGGTAGTTTTTGAATCCTAGTCTTTGAAAGATCTAACGAATGGAGATGTTTAAGATCATCTATAGAATCTGGGACCTCTCTAAAGTCCGAACAACCACGAAAAGATAAAAAGCGTAAGAACTTAATCTTGGAGAACAAATCATGTATCGAAATCTTGAAACGCCACCACTCGGAAAGGAAAAAAAAACATCATTTTTGTAATCGGAAGAAATGAACGAAGTCTTTTAGCATCAGAAAAACTCCCTAAACCATCAAAATATTTGATGTCACTGACTGCAAATGAAAAATGACGAGTTGCTTTTGGTATACATTGGCCTTCATCAAATTTCATCCGGAAACACAAATCCCCACAAACATATTTTGCCAAATCATGCAGAAGGTCATGCATCACGTAATGCCTTTCGACGCTTAATTCATGCCTTTCGGTGCGTGATTGTTGAAAGAAAGATCTTGACAATAGATCATTAAAGTATTGTTCACCAACTTCTTCTGGATATCTACCTTGCTATGGGCATTGTAGAAAATTTTCGGCCATCCACAACAAAATTAAGTCCTCTTTCGAAAACTCGTAATCTTTGGGGAATAAGGCACAATAAGCAAAGCACCTTTTAAGATGAGAAGGAAGGTAGTGATAGCTCAGAAATAGCGCAGGGATAATTTCACTGTCTTCCTTCGGTAAGTCCCATATGTTACTTTCTAATATGCTCTGCCATTCTGAAATGGATGACTTTGTGCGTAAAAGGCATCCAATTGTTTTCAAAGCTAGAGGTAGTCCCTTGCACTTCTCAACTATCCTTCTACCAATCTCCGTAAGCTCAAGGTTCAATTCAAGATTATCATCTTTTGATGCGTGCTTTTGAAAAACATTCCAGCATTCATCCTCTCGCAATTGCTTTAGGCGATGCACTTTAGATTGCATGATAGAAGCAACTTTCTCATCACGTGTTGTGACAAGAATTCTACTTCCGAAAGCCCCATAGCTAAGGGGAGTTTGTACAGCTTCCCATTGGTCTCGTCTTTGGTTCCAAACATCATCCAATGCAAGAAGAAATTTCTTTCCTGACAATTTTTCTTTGAGTTTTTTGTGAACCATTTCTAGGTTTTCACTGTCATTTTTTTTATCATTGATTGCCTCCAGAATTGTTTTTGTGACTGTCAAAACATTAAAATGATCTGAAACACAGACCCAAGCTTTGCTATTAAATTTAGCATCGTCCATCTTTGGGTCATTGTATACATGTTGGGCGAGTGTGGTCTTACCTAACCCACCCATTCCCACAATAGAAAGTATTGACAGTTGGTTTGGAATATCGGTTTCCGATGTTAGCCAATCAATGATCATTTCCTTGTCAGCATCTCTGTCATAAATAACACTTTCAGCCACCAAAGAAGTCGATGGAAATTTCTGTGACACGTAACTACCAGATCCAACACTGGAATAGGTAGACTCTTTTAAACCTAGAGCACCCTTTTGCCTAGCAAGACATTCTAGTTTGTCTAGGATTTCTTTCAACTCCGATTCAATTTTCTTGTTAAATGAACTGAAAGTAGCATTGAAGAAGTTTGATACCTTGTAAGTGATGGTTTGAGGTTGAGATTGAGCTTCAACTTGGCATCTGGTGAGTTCATAGTCTATTTCACCCAATAGATCCTCTGCGTCAAAGACAGCCTCTTTGACAGCAAGAAGCCATGCTTTCACGTGTGGATCTCTAAACTGTTTTAGTTCTGCATCCTCAGCCAGAGCATTGATGGAGTGCAGCATGATGTTCAAATTGGAGAGCAGCTTCTCATCAAGTTTTCTCCTACGAAAGAAGTGAACAAGTTGAGTAGAAGTGAGCCTGTCGAAAGCAACCTGAAGAAAAGCGGAAAGAAGAGCACCACCAACAACTTCTGCTGTCATGGTAGGAGTTGGAAATGGAGTGAATGGAAGTGTGTAATTTGAGATGGAAGTTTAGGAGACAGTGATTCTGTGGAGGGATGGTCTAGTGATGAAATGAGTAGTTAACTATTTTACGAAGAAGGATGACTTGACTTTAAGGACAGATGAACATGTTTTTCTGTGATGGCTACTCAACCAATAACTTCCAAGTGTTTATGACAACGGAAATTTTAATTAATTAAACTTATTAATTTGAAAGTTCACAAGTTGGTTCCATTTTTATTTAAAAATAGTTATATAGTCTCTTTTTTTTAATACTGTTCCATTTACTAACTCTGAGAGTGAAACCTAACACCAATTTGGAATTATTATTTGAAGTGTGTACTAGTTAGCTGCAGAATTGGATTACTGACGTGGGATCTTAGATAAAATATGGTGGTCGTCGTTGTTGGCTGCCATTTAAGGTTTTCTTTAAGTCGTTAAGGGTTGGTGCACTTTCCTGGTTTTACATTTGTTTCAATGTTTGGTGTGATTAAAATATTCTGCAAATAAGGTTTTGCTTGTTTGAGTTGATTAGAATCTTTTGACCAACCACATGCCTATGCCTTCCATTATTTGTTTGTAAACGTAAGTTGTTCGATTTTTATTTTTATAATATTTGTACTTTATTTGTGAATTTTCAAGGGTTACTTCTTTATTTCTTGCCAATGTATAAAGTATTTTTTTAAGTTGTGGTTTATTATGGGAGAAAGTTTATAAATATGAATAAAATGAAATATAACAGTGAGACATCTATAAAATCATTCAATCTACATATCTACAGTTATTTTGATATATTCTTAGAGAAATATGGTATATTCTTAGAGACACTGTTTGTGCCAATATGAGATAAATGAAAGAAAATTTGGTTTCAACAGTTCACATGAGTTCTAACCAGAACATTTTTCTTAATATACAGTGAATAGATGGAAACCAAAGGAATAAAAAGTAGAAGCTACATGCAATGCTCGCAAACAACTTGAATGCTATTTCCTAACTCAATAAGAAAGCATCTACAATTTCAAGTTCTAAGAATGAATGCTTAGAAGCATTTACATTTCACAACTCTCGTTGCTTCAATCTCTCTCTCAGATGTAGTAGTTTGCCCTGGACTTGTTTAGGTAACTCATCCTCTGATAATCCAATTTCAAACCCTTCTACATGTTTTCTCTTTGTCAAGATGTAGTAGCATAGCCACTTCTATCAATTATATTCTGTACTGATAACTTTACCAATAACCTATGGTGCATATGTAGGTGTTCCACAGCTTGGTTGATTATCTACGTTTCAATTTCTCTATAATTGAACATAATCCACCAAGTCCTGTTCACAAATACACATATGTGAGTGTGGAAAAGGTAGCTTAAGTATGTGTTCATGAAAACAACTTTAGTTATTATCACATTAGAGCTTGTTCTCTAAATTTGATCATTAAACTTAACGGAATAAGCCATAAGGATTCTTTTGAAAAAGGTTATCTGAGAAGCTTACTGAAATAATAGAGAGATTGTACGAGTTATAAGCCCAAATAAACTTCAAATAAGCTCTTCAAAATACTTGCTTAGTTAGAATTAAAATCCTCAATTTCTTCGTTTGTTATGAATTTAGAGAATGTTAATCTTTTTAAATGCAGGTAAAAGCATAGACCACATAGGTATAATCAAGTGAATCTTTAGGCGAGAATTCCTTCAACACCACTGATGCCAACATATTAAGGAATTTCTATTATTTATGACATACAAATTCAAATTGAACTCCAGTAATACTCTCACGAGCTTTTGTTTGGTAAAGATCAACTACGTTTGACAAAAGCAGTATAAGACCTCTCCAAAATCATGTTCAGAGAATAGTTGAAGGACTTCCTTTATTTATATTAGAACTCTGTTTCGAAAATTTTATTTGCCAGATCCTCTTCTTAATGATTTCAAGAGAGGCCTAAGCAATCATTGTGAAAACATGCAAAGCATAGAGAAAAAAATATTTGGAAAAAGCTTCAAAGGTCGTTTACCTTTGCTGGACACTCCTTCTCCCTTGTTTTTCCAATGACAGGATATTTCAAGAATCAAGAGTGATCACTCACTATTTGTTTAATGTCTTATCGGAAAATAAAAGTAGTTTATATTAAATACAAGTTCCTTAGAAACAGAATTCAGAACAAGCCTTTCTCTATATTTAAGATGAAAAAATGATGATAAGTGTGTACAAGAAAATAAATTTACTCAACTAGCAAGCTAAAGGATGATGATGGATGGAACTATACCTTCCAACTACAGAGTAATCTTTCAGAATAAATGCCACATGCCAGAACTTCTGCACTTCACAATTTTCATTGTCCTAAATATAGGAAACATATTTAGTTGGATTTCAATTTGCATGCAACAAAGGACATTGCATCAAATTAATCCATAATTGATTTCTGTTAACCTATAATACACTAACTACATATTAGGCTCAAACTCCTATAAACACATCCTCATATTTCAAGGAGTATCACTCAATCTAAATCTTACTTATTCATTACTCATTACTCGTTATAAACATGTTTATGCCCTTACTAATAACTTGAGCATCCGAGAATTTTCTGCAAATGAATTTCCATTCGGTACCTCATCATTAGAGCTCGCCAGCCATTAGAGAAGATCCAACTGGGTCAAGACCTGACCCCCTCAAAATCAACCATACTCTATCTCAGAAGGTACTAACCCAATTCCGGTAAGAGCAATTTCCATCTAAAGAACAATTACACAGATAAGGCAATGATCCAATCTTAACAACCATTATTAGAAAAAACAGGTAAAATCTGCTCTGCACTTGGTTTATATTTTTCCATGCAGTCTGAATTTGATTTTACAGCACTTCTTACACGTAATTTTTTGATGGGTCATTCACGACACTGTACAGTTATTAAAAGTGAAACATTTTCTCACATTTGTTAGCAGATTTGGAAATAGTATTCATCGAAAGGTAAAAGCAAAAGGATAAACGAAAGAACCAATTCATAGATTAACGTAACAGCTGGAAACAAAATAAAAACTCTGTACTACATTTATTTATTTCAAAAAGATGCATCAATATTTTATAAACAGATATGAAACAAAAAGATGAAATTTTCAAGTACTGGAATCTTACGGAGAAAAATTCAAGCTACACGTGTTTCAGTATCTATACATGAGTACAACTAAATGTACCAAAAGAAGTCAAGTAGTTGAAGAACTTTGGATGGTGAACATCTAATTTTTATCTTGTAAAATTATACTCAGTGACATTTAATTTCTTTTATATGAGAGTATTTATTTCGGAGAATTCTTGATCTAAGGAGAAATCAAGAGGAGATAATACTTATATTTTCTAGAGACGAGAAAATATTAGTTTTTCCTTAGAAACAAGAGAATACTTGTGTACGGGAGAAGTGATAATATTATCAATTACTAAAAAAAAAATGCTGTTTTAGGAAAAAGAAAAGCAAAATTTTCAAGTATGTATTATATTTAGAATATAATTATATGAATTTTATGATTAAGTTATTCAACTAAAATATCAATCTATATGATGTGACAATAAATTTAAAATTGAAATAGAATAAACGAACATTTTCAGAAATACTTCTCTCTTTACTTAAAAATATTTTAGTTTTAAAAATTGATATTAACCAGTGGGGGGATCCACATTTACGAGTGAATGGTTTTCGTCTAAAGTAAAAGCTATTGTTGAGAAATACAAGTTGAAGTTCTAAGAAAGGAAGTTTAAAAGTATTTACATTTCACAACTCCTCTGATGTAGAAGAGTCACAAATCCTTTGCCAGTCGAAGAGAGTGTCTTCTACTCCCTCCAGTCTCAGATTGGAATACTGCAAAAAAATAATGTGATTCACAATCAAATAATTAAAAAATATAAAAAACTGTTAATAAAATATAAGAAAAATAAAAAATATTAAAAATCTTGAGTTGAAAAAAGAATTATATTATTGCGGATTTGTTAGAATTTTGAAAATATAAGAAATATAAAAAAAAGCTTGTCATTTTATTTTATCTTATTCACATTCTATATATAAAATAAAAATGTTATAGAATATTAAATAGAAACGCGATATCGAAATCTTAATTTTGAAAAGCTAAATAATAAATAAATATGCTTTTATTTTTAGGCAAATGCTACTTTTAGAAAACTGAATGATTTCTAAAAGACTAATTTAAATAATAGATATTACGAAAATATCTGATGGGATTAACAAATAATCCTTATTAACACTCATATGAGCATCTCCTTTAAAACTTAGAGTTCGAGTTGTATGGTAAATGGCGATTACAGAGTGAAATATTTGCAAGTTGAGAAAATTGTAATTGAAAATGAATTAGCACCTGTAGAAGACGCAGACAAATGGAAATTACTCCATATCTAATTTTGATTCATTTTATTACCAAATATCCAGTTGTTGAATGTGAGCAATCTTTCCCCAGTCTTTGCCTTTTGGATTCTCACAACGTTCTTTGAGCAATGGACAGTCCCAAATTGAAAGAGAAAAGATGGATTGGGGAAGACCCTTCTCTGGTAAGCATTGGAGGTTGGGACAGTCATAAAGTCTAAGAGAAGAGAGGTGGCAGAGACCCTTGTACTCCATCTTTTTCAGATTTCGACAAATAAGTATTTCTAAAGAAGTAAGAGAGGGTGGCAACAAAACTTCATCGGGAAAACACTCCACATCCATCTTTATAATACACAAGTGTTCAAGACATGAGTTGGCATCCAAGGTCTCTCTTAGAGAGGCGATAAGTTTAAAACTTGAAAGAAACATACTTTTTACATTTGGTGTCAAACCTCCGTCTGGGAACATCTCCACTTCTGGACAATCACTTATCTGCAGGTCAGTGAGAGACGGAAGCAGGATTTGCATGCATTTTGGCAACAACTTCAAATTCTCACATCCTTCAATTGCAATTTTTTGTAGACTTGGTGTAGATAATCCTTCACTGGAAAATGATTCAAACTGAGGGCAATCTTTAATTTTTAGTTCCTTGAGATGATTATGAGCGTGTTCCTGTGAAATTCTTCTCAGGTTTTGGCACCTTCTTAGATCAAGTAAACCGAGCTTTGGAAAGAAATCTAACCAAAAGATTGTAAGAGAGTTGCAGCCAGCATCAATCGTCATTCGTTCAAGGAAATTGCAATGGGTAATGGGAATATTCACAAGTGGGCATGAAGAAATTTCCAAGAGTTCAAGCAATGATGTGTCCATGCAGTTTTCGCTAATAATGAGCTTACCATAGTGACTAATACATAATTCCTTTAAATGAAGAAGTTGTTGTGACAGACCTTTCAGTTTAGGACATTCATCCACAAAAAGATGTTGAAGACGTGGAAAAGAAGTAGTTTTACATTCCCATTCTTCCCATTCCTTCATCTTGTAGAATTTCAATCTTTCCAAGGACGGAAATGAAGAAGAACTGCTCCCATAAAATTCAGCACCAATGCTCACTATTCCATCAAACCCCCCGATAACTAGGGTTTTCAGAGACAACAAACGTCCAAGAGAAGGCAAACATAGGCTATATTTACAGTCTACCAAATGTAAGAATACCAGATTTGATAATGAATTATCGAACACCCAACTTGGGAATTGTGCCCCAAAATAGCTCCTGATTGATAAATGTTCCAAATGTTTGGAAGAACGTAGATTCTCAAGTACTTTATTTTCTTTCCGTGGATTATCAGGGATGTAGTCCCACTTCCATGTTAACTCTAGCTCCACAAGGTGTTTACTTTTCAAATTTGCTTCTAATGCATCCAAAGGATTCACAATATTCTGCACCTCATTATTTGATAGCATTCCATGAAGATTGAGTCCTCCTAGCAGCTTAGTACTGAGTTCACTATTTCTATCCATAAAAAACGTATTGAGTACTTGAAGATTCTTTAATTCTTCTAAATTGGCATCTTTTTCACTTTTGTATTTTTAAATTGCAGGCAACGCAATTTAGTGAGTTTGTGTAAATTTGAGCGCAACTCCTCCATATCAAAACAAGAGTTCAAGTTCAGTATTAGCAAATTATAGAGCAAACATATTGAGTCAGGTAGTTTTTGTATCATAGTATATGAAAGATCTAACGAATGGAGATGTTTAAGATCACCTACAGAATCTGGGACCTCTTTAAGGTCCAAACAACTATAGAAAGATAAGACGTGTAAAAACTTAATCTTGGAGAACAAATCATGTATCGAAATCGTGAATCGCCAACCATAAAAGAAAGTTCTCCCAATTTTGTAATCGAAAGAAATGAACGAAGTCTTTTAGCATCAGTTAAACTCCCAAAACCATCAAAACCTTTGACGTCATTGACTGCAAATGAAAAATGACGGGTTGCTTTCTGTATACATTGGCCTTTATCAAAATTCAACCTGAAACAAAAATTCGAACACACATATTTTGCCAAATCATTAAGAAGGTCATGCATCACGAAATGCCTTATGACTCTTGATTCCTTCCTTTCTGTGCTTGATTGTTGAAAGAAAGATCTTGACAATAGATCATTAAAGTACTGTTCTCCAACTTCTTCTAGATGTCTACTTTGGGCACTATAGAAAATTTTCGGCCATCCACAACAAAATTAACTCCTCCTTCTCAAACACGTAATCTTTGATGAATAAGGCACAATAAGCAAAGCACCTTTTAAGATGAGAAGGGAGGTAGTGATAGCTCAAAAATAGTGCAGGAATAATTTTACTGTCTTCTGTTGGTAAGTCCCATGTGTCGCTTTCCAACATGCTCTGCCAATCTGAAATGGATGACTTTGTGGGTAAAAGGCATCCAATTGTTTTCAAAGCTAGAGATAATCCCTTGCATTTCTCAACTATCCTTCTTCCAATCTCCTTTAGCTCATCATTCAATTTAAGATTATCATCTTTTGATGCATGCTTTTCAAAAACTTTCCAGCATTCATCCTCTTGCAATTGCTTTAGGCGATACACCTTAGACTGCATGATAGAACCAACTCTCTCATCACGTGTTGTCACAAGAATTCTACTTTCGGGGGTCCACAGCTAAGAGGAGTTTGCACAGCTTCCCATTTATCTCGTCTTTGGTTCCAAACATCATCCAATACAAGAAGAAATTTCTTGCCTGACAATTTTTCTTTCAGCTTGTTGTGAACCATTTCTAGATTTCCACTATCATCTTTTTCACGGGTGATTGCCTCTAGAATTGTTTTCGACACGGTCAAAGAATCAAAATGATCAGAAACACATACCCAAGCTTTGCTATCAAATTTGGCATCGTCCATCTTTGGGTCATTGTATACATGTTGGGCGAGTGTGGTCTTACCTAACCCACCCATACCCACAATAGAAAGTATTGATGGTTTGTTTGGAATGTGGGTTTCCGATGTAAGCCAATTAATGATCATTTCTTTGTCGGCATCTCTGCCATAAATAACACTCTCAGCCACCAAAGAAGTTGATGGCAATTTTTGTGACAGGTTACTACCACATCCAACACTAGAATAGGTAGACTCTTTCAAACCTAGAGCACCCTTTTGCCTAGCAAGATATTCTAATTTGTATACGATTTCTTTCAACTCCGACTCAATTTTCTTGTTAAATGAACTGAAAGTAGCATTGAAGAAGTTTGATACCTTGGAAGTGATGGTTTGAGGTTGAGATTGAGCTTCGACTTGGCATCTGGTGAGTTCATAGTCTATTTCATCCAATAGATCCTCTGCATCAAAGACAGCCTCTTTGACAGCAAAAAGCCATGCTTTCACGTGTGGATCTCTGAACTGCTTTTGTTCTGCATCATCAGCTAGTGCATTGATGGAATGCAGCATGATGTTCAAATTGGCAAGCAGCTTCTGATCAAGTTTTCTCCCACGAAAGAAGTCAACAACTTGAGGAGAAGCGAGCCTTTCAAATGCAACCTGAAGAAAAGCGGAAAGAAGAGCACCACCAAAAAGTTCTGCTGCCATGGTAGGAGTTGGAATTGTAGTGAATGGAAGTTCAGTGGAGGGATGGTATAGTGATAAATGAGTAGTTAGCTATTTTATATAAAATGTGAGCAATTCGATATTAATTCAACGGTTGTGATGAATTTAATGTGTAAAATTTTGAATCCGTCTCGAGAGAGGGTTGAGGGCAATATTTGTTTAGTGTTTCTGATAAGGAAATTGTTCACAGCTATAATCCATGAGTGGATGTCTGACAATAAGATATAATAAATATGCCACCAGTGACATCTGACTACAGTATTTTGAAACCAAAATTTTTAATTAGCCAAATATTTGGTTAATCGTTTTTTTTTCTCTTTATTCATCATTTTTCTCAAATTGGTTTAATAGTGTTTTTTATCTCTTTATTTAATTTGTTTTAATTAAAGTTATTGATTTTAATGTTCACAAGTTGGTTCCATTTTTATTTAAAAACAGTCATCGTGGGTTGGTACACTTAGTTTTTACATTTGTTTCATAAGGTTAGTGTAGTTTTGCAAATATTTGAATAATATTGTAGTGTCTGTTCCAATGTTTTGTGTGATTAAAATATTCTGCATATAAGGTTTTGCCTGTTTGAGTTGATTAGAATTTTGACCGATCACGTGTTTGTCAATGTTCATTGTTAGAACTTTTCTTTTTTTTATAATATTAGTAGTTTATTTGTGAATTTTCATATTTGTTTTTCCAATGACAGGAGAGCGACCAGTATTTGTTTAATCTAGCCAATGTTGACAGCTGTTTCCAGAAAGTAGTTTATATTTAATACAAGTTGCTTAGAAAGAGAATCCAGAACAAGCCTTTCTCTATGTTCACAGCTGTTTCCATTCATCTTGTCTCCACTCAATACCCCTTAGCTTCTTTTTATCCTGGACAGGCTTTTCAATACATTCAGGAACCTGTATTTGCATTCAAATCAAGAACATGAGAACTGGTGTGAATAACTGTATTTTCATCACAAATATATAGTTCCTTTAAAATAAGAAGTTGCTTTGGAAAACCTTTTAAGTGATAGGTCTCGTAAAGATTCAGTCCTCCTAACTATTTTGTATACTTCCCTTTTAATTGATAGGTATCCCCACAATAATATTTGTAGTTTATTTGTGAATTTTCATATTTGTTTAATGTAGCCAATGATGAAGCTGTTTCCAGAGAGTAGTTTATATTTAATACAATAAGTTGCTTAGAAAGAGAATCCAGAACAAGCCTTTCTCAATGTTCACAGCTCTTTCCATTCATCTTGTCTCCACTCAATACCCCTTAGCTTCTTTTTATCCTGGACAGGCTTTTCAATACATTCAGGAACCTGTATTTGCATTCAAATCAAGAACATGAGAACTGGTGTGAATAACTGTATTTTCATCACAAATATATAGTTCCTTTAAAATAAGAAGTTGCTTTGGAAAACCTTTTAATTGATAGGTCTCCATAAAGATTCAGTCCTCCTAACTCTTTTCTATACTTCCCTTTTAACTTTTAAACCTTTTCTCCTATTAAGAGTTAATGATGATTCTTTTATTCATAGGAACTGAATATTTTATATATAAATTCCTCGGCATGAGATATATATCAATTTTATAATAAAGTGTGGACCCTTGAGTCTGTTATATTTAAGGCTTATCATGGCTGAATCTACCAAATCATGTTTAGGGTGATTGTTTCAAATAGTAGAATGTATTTTTCAGCTTCCAAAATGTGTTCTCAATTTTTCTTATATATCCAGTGGTACCTTCTAAGTATATTTCTTCCACGATGTTCCCACGTAAAAATGCATTTTTCATATCAAATTGCCACAAGTTCCAATTACGATCTGTTGTCAAAAATAAACTTATTTTGACTGTGTTCATTTTGCCACTCGTACAAAAGTCTCCTAAGTAATCATGTGTTTGGATGAATTCTTTCGCCTCCAGCTTAACCTTACACCTTTCAATGGTCTCATCAATCTTGTAATTTAATGTTACTTTAAGAAAATTTACGTTTACCTTGAAATAAAAATCCATCAGTAATGGACAAAATTAATAGTAATCCAAAATTAAGTAAGTATTATTCACAGACCGAAATTCCTAAGTAGTTTACTTATGGATATCCTCCTCACAAGTAGAATTCTCATTATGCTCTATTGATGCACTATTGATGAAAGTGATAATACTGTAAATTTTTAACCGAGTTAACTGCAAATAATATATCATATGTCTAACAAAAATTTAAAATTTTCAAATTCATAAATCGTTAAATATGCAGTTTCACTTTAAATTTATTTTATAAATTCTAAAAATTTAATATTGTTCTTTAAATCTCTACAAATTTTTTTAAAATTAATTAAATAATATAAAAAAAATTGGAAATCTTGAGAAAGAAATATACTTGAGGTACCACTGGATATATAAGAAAAATTGAGAACACTGGATATATGACGCGCTATTGTTCTCTCTCAGGTAGGACTGTTTTCTACTCCAACTATGACTCTACTTTTGAGCAGCATCTTAATGACTCTTTCGCAACAATTAAATTTGAATGGTATAACGGTTAATCACATTTCCACTTCTCTTGTGAACAAACCCTCAAGTATTGTTTTCTAAAGATACTTTGATTATTTACACAGGAGCTCCTATAGAGAGATGAAAAAGAACATATGAGATGTAAGAATTATAGAAAATTCAAGAAAGAAAGTGAAAGAAAAAAATTCTGTATTATTCTCTTTTTCTGTGTCAATAGAAGAAACATTGTATGTATTACATAGGAAGAGTCAACCAATTAGCATGGCTACTGAATGTGTAAAACCCAAAATGTAATCCTGGTTTAATCTAAAGCATAAAACATGGTTAGGCTAAGAATTCGATATGTTACTGCTTCAATGCCACTCCCCAACACAGCATGAAGTTACATTTCGCACCCTTTGCTTCAATTTCCCTATCTGATGTAGTAGTCACAAACCCTTTGCCAGCCGAAGAGTGTGTCTTCTCTCCTGTTGGAATACTCTAACAACGATAATAGCAATCAAATCATTAAAATATATAAAATCAATATAACTCTAGGATATTGTTCTCATATTTAGCATTTTTTATAGTAGTCTTCTTTCATCATTTATGTTTTGGATCTAAACAAAAGATTTAAAGTTATCTTTTTTGTTAACTGACAAAAACTTATCCTATGTGAAATTTAGCAAAACAACCAAATAATAAAAATTATTAATGTGATTAATTTTACAATTTTGTAATCAACAAATCCATAGTGAATGATTTCTAAAAAGCTTACATGACCATCTCCTTTAAAACTCAGTAAAACTTAGTGTGTCTGTTGTTTTGTAAATGCCTATTACACAGTGAAATAAATAGTTGCAATTGACAAGATTGTAATAGGAAAGGTAGAGAGAAACTGTGAAGAATTAGCACCTGTTGAAGAGGCAGGCGAATGGGAACTACTGCACATCAAATTTTGAACCTGGGCTTCATCTTAAAAAATTGTCAGCTCTTGAATGTGAGCAATCTTTGCCCACTCTTCATCTTCTGGATTCTGAAAACGCTGTTCCAGCAATGGACAGATATAAATTGAAAGACATGAGATGGATTGGGGGAGACCCTCCTCTGGTAAGCATTGGAGGTTGGGGCAGTTATAAAGTCTGAGAGAGGAGAGGTGGCAGAGACCCTTGTATTCCATCTTTTTCAGATTTGGGCAATGAAGAATTTCTAGAGAGGTAAGAGATGGTGGCAGCAAAACTTCGTCGGGGAAACACTCCACATCCACCTTTTCAATACACAAGTGTTCAAGACATGAGTTGGCATCCAAGGTCTCTCTCAGGGAGGTGATGAGTTTTAAACTTGAAAGAGACACTTCTTTGAGATTTGATGGCAAACCTCCGTCTGGGAACATCTTCACTTCTGGACACTCAATTATATGCAGCACAACAAGAGATGGAAGCAAGATTTGCATGTGTTTTGGCAACAACTTCAAATTCTTACATCTTTCAATTAATATTACTTGTAACCTCGGTGCAGACAATCCTTCACTGGGAAATGATTCAAATTGAGAGCAATACATAACTTTTAGTTTCTTCAAATGATTATGAACGTTCTCCTGTGAAATTCTTCGTAGGCTTTGGCACCATGTTAATTCAAGTGAAACGAGCTTCGGAAAGAAATCTAGCGGAAAGATTGTAAAAGAATCGCAACCACCATGAAGCGTAAGAAGTTGATCTGACACACCTTTCAGCTTGGGACATTGATTCACAAAAAGATGTTGAAGACGTGGAAAAGAAGTAGCTTTACATTCCCATTCTTCCCATTCCTTCATGCTGAAGAATTGCAATCTTTCCAAGTTCACAAATGAGGAAGAGCTGCTCCCATAAAATTCAGAACCAATGCTCACTATTCCATCAAAACCTCTAATTTCAAGGGTCTTCAGAGATGACAAAAGTCCAAGGGGAGGCAAACATTGGCAATATATGCAGTCCTCCAAACGTAAAAATACCAAATTTGATAATGAATTGTCGAATACCCAACTTGGGAATTGTGAACCACAATAACTCTTGATTGATAAACCTTGCAACTGTTTGGACGGTTGTAGATTCTCAAGTATTTTCTTTTCGATCCTAGTATCTTCAGGGATGTGGTCAGAATTCCATTCTAACTCTAGCTCCCCAAGCTGTTTATTTTTCAAATTTGCCTCTAATGCATCCAAAGGATTCACAATATTCTGCACCTCATTTATTGATAGCCTTCTATGAAGATTCAGTCCTCCCAGCTGCATAGCACTCAGCTGACTGTTTTTATCGATGAAAAATGTACTCAGTACTTGAAGATTCTTCAATTTTCCAAAATGCATTGGCATCTCTGTCACTTTTGTATTTTCAAATTCCAGGCAACGCAATTTGGTGAGTTTATGCAAATTTGAGGGCAATTCCTCCAACTTTACACACCAGTTCAACTTCAATATTAGCAAGTTATAGAGAAAACATATTGAGTCAGGTAGTTTTTGTATCTGAGTACACGAAAGATCTAACGAATGAAGATGTTTAAGATCACCTACAGAATCTGGGACCTCTCTTAGGTCCAAACAACCATAGAAAGATAAGACACGTAAAAACTTAATCTTGGAGAACAAATCATGTATCGAAATTTTGAATTCCCAATGAAAAACGCCAAGGTAAGTTCTTCCAATTTCTGTAATCGGAATAAATGAACGAAGTCTTTTAGCATCAGTTAAACTCCCAAAACCATCAAAACATTCGACATCATTAACAGCAAATGAAAAATGATGGGTTGCTTTCGGTATACATTGGCCTTTATCAAATTTCAACCTAAAACAGAAATCCCCACAAACATATTTTGCCAAATCATTAAGAAGGTCATGCATCACGAAATGCCTTATGACTCTTGATTGACGCCTTTCTGTGCTTGATTGTTGAAAGAAAGATCTTGACAACAAATCATTAAAGTAGTGTTCACCAACTTCTTCAGGTTGTCTAATTTGTTGTGGGCACTCTAGAAAATTTTCCGCCATCCACAACAAAGTTAACTCCTCCTTCTCAAACACATAATCTTTGGGAAATAAGGCACAATAAGCAAAACACCTTTTAAGATGAGAAGGAAGGTAGTGATAACTCAAAAATAACGCAGGGATAATTTCACTGTCTTCTTTTGGTATGTCCCATATGTTGCTTTCCAATATGCTTTGCCAATCTGAAATGGATGACTTTGTGCGTAAAAGGCATCCAATTGTTTTCAAAGCTAGAGGTAATCCCTTGCACTTCTCAACTATCCTTCTACCAATCTCCTTTAGCTCATCCTTCAATTCAATATTATCATATTTTGATGCGTGTTTTTCAAAAACTTTCCAGCATTCTTCCTCTGACAATTGCTTTAGACGATGCACTTTAGATTGCATGTTAAAAGCAACTTTCTCATCACGTGTTGTCACAAGAATTCTACTTCCGGGAGCCCCATAGCTAAGAGGAGTTTGTACAGCTTCCCATTTATCTCGTCTTTGGTTCCAAACATCATCTAGTACAAGAAGAAATTTCTTTCCTGACAATTTTTCTTTCAGCTTATTGTGAATCATTTCTAGGCTTTCACTATCATCTTTTTTAGCAGTGATTGCCTCGAGAATGTTTTTTATCACGGTCAAAACATCAAAATGATCTGAAACACAAACCCAAGCTTTGCTATCAAATTTAGCATGGTCCGTCTTTGGGTCATTGTATACATGTTGGGCGAGTGTGGTCTTACCTAACCCACCCATTCCCACAATAGAAAGTACTGATGGTTGGCTTGGAATGTTGGTTTCCGATGTGAGCCAATTAATGATCATTTCTTTGTCGCCATCTCTGCCATAAATAACACTTTCAGCCAGCAAAGAAGTTGACGGCAATTTTGGTGACAGCTTACTAGCAGATCCAACAGTAGAATAAGTAGACTCTTTCAAACCTAGAGCACCCTTTTGCCTAGCAAGATATTCTAGTTTGTCTAGGACTTCTTTCAACTCCGATTCAATTTTTTTGTTAAATGAACTGAAAGTAGTATTGAAGAAGTTTGATACCTTGTAAGTGATGGTTTGAGGCTGAGATTGAGCTTCAACTTGGCATCTGGTGAGTTCATAGTCTATTTCATCCAATAGATCCTCTGCATCAAAGACAGCCTCTTTGACAGCAAAAAGCCATGCTTTGACGTGTGGATCTCTGAACTGTTTTTGTTCTGCATCATCAGCCAGAGCATTGATGGAATGCAGCATGATGTTCAAATTGGAAAGCAGCTTCTCATCAAGTTTTCTCCCACGAAAGAAGTCAACAACTTGGGGAGAAGCGAGCCTGTCGAAAGCAACCTGAAGAAAAGCGGAAAGAAGAGCACCACCAACAAGTTCTGCTGCCATGGTAGGATTTGGAAATGGAGTGAATGGAAGTGTGTAATTTGAAACGGAAGTTTACGAGACAGTAGTTCGGTGCAGGGATGCTATAGTGATGAAAATATTAGTTAGCTATTTTATATAAAATGTGAGCAATTCGATATTCATTCAACGGTCGTGATGAATTTAATGTGTAAAATTTTGAAATCCCTCTCGAGAGGGGGTTGAGGGGAATACTTGTTTAGTGTTTCTGATAAGGAAAATGTTCACAGCTATAATCCATGAATGGATGTCTGACAATAAGGTATAATAAATAAGCCACCAGTGGTATCTGACTACAGTTTATTGAGACTAAAATTTTTAACTAGCCAAAGATTTGGTTTATTGGTCTTTTTTTTTTTCTTTATTCATCATTTTTCTCAAATTGGTTTAATAGTGGTTTTTATGTCTTTATTTAAATCTTTTTAATTAAACTTATTGATTTTAAAGTTCACAAGTTGGTTCAATTTTTATTTAAAAACAGTCATCGTGGGTTGGTGTTTACATTTGTTTCATAAGGTTAGTGTACTTTTGCAATTATTTGAATAATGTTATAGTGTCTGTTTCAATGTTTTGTATGATTAAAATATTCTGCATATAAGGTTTTGCTTGTTTGAGTTGATTAGAATTTTTTGACCCACGTGCCTATGTCATTTTTTTTTTCGAAGATTCCCTATTTGTTTGTCAATGTACATTGTTCGAACTTTTTTTATAATATTTGTAGTTTATCTTTGAATTTTCATATTTGTTTTCCAATGACACTCCTTCTCCCTTGATTTTCTAATGACAGGATATCTCAAGAACCAAGAGTGATCAGTATTTGTTTAATGTACCCAATGTTCACAGCTGTTTCCAGAATCTAGTTTATATTCTTTCCTTGAACAATCTGGTATGTGGTTCTTATTCCATTTTAACCTCAGCCTCACAAGGTGTGTTTTACTTTTCGAATCCATTGCTAATGCTTCCCATGAATTCATAATATTCTGTAGCTCCTTCATTAATAGGTCTCCATAAAGATTGAGTCGTCCTAGCTGTTTGGTACTGAATTCACTAGTTTTTATCCACAAAAAATGTACTAAGCACTTGAATATGCTTCAATTTTTCCAAATGGATTGGCATCTTTCTCACTTTTGTACGTGTAAATTCAAGGCAACTTGAGGGCAGCTCCTCCAGATTATAACAAACAAATTACAGAACAAGCATGTTGGATCAGGTAGTTTTTATATAACCTACAGAGTCAGGAACCTTTCTAAGGTTGGAACATTTAGACAAAGATAAGACACGTACCAACTTAAACTTGAGGAACAAATTATGTATTGAAATCTTGAACGTCCAAGCATAATAACCAAAATAAGTTGTACTAATTTTTTGTAGTTGGAAAAATTGTACGCAACCTTTTAGCATCAGTTAAAACTCCCAGCACTGTCAAAATATTCAACATCTTTGACTGCAAATAAAAAATAACGGGTTTTATCTGGTATAGATTTTCCTTTATGAAATTTTAACCTAAAACAAAGATCTCTGCATACATATTTTGCCAAGTCATTGAGAAGATTTTCATATGACAAGAGCTCAAGTTAGATTGTTCAAAACAAGAGCTCCGCGTGACACCAAATATATCGTGTCTGCTTGATTGTTCAAAGAATGACCTCGATAATAGATCTGTAAAGTACTGTACTGTTCACCAACTTTCTCTGGACGTATGCTCAGTTGAGAGCATGGGAAAAATTTTCAGTCATCCACATTAAGATTAAATCATTCTTGATAATAAAGCGCAACATATATGCAAAACACGGTTTGAGATGAAAAGGAAGGTGGTGATAGCTCAATGAAAGAGCATCAATGAAGAATTAGCAACCGTTTGCAGTGGAGATATGGGCACAAAGCATCAAGCCTGTGTGCATTTGCAGTAGCAATACTGCACGGAGTGCAACTAATAAGGGTGGCTGCAGCAATTTAACAGGGACGTAAGACCAATGCAGATTAAGTGTCTGAAATTTGATAAGGTCAAGGGGTATCAGAAGCTGCTGCTGTTTAGCATTTGTTGATCTCGACAAATCTGAACCATGAGACCTACCAGGGTTGTCCAAAGAGCTTACAAATGAACAAACCACAGCACACACTCATCATAATCAGAGTCCCCATGAGACACAATCTCAATGATCAATGAATTTGAACACGCTTCACCTGTTCAGTATAGGTGTTGACTGCAAAATCAACATGAGCAGGTGTTGTAATAATAGTCAAGGGAAAGTGCTAGTACAGCTAAAGAAAGAACAGTGGCTGTCTGCATGATCAAACGATGAAAATTCTGCAGTGGCAGCACAATAAAGGTAGAAAGTATACAGCAGAGAGTGGAACGGTGGTATAAACAAATAATCAACACGAATGTAAGAGGAGCTGAAGGTTTTCACTTGACATATTGGGCCTGGAAAAGATGACAATATAACAGAACAGTGCCATATCATATACTGCTTTACAAGAACAGAAAGTGCAGTGAGTTCTACCTTACATAAAGCTTTGATATTCGAGGAGAAATTACTGGACTATGACAAGCATCAGTATTTGTAATTGATTATGATGGATTGGGGGCCAAGATTGTTATTCGTGATACAATATAGTCTTCTCCAGTTTCTTCGCTCTTATTTTGGTAGACTTTAGCTGGTGTTGGGCAAGTTGTTGTAAGCAACTCCACAAAGGTATTGGTAACATAGGTTCCAGCAGGAATGTTGTCTCCGAATCTCAAACACCCCTTTTGTGTTTCTATTTAATATATTATTTATTGCTGATAAAAAAAAAAAAAAAGATGAGTTTAGGGTTTAAACATCATCTAAAAACAAGCAGAAAATCATGACAGAAGCCAGCCTATCAAATGCAATGAAATTTTGAACTAATAAATATGTGAATGTGTCAACGCTGAGTCTTTCTGACAACACAACCATTCAGTCTCAAACCACACACCGCACTCTGAAAACACCCATAGATTCAATTAACAGCTGCACTTTGTCCCGCCATCTTGGCACCAGGCTCTGTATGAGGAAGGGACTGATATCTAAGCTCAAGCAGTGTCTTTCATTCACATTTCATATATGGCTCGAAATCTTTTACCTTTAATTTCATCTAGTTTTTGTTTCCGCTAGAGGGTTAATGGCATAATGAGTACTCAGGGAAAAGTTCATCTGTCTTTGGTTTATATAATTATACTATGTTGGATTATCAGTGCTTGACATAGTATTTTGTACATGGCTTAGTACTTTTCATAATATTTAGTCTATTTGTCTTGGTTTTTATATTCATAAACCTATGAATATAATTTTATATGCATAGGTTTTTGGAAGATTGAGTCCTCCTATCTGTTTGGTACTGAACTCGCTACCTTACCGATAAAAAAAGTTTATTGAACAAGCTGATTGGCTCCCAATAATGACTTTTTTATGTCGAGTTATACAAGACAATACTTGGTCAACAAAAACTTTACACTTTTGTAAATTTGTTGCTGTTCAGAGTCTTTAAACTTTTAGTGCAGAGCAAGAGCTTTTCTGTTGCAGGAGAATCTCCAAACTGTAGAGGAGAGGTAATGAAATAGTAAAATATAATTAATTTTTATTTTTGAATGGGAAGAGAGATTACAAGGATGTGAAATAAAACAGGAGAGACATGATTTTTTTTGGGAAGAATTGGAATTGTTTGAGAATGGATACTTAATGAGGTTTAAGCTATACAAATTTGCTTATGTATGGAAGAGGGAATTGACACAAATTAAGGAAATTAATTTGGAAATCGATGATAACAATCTTCTTAAGGTATTCATTTAGTTTGTAATTATTTTTTTTTACTTTATTAGTCAATTTCTAATGTGATTGTCATTAAAATGTGTATTGATCCAAATTTTAGTTTATTTCTAATACTAATTGTGACACATTTATAAACAATATAAATAAAACATTCAAAAAGAATTTTGTTAATGTAAGAACCAATTTCATCGTCTTCATATTGAAGGATATTAGGGTGTAGGGATTCATCGGGTGTGGGTACATAATTTCTTATAAGCATTCGTCCAAAAATTAAAAATAGGTTCAATAAAAAATTAGGTCAAATGAGATTTTGGATACCACCGTACATTAAACTAAAACTTTTTTTACTATAAACAAAATGTACTTATGATTTTTTGTAAACTTTTTATGGAAAAAAGTTGCTTGAGGTGAAGAATATAAACTTATTAAAGACGAGTTCGTTGTAAATTTATATAAACTAAGAATTACAAGTTATCGAAAAAATTGGATGTTTAGTAACATCTCTTAATATCATTCACTTTTTAATGTGAAGTTTTTGAGTATTAATGTAACTTACTTGAATCCGCCAGATAAGTTAAAAAATAGCCTATGCTCCAATAAAAAAACTAAAATTCATTTTTAAAATATCCAATTCCCCATATATATATATAAACTACAGATAATTAATAGCTCTTCTATATAATTTTTTCCATTTTATCATTTCTTTATTAAGAGCTCTGGAAACCTTAAAGATAGATAAGTACAATAGAAACATAGAAAAAAAAGTATAAATTTAATCAATATAACTCTACCAACCATGAATATAATTCTGCCTCTCTACCTAGACAATTTCTTTCTGACCTTATGCAACACACATTTTTAAAAATTCACTCTCTTATGATTCCCATCAATAAGTATACCTAGATACACAAAGGGAATGGCCATAATCCTATAATTTATTAAAGCTGCATACCTTTGAAGGTTTAGAGAGTCTACTCTTATATCTCTTACGAAACTCATAGACAAGTTCACTTTAAGTCTCAAAGCTAACTCAAAACACCTCACAATTCTTTTAATTGTCGCAATGTTTTGAATATTGTCTTTATACAGAAACATTGTATCATCAACAAATTGTATGTTGATACCGACTTCACTCTTATTTATTTATTTATTCTAAGTCCTTCTAACACTCCTAAATTTTCAGCAGCTCCGGCAACCCATGCCAAGCTTTCAGTTGCTATAAGAAAGAGGAAAGGCCCTAGTGGATCGCCTTGGCGAAGTTCTTTATGAGATTTGAACTCCATAGTAGGACGACCATTAACTAGAACTGACACCAAGGCAACTTCTTATCCATTTCATCCTTTATCATAAAACCCAAGTCTTCCCATCATATAAATTAAATATTTCCAATTAACCGAATCATATGCCTTCTCAAAATATGCTTTAAATATAATACATTTCTTATTATTTCGCCTCATATCATCTATTATTTCATTACCCACTATCACACTTTCAAGCAAACCCTTATTTTCTAAAATGGTAGATTGCTTTTGGTCAGTAACCAAATTAAGAACTCCTTTCAATCTATTAGCCAGGATTTTTAAAATTATTTTATATATAGATTGCCTAGCAAAGGAATTGACCTATATTCTTCAAAAATTTTGTGGGTTCTTAACCTTTGAGATAAGAGTTAAGAAAGATACATTTATTCCTCTAGGCCACCATCTAATCTTAGAAAGCCAATAAAATATTTAATGTATATTTAAAATATACATTAAATTTATTTGTATAATCTATATGATTAAGTTATTTGACTAAAATATTTAATGTATAATCTATATGATGTCACGATAAATTTAAAATTGAAATACAATAAATGAACATTTTAAAAAAAATACTTCTCTCTGTACTTTAAAATATAAAATGTTTTTAGTATTAAAAATCGATATTAACCACTGGCATGGATACACATCTACGAGGGAATGGTTTTCACATGATGGGCAAATCAGAAAATTCTAGCCTGAAGTAAAAGCTATTTGCAATGGTCACTGCTTCAATGCCACTTCACAACTCGCTTTGCTTCAATTTCCCTCTCTGATGTAGGACTCACAATTTCAAACACTTTTACTTATTTTCTGGGTATTTCATTGTACAACGGTACAAACACACTTAGAAACACATGCATAACAGGTTACCATCACTTCAGAATATCCCTAAAGAATTGCTTAGAATCCTTTGCCAGCCGAAGAGGGTGTCATCTGCTCCCTTGGCATACTGTAAAAAAGATAATATGGTTAGCAATCAAATCATTAAAATATATAAAATCAATATAAAAATAAAAAAAATAATTTAAATAATAGATATGAAATATTTGAAACTTTGGAAAATTTGTAATTGAAAATGAATTAGCACCTGTAGAAGATGCAGACAAATGGAACTTGCTCCACATCTAATTTTGAACTTCTGTTTCATCTTATTACCCAACACTCAAATCTTGAATGTGAGCAATCTTTTCCCAGTCTTCGCCTTTTGGACTCTGACAACGCTCTTTAAGCAATGGACAGTTCCAAATATAAAGAGATGAGATGGATTGGGGGAGACCCTCCTCTGGTAAGCATTGGAGGTTGGGGCAGTCAAAAAGTGCGAGAGAAGCTTTCAAGACATGTGTTGGTCTCTGTTAGGGAGGCGATAAGTTTACAACTCGAAAGAGACAAATGTTTAACATTTGATGGCAAACCTCCGTCGGGGAACATCTTCACTTCTCCACAATTAATTATTCGTAACTCAGTAAGAGACGGAAGCATGATTTGCATACTGGGCAATGATTCAAATTGAGGGCAATTATCAACTTTTAGTTTCTTGAGACGATTATGAGCATACTCCTGTGAAATTCTTCTTAGGTTTTGACACCTTCCCAGTTCAAGTAAACTGACTTTTGGAAAGAAATCTAGCGGAAAGATTGTAAGAGAGTCCAAGACACCATCAATCATCATTTCTTCAAGCAAATCATAATGGGTAACGGGAATAATCACTAGTGGACATGCATAAATTCTCAAGAGTTCAAGTGACGATGTGTCCATGTTGTTTCCGCTAATGATGAGCTTATCACAGTTACTAATAAATAGTTCCTTTAAATGAAGAAGTTGCTCTGACAGACCTTTCAACTTGTGACATTGATCAACAAAAAGATATTGAAGTTGTGGAAAAGAAGTAGTTTTACATTCCCATTCTTCCCATTCCTTCATGTTGCGGAATTCCAATCTTTCCAAGGACACAAACGAAGAAGAGTTGCTCCCATAAAATTCAGCACCAATGCTCACTATTCAATCAAACCCTACAATTTCTAAAGTCTTCAGAGATGACAAAGATCCAAGGGAGGCAAACATAGGCAATATTTACAGTTCCACAACTGTAAGAATACCAAATTTGATAATGAATTATCAAATACCCAACCTGGGAATTGTGTACCACAATAGTTCATGATTGTTAAATGTTCCAAGTGTTTTTCAAAAACTTTCCAGCATTCTTCCTCCAATAATTGGTTTAAGCGATGCACTTTAGACTGCATGTTAAAAGCAACTTTCTCATCACGTGTTGTGACAAGAATTCTGCTTCCGGGAGCGCCACAGCTAAGAGGAGTTTGTACTGCTTCCCATTTGTCTCGTCTGTGATTCCAAACATCATCCAATACAAGAAGAAATTTCTTTCCTGATAATTTTTCTTTCAGCTTGTTGTGAACCATTTCTAGGTTTTCACTATCATCTTTCTTACAAGTGATTGCCTCGAGAATGTTTTTTGTCACGGTCAGAACATTAAAATGATCTGAAACACAGACCCAAGCTTTGGTATCAAATTTAGCATGATCCATCTTTGGGTCATTGTATACATGTTGGGCGAGTGTGGTCTTACCTAACCCACCCATTCCCACAATAGAAAGTATTGATGGTTGTTTCAGAATATCGGTTTCGGATGTGAGCCAATTAATGATAATTTCTTTGTCGGCATCTCTGCCATAAATAACAGTTTCAACCACCAAAGAAGTTGATGGCAATTTGTGTGACACGTTACTAGCAGATCCAACACTAGAATAAGTAGACTCTTTCAAACCCAGAGCACCCTTTTGCCTTGCAAGATATTCTAGTTTGTCTAGGACTTCTTTCAACCCTGATTCAATTTTCTTGTTAAATGAACTGAAAGTAGTATTGAAGAAGTTTGATACCTTGTAAGTGATGGTTTGAGGTTGAGATTGAGCTTCCACTTGGCATCTGGTGAGTTCGTAGTCTATTTCATCCAATAGATCCTCTGCATCAAAGACAGCCTCTTTGACAGCAAAAAGCCATGCTTTGACGTGTGGATCTCTAAACTGTTTTAGTTCTGCATCATCAGCGAGAGCATTGATGGAGTGCAGCATGATGTTCAAATTGGCGAGCAGCTTCTCATCAAGTTTTCTCCCACGAAAGAAGTGAAGAAGTTGAGGAGAAGTGAGCCTGTCGAAAGCAACCTGAAGAAAAGCGGAAAGAAGAGCACCACCAACAAGTTCTGCTGCCATGGTGGGAGTTGGAAATGGAGTGAATGGTGAATGGAGGTGTGTAATTTGGAATGAAAGTTTACGAGACAGTGATTCAATGCAGGGATGCTATAGTGGTGAAATGACTAGTTAGCTATTTTATGTAAAATGTGAGCAATTCGATGTTCATTCAACGGTTGTGATGAATTTAATGTGTGAAATTTGAAATCCGTGTGGAGAGAGGGTTGAGGGCAATACTTGTTTAGTATTTCTCATAAGAAAAATTTTCACAGCTGTAATCCATGAATGAATGTCTAACAATAAGGTAAAATAAATAATTCACCATTGACATCTGACTTTGAAACCAAAATTTTTAATTAGCAAAAAATTTGGTTCATAAGTCTTTTTCTTTTCCTTATTCATCGTTTTTCTCAAATTGGTTTAATAGTGGATTTTATCTCTTTATTTAAAATTTTTTAATTAAACTTTTAATTTTAAAGTTCGCAAGTTGGTTCCAGTTTTATTTAAAAGCAGTCATCGTGGGTTGGTACACTTAGTTGGCTTTTACATTTGTTTCATAAGGTTGGTGTAGCTTTGCAATTATTTGAATAATGTGTAGTGTCTGTTTTCATGTTTTGTGTGATTAAAATATTCTGCATATAAGTTTTTGCCTGTTTGAGTTGATTAGAATTTTTTGACCCATCTCGTGCCTATGTCATTTTTTTTTTCTCGGAGATTCGCTATTTGTTATTGTTCGAGTCTTTTAATAATATTTGTAGTTTATTTGTGAATTTTCTTATTTGTTTAATGTAGCCAATGATGAAGCTGTTTCCAGAGAGTAGTTTATATTTAATACAATAAGTTGCTTAGAAAGAGAATCCAGAACAAGCCTTTCTCAATGTTCACAGCTCTTTCCATTCATCTTGTCTCCACTCAATACCCCTTAGCTTCTTTTTATCCTGGACAGGCTTTTCAATACATTCAGGAACCTGTATTTGCATTCAAATCAAGAACATGAGAACTGGTGTGAATAACTGTATTTTCATCACAAATATATAGTTCCTTTAAAATAAGAAGTTGCTTTGGAAAACCTTTTAAGTGATAGGTCTCGTAAAGATTCAGTCCTCCTAACTATTTTGTATACTTCCCTTTTAATTGATAGGTATCCCCACAATTTCTAACATCTGCATTGGCAATTGAAATCTTGAATAGAGGCGTTTGTACGATTTATTTCATTCGAATCCAACATCATATTTTAAGATTTACATCTTCTAAATGTTAATACTTTTATATTCGTAGATGTTAACAGTAATACAATGGAGAAAGATTGGCAAGAACATAGCTGTTCCACATGAACCTTAAAAACTCTATGATTTATGAAGCAAAGTATTTTGAAGCCAAAATTTTATATAGCGTAGTGAACTTTGGATATTCTCTGACTTCAAAATATATATATATATATTTTCTGCATCAATTATATTATACTCATGCAAAATTGTTATGCCCAAGACAAAGATGACGACCCTGCTAGCATGAAAGATGGCTTTAAAAAGAACAATTCAGCTGTAAACTTTTAAGTACAAACGCAATAGAAGTAGGCTCAAGTATTTAGAAATTTTCGCTACCAATTAGTTGGAAAAGAGTATGTGTTAGTATAAGTTTGGGTGAAAATAATACTTTCTGTGGATTCTTATGATATTTCTTTTGGATTGTTATTATACTTTTTTTTAGATATGATTCTCTAATAGGCTAAACTTGTGTTAGGCAAACTTTTCTTATATCTAAGCGAATATTTTATTTAATAATTAGTGCAAAATATGTGTTTTCTTTTATTATCTTTTGAGATAATTTTTCTTTAAAGAAAAACTTGACATTCTTTCATTAAGAGTTAGGGATCAATGGCAAGATCATAAAAGAAACAATGATAAGCTTGAAGTAGTTATTAATTAATTTATGATAAATCAACAGAAGAAATCAATAGTTGCATGGCCAATAAATCCAAGTTATGGCTCGTAGTAATATTAGGACTTGAATCTTTTAATAACAGATTTTCTCTAACACTTTTGGGTAGATTTCTAAAATCATCAAATATTTTGACTTACACCACATATAAGAAGAAAATCAACCACTTTGAATAGGCTCCTTTTTCTTTAAAAGAAGAGATCCTTAGGTGGTTTCAGTAAATATATACAAATAATCATTTATGTTGTGTTTGGTTGAACTAAGTTGCTTTGTTCCATTGTATAAGAGAACGGATGTTCGAGGATTAAAGATGTTTGGTTGAACTAATTTACAATGATAGATTGACGAAGATTTACGGGATAAGATGCTCAATAATCGAAAGAGACTTATAATGATGTAATTGGAAATTACGAAATACCTCTTGTAATATACTATGTCATGTGACATACAATTGAGTCAATTATTCCACAATGGTCAATTAGTAATTTCACAACATATCTATTAAAAAAATAAAAAAAACATTATAACATCTATCAAATCATTTCCAAACTTTCACAACCATTTCTCTCAAATCTTTTCAAATCTTATCGTTTATCTATTAATTTAAACAACTTTATTGTCTACACAGAATCCACTCAAATTCTTTTAAATTCACTTCCTAACTAAACAAACCCTTATAAAGTATTTTTGTTTAAGCGACTGATTTACTACTACGAAACTGATTTACTACTACGAATTAACATAAGGGAAAGTTAGAAAAACAAAACATAAAATAATAATAAAACACGAAAAATGAAAAAAAGAAAAAAAAAATACTATTGTACATTCTCCCGCAAAATAAACAAAAATTTACAATGTGCCCAGATTTACTAATAATAAACTTTTATTAATAATAATTTTTAATTAAATTATAAAAATTAAAATAATTAAAATAATTTTATAAAAATAATAATTTAATTATACAATATATTATAATAATATTATAAACTTAATTTATAATTATAAATATATAATCGATTATACGTTATTAAACTAATTTATAATTGATTATATATATATAATCGATTATATATATATATATATAATCGATTATACATTATAATATTAATATATAATTAATTCTGTCAAATTTGTTTATAGTAAAAGACACTTATAATTTCTTTAAGTTAGAAAATTTTCTACTATTATCTAAAACATTATTTAATTTTTTCTTGCTGATAAAAAAAAATCTAAAATAAAATTGGAAACGTTTCTTCATAGACATTCTTTTGAAAAATAAAAGATAAAAAACTAAACTGAATTTTTATATAAGTCATAATTATTTTATATACAAATTAAAAATTTGAAAGTGTCATAAAAAGAATTTCTAAAAACTATAAACAAATTAATTTTAACTTCTAAAAATGTTCTCTTTTTTTTTTCGAGCTAAAAAATACAATTTGTCCCAGGATGTTCATGTTCCACCTTTAAACAATCTCATCACGAAACCAATCCTCAAATAGCTAGTTTCAAAGGAATAATATTCATTAGCTCGGATAATTGATAATTTAATTAAACTAAAATACATTAAATCAATTTTTTTAATCAGATTAAATTTGATCCCATTCAATCTAACATATTTCTTATGTATTAAATGATAAATCATATATCTTAAATCCGACATCTAACCTAACATAACTAATTTTATTACATAATAATAATAATAATAATAATAATAATAATAATATATTATAACTAAATATTTAATCTGACAAAATATTTTAAAATTATAAATTTAATAATTTAAAAAAAAATATGATTCAATTAATTCAATGCAGTATAATTAAAAGAGAGTTGGGTTTAATTGAGTGTAATAAAAAAATTATCGGATTCTATTAAACCGAACTTTCATAAGTTGGATATTCATTTCAAAAATCATTATATTTTCATATCTCTTTTATTCTAATTCACTTTACAAATGAAAAAAAAAAACTATTATTTTATAATAATATAATATTTTATTAAAAAGATAGTTATAAAATAAAAGTAATTTATGACCAGAAAATAATTTTTTTACTTATATCATGAACCTTGCCAGCAAATCGTCTGTATGCATTCCAAAGAGCCAAGTAATCATCAAAAGCAAAAGTCAACAAATTGCATTCAAAGATAATGATTAAAAGAAGAAACTAAAATCTATGGAAAGGAAAAAAGGTGCAAATAGCTTTCCTAAATATGTTTTCTTGAACAGCATTATTATTTTGACTAGTTCTCAAACCTTTATTTTCAAAACATACTCAATCAAAAATTATAAAAAGTCATTAATTTTATAGAAAATTAACAAGAAAACTGTTACATAGATATATCATTTATACTGCAACCAAAACACAACCAAGATATCTTATTGTCACAACCACAATTCTGAAATATGTATCATCAATTTACACATTTTCTCTAATCTAACACCAACAACTTTTACAGTTGATGAGTTCAGTACACTTCTGCAGAAGTTTGGTTGAGTTCATCTATTTTTGGGAGTTTTGTCCTCATGGGATGGGATGTATGACCACTTTTCCAATGGCTCTATTAGTCTTCAAGTGTGCAAATGCCTCCACAGTCTGAGAAAATGAAAAGGGACTCTTAGGGTCCAGTATTGGCTTCACCTTCCCACTCTCTAAGTAAGGTTTTAGTTTCTCTAACACAGCACCATCTGAAATGCGTATTACAGAAATAGCTGCAGAAGTTCCAAATGCTGCTATTGTCACAACTTTCCCACTTTCTTTAACAGCCTTCAATGCTCTCTCAATCTCACTCTGCCCTGATTTTGGAAAATCATTCATGTACAAGTTTTCACTATAATGTTAATATATATAATGTGACACACATGCAATAATTTATACAACATATATAGTAAATAATGTGCAGAAGAAAGATATACAGAAAAAAATAATGTTATTATGCATGTGACATTTCTTCCTACTATATTAAGTTCATACACTTGAATCAAAGGTTTAGACCATCTAAACAAACCAGAGGTTTAGATCATAGAGGTCTGTCTAATGGATCATTTTTTTGTTTTTGATTTCTATATAAGAGTTTCTTGTGTATGCATGAGGATTAAGCTTTTGTAGTCTATTTTTCATGTATTCTTTGTATGAGTTTCATATATTACATCTTGATGTGCCTCAAACAAGAAATACCATATTCAAATACACACAACAAAAATGTAGGTTCAGTTTCAATATCTCACCTACTGTATCGTACACTACATCAAACTTTTCTTCCAGCTCTTCAAACTTCTCTTTTGTATAATCAATGGCTAAGTCTGCTCCCAAGTTCCTCAACAAATCAAGTTTCCCTGTACTGGCTGTGGCTGCAACCTTTGATGCCCCAAAAACATGCTTGGCCACCTACATCATCAAACACATGCATAACAAATCATTTGGCATGCTCTGGATTGATTTATGTTGATAATGTACAATGATGTTTGGTTTCACTGTCCCTTTTGACTGATTAATTGGAGTTTTGGACTCAATAAAGGTTAAATACTAGACATGGTTAAATCTAAGAGCATTTCCAATTCCCTTTTCATGATTAGTGCATTAATAGTGTAGCTTGTCTTTATTTATCTTTCTAATTAGCTATGCAAGATTTCTTTAGATGGATCAGAATATCCAATTCTCTGTTTGATGGAGAAAGGTTTTACCAGAGAAGACCAAAGATGATTAAACATATAATGCAATTTGAAGAAATGACATTAAACAATTGACATCACTTGGCAAAGAAACCAAGAGAGATGGAATGTATCAAACCTGAATAACAAGGGATCCAACTCCACCAGCACCTCCAAGAACAAGTATAGATTTGTCAGCAGAAAACTCCGCTCTTTCTAGTCCTTGATAAGCAGTGATGATGGCTAAAGGAAGGGAAGCAGCTTCAACAAAGCTCAAATTGGAAGGTTTGTGAGCCAATACTTTTTCTTCAACAGCAGTATACTCTGCCAAAGATCCAATTCTTTTTGGATTGTTCAGAGGATTCTCATTGATATCACCATAAACCTCATCCCCAACCTTGAATTTTCTTACTTGACTTCCCACACTCACCACCACACCAGCAACATCATACCCCGGAACAGTCTTAATTTCCAGCACCAAATACAAGATTCATCAATGCAAAACGACAAAAAAAGAAGATATTTTTAGATGGTACAAACTGAAAATTCCACCTATAATAATACCATGCAAATAAGATCTTAAAACCAAGTATACAATTACAAACAATAAAATCATACTCTTACAGGCAAGGGAGAGTCGGTGTTCTTGAAATAGCCATGAGCCCTCTTATAATCTATAGGATTAAGGGCTGCAGCCACAACCTTGATGAGCACTTGATCTTCCTTGATCTGTGGTATAGGTATGTTAGATTCCAATTTGAGATTCTCTTCAATGTTTCCATATTCAGAATAAGCCCAAGCTTTTATGTGTGATGGAATGCTTGGAGTACTTGCCATTGTGTGAGTGGCTTGAAGGGAAAAGAGTAAAAGGGTGTTAGAATTCCAAGGTTGTAGTTGAAATCACTTGTGTGGTTATTATGAAGCTGCAACACCAACCATTCATTTATATAGAGAAAATATGCACTTGGGTTTCTTCTAGTTTCTTCTTTGTCAGTGGCCATTAATGTTCTTGCCAAACTCTACAGAAGTTCATGATGACAATTTTCTGGCAAGATTCATGCTGTTATGTATAACATCTCCAAACCATGACCATATTCATCATTCTATAAGAAATTTTTATTGAAATATATTGATGTGATAGGTTTGAGTTACAACTTATAAGTAAAAGTTTGAATATTAAAACTAAAATGTACTTTTTAAATTTAATAAAACAATTCAATGTTGAAATGCAAAATAAAATATAAATTTTATACTTCTTTGTAATAAAATAAAACTTGTAAGATGGTTTCAAAAATTATGCAAATAAGTGATATCTATTTAGAGTAAATAAGACTTTATATATATTGAATGTATATGTTACCTAACACTTGATCCTCATTTATTTGACCCATTAATTATTTTTTATTTAAGTTTAAACTCACGTATGGAAAAAATTTAATGAGAAAAAACGATGGTTAATCAATAATGTTGTATCTGAACGGATTCAAGGTTCTATACATCAAGAAAAAATTGAAAAACATGTAAGTCAATGACTTGACCTACCTAAGTATAATTGTGCAGATAAAGTTGTTTTTTCAATCAGAGGGAAGCAGTAGTTAATGCCTTCATAAATTTTGTACGTGTATAAGATAAATAATTTTTTTAAGATAATTTATTCTATATAAAAAAAATACATAACTAAAAATTAATTCCTGAACCAGTTCGTGAAAAATATAATATGTTATCACTTTATCTAAATGGACGTGAGTATGACATAAAACATAAAACATAGGATAAAAGACAGAGTATGTATTTGTAGTGTATATGTATGTATTGTTAGAGTTTGATTTTGTTTTTCGATGATTTAAATTGTGACAGTATTTATGACTTGGGTAGCACAATGTTTAGCTTAAAATCATATGAATTAATTACTTTAGTGGAATGCCGATTACTTGATGAAACGCCTAAAACTTGTTAAATTTATATTAATTTTACATTCAAAATCAATTCTTCAATGGAAAACTAAACCTATGAACATTTACTTTAAATCACATTAAATGATAGCATGATTAAGAAACTCAACTTAAAACATTGCAACGTTGAATATAGTTTATGAAAAACTTGTGTATACAAAATTGAAACGTGATAGTAAAATTTCATTTTCTTATTAAGCCAGAAAGCAGAAAAAACATCTCATCATAACGAATCTTGCTTTTGAAAATTTGAGCCCTTCATAATCCAGAAGTGATAAAACTTCATCAAAGTTCACACATGCAGCATGATAATATATATATATAATTATGATATAGAGCACTGTTGCATAGATAAAAAAAAACTAGTTGGATCTGCAAAAAACGAAAGCTGAAACAATAGAAGAAGATGCTAAGGCCACAAACGCAACGAAGGATAAAGCAACAGATGCTTTGGCAATTTCCGTGATCTTGTCAGCTGCAACATTGTATGACAAATAATGTGCTGTGGTGGCAGCAGAAGATGCTGCTGATATGAGAAGATATGCCATAACCTGAAGTTTTTCAAGCCATCAAAAACCTTGCTTAGTATGTAATAAATATATGCCATGATCCATGAACTAGGAACTGAACATATAGTTACCTTTTCAGCTAATGAGAACTGAGGTGGAACAATATCAGTAACGTGCATGCATGCATTACCACAATAGGCATGAGAACTTTTTCCATGATTAAGATATAGGACATTTATTAAACAACTAATGACATGAAAAATCAATAACTATGTACTAAATTTGTTTACAGATTTTCATAATAACAAAACATGTTTTCTACCAATTAATAATATTACCAAATTCCAACTGAAATTTTGTTGAAAATTTTTAAAAATTTTGCAGTTTCTATATTTTAATCCAATGAATGTTTTTCATGATTTTAAGTTTTTTTTTTTATTTTTGTTTCAAAATAATAATCCTTTTGATCTTTTTATACTACTTTCTCAACAATACTATATAATTAAGATGACAAATTAATGCAACACAACTTGCATTGAAAAAATACACTATATATATATATATAGGTGGATAGTATATATGTACTTATGACAGACTACTTAAAAACTAGGTTTCTTTTTTTTTTCAAAATATTTTGTATTAAGTGTATCATAAAGACTATTTTACTTTTGAAATGGATGAACAGAAAAGAATGTATTGATTAGAGAACATGTTATTGTGGAATTAAAATTGATGTTTTATCTTAATAATTTGTATGACTAAAATCCAACTACTAGAATGAAAATCCCTGAAGTGTGACATAATTTACCTGATCCATGGCAAAGTTGAAGTAACCACGTAGTTTGGGATTCACTGTGTGTCTTTTAGTAATGAAATACTTGATTAGATCAAGTATTTGCAATGCAGAATACACGAATCCAATCACATCCACTGACAAGCAGTACCTGCACAATCACAACCCAAAGCATTACCAACACCTTCACAAATAATGCTACTAAAACAATGGCAGTTGCACCAAGCAGTAGCAATAATAATGAAAAATTATGTGAAAATTTCATTTGATAGACTCAAAAGCCCCATTATTTGATTAATGCAGTAAAAGAAGAATCCTATATTCTGCATGAAAAACAATTAATCCAAATTAAACTATTTTTGTACACTTTTTAGTAGTTAACAGTTTATAAATAGGTTTAAGCCTCCAAGTGTTTCATATTTATACAATTTTTTTCCGGTATAAAAAGAATTAATAGTTAAATGAGTTTCTCAGTATATAATTATAAAATTAAAAAATAAATAACTAGAATAAATTAAGGAAATGAAATAAAATTATTTTATAAATTAAAATCAATCGAGGTATTGCTGAACTATTTTAAGAGCTTTTTTATTTTATCTTCTAAATAGCTCAACTTTCTTTACCTTACAAAACCCCTTAGCAAAAGAATTCTACAATTGAAAAGTTACAATAAACTAGAAGTTGAAAGTTTGAACTTAAGTTTTATTTTTCTTTTTTTAATTTCAAAAATGTAAATTTTTCTCCACTTTTTTGTTTTAAAAATTTTGTGCAGAGAACAGAAAATGCTTTTTACTATTTTTATTTCACTATTTCCTACATTGAAAATAGAGTATTTTTAGGTGATTCTAAACTATATGACTCCAACAAACACTTTGTGGGATAGAAGGGAGATATTGGAAATCATGCATGAAAAAGACCCATGTGCGCACTAGGAACATAACAAGATAGAAATAGAAGATAAATTATAAATAAATATTATTAATAAAAAATATATATATATATATATATATATATATATATATATATATATATATTTGGTTTCATATTAAATTAAACTATGTAGAATCAAGTTAAAATATCAGTTGAAGAGAGTTTAGATAAATTTTCATATTTTTATTTGAAGATTGATTCAGCATCCAAAATCGATGCCAAATGATGCAATAAGAATTATTTGTGTTGGATAAGAAGTTTTCAAAGTTTCACTACTAATTTGTCTTCATAACAAAAACAACCAAACATAAATCATATAACTTAACATCAATTTCACTGAAACTGTTTTTCAATGCTAAACAAAAATACAGTAGTACGAGAAGTAATTATAGGTTTACGCCAAACAAATTTTTACAACTATTTCAACACTACTATTTTACCCTTCATTTTATTTTTGTTTTTTTATAAATTTAAAACTTTATTTTGATAATAACTATAATATTATTAAAAGTGAGTTATAACATATTTGTTAGCTGTAATATTATCTTCTTATTATGAGTGAAAGAGACTAAGTGCAACTTACTTGAACTCCTGAAAGTCATTCCAATGAGACTGAGAATCTTCTTCAGACCATGATGATGATGGTGGTGATTCACCATAGTAACCATACCATGAGCTTGGTAATTCATTCCATCTCTTTGATGTGGCTTTATGCAGTTTTTTCTTTCTATCAGAAGCCATCACAGAGAATGCTATCTTGCAGAACACAAAAGCAGCAATTTTCAGAATCAGCAGAACAATGTACCACTTTTTCACTTTCTTGAACGCTCCATCACGTGCCTCTTCTTCACCATTTTCCACGTCCATCACTGCCACACTAGTGTTGTTGTTCACTTCCTCCTTCACAACCTTGATGGCACCATCACTGATGGAGTCATGAGAGTGGCTAGCCACCACCATCTGAAGGTCCCCTTCGCTGAAAGAGTGGTGGCTGTGAGAGTTGTTGAAGGAGTCTTGAAGGGTTGGAGTTGAAGGAGGTCTTGAAAGTGGTTGGTGGTGGTGGTGGTTTTGGTCTTTCTTCATTGAGGGTTTCAGTTCTTCTTCTGTCTTCTCTGAGACCCTTTTTATTCTGTCACCTTTCTTTTCTTGAGATGGAGTTTCACTTTTGGTGGTGGTCATGGTGAATGTGTGATCAAGAGTGCTTTTGAGATTACTCAGATGCACTATAGAACAGTTTTTTTCACTGAAAATGCTTCTTGTTTGATGGATGATAAATATATCACTTTGTGAATGCTAGTTCATAATTATATAACTCATCAAACTATACCATGATGTATACTTCAGTTTTTACTGAATAATATATATATATTATGTGTGTGTGTGTGTTGATCCAATTAAATTATTGATGTTGAATATGTTAAATAATCAAAGAGAAATGCTTTTGTAGTTTATATATAATGATAGTTCTCTGTTCAAGTTTTTATTTAAATTACTGTTAGCTATAGGGTTTAATTCTATATTTACTTTGATAATAATAATTGGTGAATGGAAATAAATAAAAATTGATTAAATCGTTCTTATTTCATTATGCATATACAAATTTATCTCGAAAATAAATTTAAAGATTTTAGAACAAGAAAGAATGGGAAACAAAGTTTGTTCTTCAAACTGGCGTGATCAATTTTCTTTGTTATGTTTAATTATACAATAAAAGATTGCACTACAAATTTTAACATTATTTTAGAAATCTAGCCATTTATTTGTTGCTTACACATTTATAATAATTATATTTTCAGGTTTTACTTATTTGAACTCTTTTAGTATTAAGTTCCTCCTTCAGAATTTCATGAATAGTAGAATCACAAAATTAATAATAGCCGACTAATATAATATGTAATTAAACTTAAAAAATATTAAGTTCAATATTTTTTTCTTTACAACATTAATATACTATTGCTTTTAAAAAAACATTAATATATAATTACGCGCTATGAATCAATCTTTTTACGAAAAGTTTTTACGAAGTTTTTTTTTTAACTAATAAAATCTAACTTATTTTGTAATTTTACTCATTCTATATTTTTTAGTGAAACTACAAGGGAGCAGATTCCCTTGCAATCTAGAAGCTTGTCCAGAATTTGTCAAAAACAATATTGAATAGAGATTATTACTAATCACCATTAACAATTAAGTCTCCTTAGATCTGACCTTTGGAATAAGTGAAATTGCATAAAAGCAATGCATGACATTTTACATAAAATACAGATTTTTTTTTTTTAACAGCAAAAAACATAAAATACAGATCCTGTGAGCTTCTGGTTCATATGTAACACCACATAATCACACTGCAAATTATTGGTTAAACTTAAGCCGGCCTTTAATTAAATGATTAATATGCCCTTCTCTTCCATTAAAATGGTATTTGTACCTTTCACAAGTAATTAAAGAATAATGCTGCTTTGGTATTTTTTTTTCTTTTCTTCTTCCACTCTTTGTAAATAAAACAACATTTCACAGGCATATATACCTTTACACTGTTTTAACATCTTTTTTTTTATCACTTGAAGTTCATGTAAGTTACCCTGTAGTAGTTTGATAGTAAAACTCTTCATGGTGATAACATCAGCCACCATGGTGGTAAAAATAGCATCAATAAAAATAAAAATAAGGACACAAGAATAACATTTTTTTTATCTAGAAAATAAGGATCACGATTTAAGAATTACAAATAAGTGTTAATTTTAACTATACAATGAATCAGATCATAAAATTTTAATTTCTGCTCTTAAAGAATTCAAACATCATGTTTAAAATTTTTGATATTCATTTCCAAAAGTCTTAATTTTCTGACCAATTCCTTATGCTAAAGGTACACCAATTAGCAACAGTTTCTATCATAACTATCGGTCATATGTAAGAGCCAAAATCAGCAGTTGACATCATGAGTCATGAAGCCAGTAAAATTGTGATTGAGAGAAATGTGTAGTTTGTAATCAATCATGGCTTTTCTTCTGCTTCAAGCAGTGAAAGTAAAATTTCAAACTGTGAAAGTTTCAAACTCATTGTTTCTACGAAATCTTAGTTTATTATTGATTCTTAACAACATTTTCTAGCACAACTATAAGTCACAAGCAAGGGACCAAATTTGTTGTTTATGCCACGGACTTGATAAGATTGAACTACTAGGTCAACTATCTAATACAACTGTGTTTAGGCTAGAATTTTTGGAAATATTTAACCTAAAAGCAATTGTTGATCTCATTGTAAATTTAATATATTTGGGATAAAAAATTTTCGTTCCTCCAAAATTTTAAATGTTTATTTTTGTTCCTCTAAGATTTTTGGTACATTTTAGGTCTATCAAAATAAAAATACTTTATTTTGTTTAAAATCGAGTATTGAGTAATATGATCGTTTTTCTTTTATCGGCGATGAGTAATCTGACGTTAACTCAATAAAACTCTGTCACGTAACAATAGATCGATGAGGTCACAATACTCTTAGACCATATGATGATTTCTTCTTTTGCACGTAACACTTTCTGTTCTATGAAAATACATATCCAATCCAAATCAAATTATCAATAATCATCAAAACCCAGACACAAAATCCGAGCAATCCAGTGTTCTTTTACACTTATATGCAATGTTCCAATTAATTTATTTTACAACGTTATCAAGTGCTGATATCCATAGTGGGCGAAAATCAATATTCCACAATCACGGATCCCAGAAATTCCTATTTAACAACCCTGATTTTACATTATACAGATAAAGAAGCTGTTGGTAGCTAAAGAGCAGATCAGTGGTCATGACTCAGGAAAGAAGAATTCATGAGCTTCACGATATCGTTCCAAGACAACATTGAAGAGGGGATGGATAGGTTCCAATAGATTAGAGTAGGGGCCCAATACTAGCTTTGGAAGAGGTGGAGAATCTGGGTGCTTTGACAAGCTGTATTGGCACAACGAGAGCCCACTTAAACAGTAACATGTGTGATAGTGATCTCTACGTTTACCTGGTTTGTCTCTCAGTCCACCTTCTTGCTCCTACATCAAGTAAAATAGTAATGCAAATTTCAAAAGAATGAAGCTAGTAATGGAGGTGCAAAGGTAGAATTGGTTGAAGAAAGGATATCAATCAAATGTCAAAAAATGGAGAATGCTCTAATCAGGAAAAAGTATCAGTTACCAAAAGCTTAAACTTCGTTTTTCAACCGTACGAAAATAAAATCAACTGATTCAATCCCCTTTTTGTTTTGGCAAAAAGTCAAATGATTCAATTAAGATTTTGATTATGTTAAAGCTCACACAGATATTTAAAATCTCTAACTGCCATACGTCTGTGTACGTTTACAGAACAAATGTAAGACATCAAAATTTCAAATGTTCAAATTAATGGAGATGAAAGCATACAAAACTGAATTTCCATTTCAAGCTTTCAGGGAATCGACAAGGTATATTTAAGCGAGAAATTAGAAATATAAGGATTACGATAGGAAGCAAGAAGATAAACTGCAGACCTGGGCACACAAGAGAATATACTGCTGTAAAGCAATACTGTGGAAGAATGGTTCTTGTGCTCTCCACTCATTAATAAATTTATAAGCAATGCTTTTAAAATCAGTTGAACCAGATTCAATAGTGCCTGCGAAAATTAGAATTTAAAGAAGTATTAATATCATGAGAAATGAAATTAGCTAGAAAGAATATAGATATTAAAGTCAACATACCATCATGCGTACCATGGCAAGTTGCATGACTAGACGTTCCATCCAAACTTTCTTTATCTTCAGATACATTAGATATCGTAAAAATCTGTGAGGTCTCTTCCATTTGTTTGTCGATTGTAGGATATAATCTTTGCAATAGTGCAACAGCGCCTCCCTGATTACATTCAAGTTTCAATCCAACTATATTACAAAGATTGATTTAGAAAATGTAAAATTTCAATCACCTGCCAAAAGGAATAGCATCCATCCACTAATTTATTTGTTCTTCCCTGGAATCCACATTCCTTACCTTGCCGGAATACCACCCAGTCCTAATGTAAAGCCACAGATAATTAAATCATTCGTATAACATCAACTTTGGGCAACTTCAAAAAGTACATATGAATAATTGGAAGCTAATAAAGGGGAAAGAAACAATTCTCTTACAATTAAACGGCGCAGATCCAAGCGATTAGCCTCACCAATCAGAATCATTGCAGCTAATCCACAGAAGGTGTACCTGATAAACAAATTGTCAAATACAAGAATGCTTCGCATACCTCCGTTTGGTTTTAATTCCACCTATCTTGGTGAAGAGGTATAATAAGAGGAAGGGAGGGTGGAAGGGAAAGAGTCTCATGATACATACCCCCCATGAGCCTCAGAACCAGGCTCACCTCCAATGCCACCCTCATATGTTTGACAGCTGCAGAAAAGCACCAGATTATGAAGCATGTATATAAATAACGATTACACAAGAAGTAATTAATTATGGATGTTTACAATTGTCAATCTAAAGCAAAAATTTATATGGACAGTGTTACTAGTGCACTACTGCTACGATTTCCAATGCAACCCCACCATGATTTTCAATAAAATTCCATTATAGATTATGGATAATGTTAACAATTGCATTGAAGACTTCGGCTAAAAAAATCAAAAGTAGAAAATTATAATGTGATTTCCAATGTAACCCCACCATGATTGTGAACAAAAAATTTTATCTCTTGATTCCTTAACCAGTACTCCAAAGGCATTCAATAGTAGAACCCATTAATTATTTCATTTTTAGCTGACCATGAAACTGATAAAGCCATCAGATAGATGGATGAGTAATTAGCCATCTAAACAATGTCTAATATAAAAATTGCCAAAGGCATATTAAAGCATTAAAATATGGAGAGAATTTCGTAACCATGGCATAACATACCACTGTCATCATTGTGACTACTGGGACTTTCATATTTCAAACAATACAATGGCCAATCCCATTTAAGGCAAGAAACAGTTAAAGAAGCGATCATAAAATAGTTTTCCTTAATGCTAAAAGCCATTTAGAGCACCAAAAGAACGGACAAAAATGGATAAAATTCAGTAATAACATTTTGACTAATGCAGCTTTCAATTATTATCAGTGGCTGTACTTGAAGTCACATGTGAGGCCACACATAATTAATGAAGATATAACAAAAACAGTTTGCTTCAGTGCAAGCATATTTTGAATAACAAAAGTCACGAGTTTAAGTTGTACGAAGTTTCTATGTTAAACATTGCCCTCCAAGCTGGAAGCATACAGTCAGACTTAGTGCCAAAATTGATGTTATTGCTTCGTGAAGCTAACCTTAAAATGTAGTCTCCAACATTCTGGATCAGTTCATCATCCAAAATGTTCAAAATACTTGCAACCTGTATCCAACAAGATTATGTTACCCATATATAATGTTTTATACCAATTCTAACAATAAAAGGCCACTCCCACAACAAAGACAATGTATGCCATTATGGCAGTTAAAAGGTCTTATTAGCTAACAGCTTGTTTTTTAACACCGTCATTCTTACTTAGTAATTTACTATCTAAGCCATATCTAGTAAAATGAAAGGTCCGTTGAAATAAGAACTATTAGTTATACTTATATACAGAGTAAAATGTGGCATTCACACACACAAGCACGTGTGAAATAAAGAGAGAGATACCAACTTACAGAGATTGCAGTATAGCAAGCTCGAACATCAATTTCTCCATCATCATGCATCCTGAATAAAGTATTTGATGATTGAAAAGAAAAGATTGATTAGAAAAATAAGGTTTCCCAAACAACTCTGCGTGTGTCAACAACAAAGAGAATAAACCGCATTAAAGAAATGCTTTCAACACCGCAGATGAATTCACACCCTTCAGACAAGTGTGTGGTGGCAGATTGATTTCTTAGAGAATAGCTATCAGATATAATTAAAAATGGGTACACGATATCAGTATAATTTCTTATTGTTAATTGAAGTAACAGAGATGAATAAGATATCAAACCTGAATCCCCCATTTGGCTGTTTCATCCGTCGCAGAAACCCATGCAATTTATCTCTGAAAATAATTGTTCAAAGTACCAAACCAATCAGTTCCACACAAATGAAAACTAGCTCTGTCAAATAATTAATGGAACATAATATGATAAAAACTTGCTTTGAGCACATAAACTGACCACCTATTAATTGATGCCAGGGATTTCTGACCACCCAAAGTAATAAGTGTATTAACTGCAGCATAAGTTGTGGCAATATGAGGCATCTGTGGAGAACATTCCAAGGATATCAATAATTAATTATGCTTCTCCAAGACTAAAGAATAGAAATGCAACCTAAACCTAAACTTATTCAATTTATTTGTTCCAACTCAAACAGTTCAAGTGTACAACACAACCTCCCTCTGACATGTTCTCTTTCCCTTTGTAAAAGCAGAAGTACTATACTATACATAATTATAGAAGTATATTTTACATCATAACTAACCACAGAATTAGTTTTCTATTTGTATGCACTAGAGTTGCAGCAAGAGACAACAAGACGAAGTTTTAGAAAGGGGAGAAGGAGAAGGTATAAATAAAACTCAATGAAACCATAGCTCAGTAATCAAGTAGAAATCAACAAAAGATAAGAATAGTCACTTGCTTGGCCTGGTCCTCCAGCATATCCACCATCTGGATCCTGTTAGTATACAAAGAAGAAATCTATAAATGGGTAGAAATGGGAAGGGATGGGAAAAAAATGGTCAGGCAAGAAATCCGGTCTTAAATCACAAGATTTTAAAACGTGATAACTGAAGAATTAGCTAGGTCATGTTTGGTACATATATAAAAACAAGGATATGTAAATAGTAAAAAGTCCAAAATATTTCTGGGTTGCCAAACGACAACAAATGGTTTAGACTCAGTAATACAATGTGGTATAGTGCATAATTGTAATTTTTCAGCCATAACATAAGTATACATATATGATATATCCAGCATCCAACATAAGCAGGCAATGAAATGGGTAGACAGAGTGTCAATACTAAAGACAAAACAAGAAAACATAATAATTGCATACATCAAACACATTTATCTAAGATCAAGGTTTTATTGTTCTAGGAAATTAATACTATGATTTTGTTGTAAACTTGTAATTATTTACAAAAACAACAGAAAAATGAAAGCAAAGAATAAACCAAACACCAGCTCGTTTTTTACATCAACTATCTATTCTTATATTATAAATTAGAGTTACACTACACCAGTTGGAAAGTGAAGTTCTCACAGTTCGGATTCTCTCAAATAGACATTATCAATACTTCTCACTTCTCTCCATCGGAAATGAATTTCACACACTACTCTCCTTCTAAACCATGTCAAAGTACTCCCAGCGGCTCAAACAACTCTCCCTCAATTTATTATCATTTTACATGTATAGAAATTCAATATTTTTAACCATATACCCCGTTTAATCTATGATCTTTTTCTGTCTGCGCAGAATTCCAATAGTTTCATAAAAGAAATGGTAACTCGTTCAAAATAACTTCATATTTATTTATTATAAATTTTGATTGTAATAAAATTTATACAGAAAGAAAACAGTTTTAAATCATCCTCGAATCACAAATCACTGGAAGCCTACTGAATTTTACAACTGCTATCTTCGGAGTCGTACCAACCATGATTTCAGATTGGCTGCCAGTACCCAACTCATTCATATATTCAAAATTATTTACTTGTTATGAAATTAGTTGTATATAAAAAAATTGTATTTTAGGTAAGCTAAAATACTAGTTTACAAATAATGGAAGAGAAAAAAAAAACAATGCAGGAAAATAAGAATTAGAATCGCAATGGAAAACCTGACAACGGTTAAGAAATTCGATAGTGTTATCTTCGAGTTCATCTTCGACGGATTCTCCCAATAAAGCAATGGAGTGGAAGATCCAGTAGCACAGCCACGGTCGACTGCATAACCACAACGTTTAATTCAATCGGAAAACATTAACAGAAATTGCGATTCAAACAAAAACACACACACACACAAAAGTGTTACTTTGAGTCCAATACGGAAAACGCAGAACTGAGGTGACGAAGTCCTCTAGAGAGAAACTGCACGTGATTATCGCGTTGCAGCTCCAACCTGCAAAAAGGAGAAGAAAAAACGCTGAGAAAAAGAAATTCGAAACGGAGAATGAAGAGAATAGAACAGATGTTGCAGCAAATGACATACATGAGGTTTTGGGCATTAGGAGGAATGGTGGCGAAGAGGTGGTAAATCTGAAACACCTGCGATTCTACCATCCATTGGTCCCGCTGCGTCACCGTCGGACTCGGTGGCGCCGCCTCTGTCGCCGGCGGATTCGTCTCTTTTTCGCTCACTTCACTCATGGTGTCGCCAGAAACAGCTAGAAGTGACTGAAAGCAACGCTACTTCATTTTACTTTTTTTTTGTATTGGGCTTCCTGGCCCGTAACTGGTGACAGCTTCTTCGTGCACCTCCATACCCTTTTAATTTTCTTAAATTATCCATTTTAAAAAGACTTATTTATCCTTTTAAATATTATTGTATATATTTTAATTTATAAAATAGCTTATTTTATGACATAAAATTTAACTTTCGAAACCGTCCATTTCAAAAGTTAAATTTTATATTTTAAAATAAACTACTTTGAAAGTATAATTTCACTTTTAAATTCATAAACAACTTTCGAAATAGATTATTAAAAAATATTATATAAAAATATTTTTTTTTGACTTCTGGAATGATCATTTTAAAAAGCTGCTTCAAGCCTGAAAATAACTTCTAAAATGAGCTATTCCAAAAACAAAAAATCACACTTTCATCTTTGCTTTCGAAATGATTTATTCTAGAAACTGTTTCTGTTCCGGAAATATTATGGAAATGTATTTTTTAACTTCCATAATAACCCATTTCGAAAACAAAAATAAAGGTTTATTACAGAAGGACAGACAATGTAATCTTTAATTAAGGGCGTGCGAAAAAATCAAAAAGATACGGAGGTACAGTAAGAAGCTCTCGTAACTGGTTAGTACTTTAGCCCAAAGTTATACGGATCAAGCCCAAATAGGCTCGCCTCAAGTAGCTTCTTTTTGTTACCTAAACATTTTTCTCTCAAAGTAAATCTAATGTTCTGTTATCAGAAAATAATAATAGAAGAAGCACTCTCAAAGTATAAAGTGTTTTTATGGGGGGAAATGTGTCATTTGTTTTGTACATTTTTGTTTTAACATCTGAATTTAAAAACTGATTATTTGTTTTTTTTTTTTTAATTTTAAAAATATGCTATAGACTATATTGAAGAGATAATTGAATTTACACTTTTTTTTTCTAAAATTGAAAGATCTAATTCATCGTATATGATAAGTTGGATAACTTCTAAATTTTAGTGAAAACTGTTCTAAAAGTTATATCAAACATGAAACATTGATTTAAACCAAACTTCAACATCTCAACTGTTTTCGATAAAGGTTAAAGTATATATTTATATATACAGTGTTCAAAATAAAGAAAATAGCTTGTTTAAAAAAATATCACTTCATGCAAATATTAAGTTCGTTCTTTTCTATTTTTTTATTGGTTTAGTACAACTAGTGATATTCCACCTTTAAGATTGATAAATTTAAAAATAATGTTAATAAGAATCGATCATCAAAGCTTGGTCCATTTTTTATTCATTAAATTCCAAACACTTGTTTGTTTGCATTACAAGTAGTACGATCAAATTTCAAAACACAAGATCAATGCATGGAACATTGAGAGTGTTCCTTACACTTTTATTTCTTTTGCCAAATCATAAACAAGTTCAAAGACAACAAAGCACAAACATTTTTAAAGTGTCCTCTGGATCATTATTTGTTCATATGTTGACATTGAAACTGGAAGTTCCAGTGGCCACATTAATAGAGAGCACTTCATCGATATTGGCTTGCAAGTTGACCCTCCTTGACAATGTAGTTTTGTTCTGGAAAGTCTTCACCCCTGAAGTGCCTATCCAACATGTCTTTCACACCAGCAGCATAACGTAACTGAACAAGTTTCATTAT
>Ga0209700_100680_pt1 | contig 66747 bp, 27 predicted proteins | sample SiratroredBW_FD_187528 | JGI IMG/M metagenome (GOLD analysis project Ga0209700, IMG submission 187528) | Root nodule microbial communities of legume samples collected from California, USA - Siratro red BW (SPAdes) (version 2) | ecosystem: Host-associated > Plants > Roots > Nodule | place: USA... | reverse complement strand
TTAAGTTATTTTTGTTTTTTTTTTTTTTAAATTTCTTTTATTTTGATTTTATCTTTTTTAAATTTTAAATTGAGAAAATATAAATTAGTCTATGGAAAATTGTGGCATCAAGTGATAAGTTCCTTAATAAATTTTACATGTTGGTTATTAAATTATTTATCTTCTTACATATAAATATTTTCTTTAATAAATTCTTTTATAGATTTTCATATTAACGATAAGGTATTTATAATTTAATGACACCTAAATACATGTATTAAAGAATTTAATTTTTTCAATAAGAAAATGGTGATATTTTTCCATCATTAGTAATACTATTATTTGAATCATTCTTCTCTCTTAAATTTTCTCATAATTTTTGCAATTCGGATTATTAAGTTCTCATAACTATCACATTTTTGTTGTTTAATATAAAATGAGAGAAAAAGAATTTTAATGGAGAATATGATAAAATTATGTTAGAAGGTGATACATTCAATATGAAATGCTGGCTTTGTTTGCTTTCATGAAGATGAATAATAACTCTTTGACATAAAACTTCTAAATTCAGAAAACCTTTAGCATCTTCCTATTTTAGAAAACATTTAGCATAGTGAAGTGCAACTTTCACCTTCCTTTGTAAGCTAAGCACTTTGTAATAAAGAATAACACGATTTAGGTTCTTTCTTTTGAATAATTTCTTAAGAGATTTATGTTGCTAAGTTAATACCTACTCCACAATAACAAAAAAATAAAATATGATAACTTTCATGATAAATAAAATAAAATATGATAACTTTCATGATAAATGACTCATCTAGTTGTTTTTTTAACTTGCTAATCTTGGAAATATTTTTTTTCAATAATAAGTATGTCATCAACATATAACAACGACACAATAAAGTTATTATCAAAAAATTTTCTGACAAAGACATAATGATCAAAAGTAATTTTTGTAGTCTTGGTCACACGTTAAAGGACTCAAACTTCTTATACTACTATGTTGGAGCCTGCTTCAAACCATAAAAACTTTGTGTCAACCTACACAAATAATGTTCCTTACATTCAACAAGAAAATCATCAAGTTGCTTCATTTAAATCTCCTCCTCCAAATTACCATTAAGGAAAGTTGTCTTCTATTTATCTACTCAAACTTCAAATTAATGTAAAAGCTAAAATTAGCACACTTTTGATGGGTGACATTTTCACATTTTCACCACAGATAAGAAAATCTCATTGAAATTGACACTCTTTTCTATCTAAAGTCTTTCACCACTAATCTAACTTTATACCTTGGAGACGTAGAATTAGCATTTTGCTTCACTCTAAAAAATTCACTTATTCTCTAAAGTCCTTTTGCCTTTATACAATTTTACCAATCTTAAATGTGATTATCATGCAAAGATTTCATTTAATCTTACATTGCATGTAGTCACTATTTTTTTTCTTCACTTTGGAAAGCTTCTTCAAAATACTCAGGTTCTCCACCATCAATCAAGGTTACATACTCATTAGAAGAATGTATGGAAGACACCCAGTTGGAAGTAGAGACTTGTGATAATCTAGGTGCATCATCAAGATCATCATCATGTATCATATTATTTTCCTCTTGAGCATCAATCAGAACTTCTAATCCATCTCCAACGTGTGTTGATCATCAACATCACCATGTTGCTTACCATTTTAAGCATTAGTCTCAACATTATCTAGATTTTGAATACGCAACCACATTGGATTACCATCAATTAGATTACTATCTTTCTCGAGTGTAGTCTTCGCCACCTTGTTAATATCTTCAATGGTTTTGTCTTTCATGAACTACATATCACGACTTTTAACTAGCTTCTTCTCAACAGGACTATACATCCTATAGCCAAATCCATCCTTGTCATAACCAATTAAGATAGATTGTCTTATCTTTGTATCTAACTTGGATCTTTTTCATCCTTTAGAATGTAAAAAAATTTCTTTCAATAAAAGACACTCAAATGATCATAACTAACATTCTTGTCAAACTAGATTGTATCTAGTATTCAAATTCAATGCAGCAGCTATAAAACTAAGATTAATAGTATGCACAACTACAAACAATGTCTCCCTAAAAAATGCTTAGGAATCTTTGTTTTAGTAAACATACACCTAACTCTCTCAACCAAAGTTTTGTTCAATCTCTCTACTGGACCATTCATTTAATGAGTTATAGGAGGAATTTTTTTATGTCTAATATCCTCTTACTTGCAATAAAAATAAATAGGTCCACAATACTCATCACCGTTATGTGTGAGAATATATTCCAACTTCTATATTACTTTAAAATTTTAGGTTGGAAGTGATGTCAATTCATTATATAAGATTTGACCCATGAGTCATTGTTGTTAAATTCTTGTATCATTTATTTATTTTTAATTCCACTATTATACTATTCACAGTTTATATGTTGTAAAAAATATTAAATAATAATTCAAAATGATAAGGCTGTTAGAAAGATTTTTATTTATTTTTAATTCCACTATTATACTATTAACAATTTATATGTTGAAAAAAATAATAAATAATAATTCAAAATGATAAGGGTATTAGAAAGATTTTTAAATTTGCAAAGCAAATATTATTAATCTATTTTAAAATAAATATTATAAATTATAAAAAATGATTAAAATTTTTGGACGATTAAAAACTAAAGAAAAATATTTCCAATGACTAAAATCAAAACTCACATAAGGACTACAAATTTATTTCAAATTTATTAAGATAAAAAAATAAAAAATAATTAAAGTTCATTAAGTTTACATAAGTTAAAAGCACAATTAAATGAATAATGTTTAACTAAATCATAAAAAAAAAAAAAACAAATTCATTAACTTAACTAATCAAGTTGCAATTTTATCCATTTGGCTGTTGTTGTTTGTTTGAGATATTGAAATTGAAAAATCAAATCACTCAATACAATTAATCCATTTTGGTGTATTAATCTATTGAATTAAACTTACTTTTAACATTTTTTTTTTATATTTTTATGGAAATAGAGTACTAATACTTTCTCGCTTTGGTTTTTTTACGTATCTTCGTTTATCTATTTATCTTTTTTTTTGGACTTTTTTTAAATCTTTTTAATAAAATACCTTTGATTTCCACTGATTTCATTCGCTTTTTCTAATTTTATCAATTCTCTTCCTCTTTTTTTTTTCTTTCTCCCCAGCGTACTCTTAATTAGAACTCAAATCATGGTTCATTTTATTTTATTGTACTAACTTTTTTATTATTAAAAATAAGTTACAGCATCAATATATTCTGATTGAATTTAAAAACTCTTGATATTTTTTTAACAAACAATATGTGTAATGACATGATTTTTTTCCCGCTAATCATAAATAAAATATTTTAGTTAACTTTTGTAATAATTATATTGAAAACATCTTTAATTAATTTACATTGTAAAAATATATACTAACAATCTATTCATTAAGACACTTACATGGACACTACAAACATAAATATTTCTGTGAGCATTAACTTTATATTTTCTTACCATATGCATTTTCCATTTTACGGAAGAGTATGAAAAGGAAATATAGGAAAAGAATGTTAGAAAGATGATTCAGAATCTCTATTTTCTTTTTCCAGCTTAGGTGGGGTTTCCCTGTTTTATGTTATTATGGAAATTGAGCTTCAATTCAAAGAGTCTTACTTAAAGCATAAGATTAGCATTCCACAAATAGAAGCAAAAAAGTATTTTACATACAAAATAATCTATTCTCAGTAGTTTATGATCAATATTTATTTATTTATTTTTTCTCTGCAACACCTCATTTTTTTTTTCTTTCGTCTTCATCAGACACAGCTACTTTATCCTCTAAGACTGTAAAATCTCAAATGGTGAAAATTCGAGATCAAGAACAAAATGGGAAATGAAAAGCAACAGTAACTTTTGTTTGTTTCTGTTAAGAAACCATTTTATATTAGTAGGTTGTACGAAATATAGTATTTTACTGTTCTGTTTTTCACACCAGAAAAAAAAAAAATTAGCGAGTGAGAGAGAAGCGGTCACAGTAAACAGAGTGAAAACACCGTCACCGCGTGACACTGCTGAAAAATCGAAAACAGAGTCTCAAAGTCAGAGAGAGAGAGAGGGTTTTGGAAGACACAAAAAATGAGAAACTAAAAAGAAAACCAACTTTGTTGTTGTGTTCCAATTCCAACAACACAGCCCAAAAACGACAACTTGAAGTTCAACACAACACTTGAAGCCAAGTTTTCTTTTTCACCCCATTTTCCGCTCCACTCTCAATCCTTTCAAAGGCAACTCCGAACTTCTCTTTCTCTTTCTATCTTTCTCTCATGTTCTTCCCCAAACAAACACAACAACACCCTTCTGACCTGTCTCTTTCTCTGCGTTTTCAGTACGCTTAGATCCTGCTCTATTGTTTTCTGAACCCCTCCACCCTGCTTCTACGCCCAACCCTTGATCATGGGGTCCATCAATATTTATTCCAAAATGCGCTCAAATTCACACACTTCTCTTTCATAATCATAAAGACTCTTTGCAACCTAGGGATTTTAGATTTTAGATTTTTTTTTTTTTAGATTTTGGATTTTCCATTGCCACCACCTCACTCTCAGAATGCAATCGGGTGGGCCTGAATCCGCTAGCCCTATGACCCACAGGGTTCAGTCTCTATCTTCGGCAGATACCAGAGGGAAACATAGGATACATGCTGAACTCAAGCGCTTGGAGCAGGAAGCAAGATTCTTAGAGGTGCGTACTTTTTCTTCAAATTCATCATAATCTATTTGGGTGTTTTGGTCGTTGCTGGAGGTTGGTTTTCTGCTACTTTGTTTTCTCTAGGTGTCGTTTTTTTCTGTTGGCGTTTTGCTTTTTGATGGGTGTACTTTTTGTTCTTCTGTGTGTGGAAGAGAGATGGTAAAATGAGTTGGGAAAGGTTTAACTTTTCTTTATTCTTGTGTCGGTATTATCAGAGACAAATGCCATCTGTGAGACTGATGAAGTTGCCAACAAATTAACAAAATAATAAAAAAAGAAATTCGTTTGGTTGATTGCTGGGGTATTTTTCTGTCAGCTGGATTTATGAGTTTTGCTTGTGAAAACACTATTTAAGAAATTAATGTTCAGATAGGAGGAGTGGTACTTTTTATTGTGGGCGTGAACCTCAAGTCTTGGGGGTACCTTCCTCCTCCTGATAGTTAAATAGGGTAGTTGTTCTATTAAATGCATGGTTCTCCAAAGATACACTTACATTTACATCAATTTGGTCCTACAAGATTTTTAACATCCAATCAGCCCTCCCAATGTTTACTATTGTGTTTGGATTGACAATAGGAATCAACTTTTAATTAAAAAATCATGGTGAAATCAACACAAAAACAACTATGTGTTGACATTACGCAATTGACATCAAAATGGTTTAAGTTGATGCCGTATATAGCTCGAGAGAAGGGTTGTTTTGGTGTATTTTTCTAATGTAAGGACTATTCTTGATGGTGAAAATCTTTGTAGGATGAGATTGATGTCAGGTGTATCTTTGGAGGACCAAACTGGTAGTTTGGTCTATTGTTTCCCCAGTGAATATTTTCTGGTAACCGCAATTAATGTTTTGCATTATTTTTTACGCAGTTATAGTTAACAGAATTTCTGTTTTGATTTCATCAAGTATTCTTAACGAAAGAATGCATTTTTAGCTGGCAAATTTGTCTTTTGAAAGACTTGTCAACGTTTCAGTTGAAGATCAATTTGTTGCTACTATTTGGATTGATCTGTCATTACAAGGATAGAAGCTTGATTATTGAAGCAGTATAACTAAACCAATGTTCTCTTTTAAACTTCAATCTAACTAAACCAATGTTCTCTTTTAAACTTCAGTCTTTTGAGTTTCTTGCTTATTATTGTGAGACTTGTGGGTGCGGACAAGTTTGCATTTTCTTTTGTAGGTAGTTTCAAGAAAGTCCATTTAGTTGCATGAAGGAGCATAGTTTTTGATATTTTCATACTTTGTAATTTTCCTTTTATCCCCTAAAGCTAGATGATGGCACTTGTAGGACTGTGTATTGAATAATCAATGATGAAATATCAGTGGTTATTTTGTTGTCTCTAGCTCTCCTAATGTTTGATTCTAGTATATAGTAGTTATTCAAGTGTTTGCTTCCTAAGTGCTTTCATTTCTTTTACTGCCTCCCTTGGAGGACCACCTCCAAAGTATTGCGGTGAAAGTAGATGCTCTACCAACCTCTCTGTATGTATAATTGCAATTTACACAGTGTACCTTCTTTGTAAGGTTACTTTCTCATGAGTGTTTACTAGAACTGGCAGGTACTAATTTCATGAAATCAAACCTCCATCCATTCCAATATAATCATGTTGTTTGCATTTGCTTCTCTTTTATCAATAATTTATTACTTTCTGTTTTAATTGGTTTTGTTTAATTATAAGCATCAATGATTTGACTGTTTCAATTCAACTCCGTTAATAAATAATTGAGATTCCATTTCTCAACCAACAATTGTTAAATTATGGACAAGCTATAGATAGAATATGATTAATCACCAAAATCCCTTCAAATCTATGATAACTCTTTTGTATGAGCTGGAAAGGTTTTAATTTAGATAATGAATTCCAAGTTCTATGACAAATTAGAAAGCTGAAATTTAATAATAATTTAGATCACTTACAAGAGGTACTGTATATTGAATCGGGAATGATGGAGAGAATGCTCTAAGAAGATACTTAACTAAATCAAACTATTATTCAACCCTGCTGCCTGCAATTATCCTTACTCCTTACCAACCTAAGCTTCAAATTTAGTTGTGAAGGAAGCATAGAAACATCAGATTGGGGGTTTGTCAAACTTAAAAGATTATTGCCAAAACCTTTTTGAGCCCTGTTAGTCTGGTTTAGTATATGCAATTAAACAATTATGATATTGTCATTGAATGTTCAAAGAACTAGCAAAATCCCATGCTATTAACTTCCTGAGCATCAATGGATACTGGGAGTAAAATAGTGTTGCCAACTGTGTTGATCACTTTCTAGTAGGTAGCACCTTTGGACAGGAAGGATCAAAACGTTTTTGGACATGCCTGGGAAGCTGCTTCCTCCGTTCATTATATGCCTCCTTGTAGTTGGCTTAAGCTCATTGTTAGGACTTTAGTCTTGCATTATTCTTACGTCTGACCAAATGGTTTCATTGTTTTCCCTTTGTATCTTAATCTTTAGGGAGATGGCACATGAAAATTCTCTGGACATGAAATCTCTTTTGTGCATATTATTTGAAAGGTACAAGCTTCAGAATACCATGTGGGATATTCTATTCCGGTCAGCGTGACTAGATATAGGTTCCTAAAGTGAAATGGGAAGGTAATTTTGTAGCACTTGACAAAAGGGTAGTCCAATCGACTCCAAGTAGTGTTCTTAAACTTTCCCTCTTCCATGTTCCACCTTCTTTTCCCCTTATGTTGCAAAGGAAGCCTATGGCTAGGTGTGATGAGGCAAGAAGGGGGATGGTAGGCAAGGCTGTGGTAAAGCAGCCTGCCCAGAATACCATCCCAGTGTCTAGCACTTGCAGTAAAGGATTATGGCATTTGATCTATGATTCTTTGGCACGAATATTTTTCCTTCCAGTTTCACTATTGCTATTCTCTTATCTTCACTATTTTTGTGGGATTAAATTCCTTAATCTTTGATGAAGCCATCTGGTTAGGAGGGTTGATTGTGATTCTTAACCTCTCTTATCAATGACTTGTATTTACATCCAGTTTTCAAATTTGAGTTGCAAGTGTCAATAGTCTCTATAAAATGAATGCAGGAAGAGCTGGAAAATCTTGAAAGAATGGAGAAAGCGTCTACAGCGTGCAAAGGGTAAGTTTAAAAGTAGAATATGACACCCTAATGTATAATCGGTGTTGGTTTAACTTTGATTTTCCATCTGGTGTCTGTTTTGCCAGAATGCTCAGCAACGTGGAAACAAAGCCTGATCCATTACTACCATCGTAAGATCTCTTATGTGAACTTCTATTTATGTTGCAACCACATGTTATCTTTATGTGTGAGAAAAAATCTATGTATTTTTGCTTTGACAGAACAATTGGACCCGTAAGTCCTACATGGGATCGATGGTTTGAAGGCCCCCAAGATTCTAAAGGCTGCTGTAGATGCTGGATTCTCTGATGAACAATGCTAATTGCCAAACCTCCCTTCTCTTTTTTAATCCAATATTGGTCTAGAAATTGTGAGTTTTGAAACAATATTGTTATTGGCAATTTTTCATGATTGTTCCTATGTGCGGATGACGATTATAGCAAATACATAGCTTTTATGTTTCAGTTGACAGCTTAATTGCTGAGACAATAACTACCAAGCCACGATGACAGTATATATGTACATATAATTTTTTTTTCATTGCAAAGCATGTGGTAAACGATGTTCCTTTAGACAAAGTAAACTGCAAAAGAATCTACATACTAGCTTGTCTCGTTGAAGTATAAATGATACAAGAAAAAGTAATCTCAGTTTTCAGCAACCCAACCTCCTGAGGGGGCACAGCAAGATCGTGCATGACCCTTGATGGTGTGAAAGGTTAATGCACCAGTGATCTCAGCAGGAATCAGAGAATTCTTGATATATTGTTTATTAGCAAAGATTGGAATGACAGAATGTTTGAAAAAAGTTAATTCTTCATGGTAGAGATCCTGACTCTATCACTGTGGTTACAGCATGAGTTCCTCGGGAATGTTACCTATGATGTCCTTTCTTGCCGACCAAGATCCTGAAATGAATGACAAAGTCCAATGAGTTATTAGAAAAGCTTCAAAATAATCAATGTTGTTTAAATACACAAGTATGGATTATCCCAGATAAGAAAACTATCAACAAAATATTAATTTCGGTAAGAATCATTAGTTTCAAAGGGGAAAAAAAGGATGAAATTGAAATTGAGGGAAGAGAACGCAGTGTCTTGTTTGGTTTGCAAAAGAAAGAAAAGGAGAGAAAATATGAATAATAAATTGCTACAAATATTAATGAATAAAATGGGACATCAAATTAAGATCTCAAAGCATGTAGATTGTTGGTTTAATTTATTTTTACTTTTATATATAGGAGCTAAATAAGATTTTCCATATTGTTAAATTCATAATTAAAAAAATAGCTTTAGAATAAGTTAGAGTTTATTTTTAGAGATAAACAAGATGATATTTAAAATATTTTTTAGAGAATAAATTTAAATAAATAAAAGAAATCAATTATTCAATTACATTTTTATAAAAATGACCAACTCTCTCTAACAAGTTGTTTAGTTTCATTTTTATAAAAGTCATCAATTCTCTCCTTTGTCTTTTCTCTTTCTTTTCTTTTCTCTTTCATGCTTTATTTGGTTTAAGGAGTGAAATTGAGCTTTTGAATTGAATAAATTTGAGTAGATTGGACATGGATGGTAAGGTTGTTTGGATTAATGGATATATAGTAATATTTGAAGGGATTCGAAAGAAATGTTTGATAAATATTCAGAAATGATTTGATAAGTGTTATTAATTTTTCTAATTGATATATTTGTGAAATTACCAATTGACCCTTGTAAAATAAGATGGTAAAAAATTAAATATAATAAATTTGTTGTATGAGATTTATAATTTTTTTTTGAAATGAATAAATAAGTGTAATTACAAATTTACCCTTTGAATTAAAATGATTTATTTAAAAAAATTATGAGGTTTTTGTTGGGTTTAGAATTATTTTGCCATTTTGAAATTGTTAAATTAGAAACAATGTTTGAAATCAACGTGTGTACGAAATTGTAAATTTGGTTCAATTGAAGAAAATAACATAATTGTGTTGAATCATATTAAAGTACTCATACATACAATAGCGAATATAACATAATAATATAAACATCACTAGTAGTTGTTGTGAAAGTCATCAATTTTTCGCTCGACCTGGTTAATTTTGTTGTGCACTATGTCAAATCTTGTGCGCATATCCATCTACAAATTATCCAATCTGTTGTGCATATCCACCCTCAAATTATTAAAGCCTTGCTACAAGTCCTGAATACTTGTTAGAATCTGTGAAAACATATAATCATCATGGGGGAATGGGGTGTTCATCATCGTCTAGTTGTGGTGGCTCTTCATCATCCTCGTCCACCAAACCATGTTGACACAAACAGTTCACTTCAAAGATATTCAATTTGTGCAATAATTTTTTAGCAAAATAATTTGACCAGCTTAGGTGCACGGATGCTTTGAGGGATAAGTCCACACTGCAAACATGTAGGATTTATGCAACCAGAATGGTGTACGAAAGCCCCATGTTATTATCTTTGCATTTGAGCATGTGTTTCATAATCTAATGTGACCAACTAATCAATATATTGGTTTTAATGCACCATAACATAAGTATGTCTTCATGCAGCAGTTGATAATAATTTGTGGACTGTGGGATTAATATGTGAACGTAGGCATAATGAAGTAGCTTATCGTCCACTTTCAAACTACCAACGTTCCAAAGATTTTGACTCTCGAACTCTAGTCTAAGCATTGAGTTCAATGCACTTTGGTGGTCATAGTTCAACCTTTTTGGGAGGTTTGGATATGACAGGTGCACTCTATCTATCTATATTGTCATTGCCTTGTCGCACTGCCAATTTTGCACATGTTTCCGAAATATTGCATTGTGTTCAACAGCGATGAATGACAATCTATCTATATTGTCATTGCCTTGTCGCAATGCATGACTAATATCATCAAGCTTCGTAGTCAGACTGGAAAATTGGGTGTCCATAATGTCAACCATGGGTGTCTTTCTCTTTGAACCCCTTGAAGATGACGTCTCACTTGAGTGTGCAAATGGTGCAGATTCTGTCACACCTGGACCGAATGAATCCATGGATGGTGATGCGAAAGTTTCATCAATGCCATCATCAAATGTCGGTGGCTCTGGTATGTATTCCATGCGGTTTTCATTTAGGTTAACATTAAAAACCTAGAGTCTGAAAATGTTGTCTAACTTGTCAAGGTGTTCACACTCCACTTCCAATGGTACAATCTGCCCCCCAGAGCTCCTCCATGAGGTCGTAATGTCTGATTGGTTTAATTTTCCATTTACTGACGGTGGGTTTAACCTAAAAATAATTTTGACGGTCAATTTCAATATAGCAGACTTGACATATACCAAACTTAAAGCAAATATTGCAGTGTTTACCTTAATTTGGTCATTCCATACTTTGTCTTCAGCTTCAAATGTTTTAGTAGATTGGTTTCATGCAAATCCACTGAGCCTATTGAATAAATCACGAACCTCACACTACATGTCCTTCATCACCTTTTGTCTATTTTTGACATTATTTTTTGTTAGCCCTACCAAACCAGACTAGAGAAAAGCATCCACGATGTTGGTGCACATCTGGGTTGTCTACCCTATTCCCTAGGCGGACCTTGTCTATCATAGTTGAGATTAGCCGAAAATCCATGTTCGTTGTCTACTTTGTGAACTCACGTATATGTCCAGATGAGTTCGGAACAACAACTTTTTCTTGATTCATGTTGTACTTGTTGCAAAGATAACTCATGAGAGCATAAGACAAGGCATATATCCTAGTGTTATGGAATCCCAAAAATCCATTTTATGTCAACATAAAGACAAAAATATATCATTAAAATTGGTAAATAATACAAGATCTTTTGTTTTGATAATTTGACCACATTTCAGTACTAATACGGCCCTTGATTTGTGAACCAAGCCTACAATCGTCATCACGAAGTTGGGAGTCGAACGGTTCTAGGTCTTGTTCCATCAACTCGCAATCAACTTCATAAAGAAAAGACTAGTCATTGTCCACCACACGAAGAAAGTTATGAAGAATACAACATATACATACAATATTCGTCATTGTGTCCAACGAGTAATGTGGTTCAGTTCCACTAGCTATAATTGGGAATCGTTTCTTCAAGACATCAAATGTTATTTTGAAGACATTTTTAAGTGATGAATGGTGATGATTAAACAACTCCCATGGATTTTGTGAACCTCTTCAACCATACTCTTTCAAATAATACTTAACACCACAATATGGTGTCATAACGTTGGCCTTTAACAAAAAGCAGCATCTCCGAGATAATACTTTCTTACAACGATAAAATATGTACTCATTATTGACCTTAACTTATGTACGTCTTTATGTAGAATACACCAAGAACCTCCAACTCACCATTTGGTATGATCAATGGATCATCACATGTAAGTGTATCCTTCAAAATCCTTGAATCAGTTGTTGTTCCTTCCCACCCACCTAGAACATACATGAATTTCATATTGAAATCACAACTTGCAAAAAATTTTTGAGTGGGCCAATCTTTTCTTCCATGAAAATGAGGAGCATCCGATTAAAAAACCTTCACACGTGCGTGAGTTCCTTCTATAACCCTTAAACAATCCTAAGAGCAAGGAAAAAACATATAATTTTACAACCCACAAAAGTCATCCTGTCAACTCCCAATTTTGTGTAGGTGAAATAAGAAAAAATAACAAAAAATAAAAATAATCTTTTACACACACACACACACACACACATTTTTGGGTCAAGCTCATTTTACTCTTTCTACCTTTTTGTTATATTTTTTTTTCTTATTCTACTTGAACGTTAAATCTAATGATTATACAGTTGGGTAGGCATTGAAACGAACTTGTGAAAATTTTTATTACATTGTTAGTTGTTAATAGAAATCAATAACAGATTCATTTACATCATTCAATCATCAATTCAATCGTGTGTGTATTATATAAAGAAGAATTGAATAGTGTTTAGGGGTTGGTTAAACAGTTTTCACAAAAATTCATTTACACTTTGGAAGAAGAAAACCCATACTCAAATGCCATAATTCACAAACGAAACAGAGGAGATACACAGGCACACATTAGAACTCACACACACTGCGATCAAGAATTAGAGAGAAAAACAAGAAATCGAAAAAATGAGAAATTACGAAAGATAGAAAGAATTTAGAGAAATAATTTGCAAGAATTGAAGGAATATTGCAAGCAATTACGAAAGAAAATTAAAAGAAGAAAGCTTCAAGAGGTATGACTTCTCAACATTGATCTTTAAAGTGTTAGTAGATGCTTTGTTAGTATATGTTTGATTATGTATTGGTTGTGGTTGTTCTTTGATTTGATTATTGGCTTTACATCATATCATATTTTTGTTTCAATTACTCGTCCCTCTGTCAACCATACCAAACCAAACAACAAAAAGCTTCAATCCAAAAGTCCTAAAATAAAAAAAAAAAATTGTAACCCAATCAACACCAACCAGAAAACCCAACATTAAAAACCAAAACATATTTCAAAACCTTCATCCAACACCCAAGAAACCACAAATAAAAACCAGAACCAGCCAAGGTTCTGATTCAAAAAATCAATCCCAATTTAGAAATCAAAAATCAAAAACCCATAAACCTTCAATCTCAATTCATCAGAAACCCCGAAACCCAACCAGGAACTAGAAAATTCCCAATTCTTCCTCCAAATTAGAACTAAACAAATCCAATCCCATGGATAAAAATATGTAGGAGCAAGGTCAATCTTTGTCGGGTCCTTTAATTTAAAAATTATTATTTTGTTCTTACTAGCATTTCTTATTTTGAGAAAAACAAACATTTAATAAACCACATTTGACTTTACTCATTCGATTAAAGGTACTGTTTTAAGACAGAGACTATGGGAAGCTAATACCTTCTCCACGCATAACCGATTTTCGAGCTCATCTCTAGTTTGCAGATCATTTCTTTTCCTTTTTCTTGATTTTCCATATTTTTTCATAATAAACTATGGTGACGACTTCATCTCTTTCTTTTCACCCCACATTTTTTACATTTCTTCGGATCGTCGTCCGCCATCATCGACTAGGTCGTGACACATCCAATAATACATGCCAAATTCGAATTTTACCTTAAAATATGAGTAAAATCGATTGTTGTTCAACACATGATGATGGACCTCTGTTCCAAAAGGTTGCTTTATAAATTCTCCCTCTAAATGCTCTTAAACACAACATAAATATATTTCCTACACAAGTCTCAATAAATCAATCAATTCTATTTTCAATTAATAATAAATAAATCAAATTGTTACAAAATTAAAATTACAAACATCTAATAATTAGAAATTACAATTTCAGTCAACTCTAACAAAAACATATCTTCTAAATTATTCAAAATTATAAATACCCTAAATAATGTAATAATATCATAAAAATATTATTACATTAAAATATACAATTTATTTCAAATCGTAATTAACTCATATTCCAAAAAAATGGTTATTTTAAATTTGTACTTATCCTAAACTAATCAAATTCTAGCCACTTAAAATCCCAGAAATCCCTGAACTGTTTTTTTTTTAAGAACCAAATTTAGTTCCACCACCAATGTCAAAATCCAGAAAATTTACAGTCCAAAGCGTTATAACCCGAAACCAATGCACAAACAACATCCAAAACTCAAAAAGATACCCAAAATAGTGGACCCATATTCCAGAAAATACCCACAGAGAATGTTTAACCAATCCTGTGGTATTGCAGATTAGAGCACTTCAAACCAATATTATTCAATGAAACAGTGGATGGCCTCCATATGGTTTGCCTCCTAATTATACTCCATCTTATGAAAATGACCATGGTGATGCAACTCCTAACACTATGGTTGACCTTTCTGACATACTTGTAAGTCAACCAGAGCCAATTCAAGTACAACCAAGTGATGGACCGATAAATGCCAATGCTGGGGCAATGGTCTTTACTGGAACACCATCAATTGTTCAAGTAACATCAAGCGAAGGAGTGTCAACAGGACCATAAGTTCAGAGATCACCTCAAGATGTTGAATAAGCCAAGACTAAGATGGAGTTGTTGGAAGAAACGCTTAGAGCTATTGAAGGAGGTGGTAGTTTTGGATTTGGAGATGCTGCATGATTATGTTTGGTATCTGATCTCTTAATTCCTCCCAAGTTCAAAGTACCTGAATTTGAGAAGTACAAAGGCGCATATCTGACTATATATATCAGAAAGATGGCGGCACATGTTGGCAATAAAAAATTATTAATATATTTCTTCCAAGACAACTTAGTAGGCACTGTTCTAAGTTGGTATACGCGTTTGGAACCAACTCGGATCTATTAATGGGAAGATTTAGTTGATGCATTATTGAAGAAGTATAAATATAATGTTGATATGGCTCCTGATAGGTTGCAGCTTCAAAATATGTCAACAAAGAATTTTGAAACCTTTAAGGAATACGCTTAAAGATGGAGAGAATTAGCCGCACAGGTGGAACCTCCATTGAATGACAAAGAAATGGTGATCATGATCATGAGTACTTTAAAATCTCCTTTCTATGAACATATGTTGGGTAGTGTTTCTTCCAACTTTGTTGATATTGTTATCATTGGAGAAAGAATTGAACTTGGATTGAAAACTGGCAAAATTATACAAGGTCCGTCTACAACTCAGAAGACTACTGGGTTCAATTATGGTAAAAAGAAAGAAGGTGAAGGCCAAGTAGCCTCAACCACAATTCATTATCCTTCAACTCATAATGATGGGAAATCAAGTTCTAATCCGACTCAAAATCAGAGTTCATTTCAAAAAAAATGATCAAGTACAGTTTACTCTAATTCCAATGTCATACACAAAACTCCTGCAAAATGTTTGGTGGTGATATGCCCTATGAAACCTGTGCAAGCCCCTTATTCTATGTTTTATGATGCTAATGCTAAGTGTGATTATCATGGAGGGGTTGTCGGACATTCCATTGATAATTGCAGGCTATTTAAATACAAAGTTCAGTAGTTGTTAGATGCAAGATGATTGACTTTCCAAGAAAATAAACCAAACATCGAGAAGAATCCTATATCAAGGCACACAAATCCTTCAAGAAAGGTCATCCTACGTGAAGAAAGTTAGGGTTTGGTAAGAGGAATTGAAGAACTACTTGAAGGCGAAGAGTTGAGTCTTGTGTGCTCTTGCCTTCTTGATGCACAAATCAACAATTCGGAGTTCAAAGACATAACAATGGTGCATACAAATAATGAAGTTTAGTCTTTTATGTCTTCGTTGTTTTCCTTCGAATAAAGCCAATTTTGTCTCAAAAACTTATGTTTTTCAGCTTCAATAATAATATCATTTTATATTTTTTATAATAAATTTGTGCTTTCATATTTCCTGTGCTTGTCTATTTATTCCTGTAAAATCAAATAATTGCATATTTCATAGGGTTGATGTGGAAAGAGCATTAAAGAAAAGGAAACAATTTGAAACATTTTGAAAAAAATTAATTTTCAAAAAAAAATGTAGTGAGTCATTTGTTCATGGATCATTAAATTCACGAGATTGCGACTAATAATAAAATGGGGATCATTCAAACAAAATGTTTAACACAGGTAAGAATTGGCCTTTTCAAGAAAACATTTGCATATATGGTGCTTGTTACCTTTTAGCCTTCACAAAATTTCTAAGCTTTCCAAAATTACCAAGCTTCCCAAAGTTTCCAACATTAAAAAAAAAAAATTCAAATGAAAGGATTTCCTCGGATGGTTGTCTCTATTAAGAAATTCTTACATTGGGACAGAAACGTTGTGTTTCTGATTGCCAGTAAAAAGATTAATCTCCAATTATGTTCTTTAGGGGCAAAAAAGAAACAAATTGAGAAAAAAAAGATCATTAGATTGAAAACCCGTGAGGGCAATCTAAGCAAAAGATAGGACAAAAAAAGAGAAGAAATAAAATGACACGTGTTGGAAGTCATCAAATTTTGTTTCATTGTTAATCTTTTTGAGAATTAGGCAATCATGATTTGAAATGATATATGGTCATGTTTCTTCGTCATAAACACTTTTACAAATCCTTTGCACCCTCTTTAAGTCATCAGAAAAAATAAATATTTCTTTCAAAATACCCTAAATAGGGATCATCGATATTGAAACTCAGTCTAAGGTCTCAATAAAAGAAATCCAACATAAATTTATATGTCAAAACTCTTAATTCATCAAGAAAGGAGAATTATCAGAAGTTTCCAAGAGTCTAAAAGAAGAATTCATCAAAGAAAACTTCTAAAGATTAAAAAGGGGAATGAAAAAACGAAAAAAAAAGAAAAAGGAGAACTCATATAAGAACACCATGACTGTAAGCATTATTTGGTTGACGATCCTTGTTTAAAAATATGAAACCCAGAAAATAATTTTTGAGCCTTTATATCCTTTACTTCAAAACCTTTTTACCCTTGGCCACGTTACAAACCCAATAAAGTCCATATTGATTGATGAATGATTGTCTATGATTTTCATAAAGTTGAACTTTGTAACAAGAGGATGTGATTGAAAATACGTGTCGAAAAAAATGAAGAATGAAAAAAAAATGTTTATTAGAATGTCTATTTTAGAAAGGAGTTACTTGTTAACAGAGCAACTGAGTGTCAAGGTCAAGGTCTTGACTATCTTTTGGAATGTGATCCCCTGCAAAGCAACATCTTGGCCTTTGTCCATACATTTATTTTATTTCCGAACCGAACGAAATTAGTGTTTCGTCTTTACTTATCTTTTAATGTGATAATGAGAAAATCTTGATTTTCAAATTATCCACTAAAAGTTAAGTAAAGAGTGACAACTGTCCAATTTCGTCCGAGCAAATAAAATTATTTTTAAAAGAAATTAAAAAAAATTAAAAATGAAAATGTGTTATTTAATTTTTATCATCTTTTGTCATTTAAGATAAATAAAATAATAAAAAAAGAATTTTAACTTTATTTTATTTTATGAATAAAGTTTGAATAAATAATAATAAAATAAAAAAAAGGAGATTATATAAAATTTGTAAAAAAAGAGAAAAAAATAAAAAAAAAAAACAAGAAAAACGAAGGAGAAAGAAGTGATGGGTCTGTCTTAGAATAGATTGTAAAAAAAATTAAATGAAGCCCTCGAGGGTTCAATCACAAAATAAATTGATCTGATTGAAACCCAATTTAACGAGGGTTCATTTATAAAAAAAATATTTAAAAAGGTGTAATCATATATGATGGAAAGGAAAAATAAAATTATTAATTAGACCCCTCTTAATTAAATATTAATTATTTTTTATAAGATTTTGTGCATTTTTTTTAGTTGTTATGCCCATTTAATTTGTTGACCCCTGTTATTTTTCAAGTTGCTCTTAATAAAATTAATAGAATAATAATAATAATAATAATAATAATAATAATAATAATAAAGTAAAAAAAGAAAAAGAAATTTAATTTTTATTTTTATTTACTGATATCTTTTATTTGTCAGGTTGATCTTAACAAAATTAATAAAATAATAAAAATAAAAAGGAAAAAAGGAGATTTAATTTTTATCTTATCTGTTTCATTTTTTTCTCAAAAATAAAAAAAATAAATAAAAATGAAATAAAAATAAAAAATAAAATAAAAATAAGTGTGTGATACGTTAGCAAATCTGCCCATCATTTGGCTCTTACAACCTATTGGTGATTACATTCACCCAATTAATCTCTATTTATTTTTCACATTCATTCTAATTATTCTGAGCAGTGATTAGTATCATATGTCTTATGCCTCTGTCCATAATTGATATTCTCTCTATTTAATATTTGATTAACCGTTTTGTAAAAATGCAATTAAGTAGAAATAATTAAAAATTAATAGGTTTATATCCCAATTAAAAGTTAACAGAATAGTACTAATAGTATAAAAGGACACCAACACTCAAGAGTAGGGGAGGGGGAAAAAGTTTAAAGAAAATCACTGAAAAAGGTCTTGGAATATACAGAATTCGGGGATGAATTCGGGGATTTAAAATACAGAGAAATAGGAAAAAGTTGAATTTTTCTTAAGGTGGTCTTCAATTGGTATGTCTTGACCCTTTACTCTTTTGTAATTGCATTTGTGTGATTTTTGTGTGGTTGCTATGTTAGGTTGCTTGATCTGCGAAATTTTATTATCAGATGCTAGATGTGCTATACTTAATATAGTAGATATAAATTGAAATGTGAATTGATATGCATTGTACCTAGAAGGATTGCTGCCATAAGCACACCTTCACTTTTTGTTTAGAGACTACTGCTTCCCGCATAGTCTCGATCCCACCAAACAAAAAAAAAGGGACACTCAACATTAGAAACCCAAAACCTGCATTAGCCACTTAAAATCCCATAAATCCCTAAACTGTTTTCTTTAAGAACCAAATTTAGTTCCACCACCAATGCCAAAATCTAGAAAATTCATATTCCAAAACTTTATAACCTCAAACCAATACACAAACAACATCCAAAACTCAGAAAGATACCCAAAATCCAGAAAGTTCACCGGTTATAATTCTTTTATTAATATTTGTTTGCTTTATTTGTTTTCTTTTATTTGTCTTTGTTTATATTATTATTGTTACTATTTTTGGAAAAAATAACATTTTGTAAAACCACACTTATTTTGACTCATTTGATCAAGGGTATTGTCTTACGACGGACGTTGTGGGGGTGCTAATACCTTCCCCATCGTAACCGACTCCCGAATCCATGCCTGGTTCGCAGACATTTTATTTTTCAGTTTTTTTTTATGGTTTTCCAGTAATAAACTATAGTGGCAACTCCAATCTCTATCCAAATATGTTTTAAAATTAAAATTTTTGATCACCCCGTCATGATCTCGATTGTAACAACACAAATTATGGTATCAGATATTCTATTATGGCTTCCAGAACTCATCTTCTACCCTTACACATGTCATCGTCGACACTTTCATTGAAGCGATCACCATTACCACACCTTCGTCCAACGGTACCACTACACACTCACTATCTCATAAGAATAACACCACACAACTCACAAATCACACTCACAGAGGCACTATAACTTTGAATTCATACTCTCACAAAACTATTCCAAGGAAGACGCGCAAGGCTTATAAAGACACATTGAAACTAATTTGAATAAGGTCAAGGGTGCTCGCTCTGAAGCTTCAAGAATCTCTGCAATGGAGTCTCACGCCTATAACAACAGTGAAAACTGCACTTGGACATGTACAATAACGATGCTCTCTGCATGCCATAGTGTAAAGTTAAATGTGTGGCAAAACACACCCACGTTTTTGCAAGGGGCTATGAAGCTCGGAGATGGGCCAAATGAGCCACTTCGGACACATCTCCGACACGAACACAGGGGGCAGGCGTGCACGACACCGTGTTGGACACCCAACCCTTCGTCAGACACGGTCCACCCTCTTAGACATGCAGATAAGGCACAATGCACCCTATTGGATGCGTATCTTCTACCAAAATCGCACAAATCAAACTCAAATCATAACAAAACGTTCATAAAATTCAAAACAAATATATTTGAATCACAAAATCGTATCCAAATCAAATATTTTTATTCTTTAAATCACTCAAATAATATTCTGAAAATGCTTATAACTAATCAAAGGTATGAGATAAACGAATCACAAAGGAAAGAAGAAAAATATATTGAAATTGTGCTTGTGAGAAGAAGAGTTGCGTCATAGTGAACTGTGAGAAATGACTCACAGTGAAGAGAAGATAAAGACGATTGTAGTGACGACGCGATGATAGAAGATACTCAACACATTCCCTGAAAAGAAAAAGACGATGTCTTTTTACTCACTGAAAGATGCTCTTTTTCTAGAAGAGAAGAAAAAAGAGTATACATTGAAAACTTTGGAAACGTAGAAAAGTTTATTTAATTTTAAAAAGTTTTCTTTTTATTATTTTATTTATAATACACGTTTTACAAAAACAAAATAATTATATAATACACGTCTTTTAAAATTTTCTTTTTTTATGTATTTTATTTATAATACTATTTTACGAAAGTATACTTTATTATTTTATTTATATACGTTGTAAATTTAGTATTAATAATAATTTATATTATTAATTATATGTATAGAATTTTATTATATAATACGAGTTTCTTTTTTTTAAATTACTATGTTTTATTTATATTTCAAATGTAAATAATATTTTTTATTTAATTTGTGTTTTTCAATTTATATTTAAATATAATGTGTTATATAATTATATAATTATGTTATGTTTTATATTTTTACAATTTGACTATTATATTTTATTTTATTTTTAAATTGTAAACATAAAATATATTTATGTTATAACTTAATGTATTTTTTAAATGATAAGTTAATATTATAAAAAAATAAACTAAATTTTTACTTTAAAATATTAATTATTAAGTTTTTTTTAAATCATACTAAAATAAAAAAATATTAAATAACATAATAATTAAATATGATTTTAAAAATATATAATATATATTATGCTATAATTAATTTTTAATTTGTCACATGTTTTATTTTTTATATTTATAAATTAGTTTCTATTAGATAAACTTATTTCATTTTTGTATGTAAGTAAATTTTTTATATGTATTTTTTATAGGAAATTAAGATTAATAATCAATATGTAACAAGAAGATGAAACAAAACCTTTATAGAAATATGTTTCAAAGTTAAGTAAAACTCTTGGTGGGGAAATAATATGATCAATGTAGTTGATGTAATTTTTCCTTCAATAAATCTTACACTAAATATGAGTTCATTTATTACAATTTAAAAGGAAAAAAGAGTTAGAAATTGTCTAAACATGACTTCATCAAAACTTGCTTCTGACCAAGTATTTGATGTAACTTAGATTGAGTTTAACCTAAAACAACTTTGAACTAAAACTTGCTTCTAAGCTAGTATTTGATTTAACTTGGATTGAGTTTAACTTAAAACATCATTGAACTAAATGAAAAATTAAAACAGAGCATTGTCTTAGATTAGATTTAAGTATTCACACTATGAATGTAAGGGTTTTTTTTTCCAAGTAAACTGTTAATCCATGATTGATATACTTTTTCATAGATTATTGTTTATAAAAATGTTTAGATATAACGATGAATAAATAATTATAAATATATGATTAAATTTATTAATTTTTTATATATTTAAATATATAATTTTAATGCAAGTTTAAATATATATTTTTAAAATTAAAACTATAAATATAAATAACAAAAAAGTATAAATATTCTTTTATTAATAATATAAGATATATGAATTATTGTTTTAAAACTAAAAGTATATAAACATCATTTAAAAAAAATCTCACGAGAGATACATATAACTTTTCATTTCACTAACTAAATCATTTATTTTTTATTTATAAAAAATATTAATTTAATATTTTAAAACATTAATTTCTATTTAAATTTAAACTAATATATTATTTTTAATAAAATAAAGAAGACAAGTAATATTTTTACTAAAACATAAATGTTTTTTATTTATAAATAATATCTTGTAAGATGCAATCAAATATTTAGAATTTATATCTTGTAAGATGTAATCAATTAGTTAGGATATAGGGTTTATATAAATAGTAATTAAAAAACAGACTTCAAACCAAGAAATCATAACTCTAAATATAATTTTTTTTGTTTTTCCTAAATGTGTAATATGATTTTTTTTATGTGTTTAACAATTAGCATTTGTTTGACTTATCAAAAAATATCAAATTATACTTGTCAGATCATGTACTACTTAAAATAAAATCATCTAACTGAATTGTATATGGGATGAGAAATTAACTTCTATTAATTGGATAATTTTTTAAGGGTTTAGGATTTAGGATTAATTTCTATATTATATATATATATATATATATATATATATATATATATATATATATTCTAATTTTTTAAATTAAATATGGAAATGAGATTATATATTTATTTTATTTCCATTTTCATTCTAATATCAGTCTCAATATATATTATTATTATTATTATTATTATTATTATTATTATTATTATTATTATTATTTTAACTTATTAAAATATCTTCAATTTAACATAAATTTATATTAACTTTAGTAATTAGATTAAGATTATAATACTAATTATGTAAAAGTAATTCTTAAAAATTAATTTAAGTTCCTTTTATCTCCATAACACATTTTATTTAAAAACGAACAAGATGAAAAAAATATTGAAAATAAATTTCTATTTTAAAAATTAAAAATTTATAATTTTTTTAATAAAATGATTATGTTTGAAAACTATCATATTAAATAATTTAAAGAATATTTGAAAAAAAAATAAAAAACTAAAAAATAATTTATGTTTCTTTCTGGAAAAATTATAATACTATATTTTTTTATTTTATCAATTAAAATTAAAATAACAAAATAGGTAAAAAAAATATGAAAATCAAAATAAAATATCGTCTAAATTTTTAAATTAATAATAAAAAATGATTTCGATATATAAAAGGAATAGATATAAAATTATTAACAGTAAAGGTTAATTATATTTTAACTAGTTTAATCTGTTTCTTATAATTTTATTCTGGTAATTTTTTATTTTTTTTATACGTTTACTCTCTTACACAGTCATGGAAAAATATTCGAAAACATAATAACCTTAACTAAAATAATAATTATTCAAATTTTTACATTACCCTAAATCCTAAATGCAAAGTAAAGCATTAACCATAAATGAGAAGACAAAGAAAATATATGGTATCTAAATTATTTCTTAGCAATACATCTTGTAGTTTCTATATGGTAGCCAAATGAATTGCAGCTCTAAAACATTATTTTATCAAATTTCTTCCATGTATCTTTCCTGAGATATATAAATATCATTTAAAATGTATGTTCTAAAACATGTACTTTATCAAAATTCTTCCACATATCTTTCATGACAGATAAATATATATGTTTTAAAACATGTATTTTTTTTATGGTAAAGTAATACACATTCATGTTTTGTAAACTATCATAAAATTTGTTGTTAACTGATTTTATATTTGTTGTTATAAATTTATTTATACCATTATAAATTTGTTTTTAAGATGTCTAAAATTATATTAATTATATATGTAGAATTTTGAAACTAATTTTATATGGATCTTAATACTTCTAAAATTGTACTACAAGTGTGATTTTATAATTAATGTTTATTAATTCTATATTTGGTAAGAAATAATATTTTATATTGTATTCTTTCCCATAGTTATTTATTTTATTATCACTTTAATATTATATTTGTTTTTAAGAGTTTTGAGATATATGTACAATTTTAGAATTAATAGTTTTAATAAATTTTGTACAAATTGATAAAATTATTTTATATTAATATTTTACATGCAACTTATATATATATTAAAATTATTAATATATATATATATATATATATATATATCGGATTATTTTAACAAAATCATCATATATACAAATTTAAGGAGAGCATCTGATTTAGAACTACATTAAATTCGTCAAAATAATTATTTTCTTTTTATTTTTTATTTTTCAAACTGAACATTATCTTACAAACACTGTCTTATTATCTTTGAATGTCTTCCATGTATGTCCATACACTCTCATTTTCTTAATTCTAATTGGAGTAATGAAAGCAACAATGAGATCCTTAAATTATTAAGTGTGGATAGGTTAATAAAAGGATGGTGAAGTGATTGCAGATATATAAGAAGTGAAATGAAGAGTTAAAAAGTGTTGGAGGTTTGTATTGAACAGATAGTGAGTGTGTAAATGGTATGGTGAAGTAGAGGTGTTATATTAAATAAATAAAAAATATATTATTTATTTATAGAAAATAAAATAAAAGTTAAATGTGTAAGATTATTGTTTATTGAAAGATAAAATAAATATATTAAATATGTACAACAATGTATACTCAACCAAAATAAAGTAGAAAAAGTCGAGTTAAATATATTTTCTACATATATAAACTAAAACTTTTAACTAGTTCTTTCTTAACTAAAATCAATAAAAATGGTTTTGAATAAATTTAATTTTTAGACAAACGATTTCTTTTATCTATGAAGGCTTTTCAACTAAAATTAATAAACAATTTCAACTTTATTTTTAAGTTCTTATCATGAAGTTGACTTTTTATGTTAAAAATATAATCACATTTTTTTATGTTTAATTGAATCAACTTTTTAATTTTAATTGAATCAAAGAAGTTTAGGAGCACATAGTAAGTTTTATCAATTATTACACATTTTTAATATAGTGTTAGAAATACACAAGAAAAATATTATTAAAACAAAGGAGAAAGTGTTGTGTTGAGTTAATTTCCTTCAAACCTCATATCTTATTTAAGTTGGATCCAGTTTAAGAATATAAACCATTGTCCTTAGATTTGGTTCAAGTTTTCACATGGGAATGCAAATTCACTCACACTTCAAGCACATTAGGAATGCAACTGAATTTTTTAAGTAAAGATAATTGTTCATCCATTTTTAACAACATATTTTCTTGATATACTTTTTAATATATTATTATTCAACACCATACTTTTTAATAACATATTTATAGAAAAATGTTTCAATATAACAATGAATGAATAATTATAAATATATGATTAAATTTTTATATATTTAAATATATAATTTTAATGCAAGTTTAAATATATTTTTTTAAAAATAAAGTATAAATATAAATAAAACAAAGAATATGAATATTATTTTATTAATAATATAAGATACATGAATTATTATTTTAAAACTAAAAATATACAAACATCATTTAAAAAAATCTCACATGTAACTTTTCAACAATTAAATTATTTCATTTTATTGATAAAAAAATATTTAGTTTATATTTTAAAACATTAATTTTTAGTTAAATTTAAACTAATATATTATTTTTTAATAAAATAAAGGAGATAAGTAATATTTTATTGAAATATAAATAAGATGAATCTCATTCGATTCAAGTGAGCATGTGCCCTTTGAGGCATTTAGAATAAGTCCATGTTGGTTCATTGTCTTTGTAATTGATTAGAAGCTTTTGGTGAGCTTTTGGTGCATGTTAGTTTGTCCGTGATTTTAGATTTTTTTGAACTCCTTTGAGTGTTTTATACTCTATACAGGTAAGGGAAACTATTTTGAATGTGCTTTAATAGATATTGTAATTACTTGTTTTATTAAGTATAAATTAGATGAATTTGAATTAAATTGAATGATGGTTTATGTATGATATGATGTAGTATCGATGTTTGTGAATGATATATGGAATGGTGGTTGAGACATAGTATCTTCAAGAAAGGAGATACCCATTTTAAGATTGTTAGAATATGCAATGTTTGGGGATTTGATCTAGAGAGGTATCCTAATTTCACCAGTACATTGGAATCATATAGATGAAGATTACTAGGCAGTGATAGTTGAAGGAGGTTCATATGGTCATGTTCGATGTTTGAAATATGAGATGATCGAAATATGACATATGGATTAATCCTCTGCACATGAGAATTGTATCTGAGGTTCAAAATATTGAACTAATTAGAACGGATCATATCTGAGGTTTGAAATATGAACTGATTGAAATAGATGAAATGGTATACGACAAGTGCAAACGTCTATGTCTAACTCAATGCACGAGTCTTCCAGAAGTAGAGAGTCCAATATCTTTGCATGTGAGTCAATATACACACACACACACACACACACACACACACACACACACACACATATATATATATATATATATATATATATATATATATATATAAGTTATTCTAAAGATGTGATAATGACAATCTGATGTATGGGATGAATTGTGAAAGCCTACTTTGTTGTAGTTTGGTTGAGATAGAAATTTAATTTATGAATATACATTTTTTTAAGACTCTCTAGCTTACCATTCTTTTTGTGTGGTATTTGTTATGTTTTTAAATTTGCAATGATCATTTGTTACACATGAATAGATGATTTGAAAAGTTGTGTGACTCGTCCCTAAGCTCATCTCATATAGAAGCTTTATTTTATTTTATTTTGTGATTATATGAATTAAATCAGGAGAAGTCTAAATATTAATAATTTAAAACTTCATAAATCACCAAGCATTTAAAGTCGGAATATTAATAGCATTTAAATATGTATAAGAGACACACTTTACCAAACATAAAAATAGGCATGGGGCTCAAGAATGAAGAAGTAAAGGTTTTCCTGACAGGGCAATATTCCAACCACTACAATGGAGCATGTATCTGCCTATAATCTCATTATAAGGCATAACAAATCAACTTTTCGTAACTTCCTCTATCCTGCATATCAAAATGTATAAACATTAATTATATATTAATTATTAATAAATCTAAACATTAAGATTTTATTTACCTTGTCTCAAGCTTCAAACCGTAAATGTAAAATAACATTTTATTTAGTAGAAGAATAGAAAAACCAATTTTTGAGTCTGAGACTTGACCTATGCACATGGAAAAGTCATGAAGGAAGGTACCTATGAACATGGAAAGTTACGAAGGAAGGTGCATCCGAAGGTGTAAATCTTTGTCTGAAGGAAGAGAAATGGAGAGTGAGGTGCAAAATGATAGAGAGAAACACACACTAAAAGATAATATCGTTTTAAAACTTAAAAGTTAAGAACTTTACCCTAAGTACAATAAGTTGAATCCATAATCGTAATGCCAGGTTGTAAGCGGGGTCATAGAAAAGTAAGGTGCACATGTGAGATTGCATAACTTAACTTCAAATAGACTAACTTGAAGCCATAAACGTGATGTGATTTTGCAAGCAAAGCTAGAGGAAAGCAATGTGTAGATTGTGGTATGAAGGAGAAGATTCAGAGCACAACACAAGGAGTTTTGCATTTGGGATTAGGGAAGAGACGCGGAGCGAGAGGGAGAGTGTGGTTTCAAATTTCTAAATGTTTGAAGAAACACGTGAAAGTGCAAGTTTGAGGAGGTTTTGATTTGTGAGAGAACTACATGACACACGTAAAACGTTCCACGATTTGGTGTCTAACGAAGGACACATCATCCACTTACTATCTATGCTTAATTTTTTTTGTTTCAAATTTTATTTAAAAATTTCCTGAAAGCAATATGTACTATATGGTCAACCATACACATGAACTAATTGTTTACATGGTCCACCCTTTACGAAGTTCCCAAGCTAACTGACCGAGATGAGCATTCCGACCGATAACCATATTCGTTAATATCCCGAAATGTCATGACTTGTGCTATTAGCATGAACGAGCAAGGCAAACCAACCACCTAACACATGACAATCCCATTTGCGAGATATGAGGAAGGTACGTACAAGGTAAGTACAGTGAACAATAACAAAATCATAGCAAATCATAACAGACTGGGCCCAAGCCCATTGGACCTGAACACTCCAGGCCCACTACAACACTTATAAATATGTGTTCAATCACCACAAATAAGGTACTTCTAAACTCTGACATAAATCACCTTCCCTAAACTTACTTGAGCGTCGGAGTAACCCCCTCTAGGGATGGTAGATTTTGGAGTGATCAGAGTAGCAACAAATAGTGAACAAAGAGAGCGATCGAGGAGCAATTGCAAAAGACTTTGTTGTTGCTGAAGCTAACCGGTCTCTTGCAAGAATATATAATACATGTTAAATGTTTATGTTTGTACTTCCTCCTATTGTTATAATTATACATATGGTATCTTCATAAATATTTACTAGAATGTAAGAAGCCTAAATATACTATTTCAATGAAAATTTCTCATTTTGATTTTTGAGTGAACAAAAGAATGATTTAACTAATTTTCACAAAAAGCTCATTAAAAGAATACAATATTTGTTCTTGTTTAATTTTCTCGATTATGAATAATCATGATCACCTTTATTTAAGGGGTTCACCTTTATCTAAGGGGTATGTAGTACACTAATGTGATGATCTAATGTCCACAAAAAATGCCTAGGATTCAATTTCATATGCAAATTAATGGTTAGAAATGCTGTGAATCAATGTTAACCAAACATTGTAAAGAATAGATACACAAAAATAGAAGTAATCATAGTTTAGGAATAAGTTGAGGATATGGTCCAAGCACACGTCTAGTGTAGTTTAGCATATTTTTAGTATATACTCGATTTTTTTAGAGTTTTGTGAGAGAGGTTTTGAAGAATAGAAAATAATATATTTCAAAACAAACATAAACTATCTTCAAAATCACTTTTCTAGTGAAAACTAAACAAACATCATGTTTGTGAAAGTTTTATTTTATATATCATATTTATTATTTAATTTATGTCTTAATCATTAATTTAAATCAAGTTATGTAATAAATAAATGATACTATTTAATATTAAAATTATCAAAATTAATATGTAGTTAATAATATTATATATAAATAATAATTTTCATTAAATAAAATTAGGACCTTTAAATCCAACCTTCTCTAATGGCAAACTTAAAATTTTAAACTTCGACTAGAAATCTTTACAATGTATATAGGTATGTGAAAGAATATAGATATATAAATTGGAATTAACTATTATTCTTAGTAAAATTACTATTTTTATTATTATAAAGTTGAAATTTCAATCGTTTACTATAATTGTAAATTATCATTATAGTAGTATTCAATATTAAAATAAAACGAAATTAAAACTAATGTATACTAATATGTGTATATATATAATTTATTGTTTGATTTTATCCTTAATTATTAATATACAGGAAAATTAAACTAATAAGTATGATAATTTATTACTAATACATGCAACTTATTAATTATTTTCTATGCTTAGTTATTAGTTTAAAACAAAAATGTATAATAAGTAAAATGATATTATTTAATATTAAAATTATTAAATAATGTTTAATAGTGAAATTATATATAAATAACATTAATATCAATTATTTACATTTTCATTACATACCATCATTTAATCAAACTATTATTTGAAGCTTGTAAACTTTCAAACCTTCTTTAGATGAAAGAAGCATTTACCCTAAGGAAAAGACGCATGTCTTATAGAGCACAGAACAGAACAGACCTCACCTCGTAGTTTCCGCAGTTCCGTTTGGAGACAAGGCAGCTCCGTTAATAACGCCCAACAACACTCAGAAAGTTGAAACACACCTTCTCTTCAATTCCCATTCGCTCTCGTTCCCATCTCTCTGCCACGCGCCACCATGTCGGTCTCCCATTCCCTCCACCTCCGCCTCTTTGCCCCTCCCGCCAACGCCATTCCCACCCACGCCCGCCTACCCCCTCCCACCGTCCTCCTCCCTCGCCACGGCCGTCTCCCCTGTCTCCGCGCCTCCTCGTCCCGGGAAATCCTCGTCTCTGACAACAACGGCGTCATTGCTCCGCCCTCCGATCCGAGCTCCATCGAGGTGGACGCCGTGACGGAGGCGGAGCTGAAGGAGAACGGGTTCCGAAGCACGCGGAGGACGAAGCTGGTGTGCACAGTGGGCCCCGCCACGTGCGGGTTCGAGCAGCTGGAGGCCCTGGCCGTTGGAGGCATGAACGTGGCGCGAATCAACATGTGCCACGGCACGAGGGAGTGGCACAAGGAGGTCATCGACCGCGTCCGACGGCTGAACCACGAGAAGGGCTTCGCCGTCGCCATCATGATGGACACTGAAGGCAGCGAGATTCACATGGGTGATCTCGGTGGCGCTTCTTCTGCCAAAGCCGATGTATTTACTTATTTATTACCCTTTTCACTATCTTTGCTTCTTCTTCAACACTCACTCATTCTATAATATCACTCTCTTGCTTTCAGGACGGTGAGATCTGGACCTTCAGTGTTAGAGCCTTCGATTCGACTCTCCCCCAACACACCATCAATGTCAATTATGAAGGCTTTGCCGAAGGTTAGCCAACTTCTTCAAACATTTTTATTTTTATTTTTGTCATTGGGCCTTAACTGCTGTGAGGTTGTTGCTGGAATGTGATGTGATGTGATGTGGCAGATGTGAAAGTGGGGGACGAACTTTTGGTGGATGGAGGAATGGTTAGGTTTGAGGTGATTGAAAAAATTGGTCCAGATGTTAAATGCCGTTGCACTGATCCTGGCTTATTGCTGCCGAGAGCCAATCTCACTTTCTGGAGGAATGGTAGTTTAGTGCGAGAAAGGAATGCCATGCTCCCTACTATTTCTTCCAAGGTTGCTTATTCCCCCTTTGCCTTTTGCTTATTGCATCTCTTTATTGCTAATTTTGTTTACCTGCATATCTTTAAGCTCTATTTTGTCATTTACTTTACCTTTAGCAAACAAATAAAGCTTGCCAATGCTGTACTATTACTATGATAGTGTTATCCAATATAAGGTCATAGTTGGGTAATTGGTGCCCATGAACCCCGTCAACCATGAGTGTATCGAGATATAATACTAAGGTTTATTGCAGTAGAACTCACTGTGTTTGTTACACGGTGTGAAAGCTCTACTTCCGCACTTCCGACACATCACGGACACAGACACGCCGCGGACACGTGACCACAGTGTCGGACACACATAATTAGGCCAAGCACGACCTAGTTCTTAGACACTTCGAAGAGGATACGGTCCGGTCCACTCCTCGGGCACTTCTCTCCTACTAAAATCGCACAAAAATCAGGCGCAAATCTTTAAGTAAAGAAAGAATAAACAGAGAATCGAATATCACAAATAATCTTTGCATATCTCGTTTCAAGAGGAGCTTATAAATTATCCAAGAATTATAAAGACTTACCCAACATCAATACGTGAAACTTACTCATGAAAGGAAGAAATGTTTTAAAAAGTACTTTGATAATGCAGATGTAAGAAGACAAGTAAATATAGAATTTGTAAACTTTTTAGATAGAAAAGAAAATTTTTTGTGAAAGGAACTAGAGTATCTACTCTTTTATACATTATTTAACAAGAAATAAGATAACACATAAAAAGACGAAGATCTAGTATTTGTCAATAGTAATCTTCATCTTCTCTCGAGAAACTCTTCAAAATACAAAGAGAAAATTAAATTGTGGCATATTGCAAGAGATGGCTTTTCATTGGATGACAATGAAATTCTTGAGATTACTAGCTTATCTCTTGATGGACCAGACTTAACAAGTTGTATTTTTCAATGAGAATGAAATGTAGAAGTTTTATCTTTTGTTAGAAATTTTTTTATAAATGTTTCTCTTTTTGATTTTTTAGATTACAAACTATATACATTTTAATAATATGTTGCCGTGTCCCATGTCCTATAATTTTCAATTTAACCATATCTACGTGTCGGTGTCGCATCTGTAGAAGCACATATACATTAACCATGCAACTTACAGAGCAATATGCTTCCTAATTTTCACTTCAACTGTTAATTGGTATCTTGTATTCCATGTTATTCCTACTTAGTGGGAAACTCTCCACAAGAGACATGCATTGACGCTTGGACTCTTAGATATGCCCCCTGCCTGATTAGTATGCTTAATGTCTAGGTAAAAAGGAGTCGACCCAAGTTGACCATTTATGCGAACCTCTCACTGATTGTGTTGTTGGAAAATGTTTTGTTACATCTCCATGAGTTTCCAAACTGGTTATCGTAGCATGTACATTTTTTGTGGCAGTAAAGACATACTATACAAATTCCTACATTTAGAGAGTGAATTTTAGAACAAATGAGTCTAGTTAAGTAGAGAAAATGGGAGACAGAGAGAAATGGTCGAAAATCCCTATTGATTGAAAACAGTGTCTCATATTCTTGATTTATGTAAATAAAAGTATAACTTTGATATTCTCTAGTTTTGAACTCCTCAAGTCTATTATGTTGTTAATTACAGTTGTAGCAATAACAAGTTTGTTTATGTTGGCATTTTCTTCTTTTTTATACCTACTAAAGATAATGTTACCCCTGAAAGTCTTTGCCTCTCACCTAGATAAATTCTTAGTATCTTAATCTCATAAATTCAATTTTCACTTAAAACACTTGCATGAGTGAAATACTTTAAACACGCTCTTGCTTTAATTTAAACTTTCTAAATATTTTTTTGTACCATCATTATTCTATAGTTTTGTGTTGGTTGGTTCTAGGCATGTCATATGTAAGTAGCACTTCTCTTGATTAAGTGCATTTTTGGGAGAGTTTATTCATAGTTTATTTAGACTTATTTTATGACATAAACACTTTTGTAAGTGCTTGAGTAAACTAAAATAGCATGTTATGTCTATAACCTATTTCCAGCTTATTTCCTATAAAACATAGCTTATAAAATAACATTTTAATCCTATTTCCTCTTTCACTAAAGAATCAACTTGTATACAAGTGCTTACATGATGAATAAACAATTTTTATAAGTGTTTAATTAAGCTGTTTACTCAAATTCACCCTAAATATCCAGAATTTGTGATCTTTGTCTTGAATCAATGTTTGAAGTTTAAGATAAGTACAATGAGTTCTTATCCCCGACAAATTGTATGTAGAAATGACATCCAAGGACATATGTCTGGACTGCTTTTTCTTATTGCTAATATTAGTAAAACAATTAGATTAGGAATTTAGAATAGATATTATCATGTAGAGCCAGTGATCTAACAATGGAGTTACATGTTAGTTGTAACTTATGATGATTCTAAACTGTATTTGTTGGATGCTGCCTTAGATATAATGGAAGGAGGGGGAGGATGAGGTAGGCAATCATTAGATAGTTTGGAATGGCTGTTGCCTCGAGGCAGATAAGTTTTCCTTCTTGGATAGGTCTTATTTCATATAGGTTCTATACCTGCAATTTCCCTTGCAATTAGAGCCCCGTTGTCTGAGTATTTTTATCTTACATATTGATAAATACCCAAACACTTGAAGAACTCACCCTTAGAAGAAATCTGTTAAAGGGGGAGAATCAAGTACTTAAATATTCCACTAAACATCCGAAACTTCTCAATCTGGAACTTAAACATTTTGTAATAACCAATTTTCTATCATATAGCACCATCCCAAGAGCCATTATCAGGGTAGCTCGGACTCTGATGACATCTTACTTGGTTACACTTCACTCAAATTATACCTTGGTCATAACCATCCATTGGTTGGAATTCTTTGTAGACACCATCTACAACCATCTTTAAGGTCAGAACCATGTCCAAGACCTTAAAAATTTTTAACTTTGCATTGCATATGGTGATGTTAAGTGATTTATCATGGTGCATTGTGAATATTTGATTTCTAAAGTGTAATAATTATCAATGCAAATTTTGTGGGCTTTATTCTTTTAACCATTCATGTTGATTTCAGGTGATTCATGTATTGAAGCAAAATTTCCTTTTAAGGGAGATCTGTTCCATATAATTTAATTCATTTATCTGATTTTCCATATGCAGGATTGGTTAGACATTGATTTTGGTATTGCTGAAGGTGTTGATTTTATTGCCATTTCATTTGTCAAGTCTGCTGAAGTTATTACTCATCTTAAAAGCTACATTGCTGCACGCTCTCGTGATAGGTATGCACCGAACCTTCATTAAATATTTCTGTTTGAAACTATTATCAACATTGGCCAGAGTACTTTTATTATTTACCATTTTTGTTATATTAAGAAATCAAAGTTAACAAGTAGTACAATTGAGAGAGTTCTATGAATGATAAAATTATATCAGATTCACTTTCATCTCCGTTGTATCTTTGTATCTGTTAGATTTATATCCATGTTTCATCACCTCCAAATCTGTCTGACTATCAATTTTTGGATTGGACTTGCCCTTATCCTTTTTTGTGGACCTATATACTGATTTAGTGCCTATTTGTAGTAATGTTGAATGTGTTGAGAAAATATCACCTCAAAATGCACTAGTGGGAGGATGGATGCGAAACCAAACACACAGTTAGCTATTTTGGCAAGTGATTTATACCTAAACCAAGAAGGCACTAAAGTTTCTATTTTGGCAACCTACACATGAATTGTTTAATTAAAGAGAGTTGCTTATAAATTGAGTAAAGTTGTTTATATAAACAACTCTCTACAATTTATAAACAACTTTCTTCAAAGTGTGGGACCCACATTAAAATAATAGTTTTATTTTTAAGCAACTCTCATTGGAAACACTCCAATCTCTGTGCATGTCTGAAAGAGAAACACCATGACCAGAATACCTTAGGGCATATCCAATGAGAGCGACCCCCGTGAGTTGATTCCCATATTAGAAAATGTAAGTAGTTGGTCTCACAGGGCCATTTCATCTTCTTCTCCTCTTGTAGAAGAAGTTTTAAGCAACTCCACGCAACTCATTATTATATATATATATATATATATATATTTAGACTTGATTATGATAAATAATAATATTTATTAAGATAATATTTTTTATTTGTAAGCAAGAGTTGCTTGTACAAGTAGCTCCATTTTTTTAGCAACTTTCACTGCCATGTCAGCACCTTTCAATGATTAAGTTGCTTGAAGCAACTCTATATTTTGGAAGCATCTCCCATTGGAGATGCTCTTGCGCCCTCTATCCCAAACACAGTAATCAAATCTCAAACAGTGGCACAATAGTGCATTCGTGGGATAACCACTATTTTAGAATTTGTATATAAATTATATAATTTATACCATATACATGTAAATTCTTAAATATAAAAGAATGAAAATTCATTACATTCGTAATTAATAATAAAAGGTAGCAACAACAGAACTAAGAAAAAGTAAAGAGTTTGGGCAGTTGGGAGACAGCTGATGCAAAAAACTCAGATTAGGACTGACACCAAATAAAAGAAAGAATAAAAAATCAGAAACCAACAAGATACATTAAAGGAGAAGAGAAAAAAAGGAAGACAGTTGAGAACATCAATTACCTGCAGGAAAAGTGACAACAAAGGGGAAACAGAGCACTTATAAAAAAAATGCAGAGTCAGGGGACAGATAAGGAGTTCACTGGAAAACACCAGATTGTGGCCAGGAAGTCACCAGAGAGCAGTGGCTAATGATGAAAGGCATGGTACATAGGGTCATAGAGAAGAGATGTGCAAAAATGAGAAGAGGCACTCAGGGTTTTCATCTGACATTTCTCCCAGGCCCTCCTAAGCCACCAAAACTTGCCTAGGCAATCTTAAATTTAGGGCATGTTTGGGTTTAGTGGTCGTAACACTAAGATCCAATGTGATGCTACTGTAGTGGTGCTATCACCTGCAATTAACAACTTAGGTCCCAAATGAAGTCTAGAGCCATACAACTGAACAAATGTCCTTAAAAATACTATCATTCCTTAAACGCCATAGAACTGTTAAGACAATACAATGCCACACAATTTTATCCTCTGCACAAGCCAAAACCTCTGAAATCAATAAAGTGGAACTGACGTTAACCCCCAGAACAGTCCCAAATATTCTCCAAAAATCTCAGACAGCTTATTTTAAAGAAAAAATAACTGCTGGGTAGTGCAAACAAATATGGTTATGAAAAAATACTGCACATGACACTTGTTGGGAGACAAAGCGGTGCGAATTCTGTGCATCTGTAATATTTCCTTTAATTTTAATCATGCAAAGACCAACAATCCTAGCAATTTTATACTCTAATTTTTCCTTTATTATATATATTTTTTAATATCCGCTAATATTGAGAGTTGAGATTGACATAACTGTAATGTGATGAATCTGGTGATGCAGTGATATTTCTGTCATTGCAAAGATAGAAAGTATTGACTCATTGAAGAATTTAGAAGAGATCATTCTAGCAGCAGACGGAGCTATGGTGGCAAGAGGAGATTTGGGTGCTCAAATACCTTTAGAACAGGTTCCATCTGCTCAACAAAGGATTGTTCAACTGTGCAGGCAATTGAATAAGCCTGTTATTGTTGCCTCTCAATTACTTGAATCCATGATTGAGTACCCTACACCTACAAGAGCTGAAGTTGCAGATGTTTCTGAAGCTGTCAGGCAACGGGCTGATGCTTTGATGCTTTCTGGTGAGTCAGCCATGGGCCAGTACCCTGAGAAGGCCTTAACTGTTTTAAGGAGTGTCAGTTTGAGAATTGAGAAGTGGTGGAGGGAAGAGAAACGCTATGAAGCTATGTTGCTCCCATCTGTTGGGTCTTATTTTTCAGAAAAAATATCTGAAGAAATCTGCAGTTCTGCTGCTAAGATGGGTAAGCAGTCTTTAAGCCTTAAACTTGCTTTCTTTTCCTTATTTTTATCTTACCATTTACATTTTATCACTTAAACTGTGGCATATTAGTTTTGATTTGTTGCATCGGTGTATATACTGTTCGAATTTAAATTACTTCTTATAGGTCGCAACACAGCTCTCCAATATTTAAGTTTTATAATCAAAGTAATGAGCCTAAAACCATAATACACGAGGCTTGTTTATCCATTTTTTTACCATAACTTAAGAGAGTTATCCTATATTTGACCGTTAGTTTTCTTTGACGAGGAGTTCACAATTTATAGTTTTCACATATCTGAAACACTATATAATGATTATTGACTGCTTAGTTAAAACTCTTCTTTCACTCGTAATTTTCAGTCTCTTCTAATCCAAAAACTCTTATTTTTTTTTGGTTTTGTTTGTTTGTTGGTCGTTTGATGATGCGTGCTTACTTTTACTTGCTTTAAACTTTTTTCAGCCAATAATTTAGAGGTGGATGCACTTTTTGTGTACACGAAGACAGGGTACATGGCATCTTTATTGTCACGATGCCGTCCTGACTGCCCAATCTTTGCTTTTACTACCACTCCATCTGTGCGGAGGCGTCTCAATCTCCAGTGGGGCTTGATACCTTTCCGTCTGAGCTTCTCAGATGACATGGAAAGCAATCTCAATAGAACCTTTGCGTTGCTCAAGGCCAGAAATCTCATCAAATCAGGTGACCTTGTCATTGCAGTCTCAGATATGTTGCAGTCAATACAAGTGATGAATGTTCCTTGAGAACATGTTCCATTCCTTCTGAAAGCCAACATAGCCGTTTGTTCAAAACCTCGGATGCTGCCAATGCTAGATTGCTGAATTGGGACTGAGACTCATGAATGAATTTTGTCATTCTGTCTTTTCAATTTATAGGACGCAACTAAGTTTGGGAGAGTTTATGTTATTATAATGAAGTTCTTTACTTTAATGCATACACCTTGAAGCTTTAGATATCTTTTAGGCGAGTGAGGCAAGATAGTGGATAGCTACCCTTTTAAGCTGTATGACATATCAGCATTGTTGTTTTATTTCTTTGTAATTTGTATTAGTGTCCCACTTCAATGTTGGCTAAAATGTGAAGTTTTCAAAAGAATTCCAAAGTAGTCGCATATCATTATGCACAATGTATTTGTTCTGAGCAAACTCAATGCTAGTAGAATAAGCAAATCGGCATCCAATTATGTTTTGAAGAGAATGTACTTTGTTGAAAGTTTAGAGGTTGTTTAGCAGCTAAGTGCACAAAATTTAGGGGGCAGGTGTAATTACTCTATGTAATTCATACTCTTCTTTAAATTGGGTATTTTTCTTTTCCCTTCACATCCATCTCTAGAATGAAAGGAAATGTCTCAGGATTTTTATGTAATTGGTATCTGTTACTGTTAGTGGGGATGTCCCTGCCAGAACCAGGTTGTTGTGGTCAATACATGTCAGGATGGGGCATCATGTTGGGTTGTAGCTAGGCTTCATTGGGCTAGGTAATCTGAAGGCTTTGTTGGGCTGACGTTAGGCCCACATTTGGTCCAGAAAAGTGTTCATGCCACAGATTTTGTGTATGGACCTCATGGCCAATATCTTCAGTTGCTTCACTTGATAATATTAGATTTATACTTTTAGGATACTCTAAAGTGTGATTGACGAATAATGTATGTCCTTACAGTAGATCTGGGAAAGGAAATGATTGAGTTTCCCAAAGCAACGTTTCCTTCATTTTTTATATTGTGCAGGATTGGCTTTGAGTAGAACCTCATTCACTTCACTGTTTCTTTCGTCTTTTTCTTTTTAGTTGGTTCCTTGTGGGCAAAAGCACGTAGAATGCACGCTACAAACTCAACGATTAAATCTTAAACGGATACGTGTTGGCTCATTCACAAAGGGTCTGTTAAAGGTTTGAGTTTGACAAATTTATTCTTCCAAGAAACTGGTAATACACTGTCCGTGCTTTTACACAATGTAATGCTTGCTTTAGAACATTCTTTACTCATCAAATTTTAAGTAGAGTTTCCGTACAATTATGCTTAATACTGATAAAGAATTCAATGTTTTTCTTTCTTATGTACCCTACCACATAGTAAAGATCAACTGGATAGGTTATGTCATAAGTGAGGACATAGAAATGGATGAGGACGTAATGTCATTACTACCAAATCTTGTACTCTCATTATTATTACTTTTATAAGATTCATTACTTGGAAATCTGAAATGTGAAGCAAGGTGTTGCTGAGCCTTCTTCACACTTAGTTTTTAAAAGCGACAAAGTATCTACTCAACAGAAATAATGGAAATCCCTGATCATATTTGATGGGAAGTTGCATTGTTCTACTTATAAAGATAATCAGTTTGTAATGCACACCATTGAAGAAAATTTATATATATCATTTATAGCATTTGTTGTTTGTTGTTAAATATAGATATCAGCTATGGAAGTTATGACATAAAATGAGTTTAATAGCTATACATTGTCAATGTAATACTTTTGACAAGACAATAAATCAGAAATGCTTGTTAATATAATTTTTTCAGATAATTGCCTTAAAAGTCAATAAATTATTTGATTGAAGTGACAATAAAATTACTTGTATGTTCAATGGCACAACCCTTCTTTCTCAATTTAATTTGATTATCTTTATCTGTAAGTGAGAAAAATCAGTCAACAAAATTTGTTTACTTTTTCAATATAAAAACAAGAATAGCATTTAAAAATATTACACTAAATGTAATGTACTAGTAGTATTTTTTTTAACCCATTGTGAATACAGTACTGAGTCCTACAGTATAAATGATGTTATTGAATGTCATCTGCCTCGTAAATGAACTCAATTGCAGTGAGTAATTAAAATATTTGACTGAGTGATGGTATTTACAATTGTTATATGGTCCCCTGAACAGGTACCTTTCTTGGCTTGTTTGTCCTCCATTTCAGGCCAACCCCACCCAGAAAGGGGAAAGGGCCAAAAAGGAAGTGTGAGAAAAAGACGTGGAATGTGCAAGTGACCTTAACTACATTGATAAAAGTCATATATATGCAGTGTTACAAGTCTTTTTAAGCTGCTTCCAAGCAATGCAAGAACTCCATATGTGACCCTTTAACTTTCACAATTAAAATTTGAATAGTGGTACAACTGCTCTTTTTGTTCCTTCTTTATTGTTCTTTTCTCTTTAACTTGAACCTCCAAAGAACCTAAAGATACACATAGAACAAACGAAAGATGAAATTAAATACACAAAAGAGAGCCCACCGTCTAAAAGACCAAAAAATAAAAGGAGAGGAGAAGATGCCTATCTGCATACAAATTTCACATGTATATCCAATGCATTCACAACCTATAACGAGCCACATTGCTTACAATTACAGGCATGTTTTTTCAGAATAAAAATCTTTTAAGAAGTTATAAAATAAAGTAACTACTCCATGGAAAAGATCAGTCCAAACACTGAATGCACTACACTTATAACACCTTGAATTTGTTTAACCAGAGTATACTGAATTTATGTGTGATATGCATTAAGTAGTGGAAAAATTATTTCCTTTTTCTGATGGCAGAATCACTAGAATGGTGTGTTAGGAGTCAGAAGTATTGTAGAGCAATCAATTGAAACCACACAGTAAAGTGGCCTTCAACTTACCACACAAGGCCAACAGATTCGCCTCAAACTATCAAACTCCAACTCCATAATTCAGTGGACCCGCATTTGCAATTTCAAGTTGAGGAAAAAGATGTGAAGGTGACTTCAAAACTTGAAGCACCATATAACACCTGCTACACTACCCATTATTAAGGTCACTGACATATGACATAAGGTCCTCATACTCTTCAAGTTAATCCCTACTTGGTTTGGTTAGTAATATCTACACTCCACACAGATCATCCAAACTGAACATTTGATCATCACACGTGAGAAGATATTTGCTGAGGTTAAAATCACTTGATTCAAACGGGTGGTTTAAATCATCTAAGAAAAAAAACTGTTTACTTTGATGGATTTGATAATTTTGTGAAATTTTTAGCATCATCACCGTGGTCCCCACCTGGAAAACCATTAAGTGGCTCACAGATTCATCATCAGCCATGACTCTCTCAGCCTATGATGTGTATAACATCATCATAGAACAGTTAAAATGTGCAATTATTTGAGCACACCTAGGGCTCAAATCAAATCAATGGTACAAACTTAGTACAAGCACTGTATCTGGCTTTTGACATGGGAAAACTCATCAACAAGAGTAAATAGAATATGTACTCACACTGTAATATACTCTTGCTGTCCAATGTAATCTTTAGTTTATGGTAAATTTATTAACTTCTATCATTATTGTTCTAAAACTCAGATAATATTTTGTTAATTTTAATTAAAGTAAGCAAAGAAAAATCCCATCACAAGAATCCCAAAGATGGTTTTGGTGGGGAGGAACATGGTCTGGGGTCTAGGGCATCATGTACTGTTTGGCCTTGCTTATCAAACACTTTGTGTCCTTATCAGTCATCATCTGCAGTTTTTATTTTATTTATCTGCCTAGAAAAATTAATGTAGTTGAGACACCAACTTTTGTTGCAATTGATACAAACAAACACATATTTATTTATTGTTTGAATAAGCCACGATGAAGCGGCCATTTATCATGACGATAGGCCATACATTTGAATGTGGTGTGTTTATCATATTCACAACAAGGAAAATAATCAAGCCGTAAGACGAGTTCAAACGTCCCGTAAGCAAGAAGATTGAGCAAGTACACTCATAATTATTGCGTTAGAAGCATTATATAATTCACAAATTTATATCAGCAAGGCACCGCAATAACATAATAGTTAGATAGATATAGACCGATAAGAAAGAGGATTTGAATTAATAAATGCTGTCTTTGGACAATAGCTGCTATATCCATATCAATTTGTGGAACTAACAAGGTCAAACAAAGCATTCTTTATTATTTTATGCACCATACTCTAACTCTCAGCAAAATCAAATGTTACATGCAATCAACAAAAGTGGGTCCAATCTCATGTGGCACATTGCTTCAAATTATTCAAACATGAGATTGCAAAGGGGTGTCTTAGGTGAGCAAGATATACCAGTTGACTAGGTATACGGGTAAATACTAAATGATGGCATGGTAGGCCAACCATTGAGGTACTTTTGGGGAGTGTGGACTGTGACCACCTTCTCTGACAATACCCTCTCTCTATGTGGCTAAGTGGTTCAATGGTGGATAGCTATTCTCTGGTTTTCGGTTGCTTCTGTTGGGTGGTCACCCACATTTTTGACTCACTACATCATCATGCTTTTTTAACCCCAATTATTTGTCATCTTTGTCCAACATCTTCATCACTTTTATTCTCATTGGTTTTGCTCTATCAAAGAAGAGGGTAACAACTGTGATGTGTAGGGATATTACATTATGAAGAAAAAAATGTTTTTTTTTTTTTTCAATACTAGTTGGGAAAATGGTGAAATGTGTAAGAACTTACATAGGTGTTAACGTTGTGCGTTTGTTAGACAGTGAAAGTCGCATGAATGAGTTATTCTTAAATATGTGGCTTTTGGTTTCTGGGAAAGATTTTAGATTTAAGAAAGTGCCAAATGAGTTTACTCTGCACACTACATTGACAATTGATCTAAAACAGGCTAGCTAGTTTACATTGATTGATCTGGACATTCCATGGAAATTGTGACGTAAAATCTTCCTACACCAAAAGTTAAAAAGTGTGTTGATAAAGTGAAATTTGAAGGAAACGAAAGTAGCAAATGAAAACTAATCTAAACCTACTCATAGTTAAGTAAATTGAAAGATGAAAACTGGAGGTCTCTGAAAAGAAGTTGATGAATGAAAATTTCCCTTTTCTTTTCTTAGATCCTACATAAATTTCATGTTTCTCTTTCTCTAATATGAAAAATAGGGAATAAAATGTCTCTAACCGAGTTATTAATTAATAAGGTGGAATATCTAATCCTTTTAAGTAGAGTTATGAATGATAATGAGAATAAGTTTAATTTCAATGAGAAATGAACAAGAATTAAGACCTATTTGTAGATGACGTTTTGACATTCGAATCAACAAATGAATAAGAAATAAAAATATATTATAAATTAAGTATAAATGTAAGTTGAAGCGAGTCTCTTGTGCTTGTGAATATGCTATTATATATGTTTTTGTAATCTTATCCCATATATTCGTTTAAGGGCTAAGATGATCTCTACAAGATCAAAATGTTTATTTATTTATTTTGTTTGCAGTGGTGATGTGTTTTCTTTAGGGTAGATTAGAGATGTTTACAAAAATATTTTTACATTCTAAGTTAAATGAGATAATAAAATGTGTAATTAATAAACAATTTATACCATTAAATCTTTATTTATAATATTTTAATAGATTTTTATTTTCATGAGTCTTACTCATATGTCCAAGTCATTCTAATACTTTATTAAATATAAAATTGTAATTACTTGTCTAATATCTATTATAATAAAGATTATTCTTACATTAACTTCTTAAGTTTGAGAGAAATAGATGATAAAAAGTTTGAAGAAAGAAAAAATCAGTTTCATCATAAGGCACTTTGGTGTACATTGAACCCTAAATTTTGGAAGACATCAACAATAAAGAGTTTAATAATAAATATATGTTGGGATGAATTTTGTTTACAACTGTTATGAAAGTATTTGAGAGAAGGTACTGTGAAGAAGTAGAGAGGCCATATGTTTAGAATGTTGGATTGAAACTCTAAGGCAATAAAAAAGCATTGAGAATTTGTATATATAGATGGTACTCAAGGTAAGTAAGATCCGTGATAATAGTATTTGTGTCTGAAAATATATTCAGGTTCTTTTGATATTCTTCATTTGAGATAAGCATGTTGGTAATGATTGAGTTAAGAGAGTGGTGGAATGGTATTAACAAAAGTCAAAACTATGAAAAGGTTGATTGAGTGAGAACAACTTTGTTTATATTTTAGTACGAAAACTTCTATGTGTTCTTACAGAGACAAAGTTGATAGTGAGTCATCTAAGCAAGAAGATAACAATGATGTCAAGATAAAATTAGTAAGGAAGGAAGATGTATTCGATAATTTTTACCGACATTGACTTCCAGACCATAAATCCTGAACAACATGATTTTACAATGGACATTATAGATTAAGTAAAAACAAATGTATACATATACATATATATATATATATATATATATATATGACATTCATCATATTCTTCAAAATATAATTACTACTACTTTGTACATAAAGATTTCCAATATTGATTTACTAAAAGATTTATTCAAAAGGACTTAAAATGCATTCTAGTAGTTCATTGTGTTGTCTTATCACATGTTAAAACAATAAAAGAACACAAGCACAAATCAAAAGCAAGGATAAGCTAAAGATGTTTTGAAATAACATAACATAAGCATAAACTTCTATTCCAACAATGTATAGTACATTTAGAACTTTTATATTATTCTTTATTTAGACATAATACATTCATGAAACATTTAAAATATTATAATTCACATTCTTAGACCATGACACTGACTCAATTACACAAACGATTGATCATATTTTTGGAAAACTCATGCATTGAGATAGACTCAGAGATTTGCACATGTCATACAACTTTCAGCAGTATCACACAACCCTAAATTGAAATCAACAATCGCCATTGTATAACAAAGTTAATCCATATAACCTTTTCTAACAGACTATATTTCAAACTGCAATCATCCATATGAACTTTCTCTGACTCTCACCACACCTGGTAGTTTTCATCTATATGATTCTAGTCTACCGGTAGAGTCAGAAAATCTCCTTCTAGACGAATCTCAATAACAATGCACATCCTAACAATCTCAATGCCAGTATTTTCTTTCCTGAAAATACTATGTTTTAATTTCAAACCATAACATCTTAACATCATGCAATACAACATTCACCGTCAGACTAATCTATCATACATCATGTATATCTCTATATCTTATATATATAATTATTCATCACATAATACTACTCATACAATTTAAATGTAATAATAAAATCACATAACTCAATTAGAAAAGAAAAACATATTATATATATATCGTGCTCGGCTCAAGGTTGTAGCACCTAGAGTCACTTGAACCCGAGAGCAAGGTTCCTGGATTGCGTTTGATACATCTCAACTCATGCTCGATCTGACTAAATCTGATAGCAACCACTCTAGTTCGCACCCGACACATGTATAAAATTGGGAACCTAGCATTGTCTCATATTTCAATTCTTCTTCAATTCTACTATTCGACTCAATCTTATAACCAAATCACTTCTGTAATATCAACACAATACATTATATATTAAATTCTATGATTTCTACTATCTATATACTTCCCAAATTAATATTCAATTCATCAATTTCATTTTTAACATAAGTATGATACTAACATTAACACACATCATCAAACCAAATTCAAGCTCACTAAATACCCAATTTAGATCTACAAGAAAACTTGAACATAGGTAATCAAGTTACTTCAACATACATTCCTCCTAAACTTAAGGTCCTAATGGAATTAAGAGCAACATCTACAAGATTGCAAATTATAGCCTCCCTTACCTATTCAAGAACAACAAGATCCATAACCACACTCCAATTTCACATGATTAAAGAGATATCATAACCTACACCAAAAGTACTTACTTAATGATCTAATCACATTATTAGAGCTTTAAGCTAACAGAGATGTATTCTGAAGTATGAAACACCACATGCAACATGTCTATCTAGATGAAAATGAAAAAAATTTGAGAACTGACCCAAGGAAAAAAAGCATAAATTGAACTTACTCTATTTTAACTTTTGATCGAATGAATTTATTGTACTCCCTGTCACAAGTCTAGATATAGAGTTTGATCTTCAATTAGGATAAGATCAGGAACCTAGAAAGAAGTCACATGAAGAACAGGAAGAGAGAAAAAAAGTATTTTCTAGAAAGATGATGATTAACTTAAAATAAACCTGAATTAACTAATTATTTCTTGTTTAACACTTTTCACTTTTAATAATAAAATACTTAGATACTATTTTTAGTCAAACTACTTCTACTCTTAAACAAATTCTATATTCTTATAAAAATAGTTTAATTCTTAGGTTAAATGAGATAATAAATCTGGAATTAGTAAATAATGTATAGCTTAGAACTTGAGATATAATATTTTCAAAAAATTGTACTTGATTCATAATACTTAATTAATATATATAGTTTTAATTACTCGCCTACATATTGAAATAATTACCAAAATGTTTGAAGACATAAATTGCTTATATTTTCTTAAAAAATTATTGATACATTATAGATTCATGATACCATCCTATTAAATCAATGACAGTGTAATTGAATATCATATTTGAATATAATAATAAAAATGATTTAAATTGCAAGGCATTATTTTATATAGTTATAAATTGATTTATGATAACTAATTTACAAAATATTTGGGTTACACTCTTTATATTAAATGGATACATGTGAGGTTAATTTCTTTGGCTTGTCTCCACATTTTTTGTATAACTAAGAGAAAATAATTGAGAAAGTGTAAAGAAGGAGATGTAATAAATATTAGTTTTCTAGTCATAAGAAACAAATAATTAACTCATTAAAACTAATAAATCTATTACGAACTTAGTTTTAATCAATAATTTTATAGATTTAAATTTGTTCTAAAATTAGTCGTGGAATTAAATAATATGGAAGTGGTGATTATATTTATAGACCCCATATTATATTTTAAAGAATATTTTTTTCCTATCAATGTGTGTGAGTATTGTTATGATGATCTACTTATATGAGTTATGTCTCATTAATAAATTAAGGATATAAAAGGAAGTTAACATTTAATATGTGCGAAAGTAGACTGAAGTTTTGTTTATAATTAGGATAAAATAATAATTTAATTTATATATTATATAAAGGACAGAAAGAGTATTGTACAGTTATTGTACCAATTGTTGAATAAACAGAAGAGTGGACCTCTGCTTTCATAAAAGACAATAAAAGAGAAAGAGAGAATGAATGAGGAAATTATTTTAAAAGGGCCTGTACAGAAAACAATTTCATATGCTTTTTGTTTAAAAGAAAAATCAACATTTTCTTACTCTTTTTGCTTTCTTTTTAATAGTGATGTTTAAGGTTTTTTTTTTGTATATATATTCTTAATGTATATATTTTTTTTTCTTATACTTATATGGTTCTACACATTAAAATAAACATATTAGAACATTTTAATGAAATTTCTTTATAAGAACGTTTATCAATAAAAATATTATTTTAATATTAATATTGTAAATATGAGTTTTTTAATATTAAATAGATTTACTCATATAGTAAATTTTCTTTGACTTTAAAAGTAATATTCATAAACCAATACTAAAGTAATGTTTATATTGATAGAAACGGTAGTCAAACAAATTTCATCAAGACTACTTTTATTACTTTTGAGAATATAAGTTTTTTTTCCTTTGCTATAAGTCAAAAGAAATCAGGTTATATTGGTATTGTTTTTAATAAATGTTAAATCGTTTAATAACTTTAGGTTAAATGATAACTATACTGGTATAGGAATACTAAGATAATACATTTCATTAATTACAAATCTCTTGGTGTAGACTTTGAATTAGTAAAGTCTACACTCTCAAAATGGTCAAGGTCAAAGATTCTTTCATTAATAAATAATTATGTTATTAATAAATGGGGTTACCAATATTGTAGCATTTTTACATATCCATTCTAATAACTCGCATCCACCAAAATAAGACACAAGTTGAAAGGCAAATCCAGAAATAAAAATTAGTAAGATAAAATTATATTTTTGTCCACATTTTTCCTCTTTATTAACAAGCGTGTGAGTTAAGAAAGTGTGTCTCTATTATTTTAAGAACACTTTTATGGTTTCTAGAAAATTCTCAACTTTCTATTTTAATTTTCATAGAATTCCAATTTTTGTTCTTAATTAATTCTTCTATTTTACCAACATAATAGTTAAGTGGGTGTCCTTTATCAGAGATCAGAATATTCAAGAATTCTTCCAGCAACTAATTTCAACATCTGCAAACTCTTATAATATAAAGAACAAGGCTTTCAATTTCACTTCTGCACAATATTTAAGGTATGAAGGAATATCACACCCTTTCAATTCTTTTGAAAAAGATCGTCCAAAAATCTTTACCTAACATGGTAAACTCTATTCAAATCTTTGTCGTTATTGTTAACATTGTGTAAATATCATATTTGTAATGTATCAACTTTAAATAAATCTAAAATTTTATTAAAACTATAACTTTTTTATAAAGTAGAATTTGTGTAATTGACAAATCTGACTTAATTAATAAGATTCATATTTATTTATATATTATTTTTTTATTATAGCTCTAGAATCTTCAACCAAATTTGATATAGATTTTTAAAAAATAAAAAATATTTTAAATTGATACAAAACATTTTTTATTTTCACATGAATAGCACAAACTAATAGAAACGCGTAATATGATATAAAATAAAAAAGTTCAAATAATAAGCCACATCAGTAGCATTTTATTTGTTTAGTAGAGTTCACCGTTGACCACTGAAACAAAAGTTTTGGAAGAGTAGAACACTCATAAAATGTAAGGACTAAAATATATTCAAACTATATAAATTTGATCTAGCTGTAACACCATCCCTTATGTATTATTTTTAAATATTAAAATTTCAAACGTCAAACCCGAAATCTAAGGTTGAATGAAACAATATCCAATATCACAAATTGCTCCCAGCAAATGAATCTTAAATAAAAGTCAAATAAATATTCTTCCAATAATTTTATATAGCTTAAGAATTAAGGTTGAAAATAATTTAAATATAATTTTTTTATTTTAATTTTTTAGAGTATCTTTTAAGTATAAAATTGTGATAAAATTTAAGAATACCTCTTCCGATCTACCAAATAGTTTTATATCATTTAGCAAGATAAAAAAACAATTTAGACAAAAAAAAGTGAGGTTTAAAATAAATATGATAATTTACTATTTATATTTTATTTCCTTTTCCTTTCAAAATAATATGATACACACTTCAAACTTTAGACAAAGTAGACATTTACAACAACAATTATGCACATCAGAAAATTAGATAAATTAAACATTTACATTTAAGTAATCGTTTTTTATTTTAAAATAGTATATAATACATTAAAGTAGTTTTATTTAATGGATATAAGCATATATTTTATATATCAACAATCATATAAACAATTTTTTAGGTAAGTTAAACATTTGTAATTAAGTAATCTTATAATTGTCATTTATTTATATTTCAAAATGGTGTATTACGCATTAAATTACATACATTTGATGAAGCATTAAAGTGTTTTAAAATTTTATAAAAGAAAATTCAAGTTTGGTCTATTCAATAAAATCTTTTAAGCTGATGTATTTTTTTTTTTTTAATTTTAATATAACATACAGTTAATAAAGTGCATTCAGTAGAGATTTTAAAATATTTTAATAGATTTTTAATAAAAGATTTTTATATTATCTAATTAATTTTTTAAATAAATTATATATATATATATATATATATATATATATACATATAAACTTTTATTTATGTATTGGTGTTAATTATGTATGACAAAACTATCTAAAGATCTAGAATAAAGTTTATAAAATAGGATGGCAGTAAAATGTTGTGAATTGAAAGCTAATTGTTTTAAAGTTTCCTAACTAAATTACAAAGTTTTTACTGTTGAAGTGGGTGTAAATGTAGAATTACGGAAATAAACATGTTTATATCATATTTTATAAAAAAAAAGTTTATTGCATAAATATATATTTTAGATGATAATAATTTTAAGTTTTTAATTGAACTTAATTTTTTTTAATGTTTAAGTAAATGTCAATTTCCTGATGTTTTCTCAAACTATTGATATCGCAATTATTATAAGATTCTATATAAATCTTTCAGTGTTTTTAAAGTATTAAATTATCCTATTTTATATTAAAGAAAGAGAAAAGAGAAAGAAAGAGATAAAAAGTAAAAGAAAAAAAAACAAGTAATCTTAATTTAGTTTTATCATATCTCCAATTATTAAAGTAGGAGAAGGAGATGTGTATCATCCTATTTATTTAATTATTTATATTCTATTTATTTAATGATTTATATTATATTTTTTTTCTTAACTATGTATCTCTAACTTAATTCATTTTACTTATTTATATTTATATCATTTAGTTTATATAGTGATTTATTTTATTTATTTATATTAGTATCATTTAACTTATTTTCATTTTATTTATTAATATTTATCTTTGCTTATTGGTTTATTTTATTTATTTATATTTATATCATTTAATTAATTAATTTTCATTTATTCATTATAAGAATTTATAATTTTTTTATAATAAAAATGATTTAACTAAAAAAGACACCTGAATATTTTTATAATAAAAGCTAAAAGTATTTGAACAGATTGAGTTGACTTAACTTCATTTTAAGTTAACTATCATCTTTTTAAAAAATATTTTTCCTTTTTACCCATGACTTCTTTATAGTTTCTTAATTATAATCTCCATTATATGAAAAGTCAGAGATGATATCTAGACTCGTGACAATGAGTATAACAAAGTGGTTTTATCAGGAGTTGAAATAGAATGAGTTCAATTTCTACTCTTTTACTTGGTTTAGAGTTTTCAAACTCTTTCTTTTTTCATTAGTTAGATGGATTGCATGTGATGTTTCATGCTTAAGAATAGATCTTTGTTAACTCAGAGATTTAATGATGTGATTAGATCATTAAATAGGTGCAAGTTAGGATATCCTTCAATCTTGTGAAATTGTAACATGTTTGTATGTGTTACTGTTCTTGAATAAGCAAGTGAAGTTATAATCTGTGATTTGTAGACTGTTAATCTTAATTTCATTATAATTTCTAGTGTAGGGAAAATGTATGTTCAAGTGACTTGATTTCCTATGTTTAAATTTGTGTAAATCTGAAAGTGGATATGTTAAGAAAAATTACAATATGTGATTTGTAGAATGTTAATCTTAATTTCATTAGAGTTTTTAGTATAAGAAAAATGTATGTTGAAGTAGTTTGATTTCCTGTGTTCAAATTCGTACAGGTCTAAAAATGAGTATGTTAAGAAAAGTTAATCTGTGACTTGTAGAATGTAAATTTTAATTTCATTAGAATTTTTAGTGTCGGAGAATTTTTAGTTTGATTTCCTATGTTCAAATTTATGCAGGATGAAATTGGGTATGTCGGTTTGAATTGGTTTGAGGATGTGCTTTACCTTTTGTATCAATGATTATATTAAGAGTAGAGTTTGAAAACTTACAATTTTGTGATATGATCTAGGAAATGATAATAGTGATAGTATGCAAATATTGAGTTGAAATAAATTGATGAATTAAATATCAATTTCAGAAGTATAAAGGTAGTGAAAATTGTAGAAATTGATATACAATGTGTTTTGTTCATATTTCATAAATGAATTGGTTATACGAGTTACATAGTTGGATTAAAGTAAATTGTAATATGAGAGATGCTAAGGCCCCAATTTTGTGGAAAGGCACTGGGTTTTCCCATGTTGGACGCAATTCTTTGGTGTCGAGCGCGACAAGTCCTAGGAACTCTCGAGTTCTCGTGCTCCGGACACAATTTGTGGTGTGTCAGGTGCGAGTTGTGGTGCATCAGACGCAATTTAGAAACATTGCTCTCATATGTTGAGTGACATTGGGTGCCACAATCGTGAGCCGGGCGCGGGAGCAGAGTAGTGTTACACACACACGATGTATGATATATTAGCTTGATGATGAATAATAGATTAAATAATGTTAAGATGTTATGGTTGAAATCAAGACATAGTATTTTCAGGAAAGAAAATACCTATGTTGAGATTATTAGGATGTGCATTGTTATTGAGATTTGTCTAGAAAGAGATGTCCTAACGCTACTAGTATCATATAAAAGAAGACTAATAGGTGATGATTATCAAAGGAGGTTCATATGAATGATTGTGGTTCGAAATATAACTGATTAGAAAAGGTCATATGGATTAATCCTGTCATATAAGGACGATTGACGATTTCATATTAGAGTTGCGTAATATAGCTTGAAGTTGCATGACATGTGCAAATCTCTAGATTTATTTCAATGCACGAGTTTTTTAGAAATAGAGTCAATTGTCTATATAATTGAGTCAGTGTCATAATGTGAAAATGTGTTTTCTATTATTTTAAATGTTTCATAATGTGTTATATTTAAATAAATAATAGTATGAGAGTTCTAAATGTATGTTGAAATAGAATTCTATATTTATGTTATGTCATTTTAAAGATCTTTAACTTATCATTGTTTTTGTTTGTGTTTGTGTTATATTATTATTTTTATATATGATGATCATGTGATACAAGTAAGTAAATAATGTAATAGGTGATAAAATTTCATAGTGCACTCTTAGAGTACTTTTGGCTTATTTTGAATGAGTTGTTTTAGTGAAATTTGCTATTATAAATCATGATGTAAGGAATAGTAATATTCTTTTAAAAAATTTGTTTTATTTAAAGTAATAAAAATAATCTAAATATTAGCAAGAACAATAAAGTCATTAATAAATAAAAATTTAGAAATTTGGAGATTTGGATGTTAATAAATGAATAATACTCAAGATGAGTTAATCTTTTGTTATTTTGTCAATCACGGTAAAACTTTTTCTGTACCTACTAATCCCTACAAAACTAATTTATTTATTTTTTAATATAAAGTAAAATAAAATACATTGATGAAATTATAAAAATGATTTAAATATTATTTTGATATTATATCCTTTTACATTATATTTGTTCTTACTCCCGTATTCCCTATTGTATCTATTGTGCATGATAAGATTAAAAACATCAACTTAGCCAAATAATTTTTCAAATCCTTTTTATATCATTACAATATTTTTTTTCAAAAACTAATTGAAATATAAATAATATTACTAATTATATCACTTTTAGAGGAATAGACATGACAATTTTAACATTTATTTCTGATATAAAAAGTCAAGATTATTTTGTAAGGATCAACACTAATTACCTTTTCTATGTCATTGGCATTCATATCAACTTCATCAGTATGTTTAATCAATATGTTTTTACCAAGTAAATAAATAAAAAAAATTTCCTTTTTTATGCAATAAACAATTATACATGTAAAGTAAAACAAGAAAGTATAATATAAGTAAATTACATACATGTAAACTTTAATTGCACATTTACTTTTATCAAGATTTAAAAGATAATAATCACTTCTTGAAATATAATTAATAATCATAATGTATTAAAAATAACTTTACGATGATAAATAAGAAATTGGAGTGAAAATATGATTCCAACAAAAGGATATCAATATAACTTACTTTAATTTTTATTTAAAGATTATTATTTTAATTTCAGTTTCAGATTCTGCTTTTATGTTCTGTATTTTACTACAATCTTATACTATATATTTAAATATTTTTAAACCAGTTTAAAATAAAATAAAAATAACTAACACTTAAATAAATGTCTTACTCTCACTATGGTTATTTTTATGTTAATAAAAAATCATAACTAAAATAAAAAGAAGATAAAATAGTAAAACTAATAATATTTTAAAAGTAAGAAGAAATATAACAGATGTTAAATGGTCAAAACTTAAACGCTAATTCAAAATAAGTCTCAAAAAGTACTATATTTGATTCAAAGATATATATATATATATATATATATATATATATATATATATATATATATATATATATATATATATATATATTAGCATAGTTAAATATTTTTTAACTAATTAATGAAAATTAAAGTTAACTAAAAAAAGTTGTAAAAGGTGTTCTAAAAAAAAGAAAATAGCAGTATAAAAAAGAAGTTGTATTATAGATCAAGATAAAAACATATATTTATAATATTTTTTTGTAAAAATTATGTTTAACATAATTATTAATTTCCAAATAAATATTATTTTTAATTAAACAACATAATGCATAAAAGTAACCTATATACTACACTGTAATACCAATAAAAAACATGAAGATAATTTATTTATTTATTTATTTGATAGCCACTCACGGTAACAGCACTAAAAGGCTAGGAATTAAAAGTTTGAAGTTGGTAGATAGATATCTAAATGGAAAATTGAGAAGAGCTGTAATTTTGGAAGTAGCATAAATTTGGGGATTTGTATAAGGATTTTGACCCTTCACTAGAAAAATGTACAAATTGAAGGCCCCACTAAATGAAGCATTAATTTATAGGCCTGCTTCAATGGTAATGTCTATATGGATAAAGACACTTAGCTCTTTCTTTTACCTCTATAGGCCAATGCATCCCTACTCTTTTCCTACCACTACTTTCTTTTATCATCATAACCAATGTCATTATGTCACTAATATATACCATTAGGTAACATCTCCCACCCTTAATGGTAAAACAATGTCCATTGTAAGTTAATTGGTAAGCAACAAGTTATTTTTAAATAATAAGTGAATTTTTATGACCATCTTGATAAATTATAAATATTTAGTAGAATTAGATGATAAGTCACTTTATAAATATAAAATAATATAGGAAATGATTATATAAATCCTACTACATACATAAAAATTATGTCCTTTTTAAAAAAAATATTATTAAGTAATTATAATTTTAAATTTAAAAAAATAATTACATTTTTAATATTTTTGTTTTTAATTTTTTTAATAAATTATTTTATTTAAACTATTTAATGTAATAAGTATTAATTTAATTTATTTCTTATTTATTTTCTTAAAAATTTAAATCTTGGACTATATCAAACATTTAAAAAGTAACTTAACAAATATAAAAATATCGTAATAATTCAAATAAATATTTAATATTTATTAACTCAAATGTTGAAATCCTTATCCATTATTTATTAAAAAATACTTAAGATTCAAAAAATATTAAAAAATAAAGAATATTTTAAAATAAACAAATATTAGTAAAAAAATTAAATAAGTTACAAATTATAAATTAATTGAAGTAGTTTTTAACTTATAAATTAATTTTTTTTAAATAAATTATTTTGAGATACATTGATTGATTATCGGTATAAAATATTTATATTTTCTAAACCTTCCATTTTCATATAGAGATATGAAACATATTAATAAATTTAAGTTCTAAACAAACTCCCTTTCTATACTATATCAACTAGTAGAATAGTAACTATGTGAACCAGTTGAAAGGAGCAGTGATCAATATAGTTTTATAAGAAATTATTATTATTACACATAGTTCTTCTGAAAACACTAACAAATGATTAAAAGTAATTTTTTATATATATATAAAATACAATTATTAGACTTTATCATGATTTCTTATATATCTCTAATTCAATTTTTAATAAATAAATCTATTTTTCATTCATTATTTTAAGCATTGTCCAAAAAGAGCTATGAACTCTCACACACTTCCAAATATGAATACCTCTCTCATATGAATCCCCTTCTTATTTAGCTGCCTCATTCCTCTTTAACCCTTAAACTTATGATGTTGTTAATTTTGGCTAGGTTAATGAAAAGTAGGTTATGTATGATGCTTAAAAGATAGGGTTGTATCTAGGGAATAAGAATCAAGTACCAAACAACAAAACTCATGTTGATCTTGCAAATTATGAAGGTAGGACCTCCTCAATGAAATTCTTTAAACTTCTCACCTAACAAAAGAGAGCAACTTTTTCTCAAGTCACACAAAAGCAAACCCCTACTATAATTAAAGCATTTGCATCTATAAAGATAATAACAATCCCGTGTTCCAAAAAGATTTAGAGTGGCAATGATGGCCTTTTTTTCAAAAGAAATTTGAATACACATCATCAAAAGAAGTTCACTAAAGCACCATCAATAAATAGTCTAGCTAAAATTAAAGTTCTAAGGTGGAAATTTAAACCCCTATAGTGTTTAATGACAAATACAGTAATCCATTCAACATGATTGTGTTTCCCTAATTGCAACCCCTTTGGCTTTTTACCATCCTAATCATAAAAGAACACAAAATATACTTTATTTAACAATACACACTTAACAACAAGTTTGATGTTTGAGATAAAAAAGATTTCGGGTAATCATCCATTGAGGTTGCCACTTTTTTCTTTTCTTTTAAAGAATGGTGTATTTGTCTGTCTTAACAGTTTTTTTCTTTTCCCAAAGTTATATAGATCTAAGATAACAAGAACATTTAATTTTACAGATTGATTTATGTGTTAAACTCTGTGGGAAGGGTTCACTAATTTTTTTTCTCATTTAATTACATGAATATTTTTTAATTCAAACAAAATTAAAAATACATATCAGAAGAAAAAAAATTACTAGTATAAAATAAATAAGCTCGGTCAATGTATATAATAAGTAATACAATAGCAGTCATCCTTATGTTCAAAAATATCATTCAAATTTATAATATATTAATATTTTTATTTTTTGGAGTTTAAGTGGGAGTAGGAGTGTTATACTGGGTAGAAATTGATAAGTTGAATACTTAAAAAAAAAAAAAACTTAACTCCACTCTTACCCAAAACTTTAGTTAACAAGTTTGTAAATATTTTTACTTGTCTCTTTTATTGTATTTTTCATTAAGATTTGTAGATAATGATTTCATCATCACGCTTTTAAATATTGATAATATGCATTGATAGAAAATTTTCTAAAATTATCATATTAAAGAAGTAATTAAGCAGTTATTTGTTATTAAAAATATGAGAGTTGTTAAATAAATTTTTGGTATAATTTTTAGTATAAGAATAACATGATAGAAAGAAGAAGTTTTGTCACTATCAAAAACATTATATTAAGTGTGAAAATCCAATGAAGTTGAAAACTAGATATATAAATAATATATATATATATATATATATATATATATATATATATCTATTTTGAGATTATTTAGGATGTATAGTGTTTAAGGATTTGATCAATAAGAAGGTATTTAGACTCTAACCGTGTATTGGAATCAAATAGATAAAGATTACCAGGTGGTAAGAGTCAAAAAATGTTCAAACTAGGTGACTACGGTTTGAAATATAGCATCACCTAGAAAAGATAATATGAATTAAAGATCATATGAATTAATCTTGTGATATGAAAACAATTCATTGATTCATTATGTGGTGGGATTGTGTGGGCACACAACAGTTGAAAGTTATATAGAGGTTGTGTGAATTATATAGATGTTTAGTGAATTATTTGGAATGTGAAATGAGAAATGTAATAAGTGTTAAGTTGTTTAAATTATTAATTTTAAATTATTAGCTTACCTTATTTTCTTGTGTTTATATTTTAAATTTGTGATCACAGTGTGTTGTATAAGGATTCAGGGTCATTTAAAAATAAAAATTATTTTCTCTATAGATAACAAAACTCCTTAATTCTCTCCTCTTTCTAAAATCTTGTCTCCATCTGTCATCAGAGTAAATATCAGAAGTCACCATCAAATTCTTGGCATGGTGTAGTGCAAGATTAACTTATCATAATTTTGGTTTGGATAAATTCAATTTTTCCTTAGTTCTTGAGTCAGTTTAGGGTTCTTTTAACAATTTTGGTTACATCTTCTTGCATGTGGTTTCTAAGACATTAAGAACGATCTTTGTTTGTTTTAGATCTTATGGTAGGTTCAGATCATTGATAGAACTATGTATTGCAGGTTAGGTTATTTTTTGAGTTGTAGCTTGGAGTCTTTTATATGTAATTCTACTCTTAACAGTTGAGGAAAACTAAAATGATATGTTTGTGTAGAGGTTGTGTTTGATGTTCAATTTGAGTCTTTAAAATTTGAGAAATGAATGTGATTGTGGTTAAATCAATCGAGTGCTATTTCTTTTGACATGTGTGGATATTTTAAATGTGGAATGAGTTTGAAATAATTCTATTGGTTAGGCATAGAAAGTGAATAAAAGTAAAATCTTACTTGTAAATAAAAATGTAAATTTTAACTACTTATTATAATTACAATTGATAATGATAAGTTGATTGATGGGGATCTTTATGTTGGTTAAGGAAGTTTTTAGATGGTATGTAATTAGTTTATATGCATATGCTTGGGGAAATTGAATTAAGAGTTAGCGAAATTTTAAGAAAGGAACTTTAACATTGGACGTGATAGTAGACATCTTGTGCTTGACAAGCCTTGAGTGCTCTCGGATTTGTGCGCTGGACACGAGTTGGGTGTGCCAGACGCAGTTCAACAAACCTACTCTCATATTGAGTGGTGTTGGACACTGTTTTGTGGGCTGGATGCAAAACAGAGGATTCCTAAGTATTCTAATTTCACATCTTGTTTGATTTTGATAAATACTTTGATCTTATTGTAGATGTATGTGTAGTAGTGTATGATCTTGAATTGTTAATAAATGTTATGAAATGTTATTCAATATTTAGTATTCTCAGAAAAGAAAATGCCAAGTTGAGATGTCATAGGATGTACATTGTTTGAGGATCTGAAAAGAAGGAGACATCTGGACTTTACTAGTACTTGAAATCATATAGATGAAGATTATCAAGTGGTGAGATTTGAAGATGATTCATATAACTGAAATTACAGTTTGAAAGAAGTGATCAGGACAAATATATGGATTTATCTTGTCAGCTGAGATTATATTATTTAGGGACTATGTGGATTCACGTTGATAAAATCATCTGACAAACGCGAACATTTGACTCTAATTCAATGCACGAGTCATCTGAAAGTATAGTCATTGTCTATGAAATGTTGATTTGTGATTTTGAGCATGTTTGTTATTAATAGAATAGTTATTTAAGTATGTTTTAAATAGTTAAGGTTATACTTCTTGTATGTTTGTTGGTTATATTTTCTTTCTTTTTTTAATATGATGATTGGAGCAGATAATATTGTTACATGAATATTTTTCAGGTTGTTGATAGAGTTATATCAGAATAATTTATTGATGCTTATTTAGTTATGTTTTAGTTTTTTATAATGTGCAAAGTTTAAAATTTCTATGAAAAATAATTATATTTTGAATTACACTATATTTCTTAAATATAATATTTTATATTTTAATTTTTGATCTTTTGTGAATAATTGATTATGTTTATACGAGAGATGTTATATGTTATAGGAGACAGAGATGTTCCAAGAGGTTCTAGATGAAATTTTGATAATACTCTTAATTCAAAAAAAAATTATTTTTAAGATTTTTTTGGTAAATTATTGTATAAATTATAAATATTCTTTTAATTCAATATATTTATAAGTCTTTATGATATAAATATTTATAATATATATATATATATATATATATATATATATATATATATATATATATTTATTGTAAAGTTAGAATTTTCTTAAATAATGGTTTGATGTATGATTTTGGATATTTGAAATAAGATATTACATTTTTTCAATTTATTAATATTTTAAATATTTTTATGTATACTTAAATTTAAAAATCATCATTATTTCTAATAACATTATTGTGAAAACATGTATTCTATAGATGAATAGTGAATAAAATATTTTAATTGTCAATATTAATAACAAATTTTTTATTTTATTTGATAAAAAATAAATAATATATTTCAAAATTAAGATTTTATTAAAATTGATTGCTGCTATATGTGTTCTGGATAAATGCTTTGCTTGATTTTTAGATTGTGTCCATCTGATCTTCTGTTTGAATTCTTTATATAAGACTTTGACTGTTTGACTTTGACCTAGGTAACAAATTCTATCAACATTCTAGGCCAATGATATTTAATTTAATTTCCTTTTTTGTTGATGGCATGTATATGGATAAATTTATTATTTAATTTAAGAGTCCTATCATGTTCAAGAACGTTCAAATCATTATAGAATTTGTTATTAATTGAATGCAATAAAACAAATAACTTTCTCTCTTAAATAAGAATAATAAAGGAATAAAAAATTTATTATAAAATAATTGAAACTTATTATGATAAAATTAAGATTTAAATACTTGTTTCAGATAATCTTACTGAACTCCTTGTATACCTAATAAATTCAAAGTTGCATATTCACCGGGTTTAACTTTAATATATAACCCTTAAAGTGTTTAATTTGTTTACAATATTTTTTTAGTTAATTTTGTCAGAATTTAATATATATTGAAATGCATAATTAATACTTCACCTTGTTCTTAAACTACATTTATTAATATTTCAGTCAGTGGAATGATTACATCTTATCTATTAACTTTTCTAATAAAAATCATTAAAATTAGTCTTATAACTTACACACAAATAATTTTTTATTTTTAAATTACTTCAAAATAGTTCACAATTATGAATAGTTCAATTCCCTGAGTTAGTTGTGACTCTATTAGTTACTGTAGTTTTTTTAGAAAGTCATTACTCATTGTCCCAAACTTCACAAAATAATAACCCATCTCTTATTCTCTTATTTTCAGTTTGTTATTAAAGTAATAAAATATTATATAGTGAAAATTAATTTAATCAAAGTGTGTTTCTTTCTTTAACATCATGACATTATCTCTTCATCATCTAGTTCAACCAGATTTTTAAATTTAAATTTCAGTATTTCATACAAAATGCCTATTAAAACATGATAACATGAGATGAGAGAGGTTTAAATAAGACAAAGATTATCAAAATAAAAATCAATATAAGTTATAAAAATTTGACATATATATTGAAACAAAATATGAAAAAATATATAATATGATGAAACTTCAAAATAGTACATGACCTTGAAAATAATCTCCAAAGATGATTATGATATTCAAAATATAAGAATAAAACACAATCCCTTGTAATTTTAAAATCGTAATTTTGAGAATAATTTACGGTGAAGAGAAAATAAAAAATAAAAAATAATATATAAATCCAGCAAAATCCTTGCCTTACTTAAAACATGTTTCCCAAGGCCTTATTCTCTTGATCTGCCTTTATACTGTGGTCTTTCTACACACTTCACTAGAAGAAATTCTCCTCACTGATTTCACATTGAAGGTTTCAAATTTTCCCTTTGTCTTCACTTTTCCAATTTAAAATTTAAAAATAAAAAATAACAAATAATAATTTTCTAAATTAATGCACATAATGTCTTAATGCATAATCCCCACGATCGCTCTACAGTGGGGTGGTTTTCAATAACCCCAGAACAGAACACGAAGGGCATCTACCCAATATTTGACATAGTGGAAGGGTAACACCGTAATTAATCCTAACAAAAACCCAATGCGTATAGAGCAAGGTAATCTTCCTCAACACGCGTCACCAACCTAAGTGCACCGTGATTTTCTTCGCTATACAGATCATCCATTCCACATAGGATCTACATGGCATATAAAGCCATGTCAGCAATTTGGCCTCTTTGCTATAAATACCAATGCCTTCTTCACTTACACCTAATCCAGAAGCTAGACAAACATTACACAGGTGAATATTTTTTTTTTAACTCTTCCACCGTCTTCACTGTTTCTCTTCCAAAAACCGTGATCCACCTCCGGCGACGGGGATCTCGCCGGTGAAATGAACATTCCGGTGAAACTATCTTCTCTCTCTATGAACAATGCACGTCTCTCTTATAATCGCAGTCATGTTTTTCACGAAAACCTTGATTTTCAAATGTTTGCCAACTTCTCCTCTCCTCTCCTAGTCTAGAAGTTATTAGATTCTTCTTCTCTTAAAATGGAAGAGTGATTTTAAGATAGATACAAGTTTTCAGAAGATTCCTATTCTCTTGAGATTTTCCCCCTGTTTTGTCACTCATGCCTCCAATGAAGATCCAACCCATCCATTTGGATTCAGAGAAGCTAGCTGTGGTTCGGAACGACGCCGTTAAGCCGGTGCTGAAGTCGCGTTTGAAAAGGCTGTTTGTGTTCGACCGTCAGTTTTCAAATGTGTTGAAGACTTCCTCCTCCGCGGATAAACCTAGCGCCGGCGAGCCTCCTCAGTCAAACACGGCTGCGGAGTTTGAGCCGAGCTCCGTATGCCTGGACAAAATGGTGCAGAGTTTCATAGAAGAGAGCAACGAGAAACCGGCACCGGCCACCGCAAAATGTGGTCGCAACCGCTGCAACTGCTTCAACGGCAACAACAACGACAGCTCCGACGAGGAACTCGACATCTTCGGTGAATCTATTTCATCTGGCTCGGTCGGCGATGCCAGTGACGTACTCAAGGTAACTAACTAGCTAACTTCTTAAATTGCCAAAACCTAAGTTGCTACTTCAGGATTTTCTTCTCCGCTTCCAAACACTTTAATTTGAATTATGTACTTTCCTTTTTCGCAGAGCTTGATTCCTTGTGCAACTGTTGTGGAGAGAAACCTCTTAGCTGACACATCGAAGATTGTTGACAAGAACAACAAGGTCTACAAGCGGAAAGACGAATTAAAAAAGATCGTTACGGAAAGCCTCTCCTCTCTCGGTTACGATTCTTCCATATGCATATCTAAATGGGACAAAACCCGGACCTACCCTGCTGGTAATCTATTATACTTATTTTCCCCCAATTTTTCTGAAAAAAAATACCCAGGGCTTTCTGAATAGTTGTGTGTGATGTTGATTCAGGTGAATATGAATACATCGATGTGATTGTGGAAGGTGAGAGGTTGATAATTGATATCGATTTCCGATCGGAGTTTGACATAGCTCGATCCACAGGGACATACAAATCGATCCTCCAGTCCTTGCCGTTCATTTTCGTTGGGAAATCGGATCGTCTCTGCCAGATCGTCGCCTCTGTGTCGGAGGCAGCTAAGCAGAGCTTGAAGAAGAAAGGGATGCATGTCCCACCTTGGAGGAAGGCGGAGTACATGTTAGCCAAGTGGCTGTCCAACTCCTGGACCAGGGCGAATCCTCCGTCTTCCTCCAACGTCAATGGCTCCGCGGAGAACTTGAGCGTTGGCGACAGTGCTGCGGCCGAGAGTGATTGTGGTGAATTAGAACTGATCTTCGGCGAAAAAACATCCTCGCCGGAGTTGGAGACTTGTTGCAGTGGCGAGAGGAACTTGCCGCCGGTCGCGACTCCGACGTGGCAGCCACCTGCATTGAAAGTGAGGAGTGTTGAGAGAGGAACAAAGGTGGTCACCGGATTAGCCTCTCTTCTCAAGGACAAGCCATAAAAAAAATTTTGCACTTAGTTTTTTTGAGAAAAAAAAAAGTTAATCAAAAGTTAAAAGTATAACCAAAAACATTTGGATAAGAGCAAGCTCTTTTTCTTTTTCCCTTTCAGTTTCACTTTTTTTTTACTGTTGCAAGGGGACTCTGTAAGAAGCATCAATGAGTACTCCATGTAATAAACATGAGTAAATATTTGCAGAATCTAACTTTAGAAGAAGATACATTGTTTATTTGAAGTTCCAAAAAAATGCATTAAGGCATCTCTCTATATTACCGTGGAAGAATGGTTGTTTAATTATATCTGTGTTTGAGTTATTATGTGTGTAATGATTTCTTGAAACAAAAATTGTTCCATTAACAAATTATTGTTTGGTAATCAGCTGGTTTTTAGTAAAAGGATTTCTTAACAGCTTAGTTTTGAAGTTTCACACATAGATATTCCATTACCACTGTCTTAGTGGTTGGGTGGTTGATTTTTGAAAGGAAAGCAGGGATAGAGGAGTCACAAGGTTTTCGGTCCCTATAAAGGAGACAGGGGGTAAAACTTTTCTTTCTTGAAATTTAAGCATCTTTTCATTAAATTTTATCAATAGTATTAAAGTTCTTATTCATGTTTTTATCACTTTAATTAATAAGATCAAAGTTCATGTTTTCATTGCACTAGTAGAAAAAGCAGGTAAGGTGAGAAGTGCAGTGATATTAGTGACAGCTGAAGAGGAAGCATAAGCACCAAGGTTTGAGCTTTTCGGTTTCTTTTTTTTTTTTCTCTTTCCTTTTTTATTTGTTTCCCATATTGCCCTCAATGTTTCATACCCCTTCTCCTTCCTTCTGCTTGTTGCCGACATTTGTCTTCTTTTTTCCTCTTTCCTTCCCTTCCCCATTTTTTTTTTCTTGTTTCCCTCTTTCTTTTTGTTTCAAACCAGATGTGGAAATTCTCACCCAAACAAGAATCCAAGAGAAACTGAAAAAAGAAATATTATTTATTATTATTAATATTAATTATTAATTATTAAACTCACCTCGACGACCTTGCGAGATGCCGAAGGGGAAACCGCTGGCGGTGGTCTCTTTCCACGACGGGTCATCCATCGCCTCTAATGGCCTCGCACAAGGTATATTCTGAAATGCGCATAAAGAAAAGGGTTGCAGGTGATGCCGTTGCGGTGGATGGGTTGGTTATGGTTGATGACGATATTTCTTGTGGAGAAGGGACAGATAGAAAGAGAAAAGAGAGAGCAGGGACAGAAAGGGAAAAGAAAAAAGGTAAATTTAATCTCATCCATTGATTAAAAAATAACAGATCTAACTGCTAATATTGCATTTCTTACCGTGGAACCTACGGTGGGGTCAACCCTATGATGGATGCAGGGCCCACAGTAAAAAAGAAACGTGAGAAGAAGGTAAATTAGATTAATTTGACTGAGACTGACTAGTAATGGCATACTATTCCACTTTCTCAGACTGAGAGAACACAGCCAAGCTGCCTTTCCAAGCATGACACGTGTCAACCGTCACATTTGGTTTGCCTCTTGGGAAGGTTGAAGATGCTCCATTTAAATATTTTCATATTATTAAAAATTATTCATTTTTAAAACATTATTTTTAACTAGTACTTTATATAATATTCTTTAGTAGCCTTGTGAACAAAACAAGACCCCTACCAAATTTGGCGTCTTTCTCCATTTTGATTAGGATCACCTGCAGCTCAATAGAAAAAGAGAAAAAGTGCACGCTCTCACAGTTTTAAATCCAAGCCTAAAACATTCTGAATTATATTTTAATTTATAATTTAATATATAAAGTTATTTTTAGGGACGCGGATTTATAAATCAACCCATTTTTACTTAGCTATTGCTTGAACCATGATCAAGTATGAGTTTCATCGTTAATCATAATTAGTGTTTATTATTAATAAACTCCTTTAAATGACCTTTACAAAGTGAGAGTGGAGGGAAATTAACTTTAACCAATCCAAATCTATACCCAACCCAAATGGGATTTTTTAGTCATTTTTGTTAGTACTAAATTTAGATTATCTATCTTCTTTGTGTTGTTTTTTCACACCTTTGTATATTACAAACATATTTTTAGTTTTATTGCTGTTTAAGTCCTAATCGAGCTTTAAATTATTGAATATGAAATTTAAGGCAAGATTCTATCCAATGTGAGTTTATTCTTAAAAAGAAACTGAACAGTTAGTGTGACTTTTACATCTGGAATATCATTGATCGAAGAGACGTGAAATGTGCGATGTTTTTTATTTATTTACTCAAATTCATATGCAATTTTATTTATTAACAATGTACAGTAGTCAACTTGTTATAGACAAATTAAATTTAATAAAATAATGATATAAAAGAAAATAAATCATTAATAAAAGGTAAACTATTGACCATAAAACCATATAAGATGTTGCATTCTTACTGTGTAACGTAGTTACTAATATATTGAGATACAATGGCAATGCTAAAACAATTTTTAACAAAAATATTTACAATATCCCATTTAAAAATTCATATAACTAAATGATGACTTAAAAAGCAGATAGCGAATGATTACATAAATAATTTTGTTGAATTCTTATAATAGTTTATGTAGTACACTAACACCGCTCTAAACTATTCTTTTAGTATATTTTATAAGTTGAACTAAAAAATGTTTGGTTTAAATTATTAATAAAATTAATTCAACTTTAGTTTAGTTCAATTTAACTTTTTAGTTTAATTTTTTATCACCCCCAATCAAATGTATTTGTTAAATGAATTTATTATATTAAATTTTAGTTCTTGTATATTTTTGTTGTATTCTATTTTTCACACCTTTATATTGTTTTTATTATATGAAAAATTCAAGCTTTAAACTAACGAATTTGGAATAGAATTTAAAACTAGACTATATCCATTTTGAGTTAACATTTTACTTTTGTTTGTGCATGTACACAATACAATACGAAATCCGAATAAAATTGGTGTCAATGATTATAGTGGGCCTGTGTAATGAATCCACTGTGCTATGCAAAGACATAACACACATACCCTACAAGGTAATATTCTAGAATTTCAAAAAGTTTTTAATAGGTTATTTATTTTTTCTTTAAAACGGGTAAAGCTAATCACAAAGTTGTCAGAGATATTATAAGAAAAAAACGTGGGGTCCCCCTACTCTCATTTCTTTTCGTGACACCTATTTAATTATATATATAAGTATATGATATTGAAGGAATTAAAAAGAAACCGTAAAACAAGAACAGTTTATAAAGATAAAAAAATTATATATTTTACTATACCCAAACCCAAAAGTATGTTCAATCCTAATAATAACAGACGGGTGGATTAAATCATGCTACCCTAAATAAAAATATCTTGTAAGTTTATTCATTTAGTTTGATAAACTTTAGTATATTTTGTAAATTTATGAATCACACTCAATAAGCAGAGAATGTGACTTATTAGCAGATATATTATATTTATCAGCGATATGGTACAAATTTTTCTATACAAGTAATCATGATAAAACTTAGTTAATAAATAAAAACCGTGTTAGGAAAATGTGTCAAAAGAACATTTTATTAATACAAGATTTATTTTTTGAACATTAATGTTGCATTCGATATCAGAAGAACCTGATTTTTTTAATTTAAGATGTTTTTTTTTTTTTTTAAATTTTTTTTTTTT
>Ga0209700_100679_pt1 | contig 66790 bp, 23 predicted proteins | sample SiratroredBW_FD_187528 | JGI IMG/M metagenome (GOLD analysis project Ga0209700, IMG submission 187528) | Root nodule microbial communities of legume samples collected from California, USA - Siratro red BW (SPAdes) (version 2) | ecosystem: Host-associated > Plants > Roots > Nodule | place: USA... | reverse complement strand
ATATATATATATATATACTTTTATTCAATAATTTATAATAATGTATAAAGATATTTTTCATTTGATACATACACACACACACACATATATATATATATATATATATATATATATATATATATATATATATATATATATAGTATATTTCTATTTTATATTTTAATTATATATACAAAAACTCAAATCTAGTGTTAGAATTAAAGGATTTAAATTTAGCATGAGAATATAAATAAGATCTACCACCATGTTAATATGTAAATGTAATGTGTTTTTTTTATTTCAAATTTTAAGACGTATTTATTTAAAATTATATATTGAAATAAAATTAGTATATACATAAAAAAATTATTACCTTATTATACATGGAGTTAGTATTATATTTTTTATATTAGTTTTTTTTAATAAATTGCTTGATGAGCTAGTTGGTAACTAACAAACTAGTTGGTAATTTTGAAGTTATGAACTAATATACTAATTAATTTGATAAAAAAAAATATTGGATAAACTAGTTGATAAATATAAAATGAAATTATTACATAAGTTTTATTATATAAATTATATTTTTATTTTTAAACACAAATATATTATTATGAAACCATAACTTTAATTTTTGAAATAATTAAATTTTTATTAAATTTTTCAGTACATATATTTATTTTGTAAGAGTTTATATGTTTCTTATTTCAACAAGTCATTTTATTCAAACGATTTTATATGATGGATGTTAATCAAATTCATTTTTTTATTTATTTTTCAAAATGTTGATTTTTTTATTTATAAATTTAAAATTTTCCTTATTGAATTTATTTTTCACAAATTTATTATGTTTAATTTTTACATAATATCTTCTTAATAAACTTTTGTTACTTCAATTTGTAATATTATTTTTTTTAATTTAAACTGCATAAAAAGTAGAAAGTAACATAGCAAATACTAGAATCAATATAATAATTAGGCAATAATTAATTGTTTTAATAAAATTAAAATAGATTATAATAAATCAAAAGAAATTAAGGTTAATGAGAAAATATATTAAAATATTAGTAATGAAAGAAAATTAAACAATTTGCAAGTTATTACTTATGTGAAATAACTTATAATTCATAAGTTGAAAACTCATAAAATAAGCTACCTTGACATTCTTGTCAAACACATTCCCTTAGTCAAAGTAGGTTACATGTTTAGTCAAATAAACTAGCAGTTATTTTATTAGTCTTACGAAATACATTCTTAGTTTTTTTTTTTTTATATTGTAAATTTTAAAATAAAAAATATATAAACTTATATGTTGTAAAAGAGTTGTCGAATTAATTACATGGTTAAATTAAGTAAACTTTGATGATAAAAAAAATCATTTTTTATCATAAATTTTTATTTATTTTATCTTACATATACAAAAATTATATATAAAATAAAGAAAGTTAAAAATTTTGGACATGAATGTAGCTTCCTTCTGCATAAATAGCTTGTTCTTATTAAGCCAATAAAAATATATTCTTAACTCATCCTTGACTTCTATTAAATCATGTTTATAAGTTGAAATATATGATTAAGATTCTCTGTGTTGAAAAGATAGATGATCTCAATATATATGCAGAATTAAATGAATGACATTAAACCCATTTAATCATTGAGGATACATAGTGTGTCATGTTGAACTTATAAGGTTAATTGTGTTAATCTAACTGCATAACTATGGTTACACATTTCTAAGGCTGCCATGTACATAAAGCTTAATAAGCCACCATGCATGAACATGGTTTCTTAATCTTAACCCTAACTTAGCTTCTAAGCAGTCCACAAACGGCACTGCTGAAGACCCAAAATAGAATGTCTGCTACTACCCTTAAAATTTAATGCCTTTGTTTGTAGTGTTATTATTCTTCTCTTCACTTCCACATTGGCAACTATTAATTGACTTTAGTCTATGCAGGTTTAATCTATAAAATCTTCTACAGTCTTTGATATTTTGCCACCATTGAAGTCATTAATCAATAACCCTTTCAACACTAATTTTCTGTGGCATAACATTGTTCTGCATAGTAATTCTATCTATTATGGCGTTCTACACAAGTGGACGCAAAATTAGCGCATATTTAAAGTTATATATACTCGCAGACAAAAAAAAATAAAAATCCATGGTTGAAAACCTGATTCTTGTAGTGTATCACAATAAATATAGAATCAAATTTGCAGTTGCGGTCTGAAACTCCTTAAGTTGTACTTGCATTTAACGCATGGATAAAGACGTGGGAATCAAAGACCATACGCTTCTCCTGAATTATTCTGTATTCAACTAAGCACACAGTCTTTAATTATACATTACCTGCCGTACATGAGTGGTAATCCAAGATTCTTATAAAGAGAATGTAAAGTAGGTCAAATTCATAGATCGATATGTATCATTAATGTGATGTGACAGGATCATGAAACTTATGGAGAGTTTATACAAACCCTACTTATGTGTTTCTTTTTCTTATAGACTGTTGTTATCATGTTTTTGCTATTTATTGCATCTTCATGTATTACCTTTTCAAGTACTTTCATGATGCCATCGACCAATTTTAGGGCTCATCTTCCTAGTGTTGTTCATCTCTTTGCAATTTCTTTGATAATTGTCTGGTTAATCAACTTACTCAAGAAATATATTTTGAGAGAATTTTTTCGTTATCTTATGTAAATCAAGTGAGGTTGGTCTTTAAAAAATTGGGTCTAATAACTCAAGAAATTTAGTTAGAATTTAACTTTTGGAAAGATGATTCAATTAAAAAATTTTGGGTGGTTTAATAAAATTATATTTCAGTAGAAATTTTATTCAATGATATTTATTGAAGATTCTATACTAACTAGAAATAATGTCAAAATATAAAATATAAGTAAGTACAAATTATAAATTAGTTTTATAAGATTGAATTGTTCTAGCCAAATTTGTTTATTGGTATTATCCTTGTTGAACTATTTTCGAATTAGTCACATGTGAAAAAAAAAGTCTTATATTGGGAAAATTTTATTTTGATGCTTATTTTTCTTTTTATAAAAGAGCATAATGATTTCTTAGTAAAATACACCAAAATTATTTCATTTTCTTTATTATTATTTTAATGTTTTAGTGTTTTAGAAAAAATTAAAAGAAGAAACTTTAATGTTTTCCTTGTTTTTTTTATTTTTTATTTTCAAGATATGGTGTTATTGTTTTCTCCTTAGTCTTAGAGATAAGACTATTGCAATTTTCTTTTCTTTAGTAAGTATTACCTATTATTTATTTTGCTTCTCTTTTCTTTTATTATTTTAGTTTTAAATATTTATGTACTTACTTTTGGTACCCATATTATTGATAGAGTCTAATTCTTAATTGTATTTCATTGCTACTGTTGATAGAATAGTGATACAGAAAAAATTTAAGTATATTTTATTATTGTAATTAATTTGATCTTTCAAATTAGAAATGACTTATTTTATTACTACATATAAAGTATAGTAGTGTGAAAATGCATGTCCAACTATGGTTATCTAAAGAAAGATTTGATATTTAAATATATCAATTGGTGACCTACTTCTTTTTTTCTAAGAACTTATTTGATGTATTAATTTGTGATCTAACGTCATTGTTCCGTTAAATAGTATTATTTATAGTTAAAAATGCATATCTCAATTTTAAAGTGATGTCAAAAAAATATGAGATAGAGAAGTTCAAAGTGAATAATATCTAGTCTCACACTTGAGATGCTATATGTTTTTTTATTTCATGTTTTCATCAGAAGTTATAATCTTATGAAGCTCAATGTGCATCCAGTTACACATTTAAATAATACCACTAAGCATGACAAAGTAGTCACAAAAGGATCTATAGGCAAAAGAAATGGAGTACACACCAACTCATGACAAAGTAATTCATAGAAGTTCAAAGCAATATCTGTTTTCAAGGTTTCTCACCAACCCCTTTTATCCCAGTATGAAGAATTCATGTTTATAGGATATAGATCTGTTGCAGACATAGAAGAAGTGGCCAATGTGTCATCCACTGAGAAACTCTGATTGCTGGTCTCATTTAAATTATTTTCTTCTATCTCTTGGTAATGGTGTCGTGTTGCTTCCAACTTCTTCTCATCCAATGCCTCACTTGACTCTGAAATGAACTCCTGAACAACAGATCTACCTTCAAGCATGCTTACCACTAAGGACATTGTAGGCCTGAGGGAGGCAGTGCCATTGGTGCATAAAAGAGCCACATTGATCATTCTGGTAACCTCCTTTTTGTTGAAGTCCAAACCCAATCTACTATCAACTAACTCCATTAGATTACCACTCTCTTTTAGCATATATGCCTGGTAAACAAAATGATATAATCTTATCTATGTTATAATCTATGTTGGATTCTAGTATAATTCTAGTCCAAATCAAATAAAATATTTTTTTGATAAAATAAGTAGTCACAAGTAATAGTATATGGCAACTGTGAAAATTGTGGTTCTTACAGGAAAATAACATTTTTTTAACACTTTATGGAAGGACTTACCCAATCAAGAAGATTGAATGATGCGTCTTTATGTCGTTGAATTATATTGCTCCTCCCACTTACAATTTCCAAGGCAACAATTCCAAAACTATAAACATCTGCTTTGTCAGTCAAATAGCCATGCATGGCATACTCAGGAGCCATGTATCCACTGCACAAAGAAAACTTATTAGCTATTAATTAAAGAAACGTGTTAATTGCTTAAGCTTTTGCATCCTGAATTGCTTTTTAATCCTAACTAGTTGGCTAAATCCAATTCAACAAGGTATGCATTTTGATAACCTCTCTGTTTTATTGCTTCATAGTCTAATCATATATCATGCATAAAAAACATTTCTTCATAAAATCTATATAGTAAAATCAACACATAGAAACTCACTAAGTTCCAGCAATTCGGGTGCTTATGTGGGTATTGTCCTCTTCATTGAGCTTGGCTAAACCAAAGTCAGATATCTTTGGTTTGAGATCTTTATCAAGTAACACATTAGTGGTCTTGATGTCCCTATGAACAATTTTCAATTTCGATTCTTCATGGAGGTATGCCAAACCTTTGGCAATACCAACACATATCTTTTGCCTTGTAGGCCAATCCAATTTTATTTGATGTTCTTCTGGACCTTCATTAGTGTTGAATTACACAAAAATTACATATGCATACAAGTTAGAAGATGGGAAAAATCAGAGAAGGGACAACTGAAATTAGCTTCATAAGAAAAAATTACCAAACAAAGCGCGAGCAAGGCTGTTGTTTTCCATATATTCATAGACCAACAGTAATTGATCTCCCTCGACACAGCATCCATAAAGTTTAACAAGGCAAGGGTGTTGCAAAGCTGAAATCATGCCAAGCTCATTTATAAACTCACGGTTCCCCTGACTTGATTTGGAAGAAAGCTGCTTGACTGCTATCATTGTCCCATCTGATAAATTTCCCTGCATATAGAACAATGCAATATATTTGCTGGGTTGGAATGTTGATTTTTCCCTCAAAACGTAACATCTTCAATTAAAATAGATGCATAATAATTGAGGGGATATGCCATACTGTCCAAGTTACCTTGTACACAGGACCAAACCCTCCTTCTCCAATTTTGTTGGCTTTGTTGAAGTTGTTTGTTGCTACTTTGATTTGTCTTAAGGTAAATATACCCATTTGCAGTTTTAAACCCTTTAGCTCTGTCAATTAAACAAAGAAAGACTGCAGATTTCGTGTGGTCGAGAAAATTCCATATTATTAATACTTTTGTAACCATTGGCACACTGGATCAATCATCCACAGACAAATCACTAGTGGTTGATTAACAGAGTTTTATGTTTCCCAAAGGTGGATAGTTGATGTAATTGATCAATGATGGACACTTTAATAAATCTAGAGTCATTAATTAGTAACATCTCTTTAGTTCTCTATATATATCCAAGCTTAGTTACCCTGTCAATGAGTTCACTTTGTTACTTGTGAAGTTATCATCATTATGTTTAAGGAGTTAAGAAGCAAGAACAAGTAAACGAGTGTGAGGGTTACAATCAAGTGTCTTGAGTTACAAAAGTGTTAATAATAAACAGTGAAGTTTGTTTTCCAAAGAACATTATTAAAAGTTTTAATAACAGCAAGGTTATATACTCTTCATTGAAGAATCCATATGTTGATTCATTTCTCGTAGCAAGATAATTAACTAGCTTTGAGGGTTAACTACATGCCCTAAATTTAGGTGCATACGAAAATTTATGTTGCATGCTCATTGAAAGCCCTTAAGTTAAGGCACAAAGCTTATCATCATCATAGAATAAGTTATTTGCAATTACCTTTTGCTAAAGAACTTTTCTGTCCTAGACAGCCTCTCCACCTAAGTATACCAAATATCAGGACTAGAAAAACTACCACACCAGCCACAATTGCAATCACGGCACCTGCAGACATTCTACTTTCGTTTTCTGAGGGAGGGATGAAGTCTGCTTGATTATAATAGAAAAAATTATTATACAAGAGCTTATATTGCATGGTAACATCCAGGTGCTATATGAATATTAAGTACTGAATGAGAAGTACAACTCACTGGGATTTACAGAAATAGCTGATATGAGAGGACCATATACTGATTTAAATGGAATACCAAGTGTCCCTTTCCCAGCCCAATACAGGCGAATTTCCAACGTGTTACTACTAATCACAATGGTAAATGATTTTATGATTGCTTTATTAACTCCTCCTGCTTCTTCTGCAATATTAAAATTCTTCAGCACCATATTTCCCTGCAAGAAATCAAAACCAACCTTAATGCCTCATAATGGCTACAATTTTAAGTATGCAATATTGTAATTTCTTTTAATTAACTGTAGTAATCAAATTCATGAACGAAATGAGGTACCAAGGTGGGGAAACTTCTCCACTTGATATGTGATATTCTGGGTATTCTAATGTTCCAAATGGATTATAAAAGAACAAATTTATCTCTAATCAAAATTTCTTTTCAAAATTTGAAGATATGAAATTTGAATATGCCAACTTTGACTAAAGGGCTTTTCAATTTTATGAAATGAAATACTCATGACAGACAAAACAAAACTACAAAAGTTTGAGATAATTTACCTGAATGTAGACATCAAATATGCGCCTTCCTAGGCTATTATATGTTTGATCTTCAGTAAACATGACCTCTGCAAAGTGTAGATTCACAGTGTAGTTTCCATTTCCCAGGCAAAATCCATAATAAGTAAGAGAAATGGGAGAAACACGTGCATCCATGTATAATTCAGCATCAGACATGAAAAGCTTAGATTGATTTAGCCAAATATAATATTCTGCACGGTCATTATCCATGAAGTGACCAGTGCTGCTAAATCCCCAGTTTTTTCCACTTAAGTGGAATCTAGCTGGTCCTGCATTATCTGAATCGTCATCGTATGTTTCATTTCCATCGACTGTTACTTGCTTTCCACCACAATCTATATGAAGAGAGTATGATTCTGGGACAACCATATTAGTGAGTAAAAGGTATTAGACATATATGATAAATTTCCACTATCCCCATAAGCAAGACAGATCAGAAGAAAGAGTCAATTGTGATTATAGATCATCAAAATTCCAAAGTTCTATTTGTACTATTGTGACCTTTTATGTGGTTCGTAATGCAAATTATTAATTTATAGTTTTAACACCATGGTATTTTGGAAAACTTGGTTATTAGCAATTTGTAACTTCACGGTAAGCTTTTTTAATGTGGTATTTGATAAGTGTGATAGCAACTTTTTTTATCATATATATTGGACTGTATTTATGCTATGAACTCTTTTCAAAATTGGTGTTAAAAATCATTGTTAAAACACGTTTCATATTGGCTAAACTTGTGCAAATCTCTTGCCAAATGATACTTGGACTTTCCAATATTACTACTTGTTCGATTTGGTATATATTTACTAATTAAAGAGTTAACATCATTCAAACATGGTAAACAAGTAAAGGTTAGTGACAATTTATCTGTGTATAAAATTTTGTTATAAATAAAGAAAAGTAAAACTTACTTTTAGGACAGGCAACACTTTTTAAACATGAAACGGATTCTCTGAAAGAATGACCAAAGTGACAAAGCTATTTAGCATGATCCCATCATATAAAATTTCAAAATGACCGTATGAAAGGGAAATGTCAAAAGATACATCAAACTTACGAGCTATTGTCCATAGAGGAGCTTGCAAACAAGTTCCTATGGGATACAACAGAAGGTTAAGACTCGGATAGGCTCTTTAAGTTTCAAACAAATGTTCTCATATGCAAGGATTCTTACACATTTCCACGTTGACATGGCTGCTGCCCTGAGTTTTCCATGGTAAAGTTATTGTACGAAAGATCTCTGGTTCAGATTATAAAATTTGATTCAGAAAATCAAACAAGATGCAAAACAGATAGACTTCTTTAGAGTGAGAACTAGAAAGAAATCTATAACAATTAGTATAGTAACTCAAAGGTGCCTTCAGGTAAACACTTTAATCAAGCACTTGTCTGATAAGCTCTTAACAGATTAAGGGTTATGACATATTTGAGCATGAAACATGATGTAATAAACTAAAAGGAGTGTGTATTGATGAGGTTCTCCGAGAAGTTGTTGAACTAAGCCAGAAGGAGCCTTAAGCTCCCCTTAAGTTCTTCCAAATTCCCCCAAAATACTAGTTTTTGGTTCAAAAAATACAAAGTTATGCACAATCTAGATCCAGTGCCACAACATTCTTTAAGATATAAAATAACTGCAACAAATATTTAGGGAATTATAATTTGTATATGAAAAGTCTAATCAAATTTTATGTTTTAATCATTTTAAATGTTTTTGGTGATCAATAATCGCAACTGCATAGGTGATGGTCAAGTACTGATACAAACAGAAATCATACAACCAAGACTAGATTTTTCACATAGAAAAGAGAAGGAAGATAAAAGACGAAAGACACATTTTATAAGGGAATAAAAGACAACAAATGACATGCTTATAAAGTCTCTTTCCCCTTAGAACTCATTAACTATTCAATTTAAGGAATCATAACATAAAAAAAAAACATTGAAATAAAACTTACACATTTTTTTCTTTCTCTGCCCATGCAGGTACAGGTCCCGTGAGGATGTTTCCAGTTAAATATCTACAATTAAAGAATATAAAGAAATTACCATGTATAAAATTTGTGATTTATTCAAGTCCTAGAATCATGGTGAAAATTGTAGTAGAAGCATACTATTGCTCCTAAATGAAAGTGAACAGCACTAATTGGTTACCAGAAAATGCCAGCCCAGTTTAGAGGAAGAGAAAGGAAATTAACAAACTTCTTACATGTAATCTGTCTTTCTTAGGCCATACTCAAAGCTGCTTGGAATTTGTCCACTTAATTTGTTAAAACTGAGGTCTCTGAAAAAAATTGCAACCAGACTAAGCTGAAGGAAATTAGCTTAGAAAACATTCTATAATGTCATAAACTCGAGGAAAATTGAAGTTATGTTTTTTGAAGCATTGGTACAAAATAAAATTACTATTGAAATTTAAAAGTAATAGAAGAACATTGTACATAAGCATATTAAGCATTGGTATAATTAGTTGCACTGAAGCATAATGGGAGTAACAGAACTTACAAGGTTTGTAAACTAGACATAGTCCCAAGATATTCAGGTATGGTTCCATTAATATTGCAACTCCTCAGAATTCTGCGAAACAGTAAGATAGACAGCAAAAGGAAATCAGAATTGTAATTTCCTTGTTCTGAAAACATTGCCTTACTGAGTCATTGTCCCACAATGTGCACAAAGTACTAATTGATACAATCAACTCACAAAATTTCCAAATTTGACAGATTGTTAAGTTGGGGAAAAGGAAAATAGTCTGATCCGTCTATGTCACTAATTCTCCTGCACATCACATTTTAAGCACAGATAAACACAACTAAAATGAAAGTAAATTTAAAACCTCGCTTACTACATAAGATACCAGACATACAAGTCTGTTACACTTTCAAGTAGTGAAATTCCAGAAGGAATTGGCCCACTTAATCCAGCTCCTTGAATCACTCTGTCATATCATAACAAAAGAAATTTTCTTTGAGATCAAGGGTTTGTGTTCCTCAACAATCATGAACAGATAACATTGGTACCACTATAACAGAACAAAAGATAAATTCTCACAGTTTCTGGAGACTTGTCCAGCTTTGAATAAAATCAGGTATGCTTCCAGAGAAATTGTTGTCCCCTAGTCGACTGCATAATGTGATACAAATAAACAAAAAAAATACTTTAGCTAAAGATGGAACTTAAAATAACAATATATACTAATTTAATATTCACTAATCAGTGTATTATAAGTAAGAAATTGGGAAGCTTACACTTCCTGCAAGGCAGTGAGTCTTGCAAATGTTGCAGGCAACTCTCCAGTAAAATTGTTGGAGGTAAGTAGCCTAAAAGTATTAAAAAAACAGCAATAAATTGTCAAGAGAAACCAAGGTCTAATCAATAAGCATTGACATTTGATATTTTAGAACAAAAAGGAAAGCGAACAACCTAAACAAAGTACTAAAGTTGAATGGAAAAAATGAAAGCAAAATAAATGTCATACAATCTTTGAATATTTGGAAGATTCCCAAGCTCACTAGGAAGATTTCCAGAGAGTTGGTTGAATTCAAGGGTCCTATTCACATAAAGCGAAAGTTAAATCCAGATGAGGTGATAAATGCTTAAAAGCAATGCATGGTAACCAGAAAAAAAAAAAAAAAAAACTCACAAACTTTGGAGACTGGAGATGTTTGCTAGCTCAGGTGGAATTGAACCCGTTAGTCGATTAGCACTCAGAGAACTATAAAAAATATGAAACATCTTGCCGTCATTAGCTTCTTGTGAAACAACCTTAAATCACAATATTTGTGAAACTGAGGGAATAAGAAATAATCTTAAAGTGCAGTTCTTATGAAACAGAGAGAGTAGTAGCATTGTTTGTGTGTGTATTTATTGATTGGTGAAGAGAAAATTGACAGAGAAACTGAAGAAAGTATACATGTGGACAAGATTCAATGAGCCCCACTCCATAGGAATTGTCCCATTCAGGTAATTGCGACTAAGATCACTGTAACAGAGAGACAGTGCCATGCAAAATTGAAAATTACAAAACACGTTGTTAGTTGAATTAAAGTGAGCAAAAGTCAAAGAATATCATACATTTCTTGAAGGTATGGCAATCTAACCATTGCTGCTGGGAGAGTGCCTCTGAGATTTTGTACTTTCAAAAGTCTGCATGCTCATTTAGCCAATTAAATGTGTTTAATTTCAAGTTAATTCAAGAAAATGTTAAAACTATGGACCAAATGTACACAATTCATTTATGTGAAATTTTAAATATAAATAGAAAAATACAAAGTAAATAGACAAGTTAATTCAAAAGTTGATTTAAATTTTAAATTAAAAAAATCAACACTGACATATGAACTTAAAGACTTGCTTAGATGTGAATTTCACTACAAGAAAAAAGTTATTTAGAGACTAATTTTTAGTTATCAAATGATATGATTACTAATTGTGACTTAAATAGTTACCAAAATATATTTTGATTGCTAAATAACTACAAAATAGATTCTAAATTAGTCTCTAACTTAATTAGATATCAATTTAGAATCTAATGGCATAGGTAACTGAAACTTTGGTATCTAATCTTATATACCAATTATTTGACTTAATTGGTCACTAAATTCAATTATTACTAGTTATTTAGCAACCAAAATTTAATTTGGTGACTATTTTGGTCACAATTAACAATTATTTCATTTGGTAGCTAAATATTAGTCTCTAAATAACTTTTTTCTTGTAGTGTTTTAAATAAAAAAATGTGTATTTTTTTTCTTTATCAACTTTTATTGTTATGGTTTTTGAATTATTTCTATTCACATATATTGTAAAAGATTTTTGGTTACCCTTGTTTAGATTTGTTGATCAATATATTTGAAAAGAAATATTTGAACAATCAAAAATGCTTTTTCTAGAGGAGCTTGAAAAAAAATGTTTTAGAATTTCACAAATTCCACCCCTTCCTACTCAAAATACAATTCCAAATGACATTTACTCAAATTACTTAATCATTTACTTTTTTTCAAGAAATATTGAATTTTTCCCATCATTCTAGCATGAGAAATTGAAGATCTTGTAGATGTTCAAATGTTTTATGTATTAGTGGAAAAACACACTCTTTATCTAAAATATTAAATTTTTGAGACTTAAAATGAATAACCAAGTGTTTAAGATGAGTTTTAATTTTAGTTGAAACACTTAATTCAACTTTCAGTTCTTAATAAATACTGTATCAACATATTTGATTTTTTTTAGATCAAGTCAGAATTTGCCAAAAATTATACTGAATTTTATTTAATCTGATTGAAACTGAAAGACACATCTAATGATTTTGTTAGTGACAACAATATATTGAAACTTTGAAGAAATAAAGAGAGTGAGAGAAGTACATGTTAGTAACATGGCAGATTGTGGCATTCTCAAAAGAGCAATCACAAGTAACATTATTTTCTGTCCCTCTCACTTTAGTATGTGATGTCCAATTGTGTTCTCCACTGCATGGATCAACACTGAAATCCCAATCCTTCTTCCCAAGTGTCTCACCTATGTCTTTCAGAGCTTCCACTACATTCAATATGATTATTAAACAATTCAAATAATTTTGTGGGTAGAAAAAAAATGTATACTCATTTGCCACTACTCTAAAGCTTACTTGTGCCAAAAAAAATTATCAAAATTCTTTTATAAATTAAATATACTTTTTGTTTCTTAAATTTAGTACCTTCATCTTCTGGCAGAGTGGCTCCAAAAGCTAAAGAGAGAAAGCAAACTATAAGGAGGAGCTGAAGGAGGACGAAACGAGGTGAAGCCATGTTCATGTGGTTGCTGATTTCATGATGGAGAATAGCTTCATGAGAATTAACTTGTTCATGAAAAGGGACATTATGAGGGGTAGGAACAGTACTTGTGATCCTTATGGTTTCAGTTTGGGTGAGAATGAGAAACAAATTCAATTCAGACGAAAGATATATACGAATATTAACACAAAGTCAACTCCTGAAGAATTTCCCACTTGGTAATTTTATAACTACTTCAATATGAGATTGGCATTTTAAATCAATGAGAAAAGAGAAAAAGGATAGGGACCAGTGTATTACTTGCTGACACAGTAAAAGATGGAGAATTAAGTTTCTTGTTGGTTGTATATTTGAATGGTAGGTAGTTGTATAAGTAAAAAAATAATAATAAGAAGAATAAGCTTTGTTTTTGTTTGGTTGTTGTTGTCTTGAGTTATTTGACATAGTCATATGTTGTTGCTGGTTTATCTTACCAGGTTTACCATAAAGTTTACTTACATAAAAGGGAAAAGATATAATTATAATTTTACATTAGCTTAATTGATACGCTCAAGAAACCAAGTGGCTTAAAAATTTAAAGAATAAAAAAACTGTTCAAATTACACCAAAGGTAAGAGAAAAGTGGTAAATAATTGCTTAAAACGAGGAATTCAAGTCTCGAATTAGAAATACATGCTCGGTGAAGATAAATAATATAGAAAGAGTAAGATTTACTAGTTCATTTTCTTAATATTTTTTTTTTTTGAAAGTGGAGTGGTGTCTTTCATATAGATTGGTTCATTACTCATCCAATTTAAATTTTTCTGGTTACGTATTGACTTTTTTGGAAAGTATTAAACAAATAAGAGATTTGGGACAGAAGATTTAAATTTGAGAAAGTTTACTATGGATAGAACTGGAGATAAATGAGATAGGTAATATATTAAGAAAAAGACTCGATGTCGCGTATAAATTAACTTGTGACTAATAATTTAAAAAAAAATATGGTCCACCCATATTTTATATATAATAACAATATTTTAGAGGTAAGTTAGTTTCTTGTTCACGACAAAAATGGAATAAATAAAATAAGTTATAGTTTTTTTTTGTCATATGTATACGTATAAGTTACAGGAATAAATGGAAAGGTTCAAGTTCATTTGACATGATAAAACATTTTGAAACCTAAAACTCTAAAACAATAGAAAATTTTTTTATTTTGAAAACTTCAAATATAGTTCCAAACACATGTTTGTAGGTTAGAATGAGGTTTGTTTGAACATAAATTCGTTTGTTAAAGGACAAAATCTTATGATGTGATATATTATAGGTGTTGTTCTTCAATTAAATTAAATTTGAAATTTATATTTTATTAAAGGTTTAAATAAGTTTTGAATCTTCTAAAATTAAGTATTTTTAATTGTTTTCCATTAAATTTGTTTGATCTAATAAATACTTAACATTTTATATTTTTTAATTGAACTCTTGTCAATTAAATTGAGTTAATTATTATTTGAGTAGTTATACTTTGACAATCATAGTTGGCACACACCCACTTTATAATCTTATGTGGCACTGATGTGGACAAGATAAATGACGTAAAAAACATTTCAGTGTGGTACTGAGAGTCATTTTTAGGGTTTCCATGTTTAGGGTTTTATCTAAAACGTTGCCTAGCATGTTCCATTAAGGGTTGAGAAGCAGTGAGTTTGAATCTCAGATATCTTGAATCTCGCCACTGCTATCGCCGCCACTGTAGTCGTATCCGCTGTAGTCACCGAAGCTGCTGTCGCCGCCATCGATTCTTGACCATTGTCGCTGCCATCGGTTCTCTCACCACCGTCGCTCGCCACCGTCAACGATCTCCCACCATCACTCGCCACCACAACCTCTCACACGAAATCTCCCTTATGCAAATGGGTGCACTGGACTCCTATCAGGTTTCAAATCTTAAATTTAGATACTTAAAATCTAATTATGCGACAAAATACCTTAAATGTCCTTAAAAAAGAAAAGTTTTGTTTTATCCTTATCCACGCACAATTAAACCACATCAGTAGTTAACATCTGGTTGTATGTCATCTGTTTCTTGTTAAAGCAAATATTTCCTTATTATTTTATTCTATTGTCTTACTTTCACACCTGAAAACATGTGAGATGTTATTATTAATATAAAATAATATCATCATTAATATAAAATTGTAAGTGAATTTATTTTTTTCACTGAAAACATGTTGAATTTCATATTTTTTAATAAAATCTTATATTTTTTAACAAGTCAGTACATTAGAGTTATAATATAAGATAACAGTTACGTCCTTTAGTTAATAAAAAAATTAAATAATAAAACTCAATTTAAAAATATAAAACTTTTAAATATTTAAAAAAACAAAAAAAATTAATAGAAATTCAATTAAAAATGTCCATATTTATAATTATGAGTGACTTAAAATTTAATTAAGTATTTATTAAATACATAAACCTATATTTAATTGGAGAATAATATATATTATACTTTGTAAGTTTTATCTTTTATTAAAACAAATAACACCATCAAAATAATGTAGAAATAGAATTGCGGCAATTGCTTCATGCAGCCACATTTGCTTTCTGTAGTCTATAACATTTATATGTTTGTTAACGAAAACAAAAGAGATTAGGATATTTCGAAAAACATTTTTTTTGGAAGAAATTGGGTTGTGGGAGTTTGTGAGATGTCTTAAGAAAAACATTTTTCATAAGAAGTTTTTGGATTATAGAAAACATTTTTTGTAAGAGGGTTTTATATTATGGAAAACATTTTTCATAAGAGATTTTTGTATTATGGAAAACGTTTTTCATAAGAGATTTTTGTATTATGGAAAACGTTTTCTATAAGAGATTTTTATATTATGAAAAACCGTAAAAGTTTTTCGTATTATGAAAAATGTTTCTCATAAGGCATTTCACACACCTCACAACCCATTCTGGAATTCATTTTTCAGAATCCATTTTCAAAATACGAATACTACAACAACCTTATACTCACTTTACACCCCCACGTAATGCGAAAACAAAAGTCACTTGCCTTCCACTCACGATGACATTGTCGGAAAAGCTTTCTTTGTAACACCCACCACCACAGTTGCCGAAAAACGTCCACACCACTTAACAGCACCCACTGCACCACTCTCTTTTGAATATTTCGGCAAGGGTGTTTCGAACATTATCATATTCTAATGGAGTGCAGAGAGCAAATGTGGGAGTGGAGGAAGCAATTGCCTAGAATTGCCTTCTTGTGTGGACCTCAAAAGCCAGAGCAGCCCATGCCTTCTCTCTCTGGGCAGCCCATTTAAATTTGAATTAGATCCACGTGGATTCACAAAAGGTATAACCAGGAACCCTTTTAGATCTCCGATTTGGTAGCATCGACTACAATAACAAAGCAAGCTTGAGAAAATAGCATTGCATTCACAGCAGCGTCGATAAAAAGAGGTAGAAAATGCGAAAGTTCGATCCATGGCCCGTTTTCTTCAGACGCGAATGGAAACGGAACTGGCCTTTCCTCGTTGGATTCGCAGTCACCGGAACCGTAATCACCAAGTTCTCCCTCGGCCTTACCGGTAAATCAGCACATTAATCACTCTCTCTCTCTCTTTCTGATGAATTTAACTGTGTTTTCTCTACGATCGAATCGTAATTCAGTAATTCACTATCTCGTTTTCTTGACAGAGGAGGACGCTAAGAATTCGAAGTTCGTTCAGGCGCACAAAAGGTAACCCTATCTGCGAGGCGTTTTCGTTTGTGTTTCGATTCTTTATTATTTGGTACGACTGTGTTTCTACTGTTTCCAATTGTTGAAAATTTAAGCGGTTGAGGTTGTTTATTTGTCTTGTGTAGTTTATGAATTTTGTCTATTGGAAAATGACGATTCCTCTTTGATATTTTGCTGCATGTAGAAGTGATACGTCGTTTTGTACCGTGGTAGCAATTCAAATTGGCGAATAGAGACAGATGAGAGATATGGAAATTCACAGATTTATTCTAATAATCGATTTGCTCTCAATTCATCCTGTTTATACTGTTTACACTCGACGTCCTAATAAAATTCTATCTTCGATGTATATCCTAAGGTCTAATAGAATTGGTGACCGGCAATTATATCTCTTATAACCTGTGATGAAGCTCGGACACACTGTATGTCCCTATTAGATAGTGTGTCCCTATGTCTAAGAGACATATGTAAGGTATCCAATTCAAAAATATTTTTTTGGGCATCTGCAGTTCTAACATTTTTAACATGATTCCAACACAATTTTAAGAAGGACAAATACAACTCATCAACTTATTATATAAATTTCTATTATTTCTAACATGATTCCAACACAATTTTAAGAAGGACAAATACAACTCATAAACTTGTTATACAAATTTCTATTATGATTATCGAAATAAGGAACATATAGTATGTAATGAGGAATATTTAAATTATATATGTATTATTGGGAATTTTTTTAATCTCCTATATAAAGTGAAATTCTTTTAAAGTTGTTAATTTGTCTTTAAATGAATTTCAACTAAAGTGTCTTTTTCAATAATGATGATCAAGAAGGGGACTGTCTTAAATGAATTACATTCTCTTTTCACTTTTTAGATTTTTGATAGATGAAGTAGATTATTTTTGTTATATTTGACTAACTTTATTAATAGATGATTTTAAATATATATATATATATATATATATATATATATATATATAAATCATAATTGTCAATATATATTATTCATAATGATGTAATATATGATTCTCGTGTCCTTTATTTTGGAGATATTGTGGAGATTGCACGTATCAAAAATGTTCGAATCTTTATCACTATCCGTGCTACATAATTTACTACCATATAAATGTAGTTGGTTTGTCAACTTACGGGCTTGGTATACTCTTAGCATTGAAGCTTCTTTCTCGATTTGTTCCTGACTATTGACCTGATCAGCTATGGTAGCATCCTGGTCTTGGTCGATGTACATATAAATATCCCGCTCTTCCACTTGAACCTTGTCCTCAATGTTGAGATCAGGATAAGTAGTTCCAATGCTGTCCTCAATCTCAGGATAAGTAGTTTGGTGCTGTGCCAAATCTGGCCCAATGTCCTCCAACTACTTGCAAGCAAAAAGCTTTTCAAAATTACTGCATCAGAAGCAAGAACTATACCAAAATGCACAAAAGCTCAACATTTATGCCTAATAATATATTTCTTAGTAGAAAGTAGAACACCAGCCTTTAGACGTCTTGCTTTAATCTGAACCCGGAACAATCTCTGAACAACTTGCTTGGGTTGGCTAGGTGTGCTGGAAATGTGAGTGCTGTACGTAGACAATGGCAGACCTATGTAATTAGTCAGATATTCATTTTTATGATAAGTAAAATTTGGATTTGGATTTGAACTTAGATTTTTGGATCCATAGTTGGATTTTAGGATTTGAACTTGGATATTTGGATTTTCAATTTTGATTTAGAATTTTGAAATGGATGGACTGGAGGACCTATATGAGTGTAAAAAGAAAACTGTTTTGAAAACTGGACTGGCCGATTGGAGTGCTGAACTGACCAGGTAACCGGTTCAAATAAACAGGGAATATAAATGTGTTGTATATCTCTATTTCGTTCTCAGGAGTTTATCCTTTTGTTTATAATAACAAAACTCGGCATTACCTACTTAATTTTTGTACACTTGGCAGCAAAGATGTAAAAACTCAACGTGAACGGGCCCAACCAATTAAAAGATTTTCAAATGCAGTTTTGTTCTGTTTCATGCTTTCTTTGGTGTCTTTGACTTGTTTATATAGATATTTGGATATGATCGATGGGTGAGCAATTTTCTTATTTAATATTGTGTTCGTATTTCTAATAAAGGTTGATAATGTAATCCTTGAAATTCATCATACAGAAGTATTTGGATTATCTTACTAGTTTCTTCATTGCATCTTCTTATAGAAGGGTGCATTTCCTTTCTGAGCTAGATGTATATAAATCTAGTTTGTTGTTGACCCCAACTGTTGGCCTGATCAGAGCCATTTTAGCATCCTGGTCAATGGTCATATCAGGCTAAATTTTCAGTTGCCTTTTTGTGTATAGATAAACTGTGACAATGAATGTGCTTTGTTTTTCTCTCGAACCTGATATGCTGGACAGGAAAATAATTTTCCGAGTTGAGGGAACATATTTTTTAACTCTTGACCCCTTTGGTTTATTACAAATATTGAGGAATTATTAGCGATAAGTCATTATTGTCATCGATTTTACAACGTATTTTATTACTATACCTGATTAGGCATGCGTCTAAATTCATGAATTCTAATAATAGGACATTGTTATGTATTTCAGGTGACTTCTAAATCGTGAGATCTGCACTGGCTTGGCACTGTGTTGTCAAGATTAGTTTGCTTGTCTTGATTTTATGAATTGCAATAACATAAGAGAGATGCTCTGGATAATCTCTCTAAGTCTGTATCCCATGTTTTTAATTCAGTTTTTAGTTGTGTACCTAAATCTGGTTGAAAAAAACCCGCTATAGTTATTAATTTCCGATTCAGGTTATTTCCTTCATTATAATACTTGTCTCACGTGTAGTTTTCCCTGTTATGTATCCACCATAATCTTGCTGGAAATAGATGTCTTTAATAGTGTACGTTCTGTACCTTGCTAATATATTAGTTACTATTCAGTAGTGACTTGGTAAGTATCTTGAGAGCAGGGCTACTTGTCTTTGTTCACACTAAGCTGATTTTTTCAGAGTGAAAAACCTTCATAATGTTGTGCAGTTCAGCAGAATTGCCGCCATATTTTAAAGACTAATCGAGTAGCAATCATTTGGAAAATTAAATAATGCCCAAAACTGATGCATGCTGTATATGGAAATAGAAAAAATGAGATTCATACAAATATATTAAAAAGTAATATACATCTGCCATACAAATAAGTCAAATTCAAGCTTTAAACATAAATATTAAAACCTAACCTGTATATATTGCAATTCATATGAAACAAAAAAATCACAAAAAAAGAAAAAATTAGATTAATTTTATAAGATACTTAAAAAAAGTAACAGATAACCAGGTGAGAGTAACCATAAACATTTCCCTCGTGGCTGAAGAAGATCTTGTGGGATCACACCAGGAAAGCGCATTTGATTACGGTTCTTATAACATGATCGCCGTTCTTATAGTTTTTATTTTTCTTTCTTACATGTCGTGTGACAAAATTACCTTAAACCCATTACTTTACATTTTACTTGTGGTTTGAAATAATCCCCTGAAATCTATTAGTATACATTGGTTTTGTTTTGGGCCAATTGGAGATTAAGTGGTTGTTTTATTCTTAGCATCCACAATTGGCCTTTTTCTTTATATACTACCATAACTTTTAAAATGATCATTTTATCCTTTCTGAAGGTGAGTTTTAGATTGTTTGTTCTCAAAAATCTTCCAAAACAATTCTTAATCGACACTAATTGTATATATCAATATAAATTCACAGGGTAGAAACATGTACAAAATACTGAAGGCAAAATATTACAAATCATGGTCCCTCTTCCAATTCCTACCATAATCATTACTGCAGGGAACAAATCCATTATTTGACACTAGAATCCAGTCAAGGAAAAAATTCAAAAGGAAATAAATAAATTTCAGAATAAGTGTCTCCAGTGCCACACAGAATGCTATTAAATTTTTTAACAAAATACATAGCGTACGGAAATAAAACACAAGTTCAGAAGTTTAATCATCAATCCAATATGACTAACCACAACGGTGTTTATAAAGTTTTGTAAAGCTCCTCAAGCCGTTTTCTTGTCATGGCGTTTATAAAGTTTTGCACGTCGTTGCTTGAACATGTGCAGGTAAAGTTTGAACCAAAGGAATGGATAAGCTACAAGTACAACCTGAATGAGAGAAATGGAGCATACATTAAAAGAATAAACAATTCATGGACGTACAAAAGCTACAATTAGACAAAACTGAATTCAAAGGGCCACAAAAAGACATTTTTGATATGCAGCAAAAACCAGTTTCAGTCAGTTCCCAAAACTTGGGTGGTCTCGGAGGAGCTTATGTACAGTTTATTTGGACTTATCTTTTTGCATCACCACTTGAATAATTGTTTGTTAAAAATTATGAAAACAACTTATGACATGTTTGTAAGTTGCTTTTAGTTATTTCAATAAGCTCTCCCGAATAGTTTATTAAACAGCTTACAGCTTACAAGCAAACAGTATAATCTTATTTCTTTTTTTTATCATAAAATCAAATTATGCATAAGTTTACATGGTAAACCATTCTTCAATAAATACCTAATAAGAGTATGCTAGAATAAATTTCTCCATAAACATTTCTATGATAAAAAAAAATAAGAAAAATTTATGAGTTCTTCCACAAGTTAAAATTAATTAACACAGAAATTAAAAATAAAAATTTAAAAAGACTATATGGAAAGATTTTCTACAAATTAATATATACATAACCTAATTTTAGTTCATAAAGAAATTCAATTCATTTTTTATCTTCTAGATGTGTTTATGAAAAAGTTTGTTCAAACCACAAGTCTTACATCTAAAATGCATTGATACAATAGTTTTCATTTCAAGCATTTTTACTACCTTAAGGAACTCATAATAACTAAATGGGAGGGCTGAAAAGGAATCTGCATAGAGATTCTTCTTCTTTATAATGGGAAGCGCCTGGTACATAGTCCATACTGCAATATAATACATATCAGTTACTTTATGAAGGGGGTGATGACATTAAATTAAGAAAGGAATAGGTAAGAAGTCAAGCCAACAGTAAAGTCCATTAAAAGGATTTCCAAGATAGAAGGGAGATATTAATTTATGAACTCACTTTCACCAGGACCCACTCCCATAGGATACAGCACAATAAACGCGGTGTACCTAATTAAAGGATCAAACAACAAACATAGAAAAGAGTACTCTATAAAAATAATCGAAGGATATTAACCTTGTTCAAGTTAAGTATGTGGCATAAGATAGAAAAATACCTGAGATAGGTCATCCATGAAGGACAATTTCCCAAACAACTGAAAGCATAATGTGAATACCTAATGACCTGCATCTCCAAAGATTGCGGTCCCAGTCATCTTTCTAACTTGGAAAATGATCATGATATATTTCTTTTATACGACAATTTTCATGGATCAAACATAACAAACCATTAGTGCCGTAGAAGGAAATATCAGGCTACAGTTCACACTACACACCATGAAAAAGTCACCTGATATTCTCTTAAAAAGAAAATAAAATAATAGGAAACCTATGTCACAGTAGGGATGACATAAACTCGCGGTTAAAAGAAGTTTGGGAACATTAAAGGTGAACTCAAATCCATAATATGCTAAAATTTGTAAAAAGTGAACTTTTCATGTGTTATGAAGTCATTTTCCTATTACTGCTTAAACATCAGACATGATCAACATTTTTTCGATGTGATACGTTCATGCATTGTTGCTTTAAATGGTTATGTAACAACTGTTTTAAAGTTTAAACCAGAAGCTAATGCTAGAAAATTCAATGAACTACATAAAAATAAACAAATTACCTCACCCATGCTCCATGCAAGAAAAGTGATAAGAACTGAAGGTAATTCCTGAAGCTACAGAAAGCATACAACAAATAGCCAAAGTTAGCATCTGTGTCTGATTGTCAACCATTGCATACGGGAGTAAACTTTCAGATTAGTCATCGGGACTTTAAGGGTCGCATTTCATTATGATTTTACATAAAAAAAAGTAATGATGATATTAATAAAGTAACAGAGGATTTTCAAAATGTAGGCTAAAATGTTCGCTGTACATAATTTCAAAAACTAAATGTAGTGGTTCATTCCATGAACAAGAGCATGTGGAAACGCAAGTGGAAAGAAATGGGACTATATTATTCAAAATTAGTCTTGCCAACACATGTCGCACTTGTGAAAGAATACAAAAAATTTTAAAAAGCATTTAGCCCAAAAAGGTAAAACATTAATAAATTGGGATAACATTTTCTATTTCAGTGGTATACTGAAATTGAGCCATAAAACCTCATCAAGTTTCTGAACAATGGCAAGCAGAAAGTGGGTCCTTCCTCCCCATTGCATAAGAGGAAGCAAAACTCCGCTGGGCACAATACCTGAAATTGACTCGTTAAAATTGTTTCTTAAAATTTAAACTAAAATTCACAGTAGCAAACGCACCAATGGCTCCGTGTACAACTTCCAAAAATGCAGCACATTGCAGAAAACCTTGCAACAAGTACCAAGGCAGAGCAAATATTAGGTTTAATCCAAAAAATCTACAAACTTCACGTTTTAATCTCTTAAAAATTACAGTTTTACTCTTTACCGCTACACTTCTTAATCTATTTTAATCTCGTCCCAAAGTAAGTACTAAAACAAATTAAAAAATATAAAGACTAAAATAGTTAAAAGTGATTGAAAGATGATAAAACAAATTGTAAGAAAATAAATAATCAATTTAATCACTGTTTCTCAATTTCATACTAGTCTGAGCACATTACACTAGCTTTCCTTATTTTTATTTTTATTTTACATAATATTTTTCAAACTTTAAAAGGGACTGCCATAATTTATAAGGATATGAATATAATATAATGATGTCAAAATAATTAAAGGATTTCTGCGAAAAAGAAAGATATCGGACTAAATTGAAAAAAAAAAACAAGTGTAATTTACTCTGTTAGAATTTAAAAATTCAAAATAAATTCTAATAATTAACATATTTGCATCTCTAAACATATATTACTATAATTATAATCGCTTATTATCTCTAGCAAGTGACAAAATGAGATTAATTTTAGAGAATTAAATGCTGTCTTAAAACATTGGAGTGACTTATACGAGTTTTTTTAGCAACATAAAATTTTAATGACTAAATTTGAACATTACCTAGATTCAAAAATGTAGGAGTAGGAATTGAAACGAATAATTTCTATCTATACAGATTAAAATGCAAACATTGCAAGTATAAATCACAAATGAGTAATTGAACTGAAAAAAGTTAAAACAAAATAAGCTGTGTTTGTTTTGTTCACAGTGTATTGAATAATAGAATTGCGAGAAGGGTATTTTAGGAATGAACTGACATATTAAGTTGCCGGCGGAAGCATAGGTTCCGTTGATGGAGGCAGTGACGAGAAGATTGTACAAAATCTTAATTAAGGAAAGCGTCCTGCGAGTGAGAAATTAGCGAGTTAGAAGAGAAATTAAAGAAAGAGATGAGATGAAGAATTGTAATTTGTACCATCCAACGGTCTGAAAGGAGTTGTAAGCGAGAAGATAGAATGTGGAGATACGAGACATTCTCCGTCTCTCGATTTCTCGTCTCGTTTCCCTCGTCTCCTTCCCTAGTTCGCCGGAGATGGGTATAATAAACTCTCGCACCAACCAATCGCACCGGTTTCACTTTTATTTTGAATCACATTTATATATATATATATATATATATATATATATATATATATATATATATATATGAATAAATGTTTGCCTAATTTTGTCCATTTTTTTACAAATATCCATTAATTTTTTCTAGCATCGTGAAAAAATAAGTTAAAAGGATGATAATATCGATCAGAAAAATTAACAGTATATTAAGATAATATAATTAAAGGTAACTCATTCTCACATAATCACCTGACTAAAGTGAAGATAATTTATTTTTAAGTTAATTTTTTATTTAATAAATATATTTTTGCCTTGATAAAAATCCAAAGCTAGCAAGAATAGTGTTTTCAAGAGTCTTACATGTTTTTTCGAAATTATTTTTAAGAGTTAATTGTATTACTAAAACAATCTACTTCTTCTCAAGTTGTAATACTTTAATTTAAGTGGAGTTAACTTCAAACAACATAATTTAGATTTCAAGTCGTTCAATGAACCAAATTTCATTATAAATAATTGAGCATTCTTTTGCTTAATTTAGGTTTGATTCCTTCTAGTAATTTTTTTTATGAGTACATGATACGTAAGTGCTCCTATTTGCAAAGTTAATTAAAAAAATGTTACTGTTAGGTCAATGTTAAGAAAATATCAAGATAAGTGGAGTCCAATTCAGCTAAGCGTGCTTCATTAATCTAATTTTCTTGTTGAATCAAAGCAGAATATTTTAAGTCAGGACCAGATAATTTTAAAAAATTGCGTATTGGTTATATATATAATTCACGCAATTAAGCTTCAAATATAATCTATAATATAAATATTTTATACTATTCTTAAATTTTCTGCCACGTGTTGTTTTATGGAAAAAAGAAATATGCCCAACAGTTTTTTATATAAATATTTATAGTAAATTGTACTTCAATACATTTTGTGTAAAATTTATTTTTTATTTAAAGTTTACCTGTACCATAAAAAATTGTCACGCCTGTACCAAAAGAGTCTATTTTATTTTATTTTTTATTAAAATAATGTTGTAATGGGTGAATTCACGTAATTTTGATTATAATATTATATTAAAAAAATTTGTTTTATTTCCTTTTTTGAATTTTAATATTCATGTATTATTGCCTGTTTCTTTTCCCACTCTCCTCGTCCTTATACACAAAGAGTAATATATATATATATATATATATATATATATATATATATATATATATATATATAAGAGAAAGACTTGTCACGTGTAAAATAATGAAATGTATAAAAAAAAATAAGTTGCCATAAAAAGGTATAATGTGATCAGTGTGTGCCTAATACCTTCTACGATTACAAATAATTAGAGTGTTTGGTATGGACCTGATCTGATAAATAATAATAGTATTTTCTGTCAGCGGTTTAAGATGATCAGTGTTTGTACGATATATGTTCGAATTTAATATTAAAAATATAATTAAAATATTAAAAGTATTTATGATTATTATCCTAGTAAAATTACTACAATGAATAAAATAAATAAAAGATCCCGGTAATTAATTACATTTTTATATACAAATTTTTACCATTTTATTTTTTAAATAATTATTTTTAAAATTCAAATTACTATTTATAGAAACAAGAAACTACTTACAAATAAGAAGTCTCTATAAGAAATACGAAAAAGTTGTTAAAAAAAAAAAGGTTATTATAACGAGAAAATGACGGTTAAACATATATGTGGAAAGAAAATATACACTATAGTTTATCAACCATAATCTAGATTTGTATAAATGTTAAATATATCTTATATATACAAAATTTATTAATTGATATTAAAAGTGATTATTCTTTTTTCTTTTTGAAAAATACTCTAAGGCCGCATAATATGCAACATCCCATATGTTGTAGAATTTCAATAAATCTATGTATAAATATCTATACATTTATCATAATATTATTAAAATATATATCTTAATATATAATTTAATATAAAAATATTTATATAATTATAAAATAAAATAAAGTTTATAGCTGAATAATTACACCACCTACTAAATTTTCTAGTCACTTGTAACATATAACATTTAAAAATAAAAATAAATATCACACAAAAATAAATATAAGCAAGAAAATTTTAAAATATATAAAATCATAATTTAATTCTATATCATAACAAAATTACAACACATCTATAACTCATTTCATACATAACATTCTTATTAATCATTAATACATTATATGGGTTAACTTATATCATTTGCTTCAATCAGTTCGTTTTTATATTGTAATACATAGTCATATAAGCTTATTTATTTAAACTTGTGTTTTTCTTTTAAATATTTAGATATTATTTATTTATTAAGTTTATTAAAATTATATTCTTGACTCAGGCATTTATTTTTTTATTTGGTAATTTGTTTTATAATCCTCAGTCATTTATTGTTTTACTTATTTACTTTTATTGCATTTAAATTTGTTATTTCTCTTACACTTTAAATTTTGATTTCAAGTTCTCCCTCTCGTTTCTAGTTATTACTTTCTAATATCTTTTTCAATATAAAATCTTAGCAGTAATTTACTTACAAAAATCTCTTTGTAGCTTCTGCACAACTATTCCTCCAAAACAATCTGAAGTGTACCCACAGACCAAGAAAGGTCATCATCACCTTTTAACCTGGTGCCCGAAGTTGGCACGCTAAATTTTAGCGCCAACCATTTCTCTCACGAAAAATAGTAACAGTAACAGTGTTCGAAAATGATTTGCTGGTAACAAACCAGAACCATAAGTTCATTAATGCGCCACGTTGACTAGCTAAAGATACGTGTCTAGTGCATCTGATACGGTTCTTCTGGTTGGAAAGGTGTATATATATATAAATTATTCACGCATTAGTAGCTAGTGGCTGACATCAATTTAATATGTTTCAGATGAAAGTGGTGTAATGGATAGGTTCCAGATCAGTTATTGAAACTTAATTTTAATCAAATGCTGATGTATATTTTACATTCAGAACACACAACCTCCCCTATTGGACGTTGGTTTAAAGCAAAATCACAAAGACTGACATAGACTACAGTTTCTCTTGGGATCGATCACAGCTGTGTCACACTATGGAGGACCATGCCGAAAGCTCAAAGATACTGTGCTGTACATGTTAAGCCTTCTTATTGTCACAGATGGCACAGACAACTACAACAAGATATTGATTAAAAAAATTATGAACCAACCACAGTTAGCCAGTTAGAAATGCATTCCCTTGTTCATAGTATTGGTCACTTGATGTAGGAAACAACATCTTGTTACTTTCTTCTTCATCCATCACCCATAAGGGGTGAGAAGAATTGTACTCCCATGATGAAGGAGAATGAATCATTGGAGGTGGACAAGAGAAGTTGCATCCTTCATACACAGGTTGCAGAATATTATACATGTTGTTCTCTTCTGACATGATATCTTTCCATATATCATCCAAAGAGTAACCTTTTTCACCACCTTCATCTTCTGCAGCACCCATCAACCCTATTATGTCATCAAATCCACCTGTGTCATAAAAGCTCTCCTCACCAACCTCTTTGGAAGCATGTGAATTGCTGGAGGATGGTGAAGATAGAAAACTAGAAGACACAGGTGATGATGATGATGAAGATGATGATGCTCGTTTTTTCTCAAGAGCCTTCTTTTTCCTCATGTGAGTCCTCCAGAAATTCTTGATCTCGTTATCGGTGCGCCCTGGTAGCTTCCGAGCAATTCTTGACCATCTGCAAGGGACCATCAAAGTGAGAAACATAATTCAAGTGACTAATCAACAAAATAAGGTGACATAATATGAAAGACATAAAGGGGTGTTGTGTAGAGCAAGAAATGATTGAAAAGATCAAATTTTGAGTCATAAGCAGGTAGCTTATAATTTCTGCATGGTTCTCAAACCTATTTCCCCATTTGGAATGAAGCTCCATGACGAGGTGTTCTTCTTGGGGTGTCAGCTTCCCTCGTTTGAGATCAGGGTGGAGGTAATTAACCCACCGTAACCTGCAACTCTTACCTGTTCTATTCAAACCTACAACAAAGTGACGTGGTTAAAGGGTGCTTAGCAGGAAAATATTCATACCTATTGACTCTCTCCCTCCACCTTCAAACCTGATACCTTTGCTATAAAGTCCCACCTACGATCTCCAAACATGTTAACAAAATACACCAGTTTGAAGTCCTCCTGTTCGGTCCAGGGACCTCTTCTGATTTCTTCTTGAACCATTTTCTGCTACCCCACCTTCTTCTATTATTGCAACTTTAGCTCTTCACTTCATAAGCTTACGGATTCTCTGAGGGTACTACTACTATTTATATGTGGTTTTCCCACTATTCGTATTCTCTGAGTTCATTTTTATAATAAGCAAGTCTGCATATCCACGCGTTCTTGTGGTGCACGCATGCTCATTCATCATTAACTTTCTATGGGCAATTCAGGATGGTGACGTCACCTATGACAAGGACCATAATAAAGGGAGAACATCAATGTTTCGTTTTAACTTTCACAATTACTTTTTATTTGCACCATTAACACCAATCATTGCTCATTGTTACAGGTTTGCCGTATGTGAATTCTTCTAGCTAAGAGATATGAATAACTTAAATTAAAACACAGAATCTGTGTCCCCTTTTCTCTTAATCTTCTTCCACTGCTCATCATAACATATCATTTTACTAATTTTAATAATTATTTATTTTAATTTGATTGTTATAAAGACTAAATGATATTGTGGACGTCTTATAAAGAGTATCTTTTAATACATTATAAGTGGATATAAATTATATTTTATAAACGGATTTTGTAAAATTAAAGTTAGATTTATAGTTTACTTCTTAATAGTATCATCTTTTATTTTAACAAGATTGTTGATCACTACCACTTTATAAATAGGAATTATCCTTACTAAACTATCAATTTATAAGTGGATATAAATTTTATCTCAATAAATTTGATCTAGGTTTAAAGTCTATTTTTTTTTAGAGAAGATTTCTTGTATTTATTTTTGTAATTAATTTTTAATAATGAATAAGTCTGTCTAATTATAAGTAGTATTCTCGAAAATCTGATGAAACAAATTTAATCTTTTGCCTCAAGTTGCCATAAAATTATTAAGTGGCAAAATTTTTTAAACGTTTTATATATTATCATAAGTTGGATTTGTCACAATTTGAGTGGAAAAAACGAATTAGTGAGGTTTAGAATTTGAGCACAACTGTGATGACATGAATGGGTGGAGGGAAATGACTTTAGGAAGCAACTTGATCTTTTCTTATACAAATTAATGAATGGATGCGCTCCTTGACTTTAGAAAAGAGGAGGCCCAGGTTTGCCAATAAGAGAAAGACGAATTGGACAAATCAAACTTTACAAGTGGAGTAATGGGAAGAAATCATTGAAATGTTTTATGAACAACCTTTACTCTCATAATACAAAGTGAAAATCTGAGATGCTATTGTTAATAATTCAGATGAAAATTTGTCACTGGTATTGTACTAAATAAATACCAAATGTTGGGTTGGTGTCCCTGCAGCCAACATGATTTAGGATTTTCGGTTCCAACAGTGTCGGTCCACTTTAGGCTGTTCAATATTCCATTTGGGGAAAATAAATGTCTCAACATGAATAAATAAAATGAAGGAAATAAAAGCCCTTAAATTTTGTTTGTTTCAAATTTTTTTCGATAATTGCTTATCTGGGTAAAAGTTTACCTGAATTTCTAAATCATAAAATATGTTACTTGATTATTGGCACCGATTTACAACATTAAAACAAAACCACTATATTGTATGCTTTTGAGCTTATAATGTGATTAGTCCAAACGTGATTCGGAGTAGATAATTCTCTAGAAAGATCCGAAATTGGTCGCATTCGGAAACTTAGTGGAGGTGAACATTAGATTAAGTTAAGGACACTCAAATGATTCTAATTGGACACTAATTTTCTGTGTGATTCTACACATTTCTAGACGATGAGTGCTATCCGTGAATTTCATGATAAGTAGATAGGGAGAGTGGAGTATGGCATCATTTGTAAGAATTATTACCAAACTGTAAGAATAATCATTACCAAAAATAATATAATAGTTTTTATGAAAACTAAACAAGAAATTTACTAATATTTTTCTTAGTTCTAGAAACAAATATAGAAGTGCTTCGAAATGGCATAAAAAAATCATTTCAACTCCCTTTTCACCAAACTTTTTTTTTTCACAGAAATGTATTTAAAAACAAAAATAGAAAACCCACAACCACTAGGAATAAGGCCTTATAGTTTTTGTTTGATATTTTTTTGTAGTATGCTAATTATGATGTCTAAGACTAACCTATATCTTAGAATTTAATGATGGTGTTTATATATTACTATTACTATTCAATCATAGATTTTTGTTGGTGTTTTTTAAAGTAGTATGCAAGTTTTTAAGTAGCTATAGTCAAAAACAAATTTACACCACCATATATAGCATTGCACAAATGGTAACATGAGTTTGTTTGTTTGTTAGTGGAGAAATATAGTGAGAGAATAGCCAGAAAAAAGATTGGCCAGTGAGGAGGATGGCACCAATTTGTGGGTACACCACTTCATTGTATCCTCTTCTTTCTCTCTCTGTCTCAAGGGCTTTGACCCTTTTAATTGCAAGATAATGAAAATCCCAAGTCTTCCTTTTCAATCAAATCAACAAATATATATGTAATACTTTTTCTTTTCAAACTTAAATATATTGATTTTTTATTTTAATTTTTTATTTAATCTTTTGTTTTTTATCCTTATAAGTTGTGTATTTTTAATCCCTATAATAAACTATTGAAAGATTAAAAATGAAAACTATATAGTATTGGAAAATAAAAACACATTTAAGACGTAAATAAGTTGAGTCAGATTACCGAGCAAGACTACTGTGCAAGTAATCTATCACTCTCACTCTGCTATCTCAATCCTTTATAATTTTCCTCCACAAATGCCAACTTTTGACTTCCCTTTTTTGTTATGACAATTGTAAATTGAAGTTATTTATAATCAAATAGTTTTGTATTGGTTCAATTTATTTCATAATTTATTAAAAGTGGTTATTGTTAGAATAATATAAAATTATTTAATATTCTGCTAACGAATATTAAAATTATCATATTATGTAATTTAAAAACATATAAAATAAAAATTATCTGACTAATTTTTAGTGTTGTTTTGGACAAGTTCTGGGCCAGTGTAAGCAAAAAAATTATCAATGAAAATACTTTCAACAACTAATTTTAAGTGTTTTACTTTAAAAATAATATTCTTTGTTTAATGTGTTGATTCGAATTTATAAAAAAAACATTTTATAAACTTTAATCCAAAGCCCAGCTACAACTATAAGTAGTTACAACGACTTAGTTATTTGCAATTTACAAAATTGATTCATAAGAAATATGAGGTCCTAATTGTACCACTCGAAAGATATTCGTTCGTTTATAAAAGCTTTTTCAATCTTATCTCACTTTCACTTGTGCCTAAAGCATTAGTTGAAATATACAAAATTATTCTGGTCAGGGTATATTGATAAAGAGGAACTTTTAGTAAGATTGTGAGTTTTAATATCATAAAAATAACATAAACAAAAGAAATATGTCTCAATAAAATGCTCTAACTTATTATAAGTTTATAATAATAAGACATTGACCAAAATGATTTATATAAATTTATCAAATATTGATAATTATAAATTATATCACTTTTTTTCAAAAAGTAGAGACTCCAATAATTTGTAGTTGCCATTAAGACTACTCATTACCAAACTTTAATATTTTTTTCATGTATATGTTTCATAACTCTTGACAATCACAATGATAAACAACTGATCAAATTTTTTAAAATTTATAACACATACACAAATATATATATATATATATATATATATATATATATATATATATATATATATATATATATATATATATATATATATATATATATATATATATATATATATGTATGTGTTTTCATTTTGTCAAACAAATTACAAGAATTCATTCACTTAAATTAATTTTCACGTTTTGTATTAATGTAATATGAATTAATCTAAATTTGATTTATAACTTCATCATCATCATTAATGTCATGCAATATCATTATTACTTTTCTTCGTTTAAAACTCACCCCCTCCACTTAAACAAATTTCATAATCCATTAATAATAATGTCCTCTATTAATTTGAGGAAATATCGATAACATTTTGTATTTCTTTAATTTTAGAGTAAATAAAAGATAACCATTGCTTCAATTTAATTTATAAAAAAAATATAAAAGAGATTATATGTACATGCTTTATATTTGTATTTACCCTTAATTATGTTTTAAAATTAAAATAATAGAAAAGTATAAATAAACTATCTAAATATTAACAAAACACACATACTCAAATACCGCAACACATTATAAATCATTCACATTTTCATATAATCATTTACTTTTTTATATAAGCATCATTCTTTTCTTAAAATAAATAAACACATGGAATATCTTTTTACACTAACATATATATATAATATATATAATGTTTTCTATATTTTGATTAAGTTTGATACTGCAACTAGTTTTCTTCGTAAGGTCATATTCGAAGGCATCGTTTGTGTGTATGTGTAGACACACAAAAAGAATTTCACCAATGTTTATGATTAGTTCTTCGTTGTTGCAACAAGTCTCGTGGATCAAGTAACGTGTATGGCAATTATTTAACAACACAACGTGCTTAATTAATTAATCAATAGTAACACACTATTGATTTACGAGTTGCAGTTCATGGAATTGATTGGTTGAGTGAAGAAAACCAATGTATTTGATGGCACCCACCTGAAGATAAACCTCATGTCAATTTCTTGCTTGCTTGTTGCCGAATGGTGATCATATAATGGAAACCACAAACGCATAAACATAACCATATTCTATTCTTCTTAATTAGTGGATAACACACGCAACTTATCATGCACATATGAGGTAGCTACCTAAACTAATCACCCAAAAAAAATTAAATCTTAATAGTTTAAAGGGGAACCAATTCATATTTTAAACAACATATGTCAGCTTTTCACCACAGCAAAATAAAACATCATTAGTAAGTTTATTGATGATGTATTAGTGTCATAACACTAGTAAAAAAAAAGCTTTCATCATCCGTTTTGAGAAATCTTTGTCGTTGGTTCTCGAACCGACTGACATTAGACCCAGAAAACGTTGATTCAGACGTTGATTAAAAAACTGACGTCACATAATTTTTCACAATGTCAGTTAAGACCAGATAACCAACGTTATGATTTTACTGTAATCTCTAAACATAAAAACCGACGTGGTGTGGAGAACCACAACGTCGATTGTGGTGTATACACAATAAATTAAAGTTTTTTGACAACATCGATTTTTAGTTTAACGGACATTGTATTAACGATGTAGAAGCCTATTTTTTTACTAGTGTACCATAGAATAATAGAACTTTGATGGCGAAGGATGTTTGGTTTTGGGGTTATAACAAGGGATCATGGTCCAATATTTTGATGAAACGTTGAACATTGATATTATTGGTAGCTTCTATGGGCCCAATTTGCAGTGCACTATTGATATCTGAGAAAAAATGGTTAAGAATGTTGGTGATTTGTGACATAGGGAAAATTTGGTTTGAACTATAGGAGGTGGGGACTGGTGCGGTAAAGAAGCACTTCCACTCAGCCCACAAACGCAAAAGCAGATCACATCTTGTTAGATTTTTAAAGCAAACAAAAGTCATGCATATCATTATTCTTTATAAGTCCACCACAGCCCTTAACGACATAACAATGCTTCCATTCCATACCTCATAACATCCAACTTTATAATTATTGCTTTAATTTAAATACTAATTTTTCTACATCACAATTTTTACTTATAACTTTTTTTTTTAATTACGTTGATCTTTACATTTATTACTTTTTCTTTCACTTTTTACCAACAAAAAATGTATAGAATCCGAGAGAGTAACAAAATTGTTTCCTTTGCTAGAAGGAGAATTCAAGAAGGAAAAAATAATAGTTCCGCGAAAGATTAGAGCTTATCATGATTATCAGTCAATCGATGCATATAAATCAGCTTGCAAATTATGATTAAGAAACTAATTAGGCCTGTTTGACGTGCCCAATAACGAACTAAATAACCACTCACTATAAGTACATATTTACAAGTCAGTATAAGGTATATTGAGAAATTATTCGATGTTTGGGTGCCTATTTGGACCATGATGATACAGGAACAAAATGAAGAATATTAATCTATTTAATGAAAAATGTTTAATTACATTACTTTTAGGTGTGTAGTTTAGTTTATCAATATAGTTAATTATTTATATATAAATAAAGTATTTATATAATTTTTTAATTTTAAGTAATTTTGTGAATTTTCATTTTTATTATATTATACACAATAATTTATATTACTTTAATTCTTAAATTTCAATTCACATTTACTGTTAACATTGCATCTCTTTAAATGATTGTGTATTCATATAATTGCTTAGATGTTACAACTAAAATACCAATTATTCCAAATTAATAATTAAAATGTAAAAAGTAATACAAAACAATATTTTAAAGTTAAATTGTAAATATTTAAGTAAATTGTATATATATATATATATATATATATATATATACACACTAACAAATAAAATGTTGAAAATAAATTGTTTAAATTGAAACAATAATTAAAATATAAGAGCATGATATATTAAAAAATAAATTATATATAATTATTTTTATTCATATAAACAATAATTTATTACGTAATTGAATTACTCACTTAACAACAATATACTTAATTTAAATTATTTGTATTACTTTAACTATTACATTTATTTTATTTTATTTTATTGGTTAGGTCAATATTATACTAACTAAGGTTATTGATAAAGTTTAAAAAAATACTAAAAAATGTCAACCGTTTAAATATAATTAAAATTAGACCAGGTCATATTAAGTTACACATATAAATCAGTGTGAATTGTACCTAAATCATCATACGATAAGAGGGCTTGATTGAGTCCTTCTTACATGAAGTAACTTCTTTACAAGAGAGACAAATATTTGGTGATCAGTCCAAGGCTATGATTACTACTAGCGGAGGAGGCTATAAAAATAGTGCAACAACTTATGACAGAGGTTCTGGTTATGGAAGAGGAAGCCATGGAAAAGGAAATATTTCTAAAGTTTGTAGTCACTGTGGAAGGACAGGATATACCATTGATACATGTTATAAAAAGCATGGTTTTCCACCTCACTTCAAGTTCAAAAATCAGAACCATGATCAGAATCATGTTAATGCAGTGTCTCAGAATGCATATTCTAATAATGATAAGCAGAATCATGAAGGTTCAAAGGCAGAAATACAGTCTCAACAAATTAGTTTTACTCCTGAGCAATATCAAACATTGTTAGCTCTCTTACAACAGTCCAAATCCAATGGCAATGTTTCTAATCAAGTATCTGTCATTCCTTCCAACACAACAACACACACTGGTAATAAATTTATTTCTTCCTTTAGTTCTTGGATTCTTGATAGTGGTGCTACTGATCATATTTGTTCATCCTTAACTCATTTCACTTCATATCATCAAATTAATCCTATCTCTGTCAAATTACCAAATGGAAATCAAGTTATTGCAAATTATTCTGGAAGTGTTTTTATCAATCAAGACCATGTCTTAGATAATGTTTTGTATATTCCTAACTTCACTTTTAATCTTCTTTCAGTAGCAAAATTAATTTATGCTTTATCTTGTGTGATTACTTTTGACTCTAATGGTTGTCACATTCAGGACAAAAACTCCTTGAAGATGATTGGGTCAGCTGAGATGCAAGATAGACTTTATATACTCAGGGTCCCTTCCTATCAAAAACTTCAAATAAAACCTATCCAATTTACCCATACTGTTAATTTTACTGCTAGTGATCTTGAGATCCTTTGGCATTTTCGATTAGGATATGTTTCAAATAAATGTATTGATGTTATCAAGAATAGATTTCCTTTTGTGAAGTGTAGCAAATTTTGTGTGTGTGATGTTTGTCATTTTGCAAAACAAAAAAGACTTCCTTTTCCTCTTAGCACATCTAAATCTAAAAAATGTTTTGATTTGATTCATGTTGATTTATGGGGACCATACTCAATACCATCAATTCACGGTCATAAATATTTTTTGACTATAGTTGATGATTATTCGAGGTACACATGGATTTTTCTTTTAAAACAAAAATATGAAGTTGTCAAGATTTTGGAAATTTTTGTTAATTTTGTTCAAACCCAATTTGAGACAACAATAAAAGCAATAAGAAGTGATAATGGGACTGAATTTTTTATGACTAATTTTTTTGCCAATAAAGGAATAATACATCAAACGTCATGTGTTAATACTCCTCAACAAAATAGTATAGTTGAAGGAAACATGGTCATATATTGAATGTAGCAAGAGCTCTCATGATACAATCTCATTTACCAAAAATTTATTGGTCATATTCTGTGGTACATGTGCTGCACATATTATAAACATGCTTCGCACGCCTGTTTTAAATGATTTTTCTTCTCACGAGATGCTTTACAAAACTACAGCAGATTTTAATCAATTGAAGGTGTTTGGGTCTTTATGCTATTCTAGTACTTTGTCAACAAATAGAAAAAAATTTGATCCAAGAGCATCAAAATGTGTTTTTATTGGTTTCAAAAGAGGAACAAAAGGATATGTTTTGTTGAATATTCAATCTAGAGAAATTTTTGTGTCTAGGGATGTTGTTTTTTATGAACATATTTTTCCATATCAAAGGGTTGAGGATACTAGCAATAAAATTGACAGTCCTAACATTGTTCATCAAAATCCTTTTATCGAAGATCAACCTATTTTGGACCAACCTGTTTTGAGTTAACCATCACAAGCCATTTTTGTACTCATTGAACCCTTTGATAATTTAGAAGACAATAGTAATAATGACCATGAATCAAACATTGAGGTTCCAGAACAAATTTGCTCCCATAATGACCAAAACCTTAATGAAGTTCATGAAACAATACAGTCAATTCGAATGAGTACCCGAACAAAAAGACCACCTGACTATCTAAAGGATTATCATTGTAATCTCAATGTTTCCAACACATCTTCAAAAGTTAAATATCCTTTGAATTCAGTTTTGTCATATAATAAATTATCACCTTCTTACACATCTTTTGTTATGTCTATTTCTTCACATGTTGAGCCAAACACTTATTCTGAAGCTGTGAAATATGACTGTTGGAGAGAGGCAATACATCGTGAGATATCTGCTTTGGAGTCAAATCAAACATGGGAGATTGTTGTTCTGCCTAAGGACAAAACTGTCATAGGTTGCAAATGGGTATTCAAAATAAAGTATAAGACTGATGAATCTATTGAAAGGTATAAAGCAAGGTTAGTAGCAAAGGGATACACACAAACAGAGGGCATTGACTATCTTGAAACTTTCTCTCCTGTAGCAAAAATGACCACTATAAGGTTGCTTCCTTCTCTAGCTTCTATTTATAACTGGGAATTGAAACATTTAAATATAAATAATGCCTTCTTGCATGGAGAGTTGAAAGAAGATGTTTACATGGTTGCTCCTCCTGGTTTGACTTCTATTCAACCAGGACAAGTTTGTAAATTAAAAAAGGCTTTATATGGCCTAAAGCAAGCTAGCAGGGAGTGGTTTGCTAAATTATCAAATTTTTTAATTTCTGCGGGATATACTCAGTCTATGAATGATCATTCTTTATTCATTAATTCTTCTAAAAGATCTTTTACAACAATATTGGTGTATGTGGATGATATCGTCTTGGCAGGAAATTATAAGGAAGAAATTGATCGAATTAGAGAAGCTTTGAATAAAACATTCAAGATCAAGGATCTTTGAGATTTAAGATATTTTCTTGGTCTTGAAGTAGAAAGAAGTAAGAAAGGCATAATGATTAATCAAAGGAAATATGCACTGGAATTGTTAAAAGATGCAGGTCTTTTAGCCTGCAAACTTGCAATCACTCCTATGGATAATCTTGTTAAAATATCTTCTACTGGAAGTCTGCCTTTCACGGATGTTCATGCTTATAGAAGGATGATTGGGAGGCTTATGTATCTCACTAATACCAGACCTGACATAACCTTTTCTGTTCAACAACTTTCTCAGTTTCTTGATAAGCCTACAATTGCTCATTATGATGCAGCAATTAGAATTCTCAGATATATTAAAGGAGCTCCAAGTCTTGTCTTATTTTTCTCTTTTAGTAGTTCTGCTCATCTAAAAGCCTTTTGTGATAGTGATTGGGGCACATGCAGTGATTCAAGACAATCAGTGACTGGTTTTAGTGTGTATCTTGGAAATTCCCTTATATCATGGAAATCAAAGAAGCAAGGAACAGTATCAAAGAGTTCCTGTGAAGCTGAATATAGGGCAATGGCCACTGTTACGTGTGAAATTCAATGGCTAGTTTATCTTCTTCAAGATTTCAAAGTTCCTTTTGAGCAACCATCTCTTTTATATTGTGACAATAATTCAGCAAGATACATCGCAGCAAACCCAGTGTTTCATGAGCGTACAAAACATATAGAAATAGATTGCCACATTGTCAGAGAAAAAATAAAAAGGTTCTGATCCATTTGCTTCCTATTTCCACCACAGAGCAACTAGCAGACATTTATACCAAAGCCTTAGGTCCTCAGTCTTTCAAGAATATTTGTTCCAAGCTGGGTCTCATCAATATTTGCTCCCCAGCTTGCGGGGGGTTTCAGAGGATATGGAAAATGTTAATAAATTCCAAAATCCATTTCGCCGTCCAGTAGCAACCACCATCTTTTTTATTAGTACTGTAGTTGCCCTTTGGTTAGGTATTGGAGCAACATTACCTATTGAGAAATACCTAACGTTAGGTCTTTTTTAAACTTAGAAGATTGGTTGAATTTTTAATTCATTTTTAAATAAAATATCATGACATCTGTATTGTATATCTAGGGAGAATTCTTTGTGAACCGACTAATCCCTATATACATCTATTCCATCTTAGATATATTCTGAACATTTGGATTTGTTCTAAATATTTAAATTACATATTTTCAGTTTAGAAAAAAAGAAATTTGAAAAAATTTATGTCAATCAATTTCAATTTTATGCAAAATACTTTTGTATTTTTAAAATGTCCAATATAGATTTTCCATCTTCTACGCGAAAATGTTCAAATTTCATAAGGTCGTCTTGACTGTGACTCAAAAGTTCTAATAATGTGTGAATATTGGATCTTTTGAGACAATTATAGATCCTGGGAGGTAATTCTAATTGGTCAAGGGTTTCAGAGGATATGGATACAAAGAAGGAAACTAATATTAATTCTGTAATTTTGTCTTTATGACATTTATGACATAATCAAATTATCATCAATTCTGCTTATTTGTTTTTTTATAACATTATCAAATTGTAATATTTTTATTTATTTTCTTTGTTTAGCTATACCCAAAATAAGATACATTACTTGTATATATTCAGTCCTCTACCTTTGATCAAGATAAGAAAAATACAGAGAACATTTTCATTCTCATTTCCTTTGTTCATTTTCGTTCATTTTTGTTCACCTCTTTATTTTTCGTAATATACATGAAGTAACTTCTTTACAACAGCGTAACTAGATATATATTTGTTTCAGAAAACAATCAAAGAAATGTTTTTATTTTAAAATAAAATATATATATTTCACTTGAGCGGAGCAAGTGTTTGGTGAAAAAACATTGAATGTTAATAATGCATTTCTATAGTTTTTAGTAATTTTCACCTCCAACATTTTTTTCCAATACCAATATAATACTCATAATCAAATTAGTCTTTTAAGCTTTATTGACTCTACAAAACCATTGTTTCCTTATTTTAGTCTCTAAAATTAGAGAAATAATAAAGAAATGTGTGATTAAAATGAAAGTGTTCAAATTTTTAATAAATAATAAAAAAATCACAAAAATTGTTACGACAACAAAATATTATATTACTAATTGTACTGACTTCGTCCCATATATTTAGATTAATTGATATTATGTTCGAAATTCAAAAACTATTATAATCAACAGTGTCGATCTCTACCTACAACAGCTCCATAAGTACTTAGGTTGTATCTTAAACTTTGGCTTAAACTCATAACAGCTCAACCCAAAGAAAAAATATCACTTAATTTTTATATTTATTAATACACTTTTCTTCATTCTCATGTATTTACTTGATAGTTAAAGTCTTTGAAATACTCGGACTCAAATCAAATTCCAGTTTATCTTCTAAAGACATAAGTTAGAATCTCGATAAAAATACTAATTATAAAATTCAATGATGAAAGTTCTTAAAAATTATATAAAAAAATGTTATTTTAAGGACCGAGACATGTTTAACTCAAAATATATAATAAATATTTGAATCGATTGGTTCGAAAAACTATTTATTTGTTTAAAAGATGAAGTATTGTGCGACATACTTGGACGAGAACGTGGGCCACTAGACATAGTTGTTGTAAGAATAGCCCAAAATGTGAGGAAACTTTGATCCAATTACATTCGCGTCTGTTTCTGACAAAAAAACATGAAATTAGAATAGAATATTAAATTCTCCCCAAAAATATATACGAGCCCATATTGAACATTAAGAAATGTTTTGCTCTCTGTTATCACATGAGGTTTTTCTTTGGTAGATCTCAAACCACATGAGATATTGTAAAATATAACGAATTCCATACAACCTTTTATTTTCAAAATTAAAACATTCTTTTATGTATTGTTGGCTGTCTTTTGATAACAAATCAAATCATTGTGTAGAATAAGTCTGTTGCATTTTATAAAATTATTATAATAATTATAACAAGTCAAATTTATAGAGAATTCTCAACCATAATATTAAGATCGAATTAAATTTATGTGTGTGCGTATTTTCCTTTATTAGTAGACATTAAGCTGATGAATATCTAATTAGTTGTTTATTACTGAGAGTTGCATTGTGTTACTACCAAAAAGTTATTAGCTACATGAATTATTCGGGACCACGTTCTAGGAAGCTTAATTAAATGAAAAATTATTATAAATTTTTCATATTAGAAACTATTACTATTTTTTTTATCTTATTGAAGGTTAACCTTTTTAATTATGAAGAGATTTGTTTTCATATTTCTAATAGTTTCACTTTGTTGAAAAGTCTAAAGTTAAAATTAATTTAAATGTATCTTTCTCTTTTAAAAAGGATAATATTTTAAAAATTATCATAATTGATCATAATAATATCATCAACTTAAACTTAAAGTCATAATATGAACGATTTGGGTGAGAAATCTTCCTTTAATCTTCAAGGTCTTCAACTAAATTGTAATAGGTTCAATAATTTTATATCAGTTAAAAATTAAAATTAATATAAATTTAAATACATTTTTCTTCTTTAATCTTTCTAAAGTTATAACTTAAAATTACAAAACTAATCCAAACATTCTCTTAAACCCGATATTAACGAAGAATTAGAGAGTCCACGTATGAAATTCTTTCTCTCAAGGTATAATTTTATAATTAATTTGTTGGAGAGTGTTATCCTTTTCCAAGCGATTTCAAATATCAATTCCATACACCAATACTTGTTCCCAACTCATAGGTCGCCATGAGAAAATCAAACAACACCTACGTCATGTATCACTTCAGTATCTCACAACCTCGAAAAGTCATTCTCATGATCAACCCATCCTCCTTTTTTTCTGAAACAATTGTCTCACCTCCTTTCCATTTCCATCACATTCATTCTCTTCTCTCTACCCAAATCATTTACCATTGCATGTGGAATTCACGTGATCTCGATCCATCTTCTCTCTCTCCTATATCTCACTAATGCCCGCTTGCCCAATTATTTAAATAATCATCACCTCAACATCACCACTTTTATAATATCATAATCCATACCATATCTGCCATCTCATTGTGATACTATAATTATGACCACATGCACTTAAGTTTATTATTCTAAGACGTTGATTATACAGTGATTAGTATTATAGTTTAGTTGTGGCAGTGTAAAAACATGAAGAGGTGGGAACACAAGACTTGTTGAGTAAGAGTGTGGAATCTGAGAATGGGGCCAACACTGGGTTACGTATGGGCTTGGTGAGTATTTGGCAAATGCATGTGCTCTTCAATGACTTTGTTCATACCATTGGAAGCTTGTGCCGATAAATTGGACCAACCGACCATTTCCCATTGATTCACACTATTTTGTTCATCAATTTCACAGTCTTGTCCTCCTCCCAAATCAACGACACAACATTGCTCATTTCTACTGCCACCACCACCCTCTCATCATCCACCATGCATGCTTCTGTGGGGTCTTCATATTTTCTCCATTGCTCACATAAACAATTCAAAATATGAATTTTCAGGACGTTGAATTGTCCAATGTGGGATAGATATGAATATCTTCTTTTCAGGAAGCATTGGGAATATGGGGCACGGTCAACGATCGCGTTCATCCCATAAATAAACGCCACCTGGAATGGGACCCACTCTATGCATGGAATCAATAAATTAAACCCTAAATTTTCTAGGTTTAATTAACCTTGAATGATGCCGTGAGAGAACCGCGACATCATTACTCCATGTAGTCAAAGTTAGGTGAACATCGTGTGTACGTGTCTCAGCGGTCAACCTGCTTCAACAACATTTGAATTTTTCAAAGGAAAAGTTGTTGAAAATTCATAGAAAATAATAAGAAGGAAAAGTAAATAAACGTGGACTTTTGCATATAAAGACCCTGGGACCACAAAGGTTGAATTTTTTTTAATAACAATAAAACCTGCATGCAAGAGAGAGTGTGAAATAATAATAACAATAATTGAGTAGAGTAGTAGTACAAGCATTGAATGCAAAGAGTTGAAGTCGGAATTTGAATTTTTCAGATAAAAAGTTGAATCGTCTGAATTTTCGTATCTTTTGGTTGTGGAATAGATATTCCGTAAATTTACTTGGGTGAGAGTTTGGTAAAACGACAAAGAGGATAGAACAAAGGTTATAAATTGGGTTGTTTGGTACGTAAGAAATGTGAAGCGTTGAAACGCGATTAATTTGGAGTTGGTGACAGTAAAAAGAGGGAAGGAACAAACAAAGCCGTTACGACGGCGTTCTGATTTTTCTGCGCGTTCGAGCAATAAACTAAAGAGAATTCTACTGTCACAGTCACAGGTCTGGCAGTTCTGAATCCCAAACAGCCATTCCTTGTTTGGTAGCTGTTGTCTTTCGCATCCACATTTTGAATTTTCTCTCTCCCTCCCACATCACACGCCAAACAACCCCTTAAAAACCCACTCAATTCACTTCCTATTCAAATTCCCTCCTTCTCTCTGCGCTCTTTCGCTTTCGTTCTCATTGCTCTCTGTTCACGCACTCTGCAACAACTCGCCTTCCATCGAGCGAGGAGAAATGTCGGTGAGTTCGAGTTCCAGGGGAAGGATAACGACGGAGCTTCAAGTCTCGAAGAAATGGACTGACAGAGAAACCAGCCCAGAGAGAACCAAGGTCTGGGCCGAGCCCAAGCCCAAAACGGCCAGAAAGGTCTCCGTCGTTTACTACCTCTCCCGAAACGGCCAGCTCGAACACCCTCATTTCATGGAGGTTCCTCTCTCTTCACCTCAAGGACTTTACCTCAAAGACGTAATCAACCGCTTGAACGTTCTCCGGGGGAAAGCCATGCCCGCCATGTACTCTTGGTCCTCCAAACGGTACCGGTTTCGTAGTTTTCTTTAAACTAATTCAAATTCGTTTTTGTTCTTTTTTAACGGTGGTGTGGTGTGGTGGTGATTCAGGAGCTACAAAAACGGCTTCGTTTGGCACGATTTGTCGGAGAACGATTTCATCTACCCGACGCAGGGGCAGGACTACATTCTCAAAGGCTCGGAGATTGTGGAGCACACTGTCGCTGGCGGTGCGAGGGTTAACAAGTCGGAGGAGGAGTCCGGTTCGCCTGTGGTGATCACGAGGCGGCGGAACCAGTCGTGGAGTTCTATCGATTTGAACGAGTACCGTGTTTATAAATCCGAGTCGTTCGGTGACTCGGCTGGGAGAATCGGCGCTGACGCAGCCACTCAGACGGAGGAGAAGCGGAGGCGGAGGAGGGCGGCGAGGGAGGAAGAGGCGGAGGAGATTCAAGAGAAGAATGATGGAATCGACGCGGGAATGGAAGGGGAGAGGGTCTCGCACGTGACTTGTGATAATAACATTAATCAAACTACGGAGCTGAGCAGGGATGAGATATCGCCTCCACCGTCGGATTCAAGCCCTGAGACGCTGGAGACGCTGATGAAAGCAGATGGACGGCTGGGATTGCGGTCTTCGGAATCGGAGAAGGAGAATCTGACGGTGGAGAGCTGTCCTAGTGGGAGGATGAGAGCGTCGTCGGTTTTGTTGCAGTTGTTATCGTGCGGCGCTGTGTCGTTTAAGGAGTGTGGGGTTAACGGAGTGAAAGATCAAGGGTTCTCGTTGGTTGGGCACTACAAGTCAAGGATGCCCCGTGGAGCAGGGAATCATGTGGGAAAGGATACAGGGATATCGATGGAAATTCCGGATTTGAGCAGGCTAAGGTTGGAAGATAAAGAATATTTTAGTGGGAGCTTGATCGAAACCAAGAAAGTGGAAACCCCTGCTTTGAGGAGGTCTTCTTCGTACAATGCAGATAGGTATGTTACGTTTTTGCTTTCAAATAATCAAATCCCTTTTAGTAAACAAGTTGACTGAATTAGACAGACAAAGTTTTTGCTGCTGCCACAACTATGCACCGTTTCCTGCTACATTAATTAATTGAAAGTTATGGTTGATGAATACTTACTAATTTCTATTAGAAGAATGTATAAAATTATTTTTTTAAGTAGGGTTTAGGGTACATGTTTTATATTTTATTTATCGAATCCTACGTTTATTTGTATAACCATTGTTTTAAAGGTGACTTTTGTAAATTCCATGCCCCTGCGTGTACCTTGTAATTAGCAACGTTGGAGTATGTGGGCATTGACATTCATACAGTGTGTGCTCCATAGGTTAAATAAAAAGTTGTGGTTAAGCATGTGTAAATGCTCCTAGGATGTAGAAAGCATCTTGAGATTGAAGACGTGTAAAAGAAAAATGTTATTCGAGACGAACAATTTGGTCAGATTTTGTTAATCGAGTTGAAAACGTAAAACATTTTATTATACAATTGTGTTGGTCAGATTATTATAATAGGAACCCAACCTCTCTCTCTCCCATGTGACTATTTATTTTATTCTATTTTTCTTTCTTTATTTCTTATTACATCATTTTCTATCTTTATGGATTTCCCTTTTTTTTCTTCACTCTTTTTGTTTCTTCCATTCATACACTCTAACTCTCTGCATAGAATGAGAAAAAGATAATAGAGAAGAAAAAAGTTCAAATTTAAATTGAAAAAAGTGGAAAAAAACTATCTTTTTTTCTAAAAGTTCACTTTTTTTTTACCCTTTTTCGTTTCTCCTAATCAACACTTCAGTATCTTAGTTATTTTCGTTTCTCCTAATCAACACTTCATTATCTTAGTTATTTGTCTTCTTTTCTAACATCATAATAAATATAGTCTTTTAATAATCTGTGATCTTGATTAAGGAATCAAGGAGCAATCTCTTGCTTGTCATAATAAATACACATCTAACATCTTTTTATCATATTACTATAATTTCCGTTTAACAGTATTATTCTATGTCACCAGTTTTCTTTAAAATTTTACTAGGTAAGCATTAAGATTGTGTGGCCACGCGTCACGTAATCTTAATACTTAGTAAGCATATAGCATTATAGTTATTTAAGAAATTCTGAATTAAACTACATACCTTACGATTTCAAATTTTTGTAGATCGTATGTATTATTGTCAGAACATGGTAGGGTTTTAACTTCCTCTGTCTCCGGATGTTGTCCATTCTACTTCTTCATCATGTAGCCTCGGCTTCCCCTTCTCCTACTTATTTCTAGCTGAAAATGAAAGCCTATGTAGTCATGCTCAAACCTTTTCAAGATAATTGCTCCAAGTTTCATATGATTTAACAATTGTTTTCGAAAAACGTACAATTTACACAACTGGGTAGCTAGTTTAATTGGTTGTGTACAGTCACATTAGATGTTGATGCTTGATAGTGGCGTCTGTCCTGTTCCATCTCGTACACAGGTGAATTAATTATACATCTCTTAAATTTTAGTTAATGATGCCATTAGTCATAGACTCATACTTGTTATTTTGTTTTGGTCCCATTTAGTATTTGTCAGCTTCTGCATGTGGGGCCTAATTTCAAGCATCCAAAGAGTTGATCATTAGTTTTTCATTAATTAACTTGCCAGTTTGTCACCAATAACTATACTAGTGGTGCGAAATCAGCGTCTACTGGGTGCACCGGGGTATAAATAGGAATTCTGTTGGGGCAATTAGTACGTCGATACATTAGGAAATTATATTCTTTGTTTTGATTGTTGACTACTGTTTATACTACCATTAATCGACCATGTACTGGAAATTAGGTACGTTATTAAAGAACATAATAATTCTTCATTGTGTAGCAATTAAAGTTTTCTACTGATGGGACAACATGTTACTAGATGACATGATTAAAATCTTTCTTTATAATTATGACATTGACAAATTGTTTTATCAATAATGCGGTTTTGTCTGTGGTGGCTTTGTTCCTTGCAGCGGTTCCCGGTTACAAATAGTGGAGCATGAAGGAGAAGTGGTGCGGGCAAAGTGCATACCAAGGAAATCTAAGACAGTACCACCAACTAAGAAAGAAGAGGGTACTTCCATGCATATTGCTACCGGTGGCCAACACGGGAGCAAAAGATTTGACGCACAACAATAATGGATACTTTGAATGAACATAAAGCGTAAGGAAACCCTGTGAATGGAGGTTTGTAGGCTATTAGCTGATAGTGGAGAAGAGAACAAAAATTTAGAGTTGAGCTTAGAAGGAGCAGTTTGGAAGCATGTATAAATAGGGAAGCAGATAGGACCAGTACTCATCTTAGGGGGCAGTATAGTGGTCTAGAGCTTGGCAATTTGAAAGTTACACAGCAGTGTGTGCAGATACGTGAAGGGAGGGTTGGCTATGGGAAGAAAATACTAGATTTATAGGCCATGTCCGATTTGATGTTTAGGTTTTGGCCTAAAGTCAGTACATGTAAGGATTAGCCATGGTTTCATTCCTGGCGTTATATGGGGTCTTGGTGGTGGTGACAATTCTCTGTTCTTGACAAGTAATTGCCTTTTTTCTTGTTTTACGTTTTGTGATACTTCATTAAAGTTAAAGATCTCACCAGGTCATTCTTTTTAGAAAATGAAATGATATTTTGATATAACACATCCGCTTCATAATCTACTTAGGGATAATGTCGTAATTAAGAATACATAAATTTCTATAAAATTCAGGAAAGAAGAGTTTGCCTTGTTCAGCATGTGGTAGGGATTTATCAAAGTGAAATGAAAATCTTTGTTTAGTTTGATTAACATAGGAGAGAAAGGATTTTACCCTTCCTCTTTTTGGTTTTAAAGACAAATAATGAACAAAAGGATATACTATTTATACCCGTAAGTAAAAAACTGTACACTGTAGTTTTTAACGAGTTATTTAAGATGATAAGCTTTTTCTACCCTTGTCCCACCACAGTTTTACTTTGAAAGCACCCAATGATTCGTTATGATTAGGGAGAGATTTAATAATGATCAGACCTTCACATAAAAAATTAAGATGATCTTTAACTTAAAATATTGAAATTAGAAATTTGTGAATTTTTTTCAAATATTATTTAACTTTCTCGTTTTTATTTAATGATAAATTATTAATAATTCGTCTCCGTAACTAACATGTCACAAGAACACTAAAAGCAACGATGGTAATCAAATCACGTTTTGAAATAACAACAAAATCTACTCTTGCATCACATTTATGCACACTGAATCCTGATGAATCTAACAATGTGATTGGAAAACTATCTAAAATAATTAGGTCTCATAGTGATGCTTGAAATAATTCATTGTCATGATTTTGCAGTCTGTCAGTGTTACCAACTTGGGACAAGCGACAATAAACCGACTAAAGAATTGAATGAGTCCCACCAATGACTAAAGGATATTAATGTGTTCTATAGAATAATAAATTGTTCTCTGTAAAGATCTAAGTTTCCTACTTCAAAAACATTCACAGCCATTTAAAAATAAATAAAAAAAAGTAAAGTGTCATTGCCATCTGTAGCAGCCTTTTTCACTGTTAATCCTTTGACTTCGAATGCAGCAAAATGTGAGTATGCTATACTTCAGCTTTGCAAGCACGCGTGTGTGACACCTTTTTTCTTCTAAACTTATTTGTCTTTTCTTCAATATTTTTTACAACACTGATGCTTTACCAACACTGTTGATCAAGTCAAGGCATAAACTATTACGTCAAATATCATGTGTTTTTATTTATGAAAAGGGCAAAAACTACACAAAATAATAAGAAAAAAAACTATAAGTTTGAAAATATTAACATAAGCAATCCCTAGTGTTCTGTTATCTGCAAAATATGCAAGTTAGTAGTTGAGGAATGATAGATAAGGCAACCTATTATTCATGGACTCAATAAAACCAAAAGAACCTAAAGAGTGTTTGGTTTGAGAAAATCTTTTTTGTTTTAAAGATTTGTGTAAGAAATAATTATATCTAAATAAGGTAAAATAAATTAAATTGTTTCTATAAAATAAAATTAATTTACACAGAAGTTAAAATCAATTTTAAAAAGGTCAAATAAATGAATCAATAAAAGCTGAAATATGCATTCTGTAATTTATAAAGTTATAGAGAAAAAAAAAAGGATCTTTTGATTTATTGTTGATTATTGACTCCCACTATAATATTTCTTGCAAAAATGGAAAGGAATCAATTTAGCCGTAATAATTGCCTAGTATTTTCTCCTGATTTGGCCCCAATTAATGTTAAACGTGTCAACACTTTAGTTTTTAACCAAACCATTTATAAGATGCATACAGCAGTGGATTTAAAAATAGAAGAAAGACATCTTTAATGTTCTTCATACAGAAAAACTTAGTACTAATTTTAAACATCTAAATTAATTTTCACTTAAATAAACAGTTAACAAATTGCTCAAAGCACAAATATTTTATATTTTTTAACATTTATATTATCCCTACTTATTTAAAACAGATGTTAAGCAACTCACAAGGAACAGTTGTTTAAAAAAATATTTCGCTCCAGTTTTAAACAATTTAAGGTCGCAAAATAATATTTTATTGATAAATAATTCATATAATATGACTAAAAAGTAATTTTAAATGTCCTCACGAGCTTATTTTGGTTAAACTGATTATTGAATACCGTAAAGGTTAAAACAAACTATGTAATTAAAATATAGTAATAAAAATCAATTAAAATACTGTTAAAAGGAAGAAAAGAGAAATTATATAAACCTGTCTTACGTAAAAAAAAAAGACAGAAAATTAATATTCTTCAAAAAATTTACATAAAACTATTAAAATAAATTTATATGCTAAACACGATTGATACAATAAAATAAAATTTTCAATCAATCATTGAAAAAAAAAGAGAAATTGACTCAAAATACTTGTCAAATATATACTTAGCATATTTGTAAATTAATTTATTTTGTTTTTATCTACTCGGAATGGTGACAATCAAAGTTGGTTTGTTTAAGATTTTATTTGAGAAAAACAAAAAATTGTTTAAATGTAATAATTTGAAGTGGGTCGAAAATAGGCCCTTCAAGAACCATGAGGGCAAATTCGCAAAGGCTTTACAGGTTAATGAATGGATTGCAACACATGGGCCTGTCTGGATCCGTAGGTCAAAGTGACCCAGTCTAAGTTTTGGTATTCCACACCTCCATATTTTTTTATAGACCTCTCTTATCGCACCTGAATGACTGAATTAACCTTGCTAAAGAACAGGTGTGGCAAAATGGGTCAGTATGACCTGTTTTAACCCTGCTGTTGACCTGCCAAAATTAAGTTGAAAATCTTGATCTATTTTATCAATTTTTTCAATTCTGTATTTTAAAATTGTTATATATATATATATATATATATATATTCATATAAATATTTTTAGTTTATAAGTATGACCTTTAATATTAAATTACTCTATTATAACTAATAATTGAAATTTAATTTGTAAAATTTGATTTAACTTATCATGTTATTACATATTTTTATCTTTAAATAATATAACATAAATTATATTAAATTATTTTTTATTTAAATTGTTAATATAAAAAATAATAAATAAATTCATCCCACCTTTAACGCATTTGAAAAGCATCAATTCAACCCATTAAATTTTGACCTATTACGAACCTATTGACTGAGTCAATACTCACTTTAATACTTTCACTAAAAAATATATTCAACAAAATTCAAGAAAATCACTTTGAAACGCATATAACTTCTTCTAAATTTATTAATTCAAGAATACTTATTCATTTCAAAACACAAATTTTATAATAAACTATATTAAGAAATAATTTTGGTTAAGTATTTAAATAAAATTTTATACACTACCTGGGCACTTTAATATTTAAATTTTTTTATTAACTTTTGATGTAGATTTTTCTTATATTAGTTTATATTATCTTTGTGTTATTCAATTTTCCTTTTACGGATTTTTCTCATAATTTAAATTTTGCTTTTCTTGATTGTGTATAGTGTATTTTTTTAATAAATTTAATAGATTGTTTTTATACCAATCAATGTAACTCAATTTTGCAGGATGGTATCAAATGTAGTATTATGCAAATCATGTCTACGGACACACTTGGTATAGCAATTTCTATAACCCATTTCAAAATTGTTATTCTAAAACATCTTCCTTCCTAAAAGACTTGATATTAAATTAAGTCAAGAGTTAAAAAATTTGAAAGTCTAAGTGTTAGGTGGGAGTAAATTGTTCTTTTACACCCTGAAAAAGTTAGTTATAGGACAACCTCAATATTAAGAAGAATAATGTTTTGTTATTGAATTTCAGGAATTTAAAAAACAACTAAATTTTTGAATTTTAAGACTAGTTTGTATGATATCCTACACTCCTTTTTCACAAAATCTCTACTACTTTAAACTAGCATTTATTTAAAAACCATTTGAAGCAGACTTGATGTGTACACATATACACCTTGAGAGAGAGAATATTTATGGTTCTAAAGACTCCTATGAAACATATCTGATTAACTACATTGAAAAACTCTTAATAAAATAAGCTAAGCATTGAAAAGTTTAAGGTCTAAATCCTAGATAAAGTAAGGCGTCAATGGTCATAGGACGATCCCTTTATCAGATCTCTTTATCAGATTTAGTGAGACTGAAAATGATGTTCTGTTATCAAAATTTCAAAACAACTAAATCCTTATCTTTTGAAACTCATTTTTCGTATCCTATACTCTTTTACTAAAAAAAAGTGCATAAACACAGTTAACATTTGACACATTTAAACTAGTTATCACCAAACCACACAATGTAGCAACAATTCCTCCAAGTTTTCACTCAACAACCTTCCACCGAACAAGGCCACTGAGAAGCGCAAACAAACACATTTGAAACTGACAAATATTATTACCTTCATAGGAAGAAATGGTGGAAAATGTTGAATGAGCAATGCAGACAGAAGAGGCAATTCTCCCATCCACAAATCTCTCCACTTTTTTCCCATTTTCTCTCAACGCTTACTTTCTTGCGACTACTCACACTTCTTTTTAGCCTCATCCAATTTCTTCAACTCACCATCACCTGTGTTCAAATCTTTATACAAATAACCGTAAACTCTTTTTTCTTTATTCCCAATTTAGGTGAGTTTTTTTCATTATTTCTCTCTTACTCCTTTACTTTTCTTGTTCTTTTTTTTCCATTATTTCTCCCTCTCTCTTTTTTATATATATATATATATATATATATATATATATATATATATATATATATATATTCCGTTTATTCAGGTAATAAATATATATTAACTTTGAAATTATAAATTACTTAATTCATTTTTCTAGAACATACTTCATATCACTTTTTTCTCAAATAAATAATTTATTTCACCTCCTTTTCTTTCATTTTTACTTTTCATTTTTTTCATTGCAATAGTAATTTAGTCTCCCAATAGTTTTACGTGGACCCATCTTTTTTAATATTGTAGAAAGAAAAGGAGAAAATTAAACATATTTTATATCATTTATTTTTTAACTTCATTTTCTTTGTTTTCTCTTAATAATATTGGTATCATCTCTTTCCTAAATTACTTCACTCTTTGATCTCCACTTTTTTTTATGTGTGTCCTCTTTAAAATGAAACAACGTCCATTGTTATATGTTCATGAAATAACATGTTTAATTTAATATTTGTTTTACTGTTTTTTTGGAATTATAATCTTGACCATATTTTTGGAGAAGTTTCATATAAGAAAAGTATATAAGAAAAAGTGTTCTCCTTTTATACAACTCCACACTAAACAATACGAGATTTCTTATCAGATTAATTATTCAGTAAATCAAATAACATAGGATTGAACAAAATTGAACAAAAGAATGGTAATCAGATTAATTATTCAATAAATCAAATAACATAGGATTGAATAAAAATGAATGAATGATAATCAGATTAATTATTCAATAAATTAAATTTGAACAAAAGAATGGTATATTTTTACTCTACGAAACATGATTTCTTGGGAATCAATGCAATAGAAAAACTGTGGAAATATCATTCTTTTATTCATCTGATTCGTTACTTCTTCTATCTTTGACTTTCTTCTATCTTTGACTGGGAGTTTCGATTGGAGGCTTGAACAAAAATAAAACAAAACAAACTGCATAAATACGTGGTCACGCGATCTATTCACAGCCATTGATCACCATAAAAAGTCGTGTCAACTCATGTCACCTCGTGTTTCGACCCACACTCACGATTAACACTTCACCATGGTTCACTTCCTCATCACAAAGACACACTATATATATATATGTGCAATGCCCTCAAAGTCCAACATGTTTTCCCATTTAACAATGATTTTGTTATTCTCGTACACAACCATGACCAATTGTTTGATGTTTGTGGACGAAAGCCCATCAAGAAAGAGGGTTCTAAAGAAGGGTGAGTTCAAGTGCAAGACTTGTAATAAGCAATTCCTTTCCTTTCAAGCTCTTGGAGGCCACCGAGCTAGCCACAAGAAGTTACAACGTTTGTCTTCAAACTTTTCGTGTTCTGTGGGAACACCAAAATTGCACCAATGCTCCATTTGTGGGCTTGTGTTTCATATTGGACAAGCTTTGGGAGGACACATGAGAAAGCATAGAGTTTCCTCACATGATGTCATGCCAATTCATAACCAAGATGTGTCAAAATCTAACACCGCTAAAAAGCTTCCTTTGTTGTTGGACTTGAACTTGACACCGTACGAGAATCATCTCAACCTCAATTTAAGGACACCTCCTTTACATTTCTTCATGTGATTTGAGTATTTACCTTGTTGAGTTTTTTATACTAGTTTTTAGCATTTCTTTTACCAAATTCATTTTGTAGTTGCAATGAGCAAATGAAAAGTTTAATCTAGTGGGAGAAGCTTGAATTATCCCACAAATATCTATGTTATAAGTTATTCATGGGACTAATTTTGTATTGAAGATGTGTTTAAAGGAATCTATGGTTTCTCTTTTCATTATAGTTTCAGTGTATGTTGTGAATTTAGTAACATTCATGTCATCAATTTAATGGAATCTAAGTTTTTTTTTTTTTACTATATTCCTATAAAATTGGACATATTCATCTCATCAATTTAATCACCTCTATTAGGAATATATCATATCATTCATTTGGAAAACTAATTTTTTTTTTTTTCAAAATTAAAGAGCAATTGAACATAAAACATAAAGTAATAGATTAAAAAGTGAAGTTTTACCTAAAAAATTCATTCATAAATGGAAGTAAATGTGTAAATAAATCATTAAAAGCTACTAGGAATAGTAACTTTTAATGATTTTGTAATGCATTTCAATTATACTTTTTGCTTAGAAATGAGTGAGGAACTATGTGAGACCTATTCCATCTTTGCTGTTATCCAATTTTTATTTTTGTTTTTTATCAATCCCTTTATTTAAATTTAGTCCTGGCTTTGAATAAAAACTGAAATAAGTGAAACAAAGTGAGTCAACTTAACTTTTAATACCACATATCAGTCTAAAATTGTATATAGTTAAATTATAAAATAATATTAAGTTTAATTAATGTTTAGTATGCAACTACAAAATTTGAAATAAAATATTTTCTTATAATACACACTAATGTTATAGATAATATTATTTATTAAATAAAAAGTGTTATTATTAATATATAATTGTTGGAAAAAATATATATATTTTAGAGAGAGAGAAAATTAACACTAAACTAGGTTGAAATTTTTCAAAAACACAACTCAAATCTATCTTAAAAAACATACCAAATTAATTTTCAAAATTTTATATTTTATCCCATTTAATCTCAAACACACCAAAATAACAACTTCGGTTTGAGCATACTCATTCTAAATATAATTAAATGTCATAGTTTTATTTCATATGATGCATCAGGCAACTTGTGAGTTATGCTTGATATAGGTTAATCCTATATTATATTTGTTGGATGCAAAAAGTCTCATTATTTACTTTTAAATGATTGAATTTTATTTTTGTAGTATTCCATTATAATAATTAAAGATTTTTTTTAAAAGAGATAATGAAATCTAGTCATGTTTAATTTAAATATTTTACTAATTATAAAAAAAGATTAATATGTTTTTTTAAGAAGGATTCTCATAGTATATGACTCTTAGTAAGATAAATCGATAATTTATCTTTAAAAATAATCTCATTTAAATAATTTAGATTTTTTTAATTTTATATCTTTTATTATTATTGTCATATTTTCTCTTTTTATCTGTTTATATATTATTTTTTATCAAGAAGACGACACAAATATTCATGTTCAACAGTAGAATAATGTTACTTTGATGAATTTTTTATCGAATCATCATAAAAATCTTTATTTTCCATATAACCAAATAACAGGAACTATAATAGTAAATTTATTCTTTAAATGCAATCATGTAAACTAAAAAAATACTTAATATATACAAGGTTAACACAAAGAGCATGAAGTTATAACAAATTTGTTATTAAGACATTCAAAATTTTGTATTGGGTTTATATGTTTATCCATATTTTACAATTATTATTATTTTTATTGGCTCTTGTAATCTTGATTTTGTATGTTTTTCTAAAACTATATAAAACTCCTACAAATCTTATAATTTTGTACTTTCCTTTCAAAATATTGTAAATTCTTACGACAAAGATTCATTAAAATTCAAAAAATCCCTTTAAAAAAAAATTGTCTACATAAGATTCATTGTCTTTTAAAATTCACAAATTTTTTTATATAAAAATAGTATTTTAAAATGTTCAATTCAATATATTACTACATACTCAATCCATGATATTTCAACAAAATTACTAACTACCTAATTATGTAACTCAATATTTTAATTTGAAATATATATGTGTGTGTGAGGTTATATTTTCATATTTTCTTTACAATTTATCTTGTAAATTAAGGTTTTATCTTATGTCTCACTCATGATTATTTCTAAAGTAGATGGGAGGACTTGTCCTTGAGAGTAGACTCAAATAAAAGGGTTAAAAAATTAACTTTGATATTTTAAAATAATATATATATTTAAAAATTTGTTAACCATTATCACAGGTCAGAATGAGACAAAGAGTTTGTCATTATCTTTTATATTTTTTTTTCAACTGAGAGTTTTCTTGTTTAAACCAAAGCAAGTCTATTTTCTTTGTTTAAATCTCCCTAAGTAGGATTGTATTGCTTAAATAATATTTTCACATAATAGTAATATATGTATTAAGTATAAACACCTATATAAAAAAATATTATTTTCAGTAAGTGTTGACATAACGTACATTAAAACTTCAAATTGACTAGAACCTGAAGAAAAAATCATTGGATATTTGTAACATGTAAAGGTATGAACAGTGAATGCTTTAAACTTATATTCACTTATAAAAACTGTCACAATGCGTCAATACATCCTTCTTAGTATGAACCTGATAAATGTTGAGTAATATATTAAATACTTTATTTTAAGAGTTAAAGTATTGAAACCTGATAAATGTTGAGTAATATATTAAATACTTTATTTAAAAGTTAAAGAATAGAAATCATTATATAAAGTCTCCCTAGCATACCCTTTATTATTCCTTTTGAAGTAATTGGTCATTTTTTTTCATCGGTAGTTTGAAGAACTTGGTAATCCTTTTGTTGGTTATCAGTCTGGGATGTCCTTTGAGTATGAATTTCTATTTGAATAAGCGTGTTACAATTATCTTCTGTTAAATTAATAAAATCTAAAAGGAAATAAAAATCTAAATTAAAAATTGTAAGTTATTAAAAACTAAAACAAATTCTTCCAATCGTATTTAACTTTTTGTTAAAATGTTTAATTTATATTTTCATTGTAAACAACCAGGCTAATATATTTTTTTATATCAACTTTGCCTTAAGTAGTTAATATGAAGGTTGTATTTCTATTTCAGTGTAGCGCCGAATGGAAGAGAACAAATTTCAAAATGTGCTCCAGCCCAGCACCAGTCGTTGCATCTATACATTGGGAAAAAATCAATATTGAATGAATCTCACGCCCCCACCATAGAAGCTGGGGGTAGAGTTAGACAAGCAATCTCCACAATGCATGGAGTCTTGGATTACTTGTTAAAAGGTTCAGACACTACTTATCACACACAAATTTATGAAGAATGACAAGGTTAAGTGCAAGTCAGCATCATGATCATTATACATGTAATTTTTCCTCTATGTTCTTGGACAGTAATGTTGCCTCCAATTTGTAACATTTGTCTTCAACCACAGCAAGCCGATTTTTGTGCAGCTTCCCCAATTCCTCCTGATTGGTCTTGGTTGATTTTGATTGTTGATGGCTGCAATGAAAATATAAACTTGAGAGAGGAAGAGGGAACTATTAAGGCATTAAAGTACTGAGACAGGAAGTTCAGATACCTCTGCCTTGGAGTCAGTGTCAGCCAACCTTTGTTTTATATCTCTTGCTATTGAGAAGAAAACTTCCTCAACATTTAGATTTGTCTTTGCACTCTGCAATGGTATTTTTCATGAGCACAATAACAAAGAAGTTTAGGGGTTTCCACATTTTCTGGTACACACCACTTACAGTTTCAAAGAATTTGATTCCATACTCATCGGCCAGTGCTTGGCCCTTGGATGTAGGCACAACCTTAAAAGAGACGGGAAGGTATATTACTATCACAAACATTTCAAATCTGACATGCATGCACATATGGCATCAAATCAAAACTCAACCCCTTTCTAACCTCACATCCCAGAAAAAACAGTTGAAAATTCAATTGCAGTAACAAGGTTCTCTAACACCATCAATGATGAAATTTAACCATAAGTTGTAACAGGAATAACAATGATGGAAGAACATTTGATAACAGTATTGGTTATTTTTCCAAGCCCTTTCGCTCTTAGCTCTACAACCTTCTTGTTCAAATCAAATTGGTGTTCGAAGCATCTTTACTTTGCTCATTCATGTTGTAGAAGATACAAGGAAAGAGAAATGAAGAGGTTTCATCAAACATGACCAACAAGGTTATCTTACTCTTTTGCTTTCATCCATATCAGCTTTGTTCCCCACCAGTATTTTATTAACATTGTCTGAAGCATGTTGCTCAATATTGCGAATCCAATTCCTGATATCTAAAATAAGTAGAAGCAGAATGAATATTCCAAATGCAAAAGCATTTAGAGTTTGAAGAGATATTCATAGATTTGCAAATTTCGAACTTAGTAACAATTCAGAACTTTACTGCTAAATGATGCTTCATCTGTAACATCGTAGACTAATAATATGCCCATTGCACCTCGATAGTAAGCTGCGAAAACAAAATTGAAAAAGATACATAACACCAAAAACATAAATGATAAACACTCCCAACATATCATATTTGATACTCAATAAGAATTGTGATGTTTTCACTGATTACTTTCCTTTCTTTTCCTGACTTTTTTTCTCTAATTTTTCTTCAAGCTTATATTTTTTTTCTATACTATATCTCCTATTTTCCCTTTTTTCACCACCTTTAAATCCTACATCAGGAAATTCCACAAATCATATGTCAACTGCTATGCAACGAATTTCCAATAGTCATACAATGATACTAAAATCAGTATAATAATACCTGCAAAAACCATAAATCTTACCTGTTGTAATTGTCCGAAACCTTTCCTGCCCTGCAGTGTCCCAAATTTGGAGCTTGATCCGTTTGCCATCAAGCTCAATGGTTCTTATCTTGAAATCAATGCTACATTAGGAAGTGGGTTTATTGGTGTTAGAGAGAGAAGCTTCTGGCAAATAAAATTCTATAGTTTTACTCCTGAGCTGTAAAAAACATACCCTATAGTTGTGATGAAACTAGTAGTGAAAGAACCATCAGAAAAACGGAGAAGGAGACAACTTTTTCCAACACCTCCAAAAATAAAATAAAAAACATGAGATGTTAGCTTGCATATAGTTTCAAACAAAAGCTACACAATTATTCATTGTGATAACTAGGATGCCTACTAAAATACTTCCAATCCTTTGTAAAACATCAATAAATGCCATGGTTTTTGGAGCTTAATTATAAGCACCACTAGTGTAAGAAACATTATACTATAACCCAATCACAAATCATGTTAATGTATTCAATTATTCTAATTACACATAGTCATTCCTGTCATACACGTTAGTCTGTGATTGGATGATAGAAATCCTTCACAGTATCAAAATACATTGATTACTCTAGCTTTTGTTGGGAGAAAGAAAATTAAAGGTATCATGAACATAAGAACATCTTGCAGATGCAATTACACCATTGAAGGCTTATTTTGGCGAACCGATATTTTGAGAATTAAACAAATTATTAATGGATCAAAGAGAATTCTAATTTCAAATGATAACCACCCAAGTTAACACAAAATTTGCAGCACAATAACACACAATAAATTCAAATGCTGGCTCGAACCAGATCACGAAAAGAACAATTTTTGCCACGGTTTAACACCAACCCCATTTGAAAAAGATAGATAAGCATTTGCAGAACTCCAAACTCAACAATTCAAGATATAGAAAAAAAGACCAAAAAAATGGTGTAATGACAAACGGGGAACCCCTAGTGAAAGAACCATAAATTATGATTACAAAGAAATCGCATTTTCCCCTTGTTGTGTTTGCTTTTACAACATTTGTTTTGCCTACAAATCAATTTGAAAAAGAAGACATAGAAGAGTTTACCGCTGTCACCAATCAAGAGAAGTTTTATGAGATAATCATAATCGGCACGAGCCCTTGCAGGTGGAGCAGCCATGAACTCTCAAGTTGTAATTTTGTTTGGAATGAAAGGAAGAACAGGTTTGAAGAGTATGGAAAATGGTGTTGAGTGTGAGAAAAATGGTGAGATCGATAATGGGAGAGAGAGGGATCTCGTCCAAAAGAAAGACGCAAATTTTAGAGAGAAAACACCGGTGCTTAATTTTGTCTCATTTCATTTTATTTTATTAAAAATAAAAAATGAAATGATAAAAAATGAAACCACTAATTTTACAACTTACACAACTTTTATACAGGCTCTATGGAAGGTTTATTAAACACTACTTTAAATCAATCTCCCAAAAAACATTACAGCTATTTTTAATGGACAGCTATTATTCTAATTTTTTTATGACATAAATTCTAATAATTTCCAAAAGCATATTTTATGCAAAAGTAGATGCAATATATTGTTCACGAACTCCGCCAATAATTGAATTTAACTATATCAAATAAATTCATGTAACGGTGTATTATTTGAATTTTTAACCTTAAAACTATGACAATATTCTAATAATGAAATAGGAATACTAAGAAGTTGTTTATCTGTAGTGAAAACAAGTTATTGCGTTTTAATCCATATTTATTAACAAGTTTTAATTTTAGTTTCTAAGCCAAACAAATGATTTTTAATCAAATTTAGCTTTTACAGATAATAGACAATAATGAATATTTTAAAGGTATTAACTAAAATGTAATCAAATTTAGCTTTTAATCCATATTTATTAGACAACTTTTAAAGGTATTAACTAAAATGTAAAGTTTACAACTAGATAGGTAATTAAACATTTTTATTAAATATCATACCTACCAAATATAATATATAAATTTTTTTTGTGCTAATAAATATGATATATACTTATTAGATACATTATTTTTTTAAAGGATACATGATAAATTAAAATTCTACTAAAAAAACAGAAAGTGAGTACTGCAAAATTCATAATAATATATAGATATTTAATCGCTTTAAAATATGATTAAAATGTTATTGGTACATGCTTATGTATAAAATAATTACAAAGATATAAATTATTTGATATATAGATATATAGTCGCTTTAAAATATCTTCATATATTTATTTTTTCACACAATAAATATATATAATAATATTATAAACTCTCATGATTCAATACTTTTTTAGAATTCAAATTGAAATAACCTTCTTTATAATCTCATATTTAATATACAATTCTAAACAAAATAATACAGTATTGTTTAAACTACTATTTTGGTGTCTAATCAAATATATTAGTATATCTAACAAAATATCGTTTATTAATAATTGACTCTAAAATTTTTTAGTTTTCAATTAAATAAATTTTGCCAAACTTATGCATAATTCATAAATTTTGCTAAATAATCCAAATATTTTAATGGTTCAAGCTAAGCTTCACTTTATTCTTATGTCTAACATTATTTTTTTTTTTAAGATAATCATAACTTCAACCAATGTGTCTCGTATACAATATTATAACATAAAATTGACAAATACACAATAATTTTATTCATTTAAATCAAACAATTTCATATTAAACTTATATATTTAAAATATATTTAAACAATACACAATTTATACATAAAATATTTAAAGTATATTTAAACAATACACAATTTATACATAAAATAAATCATTATGACCATACCACTTTTATATTTAGATTATTTATCCAAAAGTATTATCAAAACTTAAATAGTTTCCTTTCTTGTTTAACTTGATTAAGTTAAGTTTAAGCTCTCAATTTCATTATTTTCACTGAAAAATTAAACCTGTATATAAAAAATTATGATCAATGATGTGAAAATATTTAGACTAACAAAAATCTATCTTTATCCTATAAAAAAAATCACATATAAAGGCTTGTTTTGAGACATACAAAACTTTACAAACCTAGTTTAAGAGAAAAAGATAAAAGAAACTTATAGTAAAAAAAGATTTTGATAAGACAGATTTGTTTTGTTATCCACTAAAATTTTTAAGGTAAACTTTAGTCATGAAAAAAATGAAGATATCATAATTCTAAATAAAAGATAAAGAGAAAATGTTTTTTTCAAAAGAAAAAATACAGATTTTTTTTTTAAAGTGAAGTTTGAATAGTTAATTCTTTTATTTATAAATTTTGTATCTAAATAATGAAATATTCGTACTCCATTATACTTTTTAACAAATAATTAGAGACTTGTATTTTCAATCCCTTTTAATATTTGTAGATAAAAATCTAATAAAAATATAAGCTTAAAGAGAGACAACATCTAAAACTAACATGATAATTTGATCTTATGCGACCTTGTAAATTTGAGATTGAAAAATTAAATTAAATGTGTATTATAAATCTTGATATATTCGAACTGTACTCGCCTACTATCAGCAAAAGATATTCCGGTGCAATTGGTGAATTAATAATGTTTATTAATCGGTAAACCCAAATCAAAATCCTAAGCAATGTTTGGACTATTACTCGAGCTTTATTGGTGCTTTCCAGATGCGAATTAATATATTCTCCATAATTGTCCTAAAAAGTGTGTTTCTCGGTTGTTTTTAAACCACATTTTGATATATTTAATAACTTAAAAACTTGTATAATAAAGGAATTCATTCTAGGCTCTTTTTCTTTTATTTTTTTCTTTCAGAATGTTATTCTATGTGAAAGTTGAACATAAAGTTCCTATCTTATCGCTTGTTTTATATTTTTAAGTCAGTTTTACAATTATTTTAACAATCAATTAACTTGTCCATTAATCTGGCTAAATGCAATTAGTTAGTGTGCACCATGTGCCATTGAACACCAATCAATTGCCACCCCTGACTTCAATTGTTGGACCAATTTTTTGGTCTTTTTCATTTTGTCATCTTTATGTTTTTGAAGTTCCAAATTAAAAAGCAAATTCAGCAATCAAGTGACTACATCTCAAAGCACATGGAATTTTTTTTTTTAAAAAACAAAAATCATGGAGTGAAATCCAAGACAACGACCATTCTAATTTTTTAAGACAAAAGGAGAGAAAATAGAAAGCAATTAACTGCAATGTTCAGGTACATTACATGCATCCACATCCAACAATACAAGTATACTAATTAATTGGTGACAGAAAAAAAGATGCCAAAAGCATATGTGAAAAATAATGGGCCAGCAAGTTAATGCTCCAAGCATATGCTTCGAAGATCCCCTCTGTTATGCCCCCACCCACCCTTCTCCTTTATACTTTATTAAACTCTCTTCCCTTCTTCTCTTTCACCAATCATCGATTCAAAATCCAAAATTTCCAAGAGGGGTGTGCTCTATTGCAGGTTCAAGATGCTAATTCGGATAGGAACTGAAGCATGTAACGAGAGTGAGATCAACGACGATGAAGACGAGGATGATGAAACAGAGGTGAATTCGTGATCAACCAATGACAATTGCAAGTCTTTGGACTTGTTTGATCATTTGGGCAACTGAAGATCCTTTGGCATGACACCCTTTAGGAACAGGATGTGAAGGATGCTCCTTGCTCCTCCAAAAATACCTTCTATTCTCCCAAGAAATTAAAAGGTTGTGGTTTTCCATAATGTTGATTCCATCTATGTATGCTCCCTGGAAGAACTCATACCAAGTTATGGTTGCTTAATATAGATTATATAATTAAGTATTTGTGTGTGTGTGTGTGTTCTATTGCACACCCTTTTGCAGTGCTAGTTATTGTCACTCTATTTTGCTCCCTTGTTCTGTTTTTTTGCTACGTTTTGTTTGGAGCTTGATCTGTTCTGGAACTTAGAAATTTAAGTTACCAAGAATAATGTGATTAATTCTACCAAAATCAAAGTTGAAAGGCTTAAAAAGCTTAAAAATAAAAGCTGGGAATTAAATTTCTTCTCCACTTTTAATGGGTATCGGGAATTTGATATGGATTATAATGTACCTGGTAAAAATCAACAGAAAAAATGAGAATGAACCACATTTTGTTAGGTTTGAGTCTTTTTCTTTTTTATCTTTTGAGTTTTGCAATAAGAATGACCGTAACGAAAGAGAAATAGCAAATGGCCAGCGTAAGATTTCCGCGGTTTCTTCATTTCCATCGTTACCTTAACCTCGAGGATTCGTCTAACGTTGGAAAGTAACGTTGGAAAGTGACTAACTTCCTCATCAATCAATGGTACTGGCCATGGTTTGCATATCAATTTAATAATTCAATGGCTATATATTGGTCACCAGTAACTTGTTATGAAAGTTTTAAAATAATTTATTTTATGTTTGAAACATTTTTTTTCTAAAAAAAATATAAGCATTTTTTTTCTAAAAAAAATAAAAGTATATAAGTATTATATTAGGTTTACTTTATTTGTATTTTCAAATTCAAATTTTTTAATTAATAGTTTGTTCTACTCAACTTGACTAACTTCTTTCTTGTCAAGGAATTAATAATCAGATAAGAAATGATGAAAATTCTTAATTGTTGATTATAACACCGCATTAATGTTGATGTTACAATGCATGTAGAATTGGTTTTATGGAGAAAATATTTCATATATCATAATAATTATCAAGTGACCATATAAAAGATCCTAAAGAGATATTTTTAATTTATATAAATGTTTCTAATTGATTTGTCCTTACAATAGTTCTATCACTTCGATGGTTGACTTGAAAGTCAAAATGTTTTAAGAAATATCTTCACTTGTTGATTCAAATAGAGGTCAAGAGATTTTTTACAGTTAAATTGTTTGCTTAGTTATTATAAGTATATTTTTTATACTCATAGTATATTTGAACCCTTTATCACAAGGTTAAACTAACAAGTTGATTGTTGATTAGAATAAAACTTTCATGTAATTTAAAATGTGACCCATTTGAAAATTTATTATATTTGATCCTAATGATCAAACTCTACTCGTCTTTTTTCTGAAAAAAAAATATTGGTGTCTGAAATTTTAATAAGACATATAATATTTATTAACAAAAAACTTCATTTTATATAATTAAATTATTATAAGAGGTCAAGTGGGGGTAAGTATATAAGGTTAGTTTAATTGGAACTTGGTTAATTGTTATTTGTATTTGAGCTCATATGAACTTATATTTGAATTAATTTAAATCTAACTTTGATTAATTATTATTATTAAGTAAAGTTCAACAACATAGAAAAACATTAAGCTCAAGTCTATATTTAAATAGTTCAATTCGAACTTGATTAATTGTCATGGATTCATATTTAAAAACCATAAAAGGTTGAGCAGAGTAATACATTTAAACTATGTTAATTTTGAATTGGTTATTTATTTGGCTAAATTTAAACTCATAACAAGTAATTATAATCTTGCATTTAAACCATATTAAGTACGAGCTATTAGTTATCTAAGTTCATTGAGATAAATTGTTTAAATTTATAAATGTTGAATTTAAGTTTATAATAATTCAAATTTGTTGAAAAATAGTTGTTTGAACTAATAAATGTTCAGTACAATATATTTTTAAGCTTAATTATAATAAGTTTGATTCATAAGTTTGAGTTTATAATTAAAAGTTGACTGAGTTTGTTTATGAAATATATGTTAAAATTTCATTTCAACTTATGATTGGAAAAATATGTGTATAGTGAGTAGAAATGAAATGAAAGTTTGTAGATAATGTGATTGATGTAAGTAGGAAAATATTAAAGTTAAATGTTTAATTTAATGATTTACTAAAACTTCCTTCAATTTATTTTGTAAATGTGTGTGTTTGATTTTCAAAATTAGTTTAGTGAAAAAATTGAATATACATTAAATGAATGCTTACAAATGCAGGCACAAAATAAGTGTAAAATTAATAATACTTTTTTTATTCAACTTTAAATATTAGAATGAGAGTTTACGATTTTATATGACAAACATAATTGATTATGGTTGGAGGCATAATTGATTATGTACTAACACACAATTCATTATGTTATGGTTTTACAAGACACAAGATAAATATAATTGATCATGACTGAGGACATAGTAAAATATGTCATATGACTAAGAGAATAATGGATTGTGGCTATCACATAATTAATTATGTTGAAAAGTAATCAATTGTGCTTATATTATAAAACTTAAAACTTAAAACTTGTTTGCTTTCTTATGTTACTTGTAAATTCCAATATGAAGGATAACCTGTTTTAAGTGAATGCATCCCATACACTACAAATTCATGTACATCGAGAGGGGTTATTGCTCTAAAATCTATAAATTATTTTTCTATTTTCCTCACCAAACCCTACGGACACCAAACACTTCTCCCTCTCTCCTTTAATTTTGTTTCCTCCCTTTCTCCTTAAATTAGTGGATCCAAATGTGAATAGCACTTTTGGTTTATATGTTCTCAAATTCACGATTTCACTACATGATTAGATCCAAACAAAGTGTAAGAAAATATAGTTGGAATGAATAGTTGTTTATTATATATTATTTATCTTCTGATCAAGCAATCTCCATCTTTTCAATAAACTTACAAATAAAAAAATTAACCAAATCAATAACAATTTGAATAGGATTCACCTTAATTCCTTAAATCATGTCTCTTTGAAATAATTATTAAAATAAACGTTTACCAAGAAAAAAAAAACGAGAATGAAAAGTTTGAAAAATCATTCCCAACTGGAGAAACCTTTCATGAAAAGAAGAGTTTTTTTTTTTTCATAAAGAATTTTCAAACATTTTGACCGAAATTATAGAACAAATTGCAAATAAGAAATAAAATATATCTCAAAACACTTAAAATTCAAAATAAAAAAAAATGTTTTGAGCATAAAAAAATTACAAGCTAAGATAGACTTTGATATATAGTTAATGTGCTGGTTAAACGATTTTGAGTTGAATTATTATTAGATTTACCCGTTTTTGTGTTTTAAAAATTAATTATAAAGTATGTAATTTAATCCTTTGAATAATTTAATTACAATATATATATATATATATATATATATATATATATATATATATATATATATTATATTTTTTTTATA
>Ga0209700_100678_pt1 | contig 66802 bp, 22 predicted proteins | sample SiratroredBW_FD_187528 | JGI IMG/M metagenome (GOLD analysis project Ga0209700, IMG submission 187528) | Root nodule microbial communities of legume samples collected from California, USA - Siratro red BW (SPAdes) (version 2) | ecosystem: Host-associated > Plants > Roots > Nodule | place: USA... | reverse complement strand
AACCTGAAGAATCATATGCAAAGATCGATAAGCCTCTTTGGATTTGAATAAAAATATAATGTTATGTATTTTAAGAAAATATAAATTCAATTCTTAATTTGAGACATGAATTTTTTTTTTTTTTTTGGTTTTAAAAACGAAATGACCAATAAGGAAATAAAAGGAAAAGGACATCAAATAATACAACAAACAAGATGCCTTCATTAAAAATCCAAACAAAATTTAGATCTACACTAAAAAGCTTTGGGAATATTTTAAAGAAAGAGAAAAGGTAAAGGTATTATGTTCCTTCCCTACTGGTAAGTGTTTAAATTTCATAAATGAAATATTTTTACTGTGAAAACCTTTTACTGAAAATGGACGCCAGACCTTCATAAAGAAATAATAGGTTATGAAAATTTTGTTTTTTCCGGTAACATGTGAATTATTTTCTTAAAAAAGTTTATGAAAAAATTTAGCCTAATTTATGTATCGTTTTCTTTTCTCAGCAACATGTTTTGTTTATAAAAAAAAAATATTTATCTCTTTCACTAGTAGAATATTTAATTTATTATTTTCATCTAAAGAATATAAAAGATGTTTGTACTTCCTTTTGTGAGATATTATCAGACTAAGCAACAACGTGTTTCTTTTCACCTAAAAAAAAAGGTTGTCCTATTTGATTATTCCGGAAATTTCTTCACTGGTTTTTTTTCGAAACCTGGAAAAAAAATATATCACAGATAAACTAAAGTTTGAAATAGTCCAAAATTTTGAGCGGTAAAACTTGTTCCTAAATTACATCTCTACATACATTGCAAGATTAAGATTTCATAATTCTAAACATTTAATAAATACTAGAGTATTATTCTATCTACAGAACTTTTGTTCAACTTAAGCTTATTATATATTTATCAGAGTTTGATTCCCTACAAAAAAATATGTTAATACTTAAAGTTGGTAAAAGTAGAATTGCTTGCTCAGCTCCTCTGTAAAAGAGACTTCAAATTCCGTTTGGAAACTGCAAACGTGTTCACAAACATAGCATGAAACACGGCATTGTAAGCGTAATCCAAGTGGTGCAACTAGTGATTAGAGAAAACATATACTATAAATTAAGCATAAATCTTGACATAATATAAATTATTACAAGTCTTGACACAAAAGTTACAAGGACGACATTGGATTGAACCAATTAAATACGATAGAGAGAGGATGAGGGCTCGTAGCATAGTCACGCTTTTCCGTGTTTTGGGTCCCAATTTATTCAAAAGTCGCCCATTATCTATTTGCACAACACACACTGTAATATTGTATAGATGAGGGTGCAAGCAAATAATATAATGACCTTTTCGTCTTGTACTTTTCCATCACCCAACGTGGCAACAAAACTCTATCAGAAATATAAAAATGCCAGAAACCCTGTGTTGGACCTCTGTCACATGTGAAGGAATTTCTTGGGTGCCCCTTTTTTCGGCTTTGGCAATTGGCATCTTCCAACATATTATTAATATTTAATTAATTCTGAATAAATATTTCAACTTCGGCAAATGCGACTAATAATTAACACATTCAAAATAAAGAAATACAGCAGAGCACTGAAAAAAAATACTCATGCTTTTTCTGTGTTGTAATAATATTCAAATGCTAAACCACACTCAATTATTTTGACTCCTACTACACTAAAATAATCAAATTATTTAGGTATTTTCTTTTTTAAATTATTGAAATCCGTTTAAAAAATAAAAAAACTCCCGACAAATATATTTCATCCACGTATTATTATATATTTCTTAAAATCAAAACCATAATCGCAGATTTCTTATCCAAATCTTAATCTTCTATCCAGCTTATCAAACCGTGCAAGTAGATAACTAGCACTGCTTATAGTGAAGGGTGTCCAAATCGATTCTAATTGTGGATAAGTTATTGTTCATTAAAAATAATTATTTATATTTGTGAATTACCAAAATTGAAAGGAATGTCATAAAGGAAAGGAAAGGAAAGAAAGAGTTTGAAAACTGGGAATATCTCTCTCAGCGATTCAATAGTAGTTCTTACAAGGATTTACACAGCAAAATATTATCCAAAACATGTGAGAACTACTACAACTGTTTCTAAGTTACTATTGAAGTTACTAATCTGAACTGAAAAAAGTATCAGAGAGGAAGAGCGGTTCTAACAGGTGGCGCTTGGATCAAAATCTTCGGAAACGAAGGATCGAGTTTCACCGAAGCTCTGCAGAGAGGGCAATTGGAGTGATTCGCGAGCCACTTGTCCAGGCACTCGCTGTGGAAGCTGTGTTCGCATCCAGGGAGAACCTTCAGCTTGGCGCCGTCGACGAACGCGCCGAGGCAGATGCAGCACTCGGTCTCCTCCGCCGCCGCGCGCTGGTGCAGGATGATCGGTAGCCGCTTGATCGCGGCGGCGTCGAGGCCGTCCTGAGTAGGAAGCATCGGCGGCGCGTTGTGCGGTGGGACGGCGTCGAAGAGGAGGCCGTGGTGGCGGCAGATCCGGCGCGCGAAGATGAAGAGCGCGGTGAAGAGGAGGATGATGGAGAAAATGACGATGATGAAGAAGAGCTTGCGGCCGCGGATTTCGAGGGTCTGGTCGTCGACGGTGTCATAGTGCCAATTGAAGGCTTCGGAATCGCGAATAGACATGGTGGAAGGTTCGAGAAGGAAGGGCGGTGGCGGAGGAAAACGACGGCGTTTGGGAGAGTGGTGCGAACAGGGGCTGCCACTGCCAGAGCTCAGACAAATGCTTGAATTAAATGACGTTCTAACATTATTTATAGTTACGTTTGGGGTGGTGATTAGGTATACTCTCTCAGTGGGGCACATGACAGTTTGAATTTTTTAATTTTATAAGTGTTAGTGTTTATCTATAAATGAAACGAATTAAACCTTAAACTCGTGTCTACACATTCCTGTTACTAGTGCGTTTGCAAAAGTCTTCTGCTCAAAAGAATCATTTCATTTTTTATACTGAACCGAAACTTAATTATCATTACTTTTTTTATGACAAATTGAATACACTGCTAATTATTTATCTTTTCTTAAGTTTTCAAAAAGTTTCATTTAAAAATAAATGTTTTTGTAAATAAGTCAGAGTGCCATTTTCAAAAATATCATTTAGTTTTAGTTTTTCCTATTTACGAAATAAATTAAATCGATTGGTATTTTATTTAGTGATTTTTTAAACCGTATGTTGATGATTACGAGAAACATTAAGTGCGTTTTAAATGAATAAGTTTCATTGCTGTCTAAATGGCATGTTGTTTATTTCTTTTTGTTTTATACTTCTTCTAACTTATTCATACTGTGCAAGAAAACCGCAAATAAGTTAAACTATTTCCCTTAGTAAGAAAAAAAAAATGAAGAATAAAATTTAATGCAATTAACTCAGTTTAAATGATGAGCAAACGGAGATTAGATTGGAAAAATTGAATCTACATGAACTCGTTGCTTGTTTTATTGTAAGGACCGATTTTGGCATCTAAATGAAAATAATGTATCACATGAACGATATTTTGAACTGTAACTTTATATACACTTTTTGTTTAAAGATTTAAGTGTTAAATATCTTGGGTCAATAATACCAATATTTATTTAATATATTTATTAAACTAGTTTCTATAAAGGAGATATTGTAACACTCTAATAATTATATATATATATATATATATATATATATATATATAATTTTAAAATTTATATATGATTGTATTTATAAGTTTAATCATCATTGTTATAACTTTAGTAACGAGTGAACTTAATTTATAAAAAACATACAGAAATAAATTATATATTTTATTGTTTGATATATATATAACACATTCTATATCATAATTTGATATAAGACATTCTTTCATTTCTCACTCATTAAATAATAATCTTAATTTATATTTTATCAAAACTTTGAATTCAAGATATCTTATTTAATGAGTCTCAAGTTTAATATCAACTTTAAAAATCATAATATTATTATATGATTCACATCATTTATAAAGGATAACAACTCTAATAAATGATATAAAAAAGACAAACAACATTTAAGAAATATAGTACAATATATTAATGTCATTGTATCTTTTTGTATATATTTTCATACAATTCAATTATATAAATATCATAACTTTAAATACACATAAACTTTATATATAAAGAAAGTGAGGAAGAATTACACTCATACAAATTTTGTTTGAACAACTAATTTTATTTCAAGTAAAAATTAGAGTTGCCCTTTGTCATACAAATTTTGTTTGAACAACTAATTTTATTTCAAGTAAAAATTAGAGTTACTCTTTGTCCATTGTTTTCACTTGAACAAAAATTTATTTGTTTTAGTAAAAACAATTTATCTAAAACAACGAGTGTTTATTTGAGCAAGAAAATAGTAAATAAAAAACATTTTTTCTTTCTCTCATTTTCACTTAAAATGACCATACTTTATTTGGTCGAAAATATATGAGAAATCAAATTAGGCGGCAAACTCAAATCTTTCTGATCTTACAATAACTTTCCTTTTTCAAGTTTAACTGCTTTTAATAAGTTTAGAACAATAATTAACACTACATCAATACTAAAAAATTCAACTAACATTGATCTATTATAAAATGACTATCTCAAACTTGTAATCTACATAATTCAAGCAAATCTACATGAAATCATTCATCTTAATTACATAATTTCAACTTATGTATTGATCATACTATGTTACGATATTTTAATAACTATTTTAAAGATAAAGTTGATCTACAATAACATTAATAACATTAATATCAAAAGTTAGTACTAATATACTCCAAAATCCATTAACTTTGTATTTTGTAGACAATCTTAAGATTTTTTTTTTGTCAAACTCACTTATTTAATCATAAATCAATATCCAATTAGCTTAAATAAATAAAATTAATTCACTTCCTTATATCTAGAAGGATTTTAAAAAGTCAAACAAAACTATTTTTTTTAACTTACTCTAAAGAATCTTAATTTACAAATAAAATATAATAATAGAGTATTATAATTAGCCTATTCAACTCAATATATGTATGCCATAAAAAAAACTAGATATACGAAGAAATAAAAGCTGACTAAAAAATTGATCCGTTTAGACTATTCTAATATTTATTGTATTTTAAATTGATTTTTGATTAAAGAAAAACTATAAATAATTTCAAAATCTTAGAGAAAATATATAAATAATATTAAAAAATAATTCTAAAGGATGGTAAAATTATATAAATAAAATTAAATAATATGTATACATATTAAACATAACTTATATTTTTATTTATTTTTTAAATCATCCCTACTAAATATAAAGCTTTGTCTTCAAAATATCTCTAAAATTAATTAGTTTATATTGAAATTGGTATATCTACCAATGTTGATTGCTTTTATATCAACATGTAAGTTTGGTTCTAACTTTATTACTCTTGAATTAATAGTTTTGATATATAAATATCTCAATTAAGTACAATTAAGTATTAGCTAGCTTAATTATAATAAAGATTGGGTCATCATGATTAGAATTTAGAAATTTTTGTCATGCTCTTCTTGATCCTTAGGATGCCGTTGACCAACTAAATCATTAGTAACTGTCTTTTTATTGACGAGTTTATTTTATAAACATTTTTATGTTTATAGTTGTGTAGTTATATAATTGATGAATGGTTTGTTTATTTCAAATATTAGTTTTTCAAAACTTAATTTTATTTCATATAATCAAAACATAAAAGTTTATTTTTTAAAGACTATACCAGACTATAAAAGTTATATTATCATTATTAGACAATTGATATTAGATATATTTAGCCTATCTAGTTCCAACAAAATATAAATAAAATTCCTTTCAAAAATGCAATACTTAAAAAAAAGGAATATTTATTTTTCACAAACCACAAAAACTGCAAACATCCTTTTAAAAAAATCAATGTTATCATAATAGAAAAAAATTATTATGCATTAATGGTTAAACTTAAATAAGTTCACTTTAATTGATTTATATATTTATAAAAAAATCAATGTTTTTGTGAAAAGGTAATATTTATTTAAAAATATTAATTATTTAAAATATTATTAAATAATTAAAAGATTCATTAAATACTTTTAGTTTTAAGTAAATTGCGTATGTATTATATCTCTTATATTGCTGTGTGAATTTTATATAAGTTATTGAAGATATATAAAAACAAAACTAAAAATTAATATACACTTTAAAAGAAACTCCATGAGATAGGGGATTTTAGCAAATAAATAAGGTGTGACTGAATGACGTCAGTTAGATTTAATGGGAATGAATGACCCAAAGACTCATTAAAAGGGTTCGTTGTTGAATTAACTTCGCATTCAATAGATCTCAGATCTGTGTTAATGCAAGAAAAATGTGCATAATGAATTTAGAATGTATATTTGACTGAATAACATTGATTTTACATTGAATGGAATAAAGGGCACGTGGTTTAGTTTTAAAAAGTCATAGTTGTTATTAGGCAACTATGATTCCGTGAATGCCTATCTTTGTTAAACTTTGATTACTTTCTTCTCAAGAAATACTCCAATATGATTTTGATGTTATTATAAAAATAAACCATAGTATTAATTGAAAATATTTTGCTTGAAGAAGCGTATCTAAGCTTAAATGTAATTTTAATGATTAAATTATAACTAAAATTATAATATTTTGTCAATCAATAAAGTTTTACATCCATCTTATTTTATCTAATGATTTTGATAAAATTGTTAAAATATTATTTGTCTTTTAATTAGTAAGTGTTAATCTTATACTTTACTCGTGAAAACTTTGACAAACTTTGCGGTTAAGTTAAACTAAACGCGATCAGAGCCATTACACTTGGCATGCATGTAAGAGAGAACCGAAATACGAGGAGCATTTGTTAAATCATGCTTTTATTAATAATAATAATAATAATAATATAATACACTAAACATAAAATAAATACATTATCTATAAGAAACAAATAAGATGAGGTTTCTTCCTTAAAAATTTCACGACAAACTTAGCGTTCACAAACTACGTAATGCCACACATGCATCGCTGTTAGATTATGATTTACTTCATTATTTTACGTTTGTTTGTTATAGTAAAAAAATGACAAAGAGAACAAAATTCAAAAGATAGAAGTCTTGTTTTTTCTTCTTCCTCTTTCTCCTCAACAAAATAATATACCATTATTTATACTTTTTTATTTTATTTTTTCTATTTTTCACAATTATCTTACTGTTGATTTTAGATTATGATTTAATTCATTATACGTTTGTTTGTTATAATAAAAAAATGACAGAGAGAACAAAAATCAAAAGATAGAAGTTGTTTTTTTTTTTCTTCTTTCTCTTCTTCCTCAACTAAATAATAAACCATTATTTATACTTTTTTATTTTCACAATTATTTTGCTGTTGAATTTAGAGCCGGCCATGTCTTCAAACTTTCTTCTGTAAAACTGTGGGTAATAATGTATCACAACCAATTAATAGCTATCGTACTTTATGACCTTAAGTGTTAATAACCAGTTGCATATGCTCAAAAGAAAAGAAAATATTCGCCTTTATCTGAATCCATCTAGACAAATGGTGTCTCAATTTACGTCAATAATTTTTACCATAAGTTCAACCTTTACGGCCATTTCACGTTACGCGGTTAAAAATGATTGTAGTTAACAATCTATTAAAAAATAATTGGAAGGAAAATTTAATTTATATAAACTATTGTCAACACTCATCAAACGTTGAATATTATGCATGTACGAATCCACCGTACATGATTTTGGTCCATTGGGGACTTGGTCAATAACACCATTGTAGCTTATCCAGAACAGTGTTGAAGATGAAACCATTTTATAAGTACACACCAATAGTTTAATCTTACGTTCATTCATCTTCTTTGTCTTGCACGATGAATATAATATTAGATACGATACTATATGTGCATCTCTTAAAAAAATATATGCTAGATTTATATTATTTATGTTTATACTTATTTATAGAATGCCTTAACCGGTAATGACAGAGACATTCTTTTATAATTTATTAAAGATTATTAAAGATAATAATAAAATTTATAATTTTTCATTTCTAACCTAATATTATTATGGAAAGATAAGACAATGACTCAGTTTTTTTTTTTTTTTCCTCTTTACAACAAATGTTCAAGCAAAACAAAGCTTTTACATTCTATGGGAACTTCTTTTATGTACTTTTAATATTGAATGAAGGATAATCACAAGTAATATTGCAAAATATTAGAAGGATTCAAGGCCTGAAAATAAGAGAATTATTATAGAAAATTAAAGAGAATTGAGAATTATCTTAAAAAAAACTTATTTTTAAAAAAAATGATAAATGGATAAGAGAGAAAATACAAAATTGCAATATATTGTTATAGAAATTTTTAAAAAATATGTTTATATATCTAATGACACTATATATATATATATATATATATATATATATATATATATATATATATATATATAATGTATTTGATATGTGAAAATCAATAAAATTGATGGATTAAATATTTTTGAAAATCATATGTAAATATTTTAACATCGCAATCATTTTAAAATATTTGAGATTTTTCTTTGTTTTCTTTCAATCTACGGCGTCATGTTACTTATTATACCTAAGATCTTCTATTTCTTTATCTCTTTGATAATTTCATGTACCATTTTTCAATAATTATTTGAAAAATTTTAGTAGGGCCAAACAAATATTTTATAATAACTTATACATACTTAAAAAAAATAAATAGGAGAGGGAGACCATGGCTCCTCCAGATTGCTTTCCTTGTACCCTTTACCAAATAATATAACCACAATTGCTTTTATTTAAAATATATAATTAGTTGAAATATTCTTAAACAATTAAAAGTCATTAAATATTTTTTATTTGAAGTAATTAATATGAATTTTTATGTGGTAAATCTTCTTTATCATAGTGTTGCTTTCTTAAAAATTTTATATCAGTTATAGAAGATATATTAAAAAAAACAAAAATTAGTATATTGTTTTAAAAGGAACTCCATGAAATTGGGGAATTTAGCAAATAAATGGGATGTGATATTCCACTGAACAACATAAATTAAGATTTAATGGGAATGACCGACTCAATAACTCATTCAAAGGTTCATTGTTGAATTAACTTCACACCCAATAGATCTCAGATCTGTGTTAATTAATGCAAGAAAAATGTGGAATTTGCATAATTAATTGAGAGGATATATTTGACTGAATAACGTATATTTTACATGGTGTGGAATAAACGGCACACAGTTCAGTTTTAAAAAAAAAAAATCATAGTTATTACTGACTACTATAATTTTGTCTGTGAATACGTATCTTATCTTTGGTAATATTTGATTACTTTCTTCTCAAGAAATACCCTTATATGATTTTGATATTATTATAAAATAATCATAGTACTAATTATATAAACTTCCAATTATATAGCAGAATTAATTGAAGCTATATTGAGCAAGATGACAATTATTTTATTAATTAAAATTGATTGAAAATTATACATCTTGATGTATAAAACTTTCAATTTAATAGCTTTCTATTGAAATTTGTGAATTACAATAACTCTAAACTAATAAAAGATAAAATACTTAAAAAATAGAGAAAGTGTTGCTAATATTCAATTTGAGGCGACTCAACAATAATTTTAAAATAAACATTTTAAATCTGTCCACGTATTGAAAATCGTCTCTATATATAAAAAATATATGAAAAAAAAATCAACGTTGGCAGTTACACTACAATCATATCACGAGTTTTAGGTTAGGACTATATGGACTCAAATATATAATTATAACATTATGTATACTTTAATCTTTTACAATGTTTGCTTTTAGTTTTGGTATAAAATGTTTTTTTTATCCTTTTTATCCTTCTTTTATGAAAATATATACTTTTGATCTGTAAATTATAAAGACCCTATAACTCATCTCTTATCCAAAACTCTCTTCTTTAATGATCAAACACTCACATAAGGTATCTATCACAACAGTAACAATAAACCACTTTGAGTTCTTCCTTATTGATAAAAACAATAAGAAAAATTTAAAGAATTTTAAATTTACTTTTATAACACAAGTATTTTATATACACATTATATTTTGAACCAACTACAATGATTAATATTCTATAAAACAGTATCTTATGATATTCTGTTAAAGTTTGTAGGTTTTTCTTTTTTAATCGATTTTTGGACTCGTTCTTGGTTGTGCTATTTTGTACGCCAATTTTATTTTAAATAGAGTTATCTTTTCCTATAATGCAGGTTTTTTTCACCTACAAAATAACATTCTCCGTTTTAGTGAAACTTTTTTAAAACTCATGCAAAATGAGTCCCAGTTGTTTTTATGAAGAATGTTTTTTTTTTCTTCTGCAAAATGAAAATAAGCTAGTAGCCTATTCAAATTCATATACCATCTGTTATGGTATCAGAGTAAGTACATCCATCCTACTCTGCCTTGGCTGCATGAGTTTGTGGTTCTATCTTTGTTGGTATTTTCTTTTTTAAAATAGAGTTTCTTGAACAACTTTCTTATTTTTCTTAGTTTATTCTAGTATGAATACTTCGAGGACTAAAACACAAAACAATACAGAATCACAAAATCCATGCAATCCATATTATTTCAATCCGGGAGAGAATCCTGGAATGATCCTCGTCAGCCCTCAACTTTATGGAAACAATTATCATTCATGTCATAGGGCTATGAAACGTGTTCTTCTTTTAAAAAATAAGTGGAAGTTTGTGGATGGAAGCATTGAGGCTTCGACTAAGACAAATTCTTTATACGAGGCATGGGAAAGATGCAATGTGATGGTCATAATAGATCACTCGTTCAATATCAAACCAAATTGCACAAAACGTCATATACATTGACAATGCGAAGGAACTCTGGAAAGATTTGTAAGAAAGGTTTGATATTCTTCAAGATGATTTTAGCATATATACCTGGGTCCATTTGATGAAAAACAAAGCTGAGACTAGAAGTGCATTGTTGAATTTTATAACTTTGATTCAAAATCAGTTCAATACTAACTACAAGGTCTGATAATGGGCAAGAGTTTATGTGAGATGATCTCTACGAAAAAAGGGGATCATACATCAAATTAGTTATGTGAAGACTCCTCAACAAAATACCATTGTTGGGAGAAAACATCAAATTCTCAATATTCTTCCAAGTTTTTTTTTCCAATCTAAGGTTCCTGCCATCTTCTAGTCTTATGCCCTCACACATGTTGTTGACATAATAAACAGGATTTCTTCTATTGTTATAGAAAAAAAGAACTTCGAGCTTCTTTATAAAAGGACACTTGATTTAACTGATCTAAAGGTTTTTGGAAGTCTCTGTTTTATTTTTAGCCTTGAGAAAGATAGGTCTAAGCTTGATCCTAGAGCCAAAAAATGTGTTTTTTTAGGATACAGGAAAGGTACCAAGGGAAGGTACCAAGGGAAAGTACCAAAGGTTATATTACTCTTGATATCAAAACTTGTTATGTCTAGAAATGTCATTTTTTATGAGAACGTTTTTTCTTATAAAAAAAATATGTTGATCTGAAACAAATTAATTTTGATATCATTTTTTATGAGCCTGTTACACAAAATATTAATGACAATAATATTAATAACAACTGTAATAATGAATGTAATATTAGCACCCCTGCTGATAATACAAGAAGATTTACTAGATGTAAAAAGACCCCTGCTTTACTTAATGATTATTATCATAATGTTTCTGGAGTAATAAGTAGTAGAAAAGTCAAATACCCTATATCTAATGTTATTAAGTACAATAAATTGTCTGCAAAACATCTGGATCTTCTCTGTACTTCCCTTGTTTTGTCTGCTAACAGTAAATCAAAGACTTATGATGAAGCCGAAAAATGTCCATAATGGCCTGAAGCTATATGGCAAAGGAAATCCAAGCGCTTGAAAGAAACAACACTTGGGTTATTATTGATTTACCTTACAACAAAATACCCATTTATGGGTGTATAAAGTCAAGTTTATAGCTGATGGCAGGAGCGGTACAAAGCTCGTCTGGTGGCCAAGGGCTACAACCAGCTTGAAGAATAGATTACTTTGAAACTTTCTCTCCTGTTGTCAAGCTCACCACAGTACGAACCTTCTTGTAGTTGATGCAAAAAAGGATTGGTTTCTTAAACAGTTGGATGAGGATAATGCTTTCCTACACGGTTTGGATGAAGATGTATACATGACTATGCCTCCAGTCATACGGACTGAAACAATCCAGTCATCAATGGTTTGCAAAGTTGTCTTCTTCCTTACAAAGTATAGGCTTTACTCTATCAAAGTGCAGATCACTCTCTTTTTGTCAAAGGTAAAGATTCAAACTTTATTGCATTGCTTGTTTATGTTGATGACATAATACTTGCAGGAGCTTCATCTTGTGAAATACAAAAGATCACTACCTATCTAGATCAAACCTTTAGAGTTAAAGATCTGGGAGATCTAGAATATTTTCTTAGATTGGAAGTTGCTAGATCACGTAAAGAAATTCATATTTGTCAGAGGAAGTATGTTGGATATTCTCACCAAAACAGGATTACTTGCTTCTAAATCTGCTGCTACTCCTATGATAAAAGACACTAAGTATTTCTTCCAAACTGAAGCTGAAGCCTTTATGATATTAATTCGTATCACAAATTTTATATTTAACCAATACTAGACCGGATATCAGATATGCAATGCAGTTTCTCAGTCAATTCATCAACTCACCAACTGTTCATCACTATAAGGCAACCCAACACATCGTCAGATATATCAAGCGAGCACCAGCACAAGGCCTTTTCTTTTCAAAAGACTCCATTTCACATATTAAAACTTTTGTTGATTCTGATTGGACAGTATGCCAAAATACAAGATGCTCAACAACTGGGTAGGATCATTTCTCATTTGCTGGAGATAAAAAAAATACCACAGTTTTAAGATCGTCATCAGAAACAGAGTATCGCGCATTAGCTGCTGCAACCTGCAAAAACAGTGGCGTTAGCTGTTGCAAACCTGCGAAATATAGTGGCTCACCTATTTACTGGAGGATCTCAATGTTAATATGGTCCAGAGTAATCAATCCCAGTGGTGGAAAGATTTGTGTGAAGTCTATCGTAATGAACAACAAGGAGATTGGTTTGATAGTCGACTATTGTGGAGCCTCAGAGATAGAAGGAATGTCAAATTTTGGGAGGACAGGTGGATAGAATGCAAAGTGTTGAAAGAAGAATTTCATAGGTTATTTACAATTTCACAGTGTAAAGATAGTGAGGTATTCAATGTGGTGGACTCAGGACAAAGTTGAAGTAGAAGGTGTACAAGTTGGAATCTAAGATGGAGAAGGAAGAGGTTTGAGTGGGAAAAACAATTAGAAGGTCAATTATAGGAATTGATATCTAGTGTCTAATGGAATAGGGAAGGGCAAAACAGGTTGAAGTGGATAGGGGATGATCAGCAGGTATACACTGTGAAATCGGGTTATAGTATACTGAATATGGAGGATCAAATGTCGTGTTTAGAGTGTTTCCAGCTGCTTTGGAGTCTAGATAGTTCCGTCAGCTTTGGTGTGTGTCTGGAGGATACTATGGGATAGGTTACCTACTAGGGTTAACTTGGTGAGAATGTGAGTGCTTCTGGGATGTATTCTTTGTCCTACGTGTCGAGAACATTTAGAAAACGTTCAACACATTTTCTGTACATGTAAGGTTGCTTAGAATAGTTTGGGACTTGTGTGAGAGTTGGATAGGAAGGGTCACAGTTAGACATGAGTTTATCCCCATCCACACTTTCAAAGCTTCCATTTAACGGATCATAAGAATAGTGTGAACAGAGCTTGGAAAGGAGTGTGAGTAGCTGTTGTGACGGAGATTTGGAAACATAGAAATAAAGTAGTTTTCAGAGGAGGGATAATAGAAGAGGAGGAAGTTTTTTGTCTAACACAGCTAAAAGTTTGGGAATGGTTTAAACATAGGATTGCGAGAACTACTTTCTGTTATTCGGATTGACACTTTGCTCCAGTCAAGTGTTTGGAATCTTTGTAGTAGTTAACCTGGACCTGTTATAGTTTGAAGGTATAAATAAAAGGTAGGTGTGTCTTTGCTCTGCAAGTGTACTACTAGAAGATAGTGGAAGCATACAAGTTGTACACAACTAGGCAAGTAGGGGAGTCTGGATAATAGACATATGAAGAATGTTTATGTGTTTTGTGAAAAAGGGGTGTTGTGTATCTCCTCATGAGTGTGAGAAGTATGACTCATTTTATGTATAATGTATTTCATTTGAATATCCTTTTCTATCTTTCTTGAAAGAAATGTTAGGGAGTCGAACCTTGTGTATTTTTATGTCTAGAAAGGTTTTTAAAACCATGGTTAAGGTATATAAGGGTTGGGCTATCCCTAAAACGGTCTATTTATTTATTTAATTTATTGTTGACTGTTTAGTAAAAACAAATTAAAAGATTAGTGTTAACTTCTGTCAATAAAACCCAAATTTCAAATAATTTCATGTTGGCTGTTAAAAAAAAACAATTTCCTAACATGAGGACCAAATCTTACAAATAATGAAGTTTTAAACACTATAGATTTTTGCAAGTTAACACTAGATTTAACAATGCTCTTATTAGAATAAAAATAATGTACTTTTAATTCAAACTAAATTTTAAAACAGAAATCCTACAAATATATATTTTTTCAGATAAGATTGATAATAAAACCGTTTTATTAAGATGAGATGATCTCTTATAAGACATTATCAGTAAGACTGATTGATGTTAAAAATATGATATTCTAAGTGATAAAAGTATAACTAAACATAGAAAAACATCTTAGTAATCTTGTGATCAATTTAGTATTTTGGATTAAATATTGGTATTCAATTCACGAAAGAAACACTACCAATATATATTTGAGTAAAGTTTTTGCAGATAATTTCTTACAAGTTGTATTTATTTTAACATGTTTATCTTCTAACTTAGTGTAAGAAAAGAATATCTTCAAATTTCATGATGTAAATGTTAAATAACAGTGAAATATATATTAGAAAAAAATATGTATAGTTGCTTGTAGTTATTTTTATTTATTTAAATTTAGTTTTACTCTTTTTTAATTACTCTCCATTTAGTTGAGGTTTTAAGACTAATAAAAAACATTTTTTTAACCTAGATTAGTTTATCCTTAATTTAATAAGGCTATTATTGTCAAATGTCACAAAACAAACCGAAAACACGGAATTAACATTTTAACATAGGATCTGAATTAGTAACTTGGGCCGAGCTTATAACAAATTGCACATATAATTGCACATATGTTCAATTCTTAATAAAAATTGAAGTGAATGAAAAAATGTTTCTATTTGAAATCTATATGGGTTAATATCTAAATATTGGATTTTAAAATTTTATTTTTCTAAAAAGAAAAAAAATTATATATACGAACCTTATCATATTACATATATTTAAGTTTTTAAAAGAATGCCCACAAAAACGTACAGTTTTAATATATTTAAAAAATAATAAAACTATTCATATAAAAAAAATATTCACAAAACAATTTTTTTTATAAAAGTATATTATAAAGAACTATGTAATTAACCTATTTAAAATATAAAAATATTTTCAAATTGAATTATACATTTAATCTTTAAGATTGAATTAAGCTTTTAAAATAATAAAATAAAAATAACCTCTAAAAAATGTTCTTAAGTTATAAATAAATTTAAAACCATAAATACTGCATTTGACATAAAAAAATAACTCTAAAAAAAACTATATGATACAAATTGACTCTAAAAATAAATGATAAAATGATATTTAAAATCATAAATTATGAATCAATTTAGTCCTTTAATAAAATTTGTCCTACAAAGAAATTAAACTTAAAAAAAAAAACAAAGGTATTAAAGAAGATATTTGTATAGTTTAAAACAAGTACAATTAAGCATTTCTAATAATTATCAATCCTTTTACTAATACGATTTAAAAAACAGTAATTTATTAATAACTTATGATCTTAAGAACTAACTTACCATACTATTTCAAACTAATGAAATATCTATATGATTTTTGCACAAGGCCCTTGGTCGAATAGTACTTATATTTCATATCCAAATGTACATTAAACATCTTCAGTGTAAGAGGCATAGCAGTCTCAGAGATTAATTTAAAAAAAAATAGAAAAATGAGGCATTCTATATAATAAAAATTTTCTAAGAGTATTCATGCAGCTAAAACAATTATAAACTCACAAAAGCTCAATAGATATAATGCTTGCAATGACAAATATTAATTCTTAATCCTGTTTTTAGTTTATTTTCATTGAAAAAAATATGAAATTGAAATGTATTAAGAAAACTTTAATACATTTCTCAACTAAAGAAAGAGATATATAATATAAGAAATAAACTAGATAAATTGAAATGCATTAAGAAAACTTTAATACATTTTTTATATCAACCTTTTTTTATCCCTTTATTAAAATTTATTATTTCTGATAAATAAAAAATAAAAAAATAAAAAATAAACTATACAAATCCTTAAAAAATATATATAATTTAATTTTGCATTTCCCCATTCTAAATTAAATAGTTAATGAAGACAAATAAAACATTTTTTAGTTTCATGGATACTACTAAATTGAATAGTAAAAATTAATTTTTCTTCATTCTTACAATTTTCATTATAATTCTAATGGCATAATTTAATAAAATAATCCAAACTTTGCTTTAATTGAAAGTAGATGAAATATAAAAAAATGAAGATGGGCCAAAAGTAAAGTAAACGATATAAAAGTTTTTCAAACCAAAGCATCTGACACATAATGAAAAAATGGATGTTATATCGTTAGCCACATGTTTCCGAATATTAAATTTATCATTCAAATGATAAAGAAATAAAAATTTGAATACGAAGTAATATTTGGTGGACAGACTGTGAAAATACTTCATTCGTATAAAAATAATCTAGAAAGTTGCCACTGATTTAGTGAAAAGTGATTGTTAAAACATTTAAAAATTCCATCATAAAACTTATCATCCAAAATGTTAAAAAAATAAACATTTAGAAAGACATTCAGTGGACAAACTATGAAAAGATATCATACCTTTACAGACACAATCTAGAATGTTATCACTAACTTAGTGAAAAATGACTATCTAAACCCAAATATTTGTATTTCATATAGTGTAATCTGTATTTTGATAGGTAGAATGGTTTATCTAGAATGTTACCACTAACTTCATGAAAAATGACTATCTAAACCCACAAATTTATATTTTGTGTGATGTAATTTGTTTTGATAGATATAATAATTTATAATGCGTAAGGAAAAAGAGAATGTGAGTTTTGAGGAGTCTTGTCCAAGAGTTAGAGCATCTCAATAAAATTATTTTATTTTTCATTGATAAAAAAATTAAAAAAATGGAGGTTATATTATTTCATAACTCACCTTTTTTCCTATATTAAATCATATAGAATGATAAAGAAATAATATGATAAATTAACAAAATAAATAAATACAAACTTAAGTTTGGCGGACAGACTATAAAAAAAAACTTCATCCCTATGAAAACAATATGTCATCTATGACTCCACATTTTTTTAAAATTAGTTTGTTTTGAAACCAACTTCTTAAACTAAATTTAAGATCTATATATACAGCAATATAGTATCACAATTGTAGAGGCCACTCATTGTTTGCTTCTAAATTTTTCAAGTGTTTTTTCTTTGGACTGAGATTATGAAGTACATTAGAATCATGTTCTAATAAAAAATATATATATCACCAACTAGGTATGAAACCAATTTCAAATCAACTTCACACGTACTATTTATCCTTCATTTGTGATTATATGTATAAGTTATACTTCATATTCAAATAAAATTATGAAAAAGAAACTCAAAATAATTTATTAAAATTTTGATTAGATCAAACTTTAATAAATTTAATTATAAAACTTCCTAAAAGGACAAAAAATAATTTATACTACCTAAACTTTAAGAAAGTAAATTAGATCTATTACTATGAATTAGTAGTCACTAAAGAGCTTGTAATCCCTAACTAGTTTCAAATTTAACACTCCGCAGATCAATATTAGTTCATGGGACAAGACATAATTGTGTAGATTTGGAGAATGTTTGCTTCAACTTTTTAATAAAGAGAAAAGATGCAAAAAGACAAACAAAGAGGAACGTGTATTCAAAAAAAAAAAAAAAAAAAGCACTACAACTTTTTTTCATCCATTAAATTTCTCAACTATACTGGTTGCCACAGTTAAAATTGCATGAAAAAACTAAGATATTATCCAAGCCAACAATGAGTAAATGTATGATCATACATTAAAATCCAAATAATCGAAAAAGGCTTACCTCAATATCCGACGACGAGACAAATTGTAAGATAACCTTGGATTCATTTTCAAAGCACCAGCAACAAAATGCATTCGGGTTGCCTGCAATTATTTTCCATCTGCACTAAATCTAAATTAGGAAAACTAATATATTTTTACCATCCTCATTATCCACATTAATTATACTAACAAGCAATAAACTTTCACTGTCTGAGCATCAGTGTTGTGTACCCAACACTTTTATTCACCAAGTTTTAATCTATTTGTGACCCTCCTTCACCATGTACTATATGTTACCAAGTCCAAACCAGCTATAAACGACTCCAACAAACACATATAATCAAGCAATTGCAACTGAAATCTCTCTAATCAAAGAAGAAAGGATCAGTATAATCCCACAAAGTGCCAGTGTAATCATCCTCACTCGCCAGTGACCACAAGGACGAAGAAGAAGATCCAAGCCCAACTGACCCCACCAACGACAGATCCGGATCCACCGAAGCCTCCATATTTACCTGAGAAGATGCAGCCGAACCCACAGCAGAATTCACTCCATCGACACCGCTGGTCTGATGCTGCTGATGGTTTGATAAATCGCCATGATGTTGCACATGCACGCGGTTATTCTCCTGGTTACCGTGCCTTTGGTACGAGGTTGATCTAATGGAACTATCAACAGCAGTATTATTCCCACCTAAGCTCAAATTGGATTCCGAATTCTGATACGATGATGGAACAGCATGTGGCACTTGCACCACTTCCTCAGGACGATGAAGATGATGATGAACATGCACTGTAGCATTATTGTTCCCATTAGGGCAGAACAGCTGTGGCGTGTAATTGAAAGCGGTGGCATACGCGCCGGCGTAAGGGTAGGGCATGGGGGCGTGGAAGGGAAAATTGAAAGCGAAGCCTGTGGGGCGAGGAAGCAAGGGTCTTAGGGTTTGAGTGGAAGAGGCGGCACGGGACGAGGAAGACTGAGAAGTGGAACCGGAGGGTTGGAGATTGAGCTGGGCGCGGGAACCGTAGAGGATGAGGGCAGCGCGGTCGTAGGCTCTGGCAGCGTCTTCAGCGGTGGCAAAGGTGCCGAGCCACTTGCGCGTGCGCTTACGTGGCTCACGGATCTCGGCGACCCACTTGCCCCAGCTTCTTTGCCTGACGCCGCGGTACCTAAATTTGTTGTTATCTGGGCCACCTTTGCCCTTGCATTTACGAGCACTTTTTTTGGTGGTGGAGGTGTCATTGATGCTGTTGGAAGTGTGAGATGTTGGGCTGGGAGTGGAGGGTGTGGCGGTGATGACGGTGGGTTTGGTTTCTCGGGGTTGAGGCTGGAGAGAGGCCATTGGCTGGGCCCAGTTTTTAATCTGAGGGGAAAGATGGAGACCCTTGGGTACCTCGTTCAGCGTTGATGTTGATTAGTCCAAAGAGGAGGCTCTGCTGAAAGGGGTTTCGATGTCATCCCTGGCAATGGTGGAATAGGGCGGTGTAACATGCAATTTATATAGGAGAGAGAAAAAGGAACCCCTTCATCTCTCTGCATCAATAAAGACACAGTGCCTTGGAATCCCTTCTTTCTTTTCTTCATTTTCTTGTATTTTCCCTTTTAGTCAAGTTCTCTTTCCACTCTTCTGCCACTTCACCATTCTCATGCTGTTTACTGTTTACCAAAAAATTATTACTGCTACTTTCCCAGACCATTAAACTCATCACTCCACTGCCACCTTTTGTGCCAAATTTTGACTACTACTAAAGTTACACAGGTTTACAATTAAGGGCCAGCTTCCTAATTATCTATTATCTATAAATTAAAACAAGGGCAAGCCGATTAATAAACCTAACAGAGTGGTAATAAATTAATTAATGGGTAGATATTTGTCCCGTTGTATATATACATCTAAAGTATTTTTATTTTTATGGTAACACTTGGCACTTTAAATCGTTCCTACCACCCTTATTTGGCCACGCACTTGCATGGGAGTTTTGGTGAATGTTACTAATGTTGGAAGCTTATTCTTGAAAGCTACAAAGATAGCTATAAGTGTCTGCTAAGTAGACACATATATAAGTGCAGTTCCTCCATTTAACTGGCATGAATCATGATTATAATAGTTTGGAAGGTTTCGAAAAAATCGGTTCTTTGTTTGGCTCATCAACCATGGTGAACTTCCAACTAATACTTAACGCCACCAAAGATATTCATCTTGTACTTATGTAGTTTATCTTCTAACTTGTGGCTACAGTCCATTCACCATTTTCATATTCCATTTTTTGTGTAAGCTTTTCATGTTTGGGAGTGACTGGATTTTCTCTATTTTTGGCAATGACAAGTAAGTGATGTAATCTGACAAAATTAGTTGTATACACTAATAATGACTGCATTATTTCTATAAATTTGTTTAATAAATTTATTTGTAGTAGGTAACAATACAAGTGTATCCATCAGTCTACATCTACACATGAAATGTCATGTATATGATTAATGGATAGATTCAATGATATTGTGAAGTTGACAATTAATTCTATAAAAATTGTTTTATGTCAACTAACTGAACTCACTGGTACAATAATGGAAAAGGTTACACATAATATCTAATTATTAATTGAAAAATAAATATAAGAAAAAAAATATTTTCTCTCATTTGTTTAAAATTTTCTGCCTAGTTACTGTAAAATTAATATTTCCTTGTTCAATAGACTTGGAAGGCTTATCTTAGAGTTAACAATAAAAAGTATATTTGTTTAGTTTAAGATTTAGAATTTGGACACAGACAATAGAAAGTTGCTGCGCACGCTAACCAAAAAAAAAAAAAAATAGTTACAAATTTTGCAACAATTTAAAAAACCAACATAACCATAAAGAAAATGAATAAAAAAAAGAGTAATAGCATAAGCTATAACAAACTTTTAGTTGTTCCTATAAATTTGGAATAGAGAAATTAATCTAGAAGATCCAATGTTTTAGCAACCTACTTAAATCGCTATAGAGATAAGATTTTATATAATAAATATAAAAAACATGTCATAGTAACAAAAAAAATAACAAAGTAATCTGAGAATAAATTTTGAATTGGAGAATTACCATTGCCAACCAGAACAAATTAAAAAGACTCACACTCAAAATGATTTGAATGAGTGTTCTTCAAAATTTAAAAACACGAGAGCAAAGTTGTGCAAGAATCTCCTACACAAATGCACGATGGTGGCGTGAAAGTGTTCATCCTACTCAAACACAATCGTTGAACCCAGATATGCTAAAGTAAAAAAATAAAAAATAAAAAGGGACCAATATTTAATTAACACAGCTAATAGTATAATATGTTAATGAACTGAATCCTTTATTTATGTATTATCTTTTAATATACAAGATGATTTGAAACTACACCCTTAACCAAATATTTTTTTAGTGGTTGTTTAACCATAAATTATCAAATTTATTGACAGTTCAAATATTTTTTTTTATGGTGTATATGCAAAGCTGGTACGTATTACCTAACATTATTACAAAGTATAGGATCCATAGATTATGAAAAAGAAAAAAAAAAAATCCTCATCTTGGTAGTTAGTCTTTAAAGGCAATATTTCTATTCAACCATATAAACCTCCAGCTATGCATTAACATCATTACCAAAAATCCCAACTAATTACAGAATTTTCTTATAGAAAGAAGAGAAGGAACATGAAAGGAGAAGGTGATTTGGTTCTCAAGTAGTCATGAAAGATCTTTCTTATTTGAGCACAATATTTTATTTTTGTGTTACCTTTTTTTATATCTTGTTCATTAACAATCCTAAACAAGATATAAAAGATGATACATTAAAAGAAATGTAGATATTCAGAAGTACCTTAAAAAGGTAAAAGTGTCTCTTCAATATATCTTTCACCTTTTCAAATTACCATATCCAATACTATTTGTTTTATTTTACATCTTATATACAAAATATTACATATTCATTTGTATGTTTATTGTTGTAAACATTCAATCAATTACTCGTAACCAAATATCATTTCAATATATTATCCATTTCGTGTTCTCAATATCGCACTATATTCTTTTCCACCAACTTTCTTGATCAACCTTTTCTAAAATTCTTAAATTTATTCATACATATTCATAAATCTGCCAACTTTATTTTTTATTTCCTTATAGGATAGTTTCAAGAACAACATGGTTCCAATTATGTATTTACATCATCACCAAAAATCCTAACTAGCTATAGCGTTGTTTCTAAAGAAGAGAAAAAAACGAGAAAGCAAAATGTGACCTTTATTTTCATATTCAAGAAATAGTCATAAAACATCTTTATTATTGAACACGATATTCATTTATTTTTTATTTATATATTGTTTATTAACACCCTGTAAGATATAAAAGATGATACATTAGATGAAAGTAATTAAAAAAAAAATAAAAAACTAAACGCTCCTCATATTAAATCTCTCACCCTCTTAAAGAACTATATCCAAACCTCTCTCATTAACTTATACCAACTTTCTTCATCAACTTATCCATACATGTTCTCAAATTTATCCAATCTCTCCTAAAATTCTCTTAATGACAATTTTATATTTACTTTTTTTATATCGGTACTTTGGAAGCTTAACTTTTAGAAATTTTTGAATTTCGAATACATCAATAAATGCTAAATACTGATATGCAGGATTTTTTCTTGAGTTTTGCAAATTAAAGATCAAAAAATTAATTAGTGAAAGAAGGATAAAAAAAAAAAAAAACACATGTAATTTCCTCTTCACAAGACTTCCAAGCAAAGATATAAATTACTTGAATTACAATATATTATTAATCACTTCAAGTCAGATCCCCATGTTTTAAAATATAATTAAAAAAATTCGCGTCTTCTTCATTAACAATCTTATACCAAATGTGATTTTAATGAATTAAACTCCTAATTATAATTTTATATATTTTTTATTATGTATGTTAAATTTAATAAATTGAACAATAATAAAATACTGAAAAATATACATATTTTTATACATTTTGAAAATATATTATGTCAAGTTTAATGTATATAAATGAGATATTAAATTACTTTAATTTAAAATTTTTAAAATATAATATATCAGAAAATAATTTTCAATTCTAACTATTTTTAGAATAATTTTTTAATAAAATATTATTAAATGTTGTAATAATTATTGTAAATACATATACATAATGTTTAACACACATGTATATATACACTCACTTTAATTAAAATATATGCCATATAGCTTGTTGAATTACTCCCATCAATTAACAAACAACCTACATTAAGTCACTTTATCCCATATTCACAATAAAGTTAATTAAATGATAAAAATTATATATTAAGTTTAACAAGCTTAATTTGCTAATCTCGTTTTAATTAACTCGCTGTTTTAATAAACTATTGTTTAGAAGGTACCGTACAAGTGTGTCAATCCATAACTACAAGTGTACTTCCGTCTACACATAAAAATGTCATGCATATAATTAATAGATAGATCCAATGAGATTAGGAATATATAATATCCAAACGTGCACAACTTTTATTTTCTTGGAATTAACCAATGTCACTCATATTGAAATAAATAAAGTTACTCATATTATAAACTAATCTCTCCACCACCCAAAATACAATAATCAAATCCTCTCAGTAGCTTTGTCTCACCAAATTTGTATGTTTATTCACACACAAATATTCTTCCAAAACATTATCTCTTTCATACCAACTTTCTTAATTACCTTATTCACACGTATTTCTTAAATATATCATACCTATTGACCTCTCTTAGATCTCTCGTGATAATCTTCCATTTATTTTCTCATTTTTACACTTTCGAAACTTAGTCCTTCAAGTTCTTGAAATAAAACTTGCAGAGATTTTTAAACTTTGCATAATGGACAAAGACTTATATTTAAGAATATTTGAGTTTTACAAATTAAAGATCAAACAATAAAAAAAATATAAAAAATTGGTGGAGGATAAGAAAAAACGATGTGATTTATTTTTTTTTTTAAATCTTCCAAGGAATTTGGTAAATTATTTTAAAAAATTACTATAGAATCACGCGCAAAAAATACTTGAACTACATGTCCAATATATTAACAACTTCAAAATACACCTCAATCTTTTTAAAATATAATAACATTTTGTCACTTATTCTTCATCAATAATTAACTTTAATAAATTTATTTAAACGTTGAATTATAATTTTATGTTTTTTACTACATATATCAAAATTAATAAAAATGAAGTATAATAAAATTGTAAAATATATTTGTATTTTATATATTTAAGAAATAAGTTTTATGTCAATTTTCATATATATAATTAATATATTGAATTATTTTAATATAATTGTTAATAATATATTTGAAACAAAATTTCAGTCCTAAAGATTTTTTTAGAATAATTTTTTTAATAAAAAAGTATCAAATGCTCTAATCATTATTATAAATCTATAAACAAATATAAGTTATACTCCAACTTTGTTAAAATATATGTACGTGTAATTTATTAACATACTCTCATTAATTAAAGTATAGATGAGTATACACTAACATATACTTTTAATTTAAAAATAAAACATCTGTTAAACAAAGCTATTGTATTATAACTCTCAAAAACTCATCCGATTTTAAAATAATGAAATGGAAGAAGATTTACGTTCGCATGTGACTTTGTCAGGAAGGGCTGGTAGTTGGGCCCACTTTGGGACTCATTTTGAACCCAACTCTGCTGATTAGAAGTATCCACCATCACTTCTTATTCTCAACATCCTCAAATTAAATAACAATAAAATATTAAACATTAAAAAAGATACATGTGAGCACCATAGTTTAGGGTTGAACACTTTCTACCTCAGCAGGACAGAGTGAATGAGACAATGCCCTATCATGCACAAGTAAAAACTTTTTGCTTCTGTTTCATTTTGTCTGTGCCTCCACTTCCTGTTCATGCTGCACCCATTCTAGAACTGATTTGAAATTTTTGAATATAAATAACTCCTTTGTTATTTAAATTACAATGTCCCATTTAACTTGATAACCTATGATTCTTTATCGCATAAAATTGTCTCACTTTTTTTTCATAAATTTTCTTTCATTTTTTTTCAAATCAGGGCGCTTCATTGTTTTTTCAAAGAGAAGTTGTCTATGGTGAATAAGGTTATTTCTTTCTCTATCCCCATAGTTTTCATCTGCATCTCCATGAATATTGTTAAAATATTAAATTGTTCCTTTGCTACTGACAGTCTTTGTAATCTTTTGCTATTGTTACCATTTTTATGAGTTGTGTGACAGTGGACTCCCAGAAAGTATTGTATAATCTAAAAGACATAATATAAAAGCTTTGTTTTATGTAAAAAAAAAAAAGTTATTTGTATCATTTAGAAACTTATTTTTCATGTTAGAAATGACTCTCAAATTTAATAATTAAAGTAAAAGAAACTTATGAAGTGTAAAATTTGGGTGTAAAAGGTAACTTCTAGATTGTGTAACTTGAAGTCTTTTTTAAATAGAAAATATAATTTTCAAATTATATAATCTTAAAGGAAAAAAAAGATTTCTAGTATAATTTTTTAGTCAAATTTTTTTTCACACTGCATAATCTGAAAATAAAAAAAAATGTTTACATACCTGCAATCAAAAGTTATTTTTTCATAAATCAGAAGGATTAAAGGGGAATTTTAATATTTATGGGTGCAGAAAAAATTTTTAGGGTTACAGTATGAAATTATGGGAGAGAAAAACATCCCCTGGATGACGGACGTACTTAAAATTATTGGGTTACCAGTACACTTAAGCCCATATAGGTTCAATCTAGCTCTGGTATTCTATGGGCCCAGACGCTCCTGCTTCCATTCTTTTTAAGTGATTTATTTGTTTCTGTTATTTTATAACAATCACAAACCTTCTAAAGTTTTATTTTATTTTTTTAATTGAAGAATCCGAAAGCCGTTGAGATTGACCCATCTAAAATAGTAATTATAATTTTAATTTTGTTACAGATTATATATTTTGAAAATATAATATAAGTTTTCGATCGTATAATTTACAATTAGAATAAGATAAGTTTTAGATTGTAAAATCTAAAGACGCACTTTATTAAATTCAGATTATAAAATTCAAAATAATATTTTTTAAGTTTCAAATAAAAAATTAATAAACTATTTTAAAACACCTACTAAAAAATATAATTACAAATTCATCAAAAAATACCTTTTCTACTTTTGAATTGTTCACCCCAAAATTTTATTAATTAAATGCTATAATAATAATACCAGAAACATTAAATATTAAATTTGCAACAATGATGTTATCTTGGGTTCATATTATTTGGCCCTTAAATGTTTTTCAGCATAGTGAAGATGCATCTAATTCTTAATACTAAAAAATTACAAAACAGAGACTGTGTGGTGGGTACGTGAAAACACATAAAGGCTTCCATTTGGTGGGTATCTGTTTCAAAGTTACACAACATTTAATGTATTCTTTTAACTTCTCAAAAATAAAGGCAGCCATGAATAACAAGATATAAAATTGAGTGTTAGTTATCTTATAAATTTTGAATGAATATAAGAATTGATATTTAATATTGATTGATATAAAAAGCGTTCAATAATATTTGATTTAAATTAATATTAATATCTAAATGAAATATCAGCTTTAATTTCACATTCAGGATAAATAAAATGAATGAAATGAAAAATTAAGCCGATATCAAGCAAATGATATTAATTTTTTTATAATATATATATATATATATATATATATATATATATATATATATATATATATAAATTTCAAAATTCCAAAACCCTAAACTCTTTTAAAATGAAAAATCATGTGTTCTTAATTAGTTGTCAAATTTTCAGTTCGATTAAACTAATATACACTTGTGATTTTACACTAATCACACACAACTTGACTTGATGTAGTTATATAAAAAATTTACGGCAAAAATATTATTTCTCTAATAATTTTATTATAAAAATAATTTTATATTTTATCTTGTAAATATCAATTGTAGTTTCTACAAATATAAAAAACAATAAAATTTTCCTTAAAAAGTGATTACTTTTTTAAACTAATTAACCCAATGACACGACCCTTTTTTATTTAGTTCGATTACTAAACTAAAAATCTGACCCGGTTGAAAATTATCTAGATTGAAAACTATATCAACTTCAACTCAAATGTAGAACACTTCCACCCCTATAAAGTGAATGAGGTAAACCTTAAAAAATTCCGGTCTGAAAAAAAAAAAGAAAAAAGAATCCGGTCGAGAAAAAAATTAATAATTAACAAGAATTAAAAATAAAATAATGATTAAAAGAATAATAATAACTTGATTAAGTAGAAAGAATACAATTTTTTTGTTTTAAAATATCGCAAATAAAATTAACATAATCAAACCAAGTATTACGTTATCTATGTCTGTGTTATATTAGTATTCTTTTTCTAAATAAATATTCGAATCTAAACGTTGTTTAATAAGTAAGATTTCTGCTGATTATCAATAATCTTTGTGATTACTTATTCTGTATTCGATTCTAATTCTCATACATGGCTTGTTAATCTGTCGTTTATAGTGGCCTGCACTTGGACTCTTGTTTTTTTTTTTTTTTTTTTTTTTTTTCCTGGGTTCGCACTGATCCTTATATTATCCTCTTTTGCATAGCTAATTAAGTAATATATCACTGTCCATAATCTCGAGAACAAAACCTTCAAATCAGCGTTACACAGTCCCAATGGGTATATAGCTAGCTAGGTTCCTTCAAAATAGGAACAAAGTGATATATGTAAATATGGTTTCTTTATTAATTAATTATTTCATTAATAATTAATAATTAGATAACATATATCTTGCTTTTGTGAAAAGATGTGATGGCATGCTGCAAACAGGACAAAAGAGGCAGCCAAAGCAACAAGGAATCAGAAAAAGAGTGCAAGAAATTTACCAAATTTTACATGCAAATCCATCATGAACCAAAGCAAACAAGATTTGAATGTTACTTTTTTGATAACCCCTATGTTTTTTTTTCTGTCTTTTTTTTGTTTTCTTTTCAATAACATAAACCCTTTAGTTTAAACCTTTTAGGGAGATATGGTGATGATCTTAATCTCAAGTTGGATCCAAGTGGGGGGAGGGTAGGTCCTATGGCCTCACCTATGCTTTATTCATTGATAAGAAATAATGTTAAGAAAAATGTGTTTCCCTATTGTACGATTGTAACCCCTGAAGATCATAGACTTTATTTTTACCTTCTCTGCGATGATCGTGTACTATTGCGTTGATTAAGAACCATATGCATCTCTATCTCTTCACTGTCTATATTTTGTCTTGTGTGGATGAAGGAGACCACGTTGGAGAGAATCTGCACGAGAATTAATTGGCCGGTGAAAGCTACGTTCTGGATTTGACTAAGGTAAACACTCTCCTTCTGTCCTTCTCAACCTCATGCAGGGTAATGAGAAAAACCCAAGCTTATTTCAATTTGTTTTGTACCATAGTACCGTCAATTGTCTTGGATTTATGAGCCTCTACAAAAGTTAATAACAAAATTATTTTTATAGCTGTTACCGGATAACATGTTACGTCTTTTCATACAGTTTCTCGGCTCTGTATTCTAGTTTAGGATTTAGAATTTATACACTCAATTTCTGCAGAAATGCATGCCTCAAATCCGTTATTGATCCTAATACTTTCAATATATAATGGATCAGATTCACCTATTTATATTCACTATGGTGGGTCTTTATCTGTATTGATCGAAGAAATGAATCCAAATAGACCTTATTGATTTTTTAATCATACTTTGCAGATAATTAACGTGTTGTCGCCAATCGTGATAAGTTTTAATCCTTGTTGTGATAGCTCGACATTAAATGTATATTTCAAAATTAATAATAGCATTTATTAATGAAACGAGCTTATACTTACATACCATAAAATATTGGTAATTTGAATATGTTACAAATTAATTAAAATAATTTTTCTATCACTGTTCTTACCATATTCTGTTTATGTTTTTAGAGTAAATTTGTTATCTTGTTATTTTACTATATTTCATGTGATTTTGGTCCTGAAGTAAATTATTCAAATTTTAAAGAATATTTTTTCCTTCTTTAAACATTTTTAATTACTATTTGTTAAAAGAATGTTAATTAGACAATTTATTCTACTTTGATAGAGTTTTATAATTGTAAGGTTTTGCATAAGAAAATAAATTAAATTAAATTAATTTTGTGAAGGTTTTTAGTGATATATAAAATGACGAATCAGGTATATAATTCTAACGGGTTCAGGTTATGTATTACATAATGTCTCAAATTTAAACCGTCGACATAATTTGAAATTTTTTGAATGACAAAAACATAATTATTTCATTATAAATGGGTTGATGATTTTAATCAAGCTTGGATCACTGGAAAGAATGAGTGAATCATTTTTAGAGTTATGTAATATTATGATTTGAATTCAATCTCTTTGTATCTGATCTCAGTAATATTTTTAATAAGTACTTGATGGACGTATGTAATATGCAATAATAAGCTACGACATTTAAATTTAATGAATATGTGAATTTTGATAATATTATTAAAACAATTAAACCACTTTAATATAAATTGTGACATTAAAGAGATCTAATTAGTAATAAATAAAATAAATATAGACTAAAAACAAATCCTTATACAAATCATGATAATGAATGAGAAATAAACGGACAATAAATTAAAAGAAATAATGAAAAGAAGGACACAAGAACAATAAATGCTTTGGCTAAAAAATCCAAACTATTTATTTTTCCAGAACAATAACCATTATTTGTCAAAATGCTTAATAGTCCAATAACAAGAGAGACTAGACATGTACTGGATAAACAAATGTTCCTCAATACTTGACATTCAATTTTGAGAATTACTTCACTTGACAATTGTCTGAGAACTGTCATATATGAAAATAAAATTCTTTTACTGTTGCTCCAACGGTTTGTTTAAGAGATGTTTATTGCATATATAACATAAGCAAGTTGCTAGTTATATTTAGTTACTATTGCTATATAGTTTTATAGTATTTCATGCTTTGCTTATATTTCTTTCTGGGATTTAAAGCAGTCTACTTTTTCAGGTTAATATTCAATTTTATATTAAGTTTTTTTTTTATATATTTTTATAATGGTAGTTAAAGTAATTTCTAAATTTTATATTAAGTACAACTGTTTATAGAACATAATTACTCTTACTTATTTTCACATTTATGTAATTATGAAGTTATTTTACTAAATTTTATCGCGCTAAAAAGCTCTTCTAACTATTTCTTACGATGATACTTGATTTCGCCCGAATATATATAAAATGGTTAGTGGCATTTTTGGGCCCTCTGAAATGTTTGCACAGAATCTCTTCTCCAAGCTTCTGTGATATCTAGCCATATTTGAATCCTTCGAATATCTCAAAGGAAAGAAGGTAATAAAAAAACACATTCTTAGAAGAGATAACGATAAAAAACCATCCAAGACCCCACTCTCTAAGTTGTTCTCCATTTTGGGGATCCAAGCAACCATATTTTGTCTGACTTCGGGGTTAGCGATAGAAATATGCAACAGTAGGTAAAAACGTTATACATTATAAAGAACTAAATAAATAATAAAAAAAAAACCTCTGAAAGTTGGACTTTTTCAATGAAAACTGAACCAAAATGAAAATTATGATTATGACATGATCAATAACATGTATGCCACATGTATGCATGCCTAACCAAACCTAATATATGATGTAATTTTCTATATAGGCAATGCTTTAAACTTAACTTTTATCCATGCCTAACCCCCAGAGAGTGCTTTTCCCCTATTGCATTTTAATATATTGGTTTCATGAAATTTCTGCCAGGTATAGCTACCCTATCATGGGGACACAAACTGGACAGAATGACAGAAAGGCCGGTGAAGCAACGACTCACGTCAACCTCACCACAATTTCACAGTTCACAAACACCACAAAAATGCACAACTTTTTTGTATATGTAAAGCAAATATTTTTTACTCAAATCTTAAACCCTACAAGTGTAAGCAATTTAATAAACCAAAGTTTGAAAAATAATTGTGCTTGCTTGGGGGTGATTGAGATGGAGGGAGTAATAGCTATCAGTCCAACCCAAAAGACAAAAATAGCAAACGGGCACATCTGTTCTACAGTGTACTGCATTTGTTTTCATATTCATTTTCTTCCGTAAAGATGCCCAGAGAATCTTGGCACCCCAAAATCAAATGCTTGACAACACTACTCTTCTTCCCAAATCTCTGATTCTACAACCACACGAGACTTGGACCCCACATAGAATTTAAGAATTTTAGTAACATTGTTTATGTGAATTTTACTACACATGTTTCAACCACCTAAGATTGATTTTTAAAACTAAAATTACTGTTATCACGTCAATTACTTCAGTAATAAAACTGCATGGGAATTTGCATCTCAGCTCACATGTTGTTATTCCTTATAAATATCATCCATTTGTGGCTTCATATGTATTCGCCCTAACACTTGCACGCGACCTGCTTGTTCTAAATCAGGCATCTCTTGAGTATATGCACCCAACACCACCATTTTAAGCTTCTCTTACCAAAGCCCAAGTTGCAAAAGTTTCAAAATTCCAAGCCCAAAAAATTCATCAGTGAACAAAGATGGGAAGCTCCGTGCGTGTAAAAGAAGCATCGGTGATTACACCTTCTGAGCCCACTCCACGGGGCGTGCTCGCTCTATCAGCGCTTGATTCGCAACTCTTCCTTCGTTTCACCATAGAGTATCTGTTAGTCTACAAGCCTTGCCCTGGGCTCGACCAGCCAACCACCACGGCCCGTCTCAAATCTGCATTAGCCCGAGCCCTCGTTCCCTACTACCCCTTCGCGGGCCGTGTCAGGCCCAGGCCCGAAGGCCCGGGTCTTGAGGTGGTATGTGCGGCCCAAGGCGCGGTGTTCATAGAAGCCTTCGCTGCCCGTTACAACTCCAACGACTTTGAAAAAGCGCCGAAAACAGTTACGCACTGGAGGCCGTTGTTGTCGCTCCACGTGGCAGACGTGCTCAAGGGCTCCCCGCCGCTGGTGGTTCAGCTGACCTGGCTCGTCGACGGCGCCGCCGCTATCGCCGTCGGAATCAACCACTGCCTCTGCGACGGCATCGGCAGCGCGGAGTTTCTCAACCACTTCGCCGAGCTAGCCAATGAGAAACGCGAGACGAGTTACAGACGCATAAAGCCAGTTTGGGAGCGTCACCTTCTGAACCCACCGCGCGGGAAGCAGACGCCGGTGGACTCAGCGAGTCATCCCGAGTTTGGCCGAGTCCCGGACCTATGCGGCTTCATGAACAAGGTCTCGACCGGGCTAAAACCAACATCTATTACGTTCGATAAGACGCGGCTGAACGAGTTAAAGCGAGTGGCGCAGTGCACGAGCGAAGCCGGCGAGTCAGCGCGGTACACTTCGTTCGAGGTTCTGGCGGCGCATGTGTGGAGAAGCTGGGCGAGAGCGATAGGGTTTCCGGGGAACCAGAAGTTGAAGCTGGTGTTCAGTATAAACGTGCGGAAGCGGGTGAAGCCGGGTTTGCCCGAGGGGTATTATGGGAACGCGTTTGTTTTGGGGTGTGCGGAGACGAGTGCGAGGGAGCTGGAGGAGAGAGGGGTGGGGTTCGGGTCGGGCCTGGTGAAGCGGGCGAAGGAGAGGGTGGGGAACTCGCACGTGAGGGAGGTGTTGGAGTGGGTGTGGGAGAGGAAAGGGAGCCCCGACCCGGTTGGGGTGTTGATAGTGTCGCAGTGGTCGAGGCTAGGGTTGGAGAATATTGACGTGGGTTTGGGAAAGGTTTCGCACGTGGGACCCGTGTGCTGCGACAGGTACTGTTTGTTCTTGCCGGTGGGGGATGACTCTGTGAGTGTTAAGGTCATGGTCGCTGTCCCCACTTCTTCCGTTGACAATTACCACCTTTTCATGCGTTCCTCTCACCTGTGACTCATCACTTCTTTCTTCACTACTACTATGCTTATTCTCATTCTTATTACTATGCTTCATCTTTTAGGAATAAGAATTACCTATCTCACATATTTAGTACCTTTCAATACCCTAATCTGTAACGCAATGCATACCATACTTCTCATCCGCAATTTTACTTCTTTTTCGTTCACGGATCTCAACTTATTTTATACGTTTAAATGACATGCTACAGTCCTTTAAGTAGAATTGGTTCTTTCCCTTAAGAATGATGAGGATCGTGTAGTTTATTCCTCCAATGCCCAAATTTCTTCTGTGCATCGTTTTCAGCAACCACGGGTTTGAGAACTGTTCACATTATTTGAGGGTTAGATGTTCCGGATTTTGTCTTCCATTACAAGTATCACTTTGACTTAGACAAGCCTCGCGAATGGCAAATTTTGCTAACTATAACAACTTTTAACAGCCATATTATTGGGGAACCGTAAACTTGAGCACGCTATTACGAGACAATTTTGGTTTTTTGGCCATGTATGTTGAAATGAAGTAGGAATGATTGAGTATCCGATAAGGTTGAGTGGGGTTGGCCCACGATGATATTAGAAGGGGGGCTTGCTTCCTGCACCTCCGTCATTACTAACGTCACCGAATACTAAGGGAAAAATATTAAAATATCCTTCCTCGTTGTACCATGCCACTGCACTTCCAACTACAAAAAAATTCTCCATCTTTACTGCACTCTTCGAAAGAAAGAAGAAGAGGTATAGTTATTTCAAAAAGCCTATTCCAAAATTATGAAAAGCTTGTTTTAGAAATTTTGTCCTAAAAATAATGTTTTGAAATCTCATATGTTCGGAAAAGTTTATTTCAAAAACCATATCAAATGTTTTGAAAAGTTTATTCTAAAAATTTTGTTTCAGAGTGCATTTCATATGTTATGAAAATCTTATTCTAAAATTCCTTTTGTGGAAATCATGTTCTAGAAATTCTGAAAAGTTTCTTCTACAACATTTTCAGAATAGATAATCCGAAAGTCATCTCTGCAAAGGGTAAAATATCATTTTCAAAAATTTTGGAGGTGCAGTTAGAAACAATGGGGATGCAGGAAGAAATAGCCTAGATATGGGATTCATCCAACATTGGGTTCGGCCTCTTCAAATGTGCAATTGCTTTCTCAACCTCTACTTTTTTGGCCCACCTTCAAATTACAATGTAATGATGGAAATTATTCTTAAAAATTCTCAAATTACTAGAAAATACTTTTCAGAGTGTATCAAAAAGGCCCTATTTTATACGTTCTAAAATTTAAAAGCTATTTTGGTTATTGCAGTGCTTATAGAAGGGCGGACGGAATTCATAAAGGTGCAGAAAGAAAATTTCTATGTTTTACTGCTAAGCCCAAAGTCAGTGTATTAGAAAATATGAAAGGTGGAATATTTTTCTCCAACTTTTACCTTCAACGTGGATTACCTTTATTGGTTATTGCGGTGTTCATGGAGGTCAGATGGAGATCTTAGAGATGCCAAAATAAAATTTCCATATTCTGTTGCTAAATCCTTATGTCAAATTATTTTTACATTCCATATTCTGAAATCTGTAAATAATTTTAAAAAGAAATTTACAGAATATAAAAATGTATAAAATAAACGGGTACAAAACGAAAATGGATTGTGTGTTTTCTTTTGCATGAAATTAAAATGGGGGGAGGGTGTTAATTAAATAATATTATAAATAACCAAAAACTTCTTAACATTATTTAAAATAATTTCTTTGTACAAATCAATATTATAATTTTAAAAAAGTGTAAGAACTTTTGCAAGAACCCAATGTTTAGCCCACTTTGAATGAAAATCCCATAACCTTGCTAGTATCATCCTGGGTCAATCCACTCAACCTTATTCGATACTCGTTCATATGTAATTCATTTTATGACTGTGTTTTTCTGCACCTACATTCTTTCTTTCTCCACCTTCATATGAATAGTAAAAATATCATTTTATTCTTTTTATTTTCTTTTATCTTTCCAATACATCTCTCTTCACCTTTTAATATTTTGGATTGGATAATTTAAAACACAATTTTTGTATTCCGAAATCTAGAACACAAAAAATTGTATTCTAAAATGCATAATCCAAAATATAAATAAATTATATATTTCAAAATAAGAAAAATTACATTCCAAATTATACAATCTAAAATATATTTTTATAATGTTTCAAACTACATAATTTAAAATAAAAATAAATTTCTGTATTTAAAATTGTATAATCTAAAATACAAATTTTAAAAAGATATTTAATATTTTCAAATTATGGAGGTGCAGGAAGAAAAATATACACTTTCATTTCATTATTCATGGCCCAATAACCAAAATTGTCTTGTAATAGCGCGTTGAAGTTTATTCTAAATCATGGGAAACATTTACTTACAATTGTTTCATTCTATTAAGTTTGTGAGGACACAAGTTAATACAGAGTGACCCATTTGTTAACTAGAAATTCCATGTCTTTTCTCATTATTATTCTTTCTTGATCATTCCTTATTATATTGCTAAGTCGAAATAGAAATTATCAGATTATGTTGCTTCAAAAAGTATTTAATAATAAAAAAGTATTTACGATCGAAGTCTATCAAAATTAAACTCTTAAATTATTGGTACCTATGTTATAAATTAAATACGTAATTTAGGAGATGATAATTTTAGTTTCGCTACTCTGAATTAAACGTTTTTAATATCTTTTTTCTGTAATGTATGTATTTCACGCACTACATCCGTAAATAACTAAATATCTTCTATTTTTCTACTTTTAAACTATCATCCTGTCATCTCTGTTGGAATCTTTAATATTTTGAACCACCTATCTCATTCAATTAATTGCCTTTTATCTTCATTTCTATATCGTATTTAAACAGTCCGTTAATAATTAAAAATAATCTAATTAAATTATATTAAAGAAATGTAACGATCCTGCATATTCTAAATTACTATTATCTCATAATTTTCGCTCAAAATATGACAATGAAGTTAAAAAACACTTTTTAAAGCTATTTAAGAATGTCAACAAAATTAATTAAAAAGAAAATAATAAAACGAAGAGTTCTAAAGAGTAAAGTTTAAAATGCATAAATATATGGTTGGATTGGTTTCAGCTGAAAAAGAATATAAATTTTAAAAAATAAACTATGTACAATTTATTACTTAATATAAGTTTTAAGTAAAATGGATCAATTATCTAAATTATTTTTATTGGCTCCCTTGTAGTGTAAACTTTTGCTTTTATCATTTTTTCAATAACAACTTTTTTTTTTCTATAGAAATGATTGAAATAAAAAAAAAATCCTATTTAAGAAAATGAGTTTTGTACCATTATATTTAGCAATTTGTTAGTTCTATCAAGAGATAAATTCAATTTTAATAAATACATCATATAATAGAAAAAAGTATTTGATTTGATTTATTAATTTATTTATAGACAGAGAATTTGTTTGAATAAAATATTTTTTCAATATCTAAAATATAAACAATGTAAAAAGAAAATAATATTATACTGATAAGTGTAATTTCAAAGTAGGTTATTGTATGACTTATTCTTTATAAGATTCGAATGGTTGGAATTTGTTGAGTCGGCGGAGATAGATCTTTAAAGATAAGGCTTATCTCTTATATTAGATTCTGTACTTAAATATAAACAACGATTTATAAATATATGAAGGTGTACAACAGAGAAGAAAAGCGAAAAAAATGGTAAATCGAAAAAGATTGAATATCAAAGGAACTTCTATAATTATCAATGTTTGAATCTCAGGTTTGGTTGGATTCATCACAATCTATCTGTAGGGAACACAAAGAGAAGTTAGTGAAAAAAAATTAGCATTAGCTTCGCAATGGAAAAGGACACACTTCTTATTCAATTATTAACGTTTTAAAAAATTCAATTATGGAATTTGATCAAATGGAAAGTACTCTTTTAAAATAAGGATAAGAGATGATTGCAGTTGCTATCACAATCAATTTTCATAGATGAAACTAAGTTAATGAAAAGTCAATGATTTTGAGTTAACAAAATGATTTGATTGTTCATTGGTTGTTACAAACAAAAAGTTTCATATACATCTTCTAATACAAAAAAAAGTTGGGATCAAAAAATGGAAAACAAAAATGTTGCAATGAAATAACTAGCTAAAGCAAGAAAGACATCAAACTTTAATAAGATGTATAAAGTTATCATGAACAGTATTCCCGTGAACACATATAAAATGACTAAGATAACTCCAAGACTATAATTTGGTTTGGAACTATATTTCACATAAGTTTGGGATTAATATAATTTTATTTTCATTATATCTTTATTTGCTTAAAAGTAGGTCCAAGTTTTATTTTCGTCATACTATTATTTGATGTACCTATTTCAATTTGTCCTTACGAAATTATTTATTACCAAAGTAGTGATCATGAAACAAACTAATTGTTATAAAATTAGTTGTTAAGATATTAATCATCACAAAAACTAGTGATTACAAAATAATCATTAAGAAAATAATTGTTACAAAACTAGTTATTGCATAAGACAAATTCTTGTGTAATTTCACCGTGCATAAAATTCAATATATTACAATTATACACTGACCAACTTACACTATAATGAAGAATTAATATAATAACACGGAAAAATACAATGTATGCATGCATTATAGTACAAACATGATTGTTGAAGATAAAAGTCAAACATATGATAATAGTTTTGAATATGTTAATATAAGGAATGAGATATCACTCAATCAATATTTTTAATAGTCTCCATCCTAATTTTATATATATATATATATATATATATATATATATATATATATATATATATATATATAAAAGAGAGTGTATCTTCTTCATAAATAATTGCACCGAAAACTACGGTATTGGAATATTATATTTTGCAATGTTTGAGGCGGGAGAATGATGAAAATTAATGTGTAATGTAATAAACATTTTACTGTTATTTATTCCTCTTATTATAAAATTAAATTTGATTTTTATATTTTAAATTTGGTAGGCGTGTTAAAATAACTGTTTGGGCTTTATTAAAATTTTTTATGCATGTTTAAATATTATTTATTATATTTTTTAAAATATTTTATTCATGTTAAATTGAAATTTAATTTAATAAGTTATGAAAAAGTAAATGCCAATAACTATTAGAAAAGTTTAGATTGTATATAAGAATCCACCATTAGATTAAAACATATGAAAAGGTAATATGAACTTAGAGTGATGTGGGAACATTTACTTAAAGTTGTTTAAGTCAATTTTTACGCTTTTATTTTATAAAATAATGGTACAATGTACTTTAAAACATGATATTATTGGTTACGTTTACTTTAATAACAGTCTTTATCTTTCATTACGAATCATGATTATGATTATAGAGTGATAGTTATTGTTACTCCAATTAAGAGATCATAATTGAAAATGTACTCAAAAGACAATTTGTCTCAAAAGCTTCCATATGCCTAACTCTAGTCTACAAAGAAAATCAAATAAATTAAATCAGAAAAAATTATTGGATTGAATGATCTCTTTTCAGCCAACAAAGAATTTTACTTTTTATATATTTATATTTTCATCTTCTACACATTTCAAATGTTTTTTTTATGTTACTTTCAATTATTTTTATTTATCCATATACTTAAACACAAAAATAGTTAAATATTTATATTTTTTGAGTTTTGATTTAAACAAATAAATTATCTAAATTATTGTGATCGGCTCCGCTTGTAGAGTTTTTTTTTTCAGTAGGTCATTATTTTTCAATTACATTTTATTATATATAAGATAAATAAGATTCTATCCCAAAATCTTATTTAAAGAAACTAGTCTTCTTAGTGCTGTCAACCTCATTTGATAAATCCAATTTTGATAAATAAAGAAAAAAGAAAATAATATTTTATATTATTTATATAAGAAAATACAGAAAAAAATAGTGTAATTTTAATAATTTAAAAGTGTGAAAATGTGATGCAAGTGGGTCCAAAGGTGGGGCTATGATCAGTCCACCTAACAATGCAATCTGCAATTATTATATTAGATTCCATAATGAGATAGCAAATCTTTACAGTTGCACTCATACAGTGATGTGCAATGATAGAGAGTGGTTATAGCACATTTACGACACCGTTTAACCTTCCAACATCTTCTTCTCACAACTGTTCATCCATCTTTTTTCTTCACTCTTATCATTTTCTGTAAATGCTTAAACATAAATCAGTTCTTTCTTAGTCTAGGGATTCCTTATAATCATCTAATTATAAAGTCAGCTTTGCCCACGCTTGCAAAATGAAAGTCAATCACTTCATCATTACCACCTGCTTTTGCTTTTATCCTAAACAAATAATTTTATTATGAAATATATATTATCTAAAATACATAAAAACATTACTTAAATATTTTTTGAAAATTTAATTTTATGTGGTTAAAAAGTAATATATAGTAGTGGATGTATATATTTAAAAGTGAGATCGATGGGGGTGGTAGGAGAAGTAAAAATAACGGAAAAAACGAAATATCTAATGATATAGAAAGCATAAAAACAACGTTTCACTAGCTTTAATTTTGGCTCCACTATGTTGTACTGAAGATTCCAACTACATTTAAAGTACTCAATTCGATCTTATTGCTTTCTTTGTAATGACCATACCTCTCACTGCGAAGGGATAATTTTGCTTTTATTGAGAATATTTCTTTTCTTCAATCAATCAAAATATCCTCATCTTTATTCATGAACTATCATATCTAACTTGAAAACTACCAACTCATACCACCCATTGTCCACATGAATCAATTATTTGGACCTACTTTTGCCCTCCCAATTTGAATGGCTAACAAAAAAATGAAAATAAATGCATTAAAAGACCAACACTGGCCCATGCAAGTCCCTAACCTGCGACCTAGCTGAGCCAACGGGCAAGGTAACATGGTTTGCCTTAAATACCAATTCTGCAAAATGCCTATAGAGAGAACCATACACTTATAAGTCCCAACACTATAGTAAAGTGTGCAAGGAATATTTCGAGAGGCACCATGAAGGGTTACGAGCCACGTTCAAGTTCCTCTTGTGCAGCTTGCAAGTTCTTGAAGAGAAGATGCATACCCAATTGTATATTTGCACCCTACTTTCGCTCTGATGAGTGCAAGAAATTTGCCAAGGTGCACAAGGTGTTTGGAGCCAGCAATGTGAGCAAGATCCTCATCGAAGTTCCTGAGGAGCAGAGAGAGGACACAGTGAATTCTCTTGCTTATGAAGCAGAAGCAAGGCTTAGGGACCCCATTTATGGCTGTATTGGTGCCATAGCTCTTCTTCAGAGGAAGATGGTGGAGCTTCAACATGACCTCGCCATTGCCAAGGACCGTCTTGCTCGTTATGCTGCTGCTGCCACCACTCCTTCCACCACCACCACCACCACCACCAATACCTTCAACTCCCATGTTAGTTTGCCACCCTTCCCTGAATTCTTCTCTTGCACCGATTTCAATGACAACTTCTTCCACAACTCCTCCTCCTCTCAATCTCCGCCATTGACCAGACATGAAATGGTCGATGATTTCATTCCAATCCCTTATATATTATGATCTTATGTACTCCGTCTCCTTTGTTGCAATTGTTCTGAATTCCGATCAATCTCAAGAGTTGTATATGCTAATAAATAAGCACTCCTGCAATGAATTGGTCTTACTTTTTAAATATTTTGCTTTTCATGATTCCTCTTCTATCTATCTTGATTCCAAGTTCAGAATAGTTTTATATATTTCAAATTTTGCAGTGAATCATAAAATAGTAACGCGAATTATTAAAAAAATAGGTTACTCAACTTGAAGAATAGACGTGTATCTAAATTTTGTCCATGCTAGAAACTACAGGATGATAGTGATTTTCCTGGTCTTACGATGATTTTTCAAGTTGATGGTACACTGACCATAAAATTGGGCCCCTAAACACACGTATATTCTAATAATGAGTATCTTCGTTCATCCAAATTTCGGTTATCTCTTCTTCTGAGAGGTGTTTGGGAAGTAAAACACGTGAAATGCATAATAAAAAAGTGGAAAGAGAGAAAGAAAGAAAAGAAGATGAGTTTGGAAGGTGAAGAGGGTGTAGGAGGTGAAGGTGGGTGCAGAAGGAAGTGGGTGTAACAGTAGAAGGGTAGTGCGTGAGGGTTAGGGATTGATCTTGATCGGACGGTTGGCGTGGAAGGTTAATGGTGGGTTGATTGTTTGAAGGGAAAAGGACGCGCATTAAAGAAGTGGGGTCTGTGTTAGAAATTGGAGGAGGATGGGTGCATTATCATCTTCCATCCCTTTCCTCACTCTACCACCACACCGTCACTTTTATCACTTTCACTTTGAGGTCACATTTATCCTCCATACCTAATCTAAATCAAATATCAACTTAATAAAGTTTAACATTTCCTCTGAAGATTAGTTTAACTTAATTCAAAGCTAAATCATTTCTCACCAACAATTACTTACAAAAAATTAGAATCCAGTTAATATTCTAACTAATAGACCACTATATTAACCAAAGCATATTTAAACTTACTTTCATATGCTCCTGTGTTTCACTGTTTTTTTAGTAATTAATCAATGTAAAGTAATCAACAATGGATATCAACCGCCTTTTATTCAACTAAAGTAAATAGATTAAAATTGGATGATAAAATTAAGATAATAAATATTTTTAGATTTAATATCTTCAATTTAATTATGTGATTGTAACTGAAATAATAATCTTTATCTTTTTCTTTAATTATAATTTTATATTTTATCCCATTTTATGAATTTCAAAACTTTATTCTTAAATGATAATATATGTATTTCTGTCCTTGAGTTTAACATTATACTTTTTAATATTATTCTTAAGTCTTATTTTTTTTAATATTCTATGGATAATGAGAAATTTACAAAACATTAAAATTCAAATCAAGTTAAAAAGAATCCTAAGAAACGTATTTTTACACATTCTGACGGAAAATAATATTAAATTTTTTAATCATGGTTTTTAGGACCCGTGCTCACCTTTTAAATTTAATTGAGAGATAATTAAATTTTAAGTAGATTATATAAATTTGAATATTTTTAATTACAAAAAAATTATTCAATTTTTAAAATATGTTTTTTCTTTCATCTTTCATTTTGCCGTTAAAGAGATGATGTAGTTATTACTTCTATCTTTTTCTCTCAAATCTAGCAATTAACGTGTGTCTTTCTTTTCCAATCTATTCCAACTTGATGGTTATGTTGTTCTTAGAAAGGAAATAAACAAATTAATTATTAAGTTGGAAAAGATTAAAGAGAAAAGGAATGAGTTGATCCCTAAGTTAGAAACAAAAAATAGAATGGCAAAGATCAATTAATAGAGTACTTAGATGATGAAAAAAAGTATTTAAAGACTAAGAAAATTTACAGTTAACGTTTGCTAAAAATCGATATAAATAAGAAAAAGTTGATATTAATCGTGATTAACGGTTCAAATAAAGATGTTACTATAGCATCAACTAAATCTAGACTAAATAGAACACTATATATTAAATATTAATTAATTATTTGAAGATAGTATCAGCTTAATCGACTTAAAAGTTATAAAATCTCATTATTCAATACTAAATAAAATATATATTTTTAATAATTTAATTTACGTAAATTTAATCAACACTAATATAATAAATTAACATAAGAATTAAATTCAAAATAGGTTTAATATTATTATAATAGACTAAGTCGACTCTCATATTATTCTTTTAAAATATAACTATTATTAAATCATATTTAATATCATTAGAATTTATAATAATTTTACATATTATATGTTACTAGAAAAACTATAACTACTTTGTGTGACGTTAGAGTAGATTTAGTAATAATAATGTTTTATATTGACGAATGTTAAGTTTTAAAAGTTATCTTCACATTTACTTGTAGTGAAACACTTAACAAAATCATTTTTAATAAAAAATTAATTAAAATTTTCAAATTTACTGGATACTTAGTACTTAATTAATTTTTTAATTTAATTTCATCTTAACTTTATTATTAAATTTTAATTTGACGTACCATATTTTTTCCACTTTAAATGAAGATATGGAGAAGAAAAATAAATAAGATGTGAGGAGTACATGAATGAATGGCCCTAGCTTGACTCGGTCAAAAGCTTGTGAGGGGCAACCGACCATACTTGTGTCTCACCAATCTATTAAACTCTGAATACCATTATTTAAACCAGCTTCTCTATTATTTATTTTGTTTTATTGAAAATTCACTGTATCAGTTGAATTACCATTTTTGTCTTAAAAAAGGTGGTTTGATAAATTGAAAAAATATAAATTATCACTGAAATATCGACTTTTGTAGCGTGGTCATCAATTTAGATTAACTGGATCGGTTCACAAATTGAATCAATAAATTATTTTAAATTTTAGTTTTATTGAATCTAACCTACCAAATAAATCAATCTTGATACTGACTGGTTCAAATATTGAAGTTATTATTTACGAATTTGATGAATCTAAACCAGGCTAAGAATATCAATTTTTCTATTACTATGAATAGAGTTTCATTAAAGCTCTTTCTTTTTTATTTTTCATATTACTTATTTGATGGAAGTCAATTACTATAAGAAGTTTAGTTTACGTGTTTGACTAATAAAATGAATGTTTTCAACAAATTGTATTTTTTTCTATCTTAATATATATTGATTCAAATTGAATCCACTTGTTTTTAGTTTAGATTCTATTGTTTGGTGTCTTTGGCATTTTGAAATTAGTCTCTATCGTTTGAACATTTGAATTTGAAAAACTTTAATACTATTTAGTTTTTTTAACCTTTCGGGCATGTTGGTCTAATGATCATTGAATCATCAATCTCCATTCGTATTGCCTGAATTATAAGTCAAATTGAATATCTTTACAAGTTACCTAAGAACAAACCTTTCAACGAATACTTAATCAAAAATCTTAACTAAAGATTATATTATTAAGCAAATTGGAAATATATGTTATAGAAATTAAATTTGAGGAAAGTCCATTACAAAATAGTATAAACAAGTTGTGATAGATTACTTTTACAAATATCCTTTCCTACGCATCAAAACCAATACCTAAAAGAAGCAATTCCTAGAAAGATTGTAACTTAATTAGACTTCTAATAATTTGGTTTAGATTGTAAAAAAAAAATTCACTTCGTCATTCAAAGACCTTGTTAGAACTTGTCTTTATGATACTTGAACGCATGTGAAGTTTTTTTTCCCCAAGGGATCAATATACTTGTTTTTCTGTTTTTTTTTTTCTTTTTTTTCTTTTTTTTTTTTTTTTTTTTTTTTTTTTTTTTTTTTTTTTTTTTTTTAAGAAAGCTGAAATGAAATCAACATTTACAAGCCACTACTTAAACTAAAAAGTTGAAAGGAGTTATTATCATTATTTTTTTTCCGATGGTAATTAAGATAGGTCAAAACAGGTGTTATATAGCGTGTCAACTAATTTAAATAATTTTAATTGCATTTTATAATTTTCTTATCCTGCGGTGACATGTTAATTTTTCGATTACTTCACTTTTATTTGTTTCATGTAATGTAAAATGTTCTATAATAGTGCAATAGAAAAATATATGTTGATTGGAGGAAGAAGCATCTTTCTGGCGTGTTCAATAAGTGAAGGAAAAACATAACAGCCAAAGATAAGGTAGGGGAATGGTACTAACCCAGACCAATTACAGTTTACTGAAGGTATCCCAAATTTTCTCTTGCTACTAAATAATAAATACAAATACAGTGCTTGCTGCTTCTTTGTTCAGAGATCACAACGTTAAAGTGAAACCAAAAAGAAAGTAAAACCAAATATCATGAACTGTTTGACTGCTTACCATATCAATGACATGCACAAACCATTGCATCTTTTTTCTTTAGTTTCGAAAGTGACTGTCACACAATAGTGGAGAGATTCTGCATTGTTGAAAATTTCACTGTAAACATTATATTGAAGTCTTTTCGTTTTGAATTTTGGAAATCAGTTCTTCTATCTATAATAAAGCAAAATGGACGTTTTCAATGTATACCTTTTCTTCTAACTTTTTTTTTTTAAAAAAAAAATTAAGTGTACTTTAATTTACCTTAATGTTAAACTAAATGGTCCCTTAGTGAATTAAGAAAAGATAAGAGTTTAGCTGTGCGATTATGATTTTTTTTTCCTATAAATAATACATTTAAAAAAATCCCAAAATAAATTCAGGGAAACTTTATTTCTTTGTGACACCGATCACTGTTCACACTATGAGAATTCGACTTTTCAGAGACCCAATTTCCAATAGCAAAATATTTCAACTTTTTTCATTTTCATCCCTTAAAAAAAAGCAACCCCTGAAAGTGGAATTTCGATGGGAATTAAGACACAACTTAAAATAAAAATAAGAATTCAGTTCCTGAATTTGACTCCAAAATTGAATTCCCACAACGAATAATTATCGTTGTTATTTGGGAAAATAAAATTTCCTGATCTATTTCGAGAATTCCTTTTTTAAAAATATATTATTTGTGGAAAAAATTTCGTGAAATGTGTTTTGAACTTATGTAAATAAAGGGTATTGTTTTCTGTTTTGTTACAAGAAAATACGAAAAGCTGATGAGAAGAATGAAAAGTAAAAAAGAAATAGTCCTAAGATATGTATGAAGAAGATGGAAATGATTGAGAATTTAAGTCAAATGGTTGTTGTAAAAGGTTGTACTGACTTTATTACTTTTACTACTTTGGCTGCTTAAATGCCTATGGATGATGATGGAGGCAGCTAGCATAGGCTTTATAGTTGAAGTTCAAGTCAATTGTAAGACATTGGCTAATAAAAATTCCATAGAATGGAGGCTTGATTCAAGGAATCATGGGCTGAACAAGATCATAGGTTGACTTACCTTAAAGTTTGCATCAAATATGCTTTCAACAGTTATAAATTTTCATATCTACAAGCTTCTATTGTTTAATACATAAAAGTAAATGCATACTCTCTTTAAACTTAAATGTAAGTAAATCTAACTATATATTATGTTAATTAAGAAAGCTAATATATTATTTGTACTAATTATATTAAAAATAATATTTTAAAAACATCTTCATTGGAATTTAATATAAAAAATAAGAATAAATCATTGAAAATAAAAACTTAATTAATTAAAGATTTCGTTTCGCCTATGATTTTTCTAATGTGTTAGAATAAGATAACGAGAAACATAAGTTGAATCTCTATTGTGTATTGAGAATATAGAATTATATATTTATAAATAAGAAAATATAAAGAGATTGATCCAAGTCAATTATATCTAATACTTTCCTAAAGGTCATATAAAAAAAATTATATGTCGAGCTTTTTTACAAATATAAACAATTTTAATTTTTTTAATAATTTCATAAAATTATGTGTTAGTTGGTAATTATAATTAATAAAGTATCTACTTTTTATATATATATATATATATATATATATATATATATATATAATATTTTCTCAAATAAAATAACAATTAATTTTAATATATTTGATCTTTTCATATAAAATGATTTTGAACTAACATAAAAAAAAAATAGTTTAATTGTGTTACTTGAGTGACATCTTCAACTTGCAACTTTTTAAGTACCTATTTAAACTAAATAAAGAGACTAAAGTGAATTTGTGTTGTGTATTAAACATATAGGGTTATATATTTGTAAATCCAAAATATAAAAAGATGAGCCTAAACCCGTTACTACTAGAATTTTCTTGAATGAAATATAACTTTTAAAATAAATCTCACGGACTTTTCTATTCCATGAGATTTTTAAAGTAAAAAAAATATTTCCTCTAATTTAAAGCCAATTATGTTTGTAAAATATTTTGCTTTAAAATAATAATGAATATGTTTGAAAACAAAACCCAATTACATTGGTCCTAAGAAGAGAATGAGAATAGTATACAAGGATGCAAGATGACTAAGATAGATGTTTTCCTTTTTTCTATCTTCTTTGCATCTTTATTACCCTAAAAATAGAACTGAATGTGTCTTTGGAATTTAGTTTTTGATGAAATGCATTCCTCTTTCCACTTCTCTGTTTTTTTTTTCTTTGAAAAAGGAATTTTCTATTTAAAAGGTTCCAAATGGATATCCAAGCACATCCTGAGTATACTCAATTGAAAGAAGTTATTATTATTATTATTATTATTTTTTGGATTATAAAGATAAGTCAAAATAGGTATTGTACAGTGTGTTAAGTATTTAAAACAAATTTAATTGCATTTAATTTTTCTTACCGTTAAATATTAGATTATATTTTATGATGGCTAATTTTTCAACTCTTTCCTTTTGATTTTTTTCATGCTTATGATCTATAATAGCTACGTAGTGTGCTGTATTTAATTTAGTTTTAATAATGTGTGTTTTATAGTAGGTATGTAAATAAAAAGGTAAGCAATATTTAATATTTGTTCTGGGCTGAAACTAGAGTGACCCAAAATTCACAAGACACACTACGACTCATCTAGCAAAAGGGCCTAGGGCACTGCCATTCCCACACCATATTTTCTAAGTTCATCCTATGCTATTATGTTGTTTTTTCTTCTAATGATACCTTTGAGGAAACATTTTTTTCTCAATACACAATAAAAATGTATTTTTACTATGGTGTGAGGGCGTGGTGAAGTAATACACAACCAAAAAGAATATTTTCATCATATACCATGAGAGTGCTTTTTATTATATCTAATATTACAAGACACAATAAAATTTATAATTATGTGTTTATTGCCATATGAAACATAAATACATTTATGTTGCGTTTTGTATTGCAAAGAAACGTGACAAAAATAATATAATACACTCTTTTGCATAATTTAGTATTCAAATATCCATTGACATTACCACTAACTGTTGTAAAATTAATAAAGTTTTAGAAAAAAGGTACAATGTAAATAAAATCATTGTAATGAGTGTTTAGTAATATGTATTGCATGTTCTTTTAATCACAAATAAAGTGACAATTGTTAATAAATCTATAGCAATAACTTATTAAAAAAATCAAAATAATTGTTGGTTTTACTTTTCAATTAGTCTCAATCTTATAATTTTTAAATAAAATAAAAAGTATTTTAATCTTATTTCTCAAAATCAACTAACTACTAGGAGAGTTACATAAATAAATCTACCTTTATCATTCCCTTTCAAAATAATACACAAGTAAGGAGTACTAACGGGCACTAGTAATTATGCATATGCTTTTCTAATTTTTGTCATCTCTTAGCTTCTACTTTGAACAAACTTGGATGTGAAATGTAACCTCCTATTACTGTATCTACTTCTGATTATAAAGATGTTTTCCATAAAATTGTTGGGATCTTTGTCCATTAGGCCACCAAACAACAATGCTAATTAGTATGGTAATGGTGCTATTTCTTCCCTTGAAAGAAATTCACCTTACTATGATATTTGGAGATTTTTTTTATACTTGTAATATTCATGAATATTTATAGATATTTTTTATTTTTATAATTTTAAATAAATTTATTTTAAAACAATTTTAAAATATAAATTAACGTAAAAAAGTAATTTTAAAGTATAATGTAAATAAAATTACATAATAAAATATTACTGTAAATAAATTTAGTCATTACAAAAAGTAAACAAGTTACACATAGAGTATAAATTTTAACAATTTAATATTTTAAAAAATAATTTCTATTTTTCAAGAAAAAAATTTATAAATACATAAAATTAAATTATAAATAATTTTGTAATGATAAATATTATATATCTCTCACAGGTTGGATACTGGATTGGATACTATATTACTCGCACCATATATAAAAGATAATTAAAATACTCATTCTCATTATCCATAAATATTTCTTTAGTATCCATCAGAGTTATATCTATGTATATTTGTATCTATGACTTTTTTTTTCATCCCTAATGTTTAATATTCAACAAAATTATTTAATGAAAATTTATTAAAATATATTATTGACTTTGAAAATATTGAACACTTGTACTTTCCTTCAGTAATTTTTTTTTTTATGATTTCTTAATATAAAGTCTTTTAAGACACTTTGAGATTAATAGAATATTTTAAAAAAATATTGTATTTCAATATTTATAATGTCTTGTTTCTCATCTTACTGTGTCATCTATATGATAAATAACAATTTGGACAATTTATCATAAACATCAAATTTTGGTGATGTTGTACCAATGCAAGGAGTTAAGGAAGGCTCTATTAATTTTTCACTCCAGGATTGCATTGAATTAGGGTTAGTTTCCGGTTTAGTTTTACTTTTTATTAAATAATTATTACAAACTAAACATAAAAATTTAGTTTAAATTTGGCTAATGTTTTATGATTCAATTTGGATTTATGTTTTGTAGGTTTTGCTAATGTAAAACATTTTGTATAAAAAAATTGTTAAACTTTTTTTTTATGGAAAATTTGTTTAACAATTCTTTAATATATATATATATATATATATTAAACACTTTTTATAATTTTTTTAAAAATGTAAAAATATATTGTAAATTATTTTTTGTATAATTAATATTATATTTATAATTTTAATTTTTTATATTTATAAATAAATTACACAATCTTATAGCTGAAAATTACAATTCAAATATATTATCTTGTTTTAATAATGTACACAAAATATAATAGAATCATAAAATAATTATATATACTTCTTATTTAACTCTAAATATATAATATTATATTTAAATATAATAAGCAACTTTATTTAGTTCTTAATTTTCAATCCAGAATTTGAACAAGCCGTTTATATTAAAAAAAAATTATTTTCATCACGCTTTCAATTTTTTTAGATTATTTTTCAATTAAATAGTTCCTACTTAAACACTCCTACATTGAAACTTGTAAATTAAAATTGTTGTCCCGGTCTTGTAGACAAACAAACTTAAAAAATTGAGAAGTGAAGTGGTCTTAGTTGCCTAAAATAATGTTCCCCTATCTTTGTCCCAGCCACATACATATCTATATAGAAAACTACGTTAGCTTCATTTGTTTGTGACATGTAATGATAAAATGATTATAAAAATTGTAGGCGAAAATTTTGACCTACATAGCCCAAGAACCGGCCAGAAACATAAAAATTTTGCTACCTTTTACTGTTTCAAATTTCCAGAATTGGTTATAGTGATTGGTAACTTTTATGTTCATCTCACTCATTGATTTTAGGAGCAATCTAGGAGTTTCTTTGTTTCTGACATTCTAGTTCTAATATTTGTTGATCTTTTAAGGATGGATGCAGTTTTCGTAAGAAAAACTACTTATAATAACCAAATTGTTACCTTCTTATGCCCTTTGACAGTTAATTCATGATGCAAAAGCAAGAACACTAGTTGAAATGGAAGGTGAAAGTTTGAAGATATTATAGAGGGTGCAATTTTGGATTGTATAGTAGAGAAGACAGATATGACATCAGAAGTTGTAAGTGGATGGCACGATGATTTTTAGAAGGAGCCGTTGAAGATTTCAGGAGTCGTAATCTACGTATGATGCTTAACTTTCCTGAAACGACAGATCAAGAAAATGAAATGTTATGTGCTGTTGGCATGAACGTTTATGAAACATCAAGTTGCATGAAAAATATTCATTTGGAGATTGTGAAAAAGATTTTCAAAGTGGAGAAACCAAGCAACTGAAAGCTGTTTAACAAGGCTCATTATCATAAACTATTCACGTTTGAATAGAAAAATGGCTCAAAGTATTCATGTTTGAATAAAAAACTGGGTGGGGAATACCACTAATCTTGCAAGCCACGAGAATCCTCCAAGTGGCAGCACCCTAATTAATCCTCAAACTCTCTTTAATACTTTTCTTCTTGTCTTTGGCACAAACTTCACAAACAGAAAGAGCCAAAAATACCATGCATTTAATTATACAGCTAACATCTTTGACAATTATTTCAATGTAAAAAAATGCCTTAAAGAAGGTCTCAGAATAATCCAATTCCTTTGTGTGAAGCATGAGAATGAAGGAAACATAGTGAGGGCCACAATGAATGATGTTCTATCTGCTATGATGGTTTCCCAAGGCTTGCTACCATCTGGGTCTCTGCTAGATTCTTTGATTCACATATCCAAAGAGGTTGACTCAATGGAGAAGTTTCCCTTGGTACACATAAGAAACGTTTCATCCATGATCAGGAGGGTCAAGCTTCTTTCTTCTTTGTTTGAAGAGATTCAAGAAGCGGGTACTCCACTTCCTCCTTCTTCAATCTTGTGTTTCACAGAACTCTTCACTGTGATAAGAAGAGTTAAGGTTTTGATCCAAGACTGCAAGGATGGAAGCTCTCTTTGGAGTCTGATACAGTTAGAGTTCATTTCCAACCAATTTTACGTGCTGGTAAAGGAGATGGGAAGGGCCCTTGATATCCTTCCTTTGAGTTTGCTCAATGTAACATCAGATATTAGGGAACAAGTGGAGCTTCTTCACAAGCAAGCAAAGAGGGCTGAGTTACTCGTTGATCCTAGAGAGCTTCAACGAAGAGAGCAACTTAAACAAGCAATGGCCAACAACAGTTTACAACACAAGAAGAACAAAGGGTTTATTGACTTTGGAAAAGTGGAAGAAATACTTAGCAGCATTGGTGTGAGAACCCCATCAGATTATGATGTAGAAATATCCAAGTTAGAGGCTGAAGCTCAGAACCAAGCTGGCACAGGAGGACTCATCATTGTCTCCAATATAAACAACCTCATATCGTTGGTCTCTTATTCCAAATCCATGATATTAAGAGATAGAGAGAGTGGTAGAAATAATGAAGAAGAATGTAAGCCACTATCTTCATTTTTGTATAACAAAGTGCATTATAGTTCTTCATCCTCTCAGTCCATGACACCTAATGTTCCTGATGAATTTCGCTGTCCCATATCGCTTGACTTAATGAGGGACCCCGTGATTGTGTCATCAGGGCACACATATGATAGAACATCAATTGCACAGTGGATAAACTCTGGTCATCATACTTGCCCCAAAAGTGGGCAAAGGTTGATTCACACTGCTTTAATACCTAACTATGCATTGAAGAGCCTTGTTCAGCAATGGTGCTATGACAACAATGTTCCAGTGAATGAGCCTACAACCGAGGGAAGCAATAACAACAAGAAGAAGAACTCGAAGGAGGAGGCTATTGACCACATTTCTGCAAACAAAGCTGCTGCAGATGCTGTCAAAATGACAGCTGAATTTCTTGTTGGAAAATTGGCAACTGGTTCTGCTGATATCCAAAGGCAAGCTGCATATGAACTTCGATTACTTGCAAAAACCAGCACGGTTAACCGAAGTGTCATAGCCGAGGTGGGAGCTATTCCCTTTCTTGTAACACTTCTAGGATCTCAAGATTCAAGAATGCAAGAGCATGCAGTGACAACGTTGTTCAACCTCTCGATATTTGACAACAACAAGATTTTGATCATGGCGGCAGGAGCAGTTGATAGCATAGTGGAAGTGCTTGAGTCAGGGAAGACCATGGAGGCAAGGGAGAATGCAGCAGCATCAATATATAGCTTGTCTATGGTGGATGAGCTGAAAGTGCAAATTGGAGGAAGACCAAGGGCAATACCTGCCTTAGTTGGACTCTTGAAAGAAGGCACTTCAATAGGGAAAAAAGATGCTGCATCTGCACTGTTCAATCTTGCAGTTTACAATCCTAACAAGGTTAGTGTTGTAAAGGCTGGTGCAGTTCCTGTGCTGGTTGAGTTGCTGATGGATGACAAGGCTGGCATAACAGATGATGCACTTGCAGTGCTTGCTTTGCTCCTTGGTTGCTCTGAGGGGTTAGAAGAGATAAGAAATAGTAGAGCATTGGTGCCACTGCTTATTGATCTTCTGAGATTTGGATCAGTGAAAGGGAAGGAAAATTCAATAACCCTTTTGCTTGGACTGTGCAAAGAAGAGGGGGAAGTGGTGGCAAGGAGGCTCTTGGCAAATCCAAGAAGCATTCCTTCTCTTCAAAGCTTGGCTGCTGATGGATCTTTGAGAGCTAGGAGAAAAGCAGATGCACTGCTAAGGCTCCTCAATAGGTGCTGCTCTCAGCCTCATCATTCTGTTTGATGATCCACTAGTAGAGTAGGCTGTATAATCACATCACTTCTCAGTTGTATATTTTGTGAATCAATGGTATACTTGAAAAATAGCTGATCATATCTTGTTTAAAATTTTTAGTTTCAAAACTTTGGAGCTTTGTTCAATGACTCTGATTAGGAAATAATCCCTGGATGAGTGGTTTATAATCACTTCAATAATCCATTTACTTATGTCTATGTTCTTTCGAAATTTTACCTTTACGAGGAAATAAAAATTTCTTGAATCAAGAGTGACATTTTCATTTTTGGGATGAGATATGATTGGCTCTTGTAAAAGAATATGTCATTTCTATCTATTAAAAACAAAGAAAAAACTTGAAGATATTTATTATTGAGTAATCATTTGTATTCACTAAGTGGTTCATAGTAATTTATGTGACACATTATTTGAATTTAGATGGTAGAGGTTATTCTATTGAAACTAATGTGGTTGAGCTAGCTTCTTAGCTATGTAATTATATAAATTTTTCAATGGATATTATAGTGTGATATTAAACTTAAATGGCATGACATGTTTGATTTTATTTTATTTTTAATTTTATATTTAGAAGTGAAAATAGTTCTAAGTGATGTTTAGTTTTAACATCATGAAGTTACAACTATCGTAATACTTTTTCTTATTACAGTTTGATGTGGTACATTAAGAATAAAAGTTATATTAAATTGTTAGCAATTTAACTATTAAATCTTGAATCACTACTATATATTGCTTCAATTTCCATTTCAATTTTAAAAACACTATTACTTTGTTCCTTGGATGGGAAAGGAAATTTCTTTGAAAATATCGATTACACCATATAGTAAATATTCCCAACATGAACAAAGTTATTGTGGTGCAAATCGAAAAACATTGAGGGAACTTTCATAGAAGTTTTTTGTTAACGGGGCTAAGCCCAATAACTAAAGAAACTAGATAGTGAAGTGAATCGAGAGCTTCTTCCTGCACCTCCATAATACCGGACGTTGAGACCCCTCAAACATCAGCAAGTAATGGATCACGAAGCTCATTTAATTGTAATATTTTGATAAACTTATTAAACGCGAGTTCTTCCCCATCTTCACCAGCTTTATCCATTAGACATCTACTCATTCTCTTTTCTCTATTAAACTCGAGTTCTTTATTTGTAGATTTGATCTTCTTAATAATTTATCCATTTCAATTTAAAACTAACTTTATTTCAAAATTTAAATATTCTATTGTAAATTTAAATGATCATTCCTATGCTTTTACCGGAAACTAAACCTTAAATCAAATGAAGTGAAATTTCGATCACATGAAATGAGTCATCATATAGACAATAATGAGAAAATAATGAAAGTTAATGCATCTTTTATAGCCATACTTTTTAGTTAGATACTTTTATAATATTTAAGTCTTATTGTAACTAATAATATACTAGAAATATAATAAAAAATAATCAAGTAAATAAACTTTATCTCAAAATAATTATTAATTGATACTCTAATAATAATATACTTATGAAACATCCAAGAGTATATTATTTATCCTAAAATAACTTATTTATTTAGTCTAAAACAGATAAAGTCTAGAGCACCATTAAACTTAGAAATCATAAGCTTTGTAATATTGACACGGTAGTCCGTGCATGTGATGGGCCTAACTGCTGCCTACCTTACAAAAGAAACAAAATATTACACAAAAATACGTAGAAACTACAAAATATGACTACAAAAATCTCCACACGGATGAAATTGGTTTGCACTTTACAATCCAAGCGAGCCGTAAAAGAGTTAAGAATTCTCAGTGGCAAAGCATCTAAAATTGCAGTAGAGTGCGTTATTTTCGGTGAGAAAATATGCTATGAACGAATGCCCTCGTATTTTGCTAGACTTAAGGTAAGAATATGAAAATACCGTGCCGAGATTGATAGAAAAAAATATTTAATGATTGGAGAACTACATAAAAATAGAATAAAAAATGGCAGAGAACACGGCTGCTACCAAGGAGCTGAGAAACTAAACCTAAATCCAGTCTTCCCACGATCTTGCTCACCCTTCCTGAGTATGTAAAAGTAGTTACCCTGAAACAAGATATACGTTTGTGAAGAAACACATAAACAGCAAATTAAAAAAGAAAAGGTATGGTGGAGAGCAGGACATGGGTACCACAAAAAAGAGATCTACTAATCCTGGTAACAATCAATGCTAACCTATCAATTCAACAGATTGTTCACCTAAATTACCTTGCTAAATTCAAATACCAAGTGATATCATTGCTGAAAAATACATACAGATATCTCATAAGTGGTTAGTTCAGAACTAAATGTGGGAAAAAAACCAAAAAGAGGAAAATTATTTATACCACTAACAAGACTTCAAGATTAAAAAGATTCTATATTTCTGTTTTCTTTTCTTCACGCACTTTATTGTCGAAATATATAACATGTTTACCCAAAATCCTCTATTTTGTCTTCCTAACTGACATTTCACTTCAAACTCCGCCCAAACTCTCAACTTTTGGTTAGTTTGATCTCTGTAATTAAATATAAAGAAATTAAAATAGATGCTGACCTCTAGGCGGAAGAGGCTAGTAGGAATAACAAATCCACATCCCACAGACATTCGAAAGGATTCCAAGAACTTCCGAGGAGAGAAGTGCCTATATTCATTCTGAGATAGTTCAGCAGCATTCCCAGAACCAGCAAAGACATGACCATGTATTCCACGTTCTCTCAACCACCTAATTGGAAGATCAAAAGAGACATCAGCAAAAGCAGTAACAGCAAGATCTCCGCCAATGAAGTCCCATCCAGAGGAATCAACGTTGTCATCATCAGATCCATCTCTATTTAGCCTCCGAGGTTCAGTAGGACCTAATCCTCTAGTTTTAAATCCCCATAAGGTTGTTGGCCCTCCTAGGGTGCAAACTGGAGAAAAATCACCCCCCAAATAAAACCTTTCTGGAAGGGGAGATGGCTTGGTTTTGAATCCATGTCCCCATGGAAAAACAGCACCAGCAGATATCCCAAGGTTTAGAGCTGTATTGTAAAACCCAAAAGGGACGGCAAAGCGAACATCAAACTCCTGCTTTAGAACTTTAGAGTTAACAGAGTTGCTCAATAAAAAGAGTTTTCAAAATAACATAGCACCGAAAATAAAAATTATAATGTAGAAGAGTAAAAGCCATTTTTGTCCCCAAAATTGTAAAGCACTATCATAATAGTCTCTGCAACTAACTTTCTCGCAAATAAGTCTCAGAAATTGAATTCTGTTAGTCAAGTTAGTCCTTATAAATAGTCATTCACTTACTTTATTAACTAACGTTTGATGTGGCATGCTATCTGCCCTTTTGGCAGAAACATGGATGCCCAGTTATTTGTAGTAATGGCTACTTCTTCCTTACATTGTCAGATGTTATTGAAAATAGCAGGGTGTCAAAATGGCAGATAAAGTAAGACATGAAACATTGGCAAAAGGAATTAGTGGACGACTAACAACAAGGACACATGCAATTCATTTTCAGGGACTTATTTCCAGCGTTAAAACCCATAGACTATTATGACATCCCTTTATAATTTGAGGAAGAAAATGGAGGTTTACAATACAAGATGTTTTGCACAACAAATGTTATGTTACTGTGACCATAGTTCATGCCTTAAAGGCTGCCTCATCCTCGTCAATTACTACAACCAAAAGCATCCAGCACAATTCACCATGAAAAAGAATGAGCAGGCCATGCATCTACCATCTAGTAACTAGTTCCTTTGCCATACACAATGGCAACCGCACAAAAGATTATAGGAACTATCTTCCTACCACTGGTTAAAATTATTAAAGAGAGGTAAAAAATAAAGAAAAAGAAATATAATTTACCATGAACTAACTCAAAAAAAAAACAAGTGGAAAGGAAGAAACAGCCCCATAATGCTAGTCATAATGATGGCCAATAACACAAACAAATTATTTTGGGGTAGTTTTGATTATTCATTTCTGTATTTATTTATTTTTCCATTATTTTATTCAAGGTCTCAATTAATGATAAAAACAGCAAGATTTAACCAGTAAGATTTAGCTTCATAGAAAATAAAAATCTATGTCAGATGAAAGTTGCATTTGTTAGCATCATCCAAGAAACACTGGAAATGGGAACAAGGGAAATTTTTACTAAAATGCATCCGTCACATGGCAGTTATTATACTTCCCCACATGGAATGAGTTGTAATCCATTTCCTTCTATAAAATAGCCCACCTAATGAAAAAGTTGTTTCACTTTTCCAAATTATTGTCCAAAAGGAAATACATATTTTGGTCAGTAAGGTTTATCTAATTATCTTGGCTGAATGTCTTAGTTTATAGGCTAATCTCACATGCACATGTATGAAGCATGTATATAAATAGTATATCTTTAAATTACAAGACGCAAAGCATCTAGAACTGATTTGACAAACGTAAAAATATTAGAGAGCACTTCTCATCTAATTCATGCAGGATAGGCTGCAAATGGCAAAGAGTTCCCTGAACCTCGTACTTGTGAAATCCTTCCTTGGACATTTGCACTGAGATTTCAGTCCAATTAAGGGATATTGAACTCAACAATGAATAATAAGGCTATAAGCAACCAATCAAGTTCTAGAGACAAATTAATAACGAAAATGAAAAATAAATAAATCTATCATTCATCATAAGCATTGTACCAAGGGAGAGTAGCAAGCATCACAAACAACAAAGTCCAACTGAATGATGTCAACATGGTAACAAATGAAGTATAGGGGGCCATTTGTTTGTGCACTTCTTAAGAAAAACATTTAATTTTTTTTCTACAATAAATAGATTTGAAAAAAACAAAACTCAAAAACAGAAAAAGAAGAAGCAATTTCAATGTCTTTGACAAGGGACATGAACTCCTTCCATATAAAAAATATAGAATTTTGGTCATATATTTGTATACTTATTCATTCTATCAAATTATTTTAAAATTTCTGATCGCATCAATTTGTGAATTCTAGCCACTCCCGAGATTATTTCAATAATTATTACACAAAAATCAATGAACATGAGTGTTAATATGTATTAAGCAAGCATTGTACTTAAATTTGCAGAGTATCAGATCAATATTAATTGAAGGAAAATAAAAAGATTTAGTCACACCTGGCGCAGAAACCGCAAGCTCCTGGGATCTGGAGTAAGGCCACCAACGTGTGTGGAGGAAAGAAAAGCATATCCTTTTGTTGGCCTGATAGGAGAATTTCTCCTATCAATTTTAAATGTATACTTCAAAGAAGACACTAAACCATGACCAAGCTGCCTTCTTATAGACCTGGATGACATCTGTGATGGGTCTGATAAGGTACGCCATCCAAGAGTGTATGCTAAGTTATGGTGCTTGGTCGAGATCAAGCCAAGAGATGCACCCAGTAACTGAGATTTGTACGAGGAAGCCTCTTGCCAATCTTGGGAAAGCATGAAAAGCCGTGCCACAATAGGAGTTAAAAAACCTCTAACTCGAGGGGCATGCAACCCGACACTCACCTCAGTCGCTTGGTTAGCCCCATAGGCCAAAGAAGCATCCCATAGATCACCATAGCCCAAAAAGTTCTTATACTTAAGAGCACCTTCAGCAGTCCAAGAACTAGTCTACAAACAACACAATTTTCGCACAAATAAACAATAGAATTCCCTTGCCCTTGTTGACACCTCAAACATAACAGGAAAATAATTGTCCGGACAAAACTTAGATACATTCCCATAGGCGTTGTTTGTATTGTTCTCTCATCAGAATTAGAGTATCATCTCAGTAATCCACACAATAGAGCTTTGTATTAAAGGATTATATAAATTACCGAGATGAATATCCAATTCTGATTAAAAATAGTAGAGACAACACCTTAGGAACTTAGAGTAAATTTGTCTAAATAATATGATGTAGTAGTATATACATAAAAAACGTGAGACCATAGACTGTTAAGCTTAATTTTCTCACTTCTCACTTGATACGCTCTTGTATATTTGCACACACGTTTCTGTACAATGCAATGCCTCAAATCAAAGTTACATGTGTCCAGTTCAAGTCAATGCATTATATCAAAATGATGAGAAGAAAGTGTACCGTGGGTTTGTTATAAACGTTGAATTGGCCTGAAACTTTGTTACCGGTTTCGACGACGTCGACGATGACATTGGCAGTGTTTGGGAGTTCTCGCGGCCCAGCCTCGAGGCGAACATTGCAGGAATCGAAGATTTCGAGTTCCTGAAGCCTGGCAATGGCTATTTGCGAAACTTGCATAAGCTCCTGCATGCTGGTGGCGTTCTCTATGCCTCTGAGCTCCGCTTCAATAACCCAATCCTTGGTCTTAGTGTTGCCGTTTATGACCACGTCGTGCACTCGGATCGGAACCAGCTCCGACGACAACCGCCGCGTTAGGGTTTGCACCTTGAAACGCTGCTCGCGCAGCTTGGACGCTGCGGATTGGGGAATTCCGCGATTCGGTTGCCGAACGACGTCGTCGTCCTCGTCGTATTCCTCATCATCTTCTCCTTCTTCATCATTTTCGTTATCGTGGTGGTGGTGAGGTTCCGCATCGCCGTTGGTTGAGTTTTGAGTGTTATTGTTAGGGTTGGGAAGAGAGGGTTCTTCAGTGTTTGTCATTGTTATTGGGATGGAACAAGCCACCAAAGAATGAGTGCGAGTAACAGTGGTTGATTCGGTTCAGTCTGTGACACGCTAAGCATAGCCGTTTTTTAGAAAATGCTTTCAGTTATTAGAAAGAAAACTATAAATTACACATTTGCAAAACATTTTAAATATATAAAAACATTTTTAATTTTTAAAGTTTATTTTTTTATAATTGTCGTTGAAAAAGTTTATCCGCACTTTCTGAGCTAGGCTAAGTTACACTATCTTTTTCGCCAGATATGTCTAATTAATTATATGTTTTTTAATGCAATAGTATTATCTCTGTCGAAGACATAAATATTTATTATATTTACATTAGATGTAGACAAATTTTTGAGAGTGTTATTTTTTTATTCAATTTGACTTTTGGGTAGTTAATTTTTGACATTAACTATAGGATTTTGAAAAATAAAACAGCATTATAAATGTGATAATAAATAGTGATGTTTACTATTTCATTTCTCCTTATACATTATTAAATAAATAATAACAATTAAAATTGATCAGCTTCGAGTATATTGAAAATTGTAAGAACAATATTACTCTCAGTTATGAAGAAATTTATTCACATTTAAATTAGTTAGTTTGTTAGTTTATTCTGTTCTTTTCATCTTTTTATGTTGTATATGTGCAATGTTTGTCTGGTTTTGATGGACAATAATAAGAATTATATGAGTTTAACAAACCAAATAACGTATTGTAGACCATATTATTAGTTTTCTATGTTTAATTTCGTAACCATTTGCGAACAAGAATGTCATACTAACAAACATGTGAATCAATCGATGTGAAATTATTTTAGTTTAACTAATGGCTTCAAGTAAGAATGTTAGGTACATAATTATGTTAAATACTTGGACAGTGAAGTTTGTTTGCTACAATAACCAGATCAATTCGACTAGGATTATCTCTCATAAACATATGTCTATAAGAAACTTTATAATTAGCGGTGTATCTTTTTAAGAAAGAAGAATAAACTTAATAATTGATCCTCTAAACTAATTGCTTGTTTCTATTAATAATTAGTTGTTTTTTTTAGCACCTCCCACATAAGGGACCATGCATAAGAACGGGACAAAAAGAATGATAAAATTTTTGAATTTTCATCAACAAACATGATCTCCACCATCCAAATGATGGAAGAGAGAGGTAAAAGTTAAAGATGAACGAAATGTTACATTTCCCGAAATCTAATTCTAGAAACTGTTTTCAGCCGAAATCTAATTCTAGAAACTGTTTTCAGTATGTTACAGATGAAACATTAGTTTAGTTAGTTTGGCATATATAAAAGAAAATTTAATATTGTGGGATAGACTTCGAGTACTTAGTTTTATTTTATTTTTTTCGAATTGAAAAGTTTTTATGTACGAAAGGTATATATAAAAACTCTACAATCAAATTAGTCTGAATGAGAAGATATAAACAATAAATATATATATATATATATATATATATATATATATATATAATGTTTTTTTATTTGTAAGAATAATGGTAGATCATTCCACTTTTTATTAAATCTATTAACAGATTATCGTAATAAACATAACTTAAATTTGTGCTTAATTTCGATAAACATGTTTATTGAATTAGCTGTATAGGTAAGACGATAAACACTGTTGGTTCACCGGTTCACCTTTACTCACAAGAATGGCTTTGAAACCAACTTCTCAACATATAGTAAACCGTGTTTAATTTATATTTAAAAATTGAACGATAGTTTGTTTGACCCATTTGAACAGAATGAAAGAGTTGGAAATATCTTATTCGCCTCATGAACTGAATTGAAATTAACTGATATACAAAAAAATCTTCTCTGTGCAATTCCACAAGCTACAATTAAAAAAGCACCGAAAGAACATCACCGCACTTTTCTGGTCTCCCACACGTCATTTGCGACCATGTTCTACAACATAACAAAAATAGATATACTTTGGAACAACTTTCTATGCCTTCACCTGAGGAAAATGGATCACAATGCTAAACCTCTGGAACTTAACTACAATCTGCTTCACTGGTTTCAACGCGCTTCTGTAGAAGCAATCTCAAGCTCTGCCCACCAAAGTGGAGAAAGTCTTGGAACTGCTGATTCAGGTGTTATCTTTGTTATCTCTCGTAGTCTCTCACTGACATCTTTCATTGTTGGTCTTTGCTTTGGATCAGGATGCACACAAGATTTAATCAATGCAGCAACTTGTTCCAGCTGATCCTCTTGGTAAGATACTAGAATTGGATCCACCATATTTTTCAGGGGTTGGTCTCCTTGTAAATAGTGCAATGCCCAGTTTTCAAGTGAGTCCCTTTGTTCCACTGAATAAGGGAGACGACCAGTAACCATCTCAAATAACAAAACACCAAAGCTATAAACGTTACTTTCTAGACTTATTTTTGGCATGTCAATAGCTTTTGTCTCAGCTGAGGTTATCTCATAGGAGAAACTCAAATCTGAGAGTTTGGAAGCATAGTCATCAGTCAAGTAAACAGCTTGAGAATTCAGCTTGATAAGGGCCATAGGAGGGTCCAATTGGTGCATATGCTGCAAGCAATAAGCCATACCCGTTGCAACTCTAAGCCTTGTTAACCAATCCAAGTGCTCAGCTTCTTTTACTGCCATTCACAAGAACAAGCCTATTTACCAACTCAAACACAACAATAACTAGTTCTATGATTTTCAACAAATTTAAACAATGATTTAGAACGTGTTCAAAAATGCATGTTGCTATACTTGGTGTAATCATTACTCTAAAATGATAAAATACTCACTGTGTAAATGCTCAAATAGTGTTCCATTTGGGGCATATTCAAAAACCAACATTCTGGTGAAAGGCTCCTCTTCTTCACAGTATCCAATAAGATTGACAAAGTTCTTGTGGTTCACTTTCGATAACGTATCTATCTGAAACCATAACGGTTAAAAGTTAGTTATAACTACAATGCTTAAATTGCAACTCTACTGTTAAGTTTGTTTGGTCATTTTCTGTTATGATACTCGATACCTTGTTTCTAAATTGAACTTCTAAAGTCTTTGACCAATTCTTGGATGATGTCACCGGAACAGAAGCTACAGCTATTTCAACGCCACTAGACAAAGTTCCTTTGTGCAGTGTGCCAATAGGTGAAGTACCAATTACATTACTAAAATCTTCACATGCTACTTCAAGATCCAATCTCCTTAGCTTTTGAGCACCTGAAAATGTAGAACTCTGTTATGCATTGCATATGGGCATTAGAAATCTAGCTCAGTAATATTGGCAAATGCAGTCATTCAAAGCCAGATCAATTAGATGACCGAAGAACCCTAAAAACAAGTTCAATAATTTCCAATTGTTTGTCGTGTTTCAGGAATCCTGATCAGTGTGCATTATGGGATTTAGATATTCTATTTTTTATTGAAAAGACACGATCCTTCTTGGAAACAGAAATACAATTTTTTAATTATAAGTCATAGACCTTATACCTAATAATGTAGGTCCTAGCATGATAGGCAAAACTTAAAGGCAATTCCTTAGGGACTTTTGTGATATTTTCCTTTTGGATTTGACGTAAAATTCACACAAGATCATGTAATATCAAGTAAAACTTCAAATTTGATGTGAGAACATTAAAACACTATGCAATTGTATCTTAGTTTTATCATGATAAAAATTGTGTGCTGGTTAGATTTACCAGTTACAAATGCCTTCTGAAGCTGTCCACTTAGTCCCGTGGCCCAAGGTCTGACATTAGCCACCTTTGTTTTGCAAATATATATGCCACTGATTAAAAAAAGAAGAAGCACTGCACCACCAAGAACTCCAACCAAAATATGAACCTTTGGTGAAGTGCTTTTTTCAGTTTTGGGTACTGCTCCAGAACCTGGTGTAGAATGGGGAGAAGGAGAATTAGAAGCACTTTTCTCAGGGGGAGTTAGCTTTGGCACTGGTGGAAGAGGAGAAGGTGCCTCTTGAGGTGGATTAACCGCACGATTACGAAGATCGTTATGATCACGATGACGATACAATGGTGGTGGAAGATGAAGTAGGCCACGAGTAGTACCTTTAGCTTGACCAATATGCCTTTAAAAAGAAAATGGTGTGAACTTGTTTTCTAGAAAAAAGAAATAGGATAATCCTATCATACTAATAGAATATGTATACACATATATAATGGACAAGACTTAGAATACAAAATACAAGTACATAATTCCAGAGATGGACCACCTTTCAATTCATTAGTAACATACCATGTGGTGGCTCTTTCTATACAAGCTGGCATTTTAGCAGCATTAGTTAGCTGATTTTCATCTACTTGGCACTCAGAAAGCATCCTCAGTTCATTGATTTCCGGAGACAAACCAACAAGAAATTCATTGTTATCCAGCAAACTACAATTAGAAGAAACTGAGTGAGTATATGTGGCAGAATTTTCTGAAAAAAGAAAAGGTGAAATTGAACTGTTCAAAGAGGGTCATCTACAGGATTGCTAGGGAGATATTGCTCCCAAGATCAGCAGGTGGATGTCCACTGAAGTTGTTGTATCCCAAATCCAAAACCTCCAATTCTTTTAACTCCACAAATCCTTCTGGGATGGTTCCAGAAAAAGAGTTGTTCCGCAAAATACTGCAGCATATTCACCCTCCAATTATTAGAACAAAAGCCAAAATAGAGTTCATGAAGAAAAGGAACTGAGATAGTAAATGCAACCAAGTAACAAAATTACATGGACTTTATGTGGACAAGTTTCACAAGCTCAGGTGCCAGAGTTCCTCCAAGGCAGAGATCCTTCAAATTCCTGAACAAAATATCACTCAAGTTTAAGACTCTAGTGATTAGATAATTTTAACTTGAGAGACTAATGATGAAAATTTGTTATATGACAACAGCCACTGATTTTAAAATCCAAATGAATTTGATGACACAAACGAAGAGAACTTAGAAATAATAAAAAAAAAAACATAAATAGTCCTCTTCTTTTCTTGTGTGGCCATAAACTATACCACAGCATTGGTTACAAATAAGCAGTTTCTGAGAAAACGGCTGAAAAATCAGAACTTACAAGGCCACAACTCTGCCATCTGAGCACTCAACTCCAAACCAATTACAAGGGTCAAAAGATGCCTCATCATCAACCCAATTTGTCAAAGCACCAAAAGGGTCACTCACTATTCTCTGCCTCAACTTCAGAAGAGCATTACCTGCACACAGAACCCACGTTTCAGCATGATCCAAGCAGCCTCAAGATTCCACAAACCCAAAAATCCCACCTTCTTCATTCAAAGAACAGCACCAACCCAAGTTCTGAAACAAGAAAAAAACCGCCACAAGGCGCAACCGGCTGAGTTTGCTGTTCTTTTCCATTCTTGCTGCAAATAGACGGTCTTTCTTGCAAGAACTAAAGGTTAATATCGAAAGGAAGCTAAGTTGGAGAAGATATAGAAAGAAGAAACAAAAGGGTGTGGTCTAAGGTAAAGTAAAGTAAAACATGGAGTTCTAATAAGGTAACATGTGATGACACCTTCAGTTGAGATTGGTGTGTGTTTTGTATCAGTGAATGGACCCAAGAGACTTGAAAGCGCGTTCGCTGTCACTGAGCTAACAAGTCATAATAGTAGAACGGTGCAAGCAGTGAGCCAAGGACAATAACATGTTCATATAACCTTTTTAATACGTTATTATTGTTAGTTTCACGGAAATATATATAAAAAAAAAAATCTTGTGATGCTATTAATTCTTTCAACATTTTAATAATTAAATTATTTTTGAAATATTTGTATTGTCTGTTTATGAAGTCCGATTGTATATTTTAATATTCTTACTCTTTGACAAAATTTCACCTTTTCACCACAAAATATCAAATATCAGTTTTTTTTCTTCACTAAAATCGATTTTTATTTATAGTTTACTATTTTTTTAATATATTTCAGTCATAAATATATTTTAAAACTCTATAAATATGATTGTGTTTGATTTTTAGTTGTTATAAACAATGTAACCTAAACAACGTATTTTTTTTCTTTATGCAATTAAAAAATAATATAAAGGTAATTTTGTTTATGATATATCCTTTTACTAATATTTTTTACGTGGAAATTTATAAACACATATAATGTATTATGTAATATAAAATAAAAATTATATGTGATTATCTTCTTTGAATAATAGTTGTTAAAAAAATAATGATTATACAATAAAAGTAATATAAAAAATAGTATTCACACAATAATTTTAATTAAAATTTATTAAAAAATGAATGTATTTGTATTATTTATAAAAAAATAAATATATTATTTAATGGAATTGTATACTTAAAAATAATATACTATTCTAATTTGAAATATTTTTATCATCTTAAATATTTTAGCTAATATTTCTATGTTTAATGTCAAAATTAGTGGTAAAAACTTTAAAATTTGTCAAGATATATAAATTTTCTTAAAAAAAAATTAAATTATATATATGTGTGTATAGTCAAGCACAAGTCTTAGTCAAGTCTTAGCCTAGAGCCATGGAATAAATAAGAAATGGACATGAAAATATGAATGAATGGCTGTGTTTGGATAAGGATGATATGATGTGAAGAGAAGTTAAGTTGTGGTGCCATTTATGTTTATGCTTCCATGACTTGACTTAAACATATATATATATATATATATATATATATATATATATATATATATATATATATATATATATATATATTTATTAAA
>Ga0209700_100677_pt1 | contig 66805 bp, 26 predicted proteins | sample SiratroredBW_FD_187528 | JGI IMG/M metagenome (GOLD analysis project Ga0209700, IMG submission 187528) | Root nodule microbial communities of legume samples collected from California, USA - Siratro red BW (SPAdes) (version 2) | ecosystem: Host-associated > Plants > Roots > Nodule | place: USA... | reverse complement strand
GGAACCTCTTGAACGGTTTGTTCAAGGGAGAACTGGACGTAGCCCAAGAGATTAGGGTGAACCAGTATAAAACTGCTTTATCTGTGCTTATATATTTTTGCCTTGGTTGGTGGTTTCTATTTATAGCAAATTGAGTTCAGGCTCCATTCAACCCCCTTTCTGGAGCCAGCTATTCCTACAAATAATAATAATAATAATATCTTTATTTCTTTGGCATAGAAGTTGGCAACCAAATAGTACTAATAATAATAAGAAATAAAAATTGGATTTCAAACCTTGTCGGGCCCTTTAAAAATTAAAAAATATCTTTGTTTGTTTTATTTTTTATTTTTTATTTTATTTTTTGCCTCTGTCTTGGAAAATAAACATTTTGAACACCACACTTATTTTATTTATTTAATTAAAGATATCGTCTTAGGACGGACGTTGTGGGGTACTAATACCTTCCCCGTACGTAACCGGCTCCCGAACTTGAAACCTAGTTTTCGCAAACTTGCCTTATTCTATTTTCGATTTTTTCATAATTTTCCAAAATAAACTATGGTGATAACTCTCTTTTCTAAAATTTTCAAAATTACTTTTGTTTTCTATTTCGGATCGTCGTCATGTGTCGTGATCTCGGTTGCGACATAAATATATATATATATATATATATATATATATATATTACGGGATACATAATAATAATAATAATAATAATAATATTAACAATAGTAGTATTAGTAATAACAGTATATTAATAACAATAATAAAAATATTAATAATAATAATATTCATAATTATTGTAATTATAATAATAATCATAACATGACAGAAAAATTGTTCTAGTCTGATGATTAAAAATATGTGTTATTATTATTATTGTTAATATTATTGTTATTTTATTTATATTATTATTATTATTATTATTAATATATTAAGATTACAGACGGAATAAATTCATCGATAAATTGGTGGGTTCGTCAGTAAATTAATTGCTAATTTACCGACGGATAATTTGGTTGTAATTTTTTTTCTGTTGATAAATTGATCCTAAAATTTTTTGTCAGTAAAATTCATCTGTAATAATATTTTATCAACAAATTAAATTCGATTAGTAATTTTTTGTCAGTATTTTAGGCTTTTCTTAGTGGTAATGAAAATATTATGTGGAATGATAACACCTAGTTAACTATAGAAAAATTAAAAATAAAAAATTTGTAAGTTAGTATGTTGATTTTGCTTTTGTCCTGAATTTACTTCCAATAACAAATAAATCATAAAAACAAAGCAACGGTAGCTAAACTACTATACGTATTATTTTGTGTTTATCCTGTAATACCCTAGAAAATAGCTATGAAATAAAAACTAAACCAAAATTTAATTTTAGAGATAAATAAGATAATACCTATTTTTTTAACAGAAGAGTTGTTAAAGTAAATAAAAGATAATTATTTACTTTTTATTTTTATAGCAATCACCAACTCTCTCTTCCTAAAAAGATATTCTGTTTTATTCTAATAAAAACTACCAACTCTCTCTCTAAGATATTCTATCTCTCTAAAAAGATATTATATTTTATTCTAATAAAAATCACCAATTATCTCTAAGAAGATATTTTATCTCTCTAAAAAGATATTCTGTTTTATTCTAATAAAACTACCAAATCTCTCTCTCTCTTTAAAAAGATATACAGTTTCGTTCTTATGAAAACCACCATCTCTCAAACAAATCTCTTTAAAGTTTCTACCTTCTCTCTAGATTTGTGATCTCATAGATTATCAGATTGACAATCAGAAGACACCCTTAGATTCCTAGCGTTGAGTAGATCAAGAGTGTCCGATCAGATTCTTGAACAGAGTTAGGTTGCTTGTGATTTTAGGGTTTTGAGTATCTCTACTCTATAGAGGTAAGGGAAGCTAGTTTGAATATTTTTAATAAATATTATAATTACTTTTTTTATTATATATGAATTTGAATTGAATGGAATGAATGTTTATGAATGGTACGATGTAATATCAATGTTTGTGAATGATGTGGTGTGTGATCGAGACATAGTATCTTCAGGAAAGGAGATACCCGTGTTGAGATTATTAGGATGTGCATTGTTTGGGGATTCTAAGGAGGTATCCTGACTCTACTGGTACATTGGATTCATATAGATGAAGTTTACCAGTTGGTGAAGAGTCGAAGGAGGTTCATATGGTCCTGTCCGAGGTTTGAAATATGAGCCCGATCGGAGTAGGACATATGGATTAACCCTGTGCATATGGGGTCCGAGGTTTGAAATATGAGCCCGATCGGAATAAACTGTTCGGAACAGTTAGGTGGTATATGACAGGTGCACACCTCTTGATGTCTAACTCAATGCACGGGTCTTCCGGAAGTAGAGAGTCTAGTGTCTTTGTTTGTGAGTCAGTGTATGTATGATGTGAGATGAATTATGAAAGATTGAATTGTTGTTGTTTGTTGAGATAGAAATCCAATTTATGAAAATATATATTGTTTTAAAAACTCTCTAGCTTACCCTTTTTTTTGTGTTGTTGTTTGTTTTGTTTTAAAACTGCGATGATCGTGTATATTATACGGGAGCAGAGAATTCGACAGGTGGTGTGAGTCCCAATGAATTGTGATGGAGAAGCTTCATTTTATTTTATTTGTAATTTTATAAAGATATTTTATTAAATCTTATGCGGAGAAGTATAATTTGAAATACATGATGAATATATGAATTATTATATTCAAGTTTATTATATAATTTTTTTTATGCAATAAAGTTTCTATTATATGAAAAATATGGGATGTTACATATCCAACAAAGCAAACTTTTGACCATACCTTATTTCTCTTTGTTTCTTCTGTTTGCTTATTTTAAAAGACACGTATAAACATTAGTAAAAGATTAAGATTTGTGTTTTGAAGTAATCATCTTTAGTTTGACTGGAATACTATAATCAATCAGTAGTACTGTACATGAAATCATTTCATACATGAAATTTGAAGAAAAGCAACTTCATCCAAATAGAATACTCCATTAACTTCAACATTCACATATCGATATAGCCACTTTTTTATCTACATTTACAAGAAAAGTTGACGATTCTACTTAACTGGTAGAGAGGAACACGATAAGGTAATAATTTATTTAAGAGTTATTTTGATAAATTCTAAATTTATAACACAACTTTTAATTTATAAAATTAATTTTATTATTCATTTATCGATGTGGAATTTTATCTATCTCTTGATGTAAAAATTGTCCAATTCTTTCTATTAAATAGCTAACATCTAAAACTTATAGCATAATATTTATTCTTAAAGAAAATATATATATATATATATATATATATATATATATATCAATATTTTTTTATTTATTTTCAAGTGTGAAATGTATTTAATACTGCTAATTGAGGTGATATTTTATGTGATAGTCTTTAACTTGTGTATTTTATTTTTCTAAAAATTCATATTCGACTCATTAATCTTAAACTATATTTTAGTTTTATTGAGTTCTTTGAATATACATATTGGAAAACTTTGAAAAATTTTAAATTTATTAAATTTCAATTTATTAAGCAACTTAAACAAAAAAAATTTGACATATATTGTTTATATTACTCATTTCATACCATATAAAAGTCTCATCTTTATCCTTCAATTCTTGTTAAGCTTACGTGTGAAATGGCATAGAACACGAGCCGCAACCATGCATCTGTAAGGTGAAACACCACTTTAGTTAGTGCATCCAATCAGATATAATAGTCATACATCAACAATTATTAGTTTGGACTACTACACGTGCACCATGATTGACCTTAAGTCAACTATGTTTTTTAGATATGGAAGATTCATTTCTAATACAATCAACGTATTGGACATTGATGGTCTCATGTTCCTTATTAGACCATATAAAGTGTGTTGTCGCTGGCTGCCAGTAATCTTAAAACAAAATATTTTAAAAGTTTATTTTGTTAGATTTTTTTAAATGTTAGTAAACTTATTTACTGATTTAAATAGGCCAATATAATTACAATTTTTTATATTATGCAATATTATATATATGAATTGTGCATATATAATCTAACATAAAAATTTACTTTTTTTAATGACCTAAAATATGGTATTTTTAATCAAATAAGATTTTATAAAATATTAGCCTACTTCTTAAGAGCATGACCTAGTATGGACTTTATGTAAATCACGTTATAAATTTATCCAGCGCAGAGTAGTATAGTCTATTTCAATTAATATACCGCACGGAAAAGCTATGTTTAATTGATTTAAAATAGAATATGTAATATTCTTTGTAAATTTTTATATAATTTATAATCTTAGTAGTGTAGTAGAATATGCATGTCTTTTGTAAATGATTACTTTTCTATAACAAAATTATTGTACTACTGATTATTCACACCAAACACAAATCACTTGATAATGAAGTTTGAATAATAGATGGGTTTCTTTGTACTAAATTCTCTTAAGAAACAATTAATGAAAAACAAAATATATTTTTACTTTCATAGATGTTTATTTAATCTGCTTGGTTTAAAAAAGCTTAGTTATGCTTTTATGCCCTAGTAATTTTGTTTAGATTTCTTAAATTTAAAAAAGAATAACTTTTTCTAATTCTAAAAATTGAAAAATATAATTTTAATTTCTATTACTAAATTTAAAGACTAAAATGATATTTTTTTTAATTAGGATTTAACATTCGGTGGTTAGAGTTTATACGGATTTAATATTCGAAGCTTAAAACTATTTTTAGTCTCTTAAATTCAGTTTTTAGGGATTAAAATAATATTTATTTCAATTTTGAAGAACCATTTTTTAGAAAAACATTTAGGAGACTAAAAATCCTAATTATCTCAAATTTTAGGGAAAATATGACAATTTTCAGAAATATTCTTAAAAATATATATTTTAAAATCCTTATTTTAGTTTATAAAATCGTGTGATAATTGCTTTTCCGTAAATATGGGTTAAATAATTCATGGTGGGGACTAGAGACCCATATGTAGGTCAGTCAACAGACAGTTACAGTAGGTTTTTTTTATGGGTGGGAATGGAGAGTGTACTATTTGGAAAAAGAATTTTGTAATTTTTGACTTATCTGTCTTTTATCTCTTTGATATGTGGAAAGGTTCTTGTATGGAAAATTGTATACACAAGCAGACAAAATAACATAATTTTATACACCTTGATAATCACAATCACTTTTAATTTTATTTCCTACTACAATATTCATGGATTGGATTTATTCGGTCATAAAGAACATAATCCAATTAGAAGTCGCTCCAAGTTTAGCACACCTTAGAAAATCCTCATACCTATTATTCAAAGTCACTTTGTAAAGTTAGCCCAAATCCAAGTTTTCCTAACAATTTAGGGATGATGCTATAAGATTTAAAGCAGGTACTAATCAAAACAATTAGTGAAAATCATCCGACTAATGAAGTTAATAATCATGGACTATGAAGAACAATGGTCAGACTCTATATCATCCCTATAAATAGAAAGGTACTCCACCTAGGTATTATTATTATTCCTAGAACTATTTACTTGCACTCATTTTGACTTGAGTGTCAGAGTGTCTTTATATATACCCTCAAATCGAGATCAAGAAGACGGTTCACCTGGAAGAGCTTACCAAGTCTGATCAAGAAGATGAATTCTCGTGTTTAAAAGTCAGTAATCAGAAGACGAATCCTCGTGTTTAAAAGTCAGTCCCGCGTCTACATTTCCTCACTACTCCAACCTACTCATTCTATTGGAAACATTTTGACACCCACCGTGAGACCGACTTAGAAGATGGTGACTAAATGCAAAGCAACTAGCAACTAACATACTTTGCGCATCATATCGGAGAACCACATTGATACTACAACTATGCTGATAGAGATGAGACGTGTCCTGGAAGACCTTAAGAGGAAGAATGCTGAAGAGGTTGAAAACCTGATATAAGAAAATTCAAGCTTCAAGAAGAAGTTAGCTGAAAGAGAGCTTGACAACACCTCCTTTGAGAAGGAAGACACAGATGTGAGAGTTAGACCTCCCCCATCCAATTACACTATGGGAAGTCAATGCTTAACCCAAATTTAACATACTGCCCCTTCTTCTACTAGAACACATCCCTTCACTGATGAGATAGTGGAGGTTCCCCTCCCGCAAATTTGGAGGAATCTGATGTTTGACGAACACCTGGATGTTTACACGACACAAGTAGACCTCTTCGCCTTAGAAGATGAAATCCTTTGCTAAATACTCCACACCTCCTTGAAAGGCACCGCGCTGAGTTGGTTCACTCGGTTGCCTCCTTTCTTAGTTGATAGTTTTCAAATATTGATCTCTATGTTTAGGACACAGTTTGTCACGAGCTGACCTCACTAGTTGACCTTTCTCGCCTTAGTGAATTTTAAGCAAAAGAAGAATGAGTCGCTCGGAACTTTTATGGAAAGATTTGGGAAGATGACCCTGAAGATCAAGAACCCAAGTCCTGAGTTCGCAATGCACCATCTGCTGACCGCTTTAAAACTAAGGCCTTTTTTCTAACAGTTTGTCAAAGAAACCTATAGCTAGCATAGACAAGAAGAGCAGAAAAATTCATGGCACTCGAAGAATTGAAGGAGTTTAGAAAGCAACTTGAAGAAGAAACCATCCCAAAGAAGTCAAACCTATACAGTTGATGTGACTATAGCAGGTTCTCAAAGCCAAACCAAAAATTCAAAGACCTAGTCTGCAAGCCCAGATTTGAACATTATGCTTCTCTCAATGCAGAAAGATCACGAATCCTTGAGGAAAGCCCTTAGCTCAAACCTGCTCTCATAGCCCACAAAGGTTGTCTCTCGTCTAAATGCTGATCCCAACAAGTATTGCAGGTTTCAATGCAACTATGGGCATACCATATAAGAATGCATGACCCTAAAGAATAAAATTGAAGAGTTGATTCAAGCAAACCATTTGGGTCGTTACATACATAAAAACTGCAATTATGACAGAAAAGACCGAAAAGATAGAAGCAGGGGTCATGACCTTCCATTGCGAGGAGTCATAAACACCATCTCAAGCGGATTCTCTAGTGGTGGAAGCTCGATGTTTGTGAGGAAGAGACATCTTTGCTCTATTCAATTTGTCAATGCCATGTTGAACAAGTCCTGATGAAGTACGCCAAGCATAACTTTTACATATGAATATTTTCATGCGATTGACCCCGACCAAGATGATCCTATGGTGATAACTATTGAAATAATCGACTTCGCGATGAAAACTCTTTTTGACAAAGGCAACTTAGTTGACATTTTCTATTGGAAAACATTCCAACGTTTGGGTTTCTAAGAAAGCATTCTCAAGCCCTACCATGATCAAATAGTGGGATTCTCAAGAGAACGGGCGAATGTGAAAGGATATGTGGAGTTTAGAACCTGATTCATAGGCAGGAACAACAACAAACCATCTAAATCTGCTACTTGGTGGTTGATGCCAACACCTCATATAACTTTCTATTTGGGAGACCATCTTTGAACGCACTCGGAGTCATTGTTTCCACCCCTCATTTAGTCATGAAGTTCCATTTACAAAAATGTGAGATCATCACGGTTTTGGGGGATTAGAAGACGACCAGAGAGTGTTACATGGCCAGCTTGAAAATACAACCTGAGCAGGTACTCTATTGTGGTCAAAATGAGAAAATGGTGGCTATGACTAACCTCAATCCCAGAATTCATGAAAGAGATCACATGGAACCGAGAGAAGCGACAAAAGTCATGCCAAGTTGGCAATAAAGAGAAGCTTGTAAAGTTGGGAGAACAAATGATGGGAGAATATGAGAACAAAATTATGAAAGTATTGACAGAGAATAAAAACATGTTTGCATGGACAACGACTGATATGCTAGGAGTGGACCCCCACATAACTTGTCATAAGCTATCTGTGTACAAGGAAGCCTATGTAGTTTTAAGCCAATTTGTTCTATACTTAGTTGTAGATTTGGTTGTATTACAATTCCATTGATTGTATTTGGCTTTTAGTCTACATTTGAATAGAGTTTTCATCTGTAGAGGTGCAAGATTGAATAAGAAGAGTGCATTCTTCCGTCAAACTCTGGTATTCTTTCTTCTATCCAGGAAGATAGACGAAAATTATTATGAAATAGTTTTCTTGTGATCAAGAAATTATTCATTTCATATTTGTAACAATGATGTAATTAGACGATGCAAAGAAATTGTAAGTATGATGTAAAATGTTCCAAATTGATATAATAAAACATTGAGTTGGCCATTCTTTCATTCATCTATTCAACTCTTAAATAATTCTAATAATAGTTTCTTACTAGCTACTTCGTTGTATTGATTATAACCTTTATCCTCTCACACTCTTGTATTGATTATTTCTTCATACTTTACTTCAGTAGTGACTTTTCATTTGACTTTGTTATATTAATTCTTTCATCAACAAGATACTTTAAAGAAGTTGTTCTTCATATTCTGTCATGACATTTAGTCCAATATCATACCTATTGATCTTATTGTTGAAATAGCTCTTCGTTTATGGTTTGAGTTGCTTACTCATTCAATTTCTATTGAATTTTGTATTCCTTAACTTTTCTTCACCTAATACTATGCTTTATCTACTAAGCATCATTTGATTAATGCCTAGGCATACTTCAAATCAAGTGTTATTGTCTTCAAAAGTCTTTATATTGTTTAAAACAAGCTCCTAGATTTTGGTTTGCTAAATTGGCCAAAGTGTGACGTCCCTTTTCTAATATATAAAAATATTAAAGATTTAATAAAGTATCATACCATTTCTTAGAATTTTGTTAGAAAAAAAAAACATCATGAAACCTATTTCCAAGTAATTTGTAGCAAAAATGGAAAAGAGAAAGAATCTTCCTCTACTAGATCCAGAATCTCCAAGTAAAACCTTGACTACAAGAAGCAAATAAAGATAAGGGAGTGTCAATGTATAAAAAATGTATCAAAAGCCCAGAGGCAACTTCATGCATACCTCTTCCACAAGATCACGATGCAAGAAAGTGTTGTGAACGTCCATTTGGTGGAGTTCCTAATTTTTGGTCACATCAACAACAACAAAGGTACAAACAATAAGCATTTCATCAACACGAGCAAAAGTTTCATTGTAATTGAGACCTTCAACTTGTTTATTTCCCAAGATCACAAGTCGTGTTTTGTATCTCTCAATGGATCCATCCAAATTATACTTAATTGAATAAACTCATTTGCATCATATAGATTTCTTACATAGGGGAAGAGAGATCATAATTCAAGTGTCGTTATTTTCTAAGACTTGGATCTTATGTTACATGACTTGTCTTTATCGGGCATCTTTTATAGCCTCGACAAATGTTTGAGGTTCAGTTCCTATGGTAATGGTTGCCAAAAAGTGTCTATATTGTGTATAAAATTATTGTAGTTTACATAATGAGCTATAAGATAAGGAGTACCCGAGGGTTGTGATGAGCAAGATGATTTCTTCGAGGGGTGTAATTTGTAGATAATGTTGATTACAAAATCTTTTAGACAAGTGGAAGGTATCTCGGTGCCTTAGCCATGACCCAGAGGTTCCTCATTTACAACATTGTTGGGATCCCCGTGTCATGTATAGTCTCATGGTTATTGATCTCATTGCCAACACAAGGAAAAATACTTTCTTGCATGTGACTTTATAGAGTACTACTTTGTTACTCATTGCGATGTATACCATCGCAATCTGTTGTAGAACCTAGTGTAGAATTATTGTGCTCATAAAGTGGGTTTTGTTGGTCATTAGTAATATAAAAAAAAATTTATAATGCAACATCTCTTGAACTTAAGATTACTTTAGATTCAAGATCATAAATTTCCCGCCCTTTCTTTCTATAAAGATAATCCAAGAAAACACATTTATGGCACATAATATAAACATTCAAACACATGAAAATGTCCAAGTCATGGCATCATATCATATTAGGGTTCATATGGTGTCTTCCCATGCAAAATAGCTGATGGATTTTGGTTTATTAAACATCCAACAATCAAAATACATTCTCACTAAATTCAATAAAAAATTTTGTATAGAACTACAAAACACTTGCAACATTAAAAATATGCCTATGTTTATGTTCCAGACGTCCATTTTGTTGTCAGATTCTTGCACAAGATGTTTCGTGTACAATACCATACTTAAGAAAGCAACTTCCAAGGCAAGTGATTTCAATATCATTGTCACTTCGTACTATTTTTAGTTGTTTATTAAATTGGAGTTCTACATTAGCTATAAAATTGTGCAAATTCATTGATACTTCTTTCTTATCAATCAATTTGTATATCCATGTTACTCTTGAATAATCATCAATAACAGTTGTAAACTATCTTGCACCACAAGATGTAGTGGTTCGATAGGGTCCCTTTAAATTATAATGAACTAATTGGAAACAATTCAAGGTTTTATTATTACTAGAGGGAAATTTCACCTTTGTTTGTTTTTGTTTTAAGGCAAACATCACAAACCTTATTAAATACGCTACTATTATTACCAATGCCAACATTTGGAACTAACTGTAAAACTTCAAATGATGGATGTTTTTAGCTGCTTATGAAAAAATGTAAAGATTTTCCATTACAAGATTGTACTACTGCCACAAATGTCCTTCCTCTTAAGTAACAACACCCATCTCGCCGTTCACCTACTCCAATCATCGTCTTAAAAGTGTAGTCTTGTATAGCACAAAATTTATAGGTGAATTGAAGAAGACAATTATATTCACCAATCAACTCAAATGTTGAAATGAGATTGTATTGTAAACTTGGAACATAAGGAATATTAGCTAATTTCAACTTGTCGCTTATAGAACCACTATACCTTCTTTTGTAGCAGTTTTTTATATCTCATTTGAAAGTTGAACGAGACATTTTATCATGTCTCGATTATGAGACAAGCATTCTAGCCTACCTATCATATGGTGAAAAACACTGTTGTCTATATTTCAATGCATAGGAGAACACTTATCAATAAGTTTCTCTGTTGCTCCTAACTTTGAATTATTCAAAATATTGAATAAAATTTGCCATTGCACTACTAAGTCCATTTATATCACTTTTATCCACATTTGAGATTTTTCTTTTGTTCCTGCTCCCTATGTGAATATTTGCATTGAATTGACTTAGATCAATCCTCCCCTAAACCCTAAACCCTAGGTCAATATGAGGTATGCCCTGTTGTACCCATTTTGTTCCTGTTCTCTTTCTCTTATGGTCCCACGAGTAATGTTGTTCCTGTTCCCTATGTCAATATGAGGTATGCCCTGTTGTACCCATTTTTACGTCCATTTTCTCTTATGGTCCCATGAGTAATGTTGTAAAGGGAGATGGTTTTCCTGAAGGTCATCGTTTCACCACTATTGATGTTGCCTTCTACATTTGCCATGGCAATAAGATGGAAACACCAGTTTTTTTTTCAAACCAGGTAAAACTTTAATACCATAATAACTAATAACAGATATGGGATCGATCGTATAATACATATACAAACAAGAGAGCATTATCTTTGTGTACCTTTTAAATATAACTATCTTAATTTGTAACTAATTACACGATTACAACTATTAGGAAATATGATAAAAAAAAATTCATGATCAAGGTAGTTAAAATTGGATTTTAATCATAAAATTGTACATATTATCTGTGATCCAAATTCCATGCAAGATCGTATAATAGTAAGATTGTATGGATCGTCGAATAAAATCGTAAAAATGTGTGATCACGATTTTTTAGATTGTTTCCTGCACCAACTATTAACCTTCTTAGGTGAACGTAACCTAATTTTAATTAAAAATTCATGTAATTAAAATTTTACCTTGTTATGTGTGTTGTCAGCCTAACACCAATGATTAAAATTAATGTAATTAAAATTCAAAACAAATTTCAAGCTCAATTAGAAATTAAGAGCTTTTTCTTCTACACGTTCACCTACTTCATTGAATTCAATCAATTTCAATTTCAATTAAAATAAAACTAAATGAAGACATTTTTTATGTGTATATCTTATTTCTTTTATTTTCTTAAAACATCTCTAAAATACTTTCTTTTATTTCTTTTATTTACTTTCTGTGCTGATAATAGATATACATAAACACACACACATATTAGAAAAAGTAAAATTTGCGCTCCATGTTACGATCCTATGATTTACGATTTTGAAATCTCTTCAATATCCTACCCATAATCTCATTTAACTACCTTGCCCATGATATCAAAAGATATGATAAAATATTACAACCGACATGACTTGGGAGAGATATCAAGGATTTGAGAGAGATATTTGTTGAATACTTAAACATCTAAAGATGTCATTTAAGTGAAACTACACCATTTAAGTGACTTCTCGAAGAATAAATGAAATTATGGCACCAGAGCCTCCTCGCTCAATTTGTGTGTTGTCGCTTGAGTGACAATTTGTATCACTTCAGGTACAACTTGTATCACTTGAGTGACATGTTGTATCGCTTGAGTGTTTTGCCAAAATTTGAGCAATAAACTCAATTAAAATACAACTTTCTCTAACGTTCATCCTCCCTCAAGCTACAATATGTTGCTTGACTGATATGTAACTGTATAACTTAAGAAAACAAGTCAAACTCCCAATCCCAAAAAACTCCATCGCTTGAGTGATTAGTCATTGCCTGAACGAGGAGCTATTAGGGAAGAGAAGATAGCTACTGGTTCTCTCTTTCTCAGGTTGTGACTTATAGCCTAAGTAAGACGAGTTATCACTTAAGCATTAGGTGAATCACTTATATCTTTAAACCCAAGGTTGAAGTCTTGGCTTAAACTATGCTCCAGCAATAACTCAATGCTCAAGGTAGATATGTAGAAGACAAAAAATCCTACATAAATATTAGAAATCGTTCAAAACCAAATTAAATCAATTTAACCATCTTAGCAAATTTAACATAATACAACTTTAGATTCAGATAAATAAAAATTTCCCAAAGACCTAAAAAAACTCATTTTGAACATTTCAAGTCATTGTTAAGTTCATGAATGACAATAAACAACATCATCCATCAACTTCAATACATAAATTAAATGTCAATAGCAATTATATACAAATCTTCCTTTACTTAAAAATTGATTGCAATTCAAATAATAACTACAAAGAGTCGAAAAATTTACCAAATACTAGACACCTAGAATAAGATAACCAAATTATCACTACAAGAAAATTTGTTTTTAATGGGAGTTATATTTAGCATTTCTGATGGTTTTAACCCCCACCAAGTGCATTATCCACAGTTTGGTTTTTCCCTGGAAGAACTAGTGTCGCTAATTGATTACCGGCAGTTTTTACTAAATCTTGGAACGACAGTTATAAACCCCCGCTATTTTTGACGGTTTGCAAATCCCCATTATTTTTGGCAGTTCGTAAACCCTCACTATTCCCGGTGGTTTGCCAACCCCCGCTATTTTCAACGATTTGCAAACGCTCGTTATTTTTGGCGGTTTACAAACTTTTACTATTTCTGACGGTTTGCAAATCCGCGCTACGTCCAGCAGTTTGAAAACCCCTGCTAATTACCTTTAAAAGTTTTAAACTCTATTGCATTTTTTTAACCAGCTTTAATTCCTCGTGTTGTGTTTATAAAATGGGTTTTATTAATTTTTTATGTTTTACTTTTTCCAAAATGAGTTTTATTAATTAATTAAACCTTAGTTAATTTATAAAACTGAAAACGTTTTAGGTTGAGTTCAAGAGGGGGAGTGAATTGAACTTTGAAAGATTTTAACCAATTTAGACCTTTGAAAATAGTTTTCGCAATCTGAAAAACTTTAATGAATCTTGATGCTAAAGATATAGGCGCAGTAAAGAAATAAATTGATTCAAAGCACGAATGAATCAATTTGTTATACTGACAGATATAAGCACATAGTAGATTCTCAATCACACAGAATTGCAATTTCACAGCAGCACATTAATCAGATCAAATTCACACAGTTCCAATAGCAATATTACACTCAGATCAAGATCACACACAACTCCAAATTTGAATGAGAGCAGAGAGGAACAGAATTACAAAATACTAATTTAAAACTCCTAACACAACACTACACTGATTTCAATCAATATTAATAAATCTGATAAAGTTTCCTACCACCAGTAATTGATGCAGAATTGAAAATTAATCAGAATGCAGATTCAATTATTCAGTTTCACCAAGAACACACAACAATGATATCAATTCTGCAGTATTACAGTAATTCAGCCAAAGTCAATTATCAGTTAATTTCAATGTCAACACAAGATTAAATACACAATTCTTGCTGTAAAAGTATCAAGAATCACACTGCAGTAATGAACTCTTAAGTATGCAGCAACTCAGATTCCTAACATTACAGAACAACTTTCAGATCAGATTTGTTTAGAATTAAAACTGATATGTGATATTGTAGATTATTAAATTTTCCAGCAATGCAATCAATTTCCAGTTAATGTTGTATGTAATACAATGTTTGAAAAGAAACAGTCTGTTAATCAAGATTTCATAAACAGCTACAGTTGAATAATCAAAATCAACACACAATTCAAGTTACATTGCACACATCAATATACAGTAGAGGACTTAAACCAGTTTTATCAAGATTACCAAAAATTAATTCAATCTTTTAATTTAATTCAATGTGCAGTGCAAGAACAAATCAAGATTATAAGAAAAGGGTTCAAGAAGAAGAGACACAATCAATTTTATACTGGTTCACCACACAGGGCTATGTCCAGTCTTCTCTGCACCACTTGCAAAGAAAGTTCAACTAACTCAATTAATTGTTCACATACAATTAATCAACCAATTCCTACTCCCCGTAGAAATCAGTACCCTGCTAAATTGATCTACTGCTCCCTATAGCCTCCAATCAATTTCAGCAGAAACACCAGGCTAATTCCTATAGCCCAAACCAATCAATTTCTACTCCCTGTAGAAATCAGAACCCTACTAAATTGATCAACTGCTCCCCGCAGCCTCCAATCAATTTCAGCAGAAAACCCCAGGCTAACTCTTATAGCCCAGACCAGTCAATTTCTATTCCCCGTAGAAATCAAGAACCCTGCAAATTGATCTACTGCTCCCCGCAGCTTCCAATCAATTTCAGCAGAAAACACAGGTTTACTTCTAAAGCCCAAACCAGTACAAACGTTTAATGAATTTTACAGAATTACAATGAAAACATCTCAAATCTTGATTCAAACAGGATCAATAAGGGTTTAGAAAAACTCCCTGATTGGAGCAGAAAGAAAGGCCTGTACACAGTCTTGAAGAAACCCAGTAGCACACCTTAGTCAGAATTGATTCTTTAAGTAAAAGCCCTCTTTCAAAAATGATTATTATGAAAACAATAGAATCTCTCACAGTATTTCTCACAGAATGTATTTCAAAATGATTGTGATTTTCAAAAATGTATCTCTCTTCTTTCTTTTCTCTGTTCTCTTTCTTTTTCTTTTTCTTGTTTTTCGCACTTGAAAAACCCACTGTATTATAAAAGAAGAGCTCAGACCAGATTTTTAGAAAACAGTTAATTCAGTTAAGCTCAGGCACGAATAAATTGATTCGGCTTATCCTGAAATCAGTTTTTAATAGTTCAGTACTTTATTTTCCAAAACTGATAATTCAGTTATGCTCAGACACGAATAAATTGATTCGGCTTAACTTGAAATCAGTTCATAATAGTTCAGTACTTTATTTTTCAAAACTGTTTTTAACTAAAGTTAAAACCTTTTTATGGTTTGATTTAAATCATTTAAACCATGTGCTAATGAATTTCTCCTTAGATGTGCATAGGTTCTCTTTCATGACTAATCATACTCACTCACACTAAGACCTAGAACACATTTCCGCTTGCTTGCTTTGGCTTGCTGGTCATGTCTTGCATGGCTTCATCAAATCCTTTAGTATTGTGAGAATACTAACAAAAACAATTAAATAAATTATAAAATGCAAAGACTTTAAAATATTTGTATTTACAATTGAATTTAATATTCATACAAGATAAACCAAAATCTACCATGTAAAATACTATGAATAATACAGTTTCTTCTTGGTAAAATAATTACTCCATCTCAATCTCCTCACAACGATTATTTCTTTATTCAAAAAGCTTCTTTCCTAGTAACACTTTTCCTTATGTACTACTACTACAACACTAACTCGAGACGTTGATCCAAAGTTACCATCTTCAACTTGTGAGTCCTTCAACCACTTCAAGGGAAGAGAAAATTTAAAAACACACACACAATTATTTGCACCTGTCTCCTTAAATAGTTTTATGGGACCACCCTTTTAAACCTTGTAACTCAAAATTAATGCAAAGTTTCCATCAGGGTTTATCAAAGCCACTCTCATACAGAAACTTGTGAAAATATAGAAACTCGTGAAAAGACACAAACACAAAAAAATAAATCAGCATATCATCATAGATGCTCCATCAGACATAATAGCATCATAAAATTTAAAAAAAAAAGTTGTAGCCCACATATTTTCTTATACAATACAATCGTCGTATCACAATAATATAAATAGTACAGAGAAAGTGATAGGCTAATAAATTAAGCTGAAAGCAGATAAGGGTCTAACCTAACCCAATCGAATTATTAGAAGCTATGAGAAAAACATAGAATTGTAAAAAAAAAAACGCTTGGGAAGTTTGGCAATGACGATTGCTAATTATTATAACTTGGTTGTAAAAGACATGCGAATGCAAGGTAGAGAAAAAAGCATTGGGAGATAAACACATGTGATGATAGCGACAATAGTGGCATTTGAGGGAGAAGATAAGAATATGTAGCATCAACTTTAGCAGAACCAATCAAAAACAGTGACACGAATTTTTTTATGAACTCCGCACACATGTAAAAATCTATCTATAATATATTATTAGATATGTTGCAATCAAATATATCTATTAACATATAAGAGAAAATGTAAATAGTAATTACAATCAAATAAAGTGGAAAAGCACACACTTACGAGTTTTTTAAAGTTGTCATTGTTCCAAGATATGTTGGTAGTGTTCCATTAATGTTGTAATTCCTCAAAATCCTAGAAAACAACAAATCAATAACATTATGTTATTAGAATGATGATACATTTACATCTTAATCAACACAATAAGTTTTGTCTTTCACCTCCCCCAAAGGCTATGTTTGCAATTGGGATTCCTACATGTTACAAGAAAGAAGCATAATCTGATCCTCCACCCCCTGACTTCCCAAACTTTCAAGTTCCAACATACACAAATAGTTTATTAGCATATAAAAATAATTAGACATTCAGATTGTAACACTCTAGAGTTTAATCCCCTGTTTTTATTGGCTAATTGTTAAAATTAATAGAAAAGTAAATTGAATTTATCCACCCTGCAATGCTAATTTGGTCTTCCCTCTGTCTATACTCTCTGCTCAGCCATATCCTAAGATAGTTAATTGGATTTATAAGGTAAATATGTAAGCAAAAGTCATATGCTTACCAGGGGAGAACTACCATAACTAGTCCAAGATTCATAAATGCTCTATGATGAGTTTTCAGGGTTTTTGACCTGCATAAGAATCAATAGTTACAAAGTGATTAGTGCTACCATGATATATCTTAGTTTTTTGATTATGGGAAAAATAACTTATTCTATTATTTTCAGTTCAGCTTTGGTGATACCTCATGAATTGCTCTTTTGATCAATTCATCTAGCTGTGGAGTAGCATATACATTGAACCCCGGTCCACCAACTACGTAATCAACATTCAAGTAAGCAACTTCTCCTGAAGAAAGAATTTCTCTATTCTACTCTACCCATTCAATTGATCCTATTTGGAGGGAATAATCATATCAAACTTTCATTTGCTTCTGATGGAGGATGCTTGTGATCTAAAAATGATAAAGAGAGATAAGAGAAGTAAAGAAAATTACAAGGCCATATTCTTTAGCATCCCAATTGCATAATAGAATTGTTCTTCTAGGTCTCCATCCTTTTTTTTTTATGCTTCCCTAGCCTTTGGACTACCTAATTTCATGAGATACGTCACTTGTGTTATTGCCTCCATTCTTTTTCAGTGGTTTGACATTGACAGACAACACGATGCCTATAAACAAATCCTTATTACCTCAAGTAGTGCTACAGTGCCACTACTGGGATCAACCGCTCCAAATGTCCATGCATCCCTATGTTTACCTAGTATGACAAATCTACAAGCAATTTCAAAAAGTCATTAAACCAAATGTGTACTTACAAAGCTCTCATTCATGACTTCATAACATATCTCATATCTTGTTCTACTAAATGAAAAATGATAAACGAAGGAAGTTTGTAGGAACAGCAGGCTCTAGAAGGGGGTTGAATGGAGTCTGAACTCAATTCACTATAAATAGAAACCACCAACCAAGGCAAAAATATATAAGCACAAATAAAGCAGTTTTATACTGGTTCACCCTAATCTCTTGGGCTACGTCCAGTTCTCCCTTGAACAAATTGTTCAAGAGGTTCCACTATTCAGCAAATAGTTACAATGAGTATACAAACCTCTCCAGGTTACAATGAATACACAAATCTCTCCAGGTTATAACGAGTACACAAACCTCTCCAGGATACAACGGTTACACAAACCTCTCTAGGTTATAACAGTTTCAATCTCCCTCTGAGATCAAGACCACTCAAGATTTAAAGAAACACTCTCAAAAGAGAGAACAATGAAAGCTCACAAGGGTTTACTTCACAAAGGTGAAGAATTACACAATGGTTTCACACAACCCAAAACTCTATATGCTCTCTATAGCAGATTGACAATAAACACTCAGTATATTTTCTTCAATGTATTATATGATGTATTTCTCTTTTTGCTTCTTGTTGTGTCTTCTTCAACTTGAATTTTCTCCTCTATATGTAGCTTTCTAAAAACTAGCCTGTTGGGATGCTTGAACAGAGCAATCTTGACTTTCTGATGTATGGAGCTCAAAGTGGAAAAATTTCTCTAATTTTCATACTGCATTAAACTTGACCAGTTCTGTATCGAGAATAATTTAAAATAAAATAGAGAAATTATATTTGGAATACTCATCAATAATTTGAATAATTTCTATTATGAACAGATTTGAATGTTAATGCATATCATGATATAAAATCAATTAATCACATCTAAATACGCTATAATAATTTGAATAATTTCCATTATGAACAAATTTGAACGTTAAAGCACAATATGATATAAAATCAATTAATCATATTTAAATGCTCCATAATAATTTGAATAATTTTCATTATGAACAAATATGAACGTTAAAGCACATAATGCTATAAAATCAATTTGAATCAACTCAATAACACATAAAAGTAAATAGTAAGAAAACTTATCTCTTTATGGACCATGTGTCTCCTGCTTTAATAATAATAATAATAATAATAATAATAATAATAATAATAATAATAATAATCATGTTAATTGCGCAGTGTATATAAGTCATCAAATATAAATGTATACTTGAGTTTTGTTATCATCAAAACTTTATCAAATGATTTGATCCTCTAAAGGGACTTTGGACCGTCTAATGTTTAACAAAGTTTTACATACCTATCAGGCTTTTCTACCCCTTCACACCAATAACATTTTGAATTATGGCTATAACATCCTGTCCTGAAAGCCAACATCCAAAATTCCACTAATCAGGGTCTTTTGTTTGACATTTTCGTAAGCCGATAATTGGTAAAAAAATAGTTTAAAGAAGAAAAGAAAATAATGAACAACAATCAAATTAACTCAATCTGTCAGTAAATAGTAAAGATAACTCGATAACAACATAGTGTTTTACAATTGGCAAATAATCATGTCCCTTAAACATGTGGCTAATGATTCAAGTTTCAAGTTTATGTACATGAAAGATCATCTCTTAAGTAAACTCAATCCCTTTAATATGCCTAAATACTTCATTAATTAATCTCCAACTTCCAGGGAGGGTACCCCAGGTTCACCAAAATAAAAAGTTAAGACAATTAAACAAAAATAGATAAGAATACCATGTAACTAAGGTTGATAATTCCTAGTCCCGATCCAAACCTGTAATCAAGAGCATCCTTCCTTCCCTGTCATTCATCCTCAGCAATAGGTTCACCAAATGACATCATTATCTTCTCCCCATCAGCGGCTGACACGGGCAATGAATGTATGAGAGGAACTTCACCTCCTTCCTCCAGCAATAGAGCCTTAGTACAATGAATCTCTGCATTGATCGCTACAACAGATGCCTTACCTTTCTCCTTGAAAGTTGTTTCTTCTTTCTACACAAAAATTAAAAGAAATACATGTGAATTTCCTCCAGTATCGTTAGAGAAACCCCTAATTTTGCAATTCTGAAGAAAAAATCACCATTTAGGGCAAAAATTGAGTCATGCAAATTTCGGCGTCGACGGAGGCGTAGGGTCTGGCAAAGGCATCATCGCTAAAGACATTAGAATCGCGGTGTTTCTCGACATCGTATTTGTAATACTTCTTGCAAATGAAATCAACTCTGGTGAGAATGTTGATGACACTCATATTGTGTCCACTCATAAATGCTCTCTAAAACCTTTCCATGAAGAGGAGGAAGTTGGAGACTCCGATGACCTTGTGGTAGAAGATCCACTACAGCGCCTACTTTAGCTCAGCAGAGTTCAGGGCGTGAGAGATTAAGAAAGTGAAAATCAATTTTGAAATAAGTTTACCTATGCAAGTTGGAGATGATTTTCATGGGTGCAGTTGAAGATGAAAATCGTACGGAGTTGGAGTTGTAAGGTTGGAATGATTGGATTAAATTTCTGAGAGGGAAGCTGAAAAAATGTAGAGTTATTGCAAATGGAAAATCATGTACAGTGAAGGTTTTGAAATATTTCTCAATTAACAATTAAAAATTAAAATAATATATCTTTACTGTAGTTTATTAAAAAACCGCTGGAATTTATCTGCGATGTAAAAGACCCTTGCTAAGTGCTTATTTTACTAAAGGTTTTGTCTCCTCTGTTAGAAAACCCCTCTTAAAATTAATATATATATTTTTTTTGTAGTGTATGTATCATCCAGCTCCATATAGGCAGAGATGTATTAATGTTTGCCTGATCATACTTAAATAAATAATTGACCATTGAATTTTTTTTTCTTAGATAATAATTTTTTAAAATTTATTATTGGATTGAATTTCTCATTTAAAATTTTATATTAATATAAAGTTATTTTATATATCTTTTATACATATCAAAATTAATATAACATATATTTTTTAAAAATTTATGAAAATATAATTATCTTTATTATTAGAGTTCATTAAAAAAATTAACACAAATAATTACCATAATATAAAATTGTAATTAAATGGTTAAAATGATCATTTTTATTAATTAAGCTTTAAATCCCTTATAAATTTGTGTATTTTCAATTGAGTTCTTATTAAATTTTGTTATTTTATTAAGTGGGTAACGTGCCTATTATCTTGACCTGTCATCTTTCTTAATTGTCTCCGTGTGTTAATAAATACGAATGTTTGTGGTTCATACAAAATAATATTATTATTAATATAGAACGATAAGTGACTGTTATTGTTTTCATTAAAAACGTGTTGGATGATGAAGTTATTATGCTCTTCGATAGCTTCCTCACCATCTCCTACGTAATCAAGGAATTGTCACGGGGCCAATATCATTGATGTTGGTAACAATGATAGTCCATTGTTGTTCAACATATTTTTAATAACACTATGAACGTAATAAAACTCAATATATTTTATATTAACCACAAAACATCACATTTCCTAACATACAAAGACAAGTATAATCGTATAAGATAACAACTTCATCATTTAGTTAATGAAAAAAATTAAATGGGATAGACTTAATTGAAAAATATAAAAAATTCAAGTACTTGATGAAAAAAGGTTAATAAAACATCAATGACATGTACCCAAATTTATGAAGGATTAAAACTGAATTAAATCAGATTTTTATACAAAAAGAGATAATATAATATCTAATTAGCTTATTATACCGCTATAATTGTTGTAGAATTGTCATTTCCAACGGTATTCTATTTACATTATTTATGATAATTGAATTTAAAGGATCACTTTTTCTTCAAATTTCTTTTTTTTTTTTCAAAAACAATCCATAGGGACTAGATTGATCGTAGACCAGTCAACTACTTTTTATCGGATTTTCCTTTGTCTCAATCGCAATTGCATTATTTGAGAACGGAATATTGCGACTAATTGCTGTCTTTGAAAAAAGGCGAACAGACAAAATAAAGAACAAAATATCCATGGAGAAACAAAGAAAAATTAGCCTTTTGAAATTATCGTCAGATTAATAATAAAATGATACCCTAAATTTGGTAAAAATAACTTTTGAATTTAAAAAAGAAAGTTTGCTTAAAACCCTTATATTCATTATCAAATTGATATATAAAACCTTTGGAGGAAACCTAGGCATGCAGCGTGTCAAGGCTCCGTTTGGTTGATAAGAAAAGTTAAAGTAGAAAAAATTTTGATTAGAAGAAAAAATAGAAAACAGATTTTTTAAAATTCAATTTTATATATTTTTCTTTTCTTTTTCCTCTGCAACCAAATAAACAAAAATGCTTAATTATCCTTAATACGTTATGCGTGCTTTAGCGAAAAAAATAAATAAAAAAGATGAAGTAAACGTAGGACCTGCATAACAACTGTACTTAAGTGCATATTTTCTTTATAACATTAAGATTTCCAATTAAAACAATTCACATATATCATAATTAAGTAACTTATATTTAACTTTGTTTCAACAAAAGAAATTATAAGGAAGCTGAACCATTTCTTAAAAAAAGTGATACTCCATTATCCTTCTTTACAATTTGTTGTTTTAAAATAATAATTTTTTTTGTCTTTAAAAAACAACATTTAAGATAAATAAACCTAGCGTATCATTTAGATTAACTCTAATGAAGGATTGCTTAAAGAAATCATTTTTCCAACTCAAGAAATGATGAAGAAACAGCCGTTGGATATACTTAGTGAAACAAAATTAATCTATAAATCTCCTCACTTTTAATCAAGGCTTTTGAATATATATATATATATATATATATATATATATATATATATATATATATATATATATATATATATATATATATATGAAATCCTTATAGTTTTAAATTTTAGAAATATTACAAAAAAAAAATTATAAATTAAATCTTTACAAGAATAAAAGTTTGTACCCTTAAATGTTTGTTATCCGTATAAGTTTTCGTGCATTGGCTAAGCAAATTAATCATTTTTTTATTATTTTATCTCTCGTTTGCCATGTCATAAATTATTTTGTTATACTAAAATAAAGTATAAAAAAAAAAGGGAAAAAAAAAACTTAAAAGAATCGTACTTTTTTCAGTGAAAGAACTTTCACATATAAATTCTTTTAAAAAATTCTCTCTTACACGTACGTAATAAAGTGATGTTGAAGCTTTGGTATAAAACCTCATATTGAGTGTTGAAATTCCTATGGTAGATAATGGAGGTGGACCAGATTTAATTTAAGTGCTCTGAATATGCTCCTCACGTCCCTGATGCTGAAGGAGCTTTTTGGCTCATTGCATGCCCACCAAGATACAACGTATGACCCCATCATAGTATATTAATATAATTTTTTTAATACCAATCGAAAAATCCGTCACTTTTTGTTGTAAATAATCATGTCGCTTTTGTATCAATAATGTTGACCAATAAATAAGAATAAGTACATATATAAAATAATAAGAGAGTAAGTGTGCACATATCTTAATAATAAGAAAATAGCCTATGAAATGTATATTTATCAGTAGAGGTAGGTACGGTTGTGGACTCTACAAAAGTGCAGGTGTAGGTGTAGGTAAGGATGGATAAAAGATATAGATTTTCAAATCCAATCTATAATTATTTTAAATTTATAGTACTTCAAATTTATTTTAAATCTAAATATCTGTTTTAAAATTAAATTTATTTTTTAAATAGAATCCTATTAAATATAGATTGAATAATTTTTAAAAGATAAATATGGGTTAGTTCAAGTCATAAAATACTAGGTTGGGTCAGATTTAGATAAGGTAGACTTGGGTCAAATTAGACTCAAATCATGTAAGATTGAGTCGAGTTAGGCCAAATCATGTAAGGTTGGACTAGGTTAGTCCAAAGAAAAGTCGTACCGAACTACACCAAATTTAGTCTAGGCTAGGCTAGACCTAGATTATATGGACCAAGCTAGACCCAAGTTAGTTTGAGTCAAATCAAAGCCAGCCTCAAATTGGGTCGGGCCAAAGTCAAGTTGGGCTAAGCTAAACCTAGGTCAATTTTGCCAAAGTCGAACCCAAGTTAAGTTAGACCAAGCCAAAATCAAGTCAAGTTAGTTGGGTAGGGCCTAAGTCAAGTCATGTCAGATCCAAGTCAACCTGAGTCGAGTTGGTAGGTCTAGTTGGGTAAGGCCGACATTAGGTCAAACCCAATTCAGGTTAAGTTATCAAGTTTCTATCGAGATAGGACAGGATGAGCTGAGTTGAGTTGAGTCTAATGTCGGGCTAGGTTGACCCAAATCCATGTTAGGTCATAGTTCGTGTCAAGCTGGGTTAGTCTGAGTCCACATCCGGCTGGGTAAGCTCGAGCCCAGGTTGAGTCAAGTGATTTCGAGTTCACTTAAGGATTAATCAACATAGGCCCATTTCATATTGAATCGACTTGGGCCCAATTTAGGATAAACAAGCTCAAGGTCCATGTTAGGCTATATTAGGGTAGGCTTATGTCAAGTCGAGATCAAGTTAGACAAATTTGGTGAGGCCTGGATTGAGGCAAAACGAGCCAGGCCCAAGTCAAAGTGAGTCAAGCAAGACTCGAATTAATTTGAGTTAGTCGTATTCATTTTTAGTCAAGTGGACCCCAGTCCACTTCAAGCCGAGTTAGGCCAGACCAAGGCAAAGCTGAGTCAGTCTAGGTTCACATTGGGTTGAGTCAGATTGGGCTTATGTCAAATTGAGTCAACCCGATCCACTTTGGGTCGAGACCAAGTTAGTATTGGCAAAAATATTTTTGGAGAATATTTGATGAATCCAATAAGTGATGAAGATCCTTGAAGACATGTATTAAAGGTTATAAGTGTATGTGTGTGTTTCTTTTCTATTGTACTAAGTAAGCTTATGCAGTTGCTCTAAGTATGCAATAGTGTGTTAGAGTTCAAAGAAACAAGAAATTGTTACACTATCCTCTCCAGAAGCTGAGTATGTGACTGCAACTGTATGTGCCTGCCATTGTGGATGAAAGGAATTTTGGAACAGATTAGACTCAAGAATTGTGAATGTATTGATATCTTTTGTGACAACAGTTCATCAATCAAATTATCTAAGAACCTCGTAATGCATAAAAGAACTAAACATATTGATGTGAGATACTAATATCTACGTGATCTATCTTTCAAGTAAGAAGTAGTCAAATTAATTTACTTTGAAACACGAGATCAAATTGTAGGTATTATGACCAAACCCATAAAGTTGGATCAATTTTTAAAGCTTCATTAATTTGAATTAGTCTCAAGTATGAGTAGTTAATTTTCTAATTTTTCTCTTAGGTTGTAGTTTCCATTTTCACTTTTAATTGAAACGCTTATTAAAGCGTATTTTGAGTTGAATGCATCGAATAATAGTGAAAGAAAAAGAGTATTTCTTTTTATCAGTTATTAATAGAAACCGTTATTTTATTTTACAATAACAAAGTGACAATGGAGTTATATGTTTTTATATTGTAAGACAACTTTTTGTATTATTCAACCTATATGTGAAGTAGTAATTTAAAAAACACAAATAATTTTTTAACTACTTTTACGTATAATTGTAATTGATTATTTTAACAATTTTTATATTTTAAAATAGATTTCTACATTCACTTCATAATTTATTTAATTAAATAAAAATAATAATGTCATTTTTCTAGAAAAATATAATGATGAATTTTAATAAGTTTCGAGTATGATACATAATATTTATGTTAAACATTAGATGGTCCAAAGTCTCTTTTGATGATCAAATCATTTGATAAATTTTTATGATAACAAAACTCAAGTATATATTTATATTTGATGACTTAATATGTGTTTAGGAAAAACTATTTTTTTTAAGTTATCATCATTAGCGTAAACCAAAACATTGTAAATTAAACACATATTAAAAATAGATTTTATTTAGCATTAACTTAACTAAATCTAACTTAAATTAATTTTAAAATAAAAATATATTATCAAGGATTTAATCAATACTAAAGTAATTTACTAAAAATTTAATTTAAAAATTAATAAGAATTAGTGTCAACTTAATCAATATTACTTAACTTTTAAAAATACTAATAAATTAATATTTATAATTTTTAAGTTTACTATATATCCATAATTTAACTTTGACACTATTTTGTGTATTAGTGTTAACTTTTAATGGAAATTAATAATATATTTGTTTCGCACAATTTACCATATATGAAAATAAAAAATAGATAAAAAAAAAACAAACCTATGACCAGAAAAAAAAAAAAAAAAAAAAAAAAAAAAAAACATATAAAAAAAAAAAAAAAATATATATATATATAATTTTTATATAAAAAAAAAAATATATATATATATATATATATATATATATATATATTCAAAATATATATATAATAATAATAAAATATTTATGATATAGTTTAAGATGAAAAAACATAATTGGATAGTTTAGTATTGCTATTATTATTATTATTATTATTATCATTATTATTATTATTATTTATGTATATAGTTTTTATAATAATTATATTACTAACATATTATATATTATACATTAAATAAAGAAGAATCAGCCTTCTTCTATTATAAAAGAATAATAAAATAAATAATTAAAAAAATAAGTATAATTAATTAATTCAACTTTTGATATTTTAAAAATAGTTTATTTTAATATATTATTTCCGAAATATAATTACTTATTAAGATTTAACAATATTTTTATTTGTATTTTAAAATTATTTTTATATTAAATTACTTTTAAAATTTTATTTCATAAATAATTTTTTAAATATATATTAAAAAAAATTCTTCTACCACATTAGTCAATCAACTATAATTTCCAACACTTTCTACTTTCTTTCCATCTTTGTAGTTTTTATTTTATTTTTTACACCTTTTAATTCAAAGAAAGCATAAATAACCCATATTCTGGTACGAATATATTCTTTATTTATGGTCTGTTTTTCTTATTTTAAGACATGTATAGTCAAAAGTTAAAAGGTTCCGTTCTAAAATAATGCACTTGTGTTTTGCCCTAGTAACTGAATAGCTTTGATCTCTAGTCCAGTAAGGCATTATTTGAAACATAAAAAAAAAAAATCTGTGATTTGAAACATGAAATTGATTAACAATTATCCTTTCATCTATTTAATTCTCCATTATAATAGTATCTTCGTGAGAGTTTTTTTAAAGAAGAGTATCTTGTCCATGATAATGTTATTTTAATACAAACTCTATTAAATATAATTTTTTAATTGAAATTTTCTTTTTATATAAATACTTTTTTTAATTATAAAAAATCCACATCTTTTGAATTCATATTAAAGTAGTGTAAAAATAGTTTAATAAATTGACATTATACAAATAATTTTTTTATTTCTTATCAAATATTTTATCAATAAAAAAGTTCTTATAAAAGAATGGAGATGCTTTAACATTCATTAGTCGCCATATATTGACTGGTGAGGCCATTTTTATCACTATGCTGTATCTCCTTTAAGCCCCTTCCCCACTTTAACTGCATCAAACATTAACAGATACCTAAAGAATAAATTTTTTTAGGTTTAGAAGAGGCAGTATAATTTTATTCTCTTTATTCAATGTGCATACCACTTCCGTCATAATAGTCTCCTACTTTAGAATTTATAAAAATCTTTCTTCAAGGAACATAATTCTTACATGCTAAATTATTTACATTATCTGTAAAATAGTTTAAGATGTCTCCCTGTGTACAGGGCAATCAAATTATAGCAAGTGCAAAATAAGTTAACAATTTAAATTTATCATAAAATAGATTAAGTTTATCACAAAATTTTACTCATCTAAAAATTTTTAATATATCATCACTACAATTTTTTAAATATAATTAAATAGATGCTATTTGATTTTATATTTATAAATTTCTAAATGATGTAAAATTTTATTTATAATTGACTATTAGAAAAATGTTATTGGAGATATAGGGTGAACTATTGATACATGATTAATCAGGAGCACCACTTTTCCACTCACATGCATAAGCATTACGCATCATTCCGTATGATCATTAGTTAACATCGAGTTTAGCTTGTAAATGAGAATGAAAAGGCTTAGTTTGGTACTTTTAGTAGAAGTGTAATTTTTGTTAGTCACTTTTCTTTTTACAGGAAAAAATAAATTAAACATATAAAGAATATTTAAGTTAAGAAATGTTCCAATCTTTATACAAAAGTGTTTATGGCCAGCAACCTTCTAAATTACTTGATACCCACCTACAATACATTAAAAACATGGTATATATCCTAATTGAAACTCCAAATTCTCCCTGCCATCAATGGCAAAACATGGTATTCCGAGTCGAGATACATTGTATGATTGACATTCCTTGCTGCTCCATGCACAACCATGACATGATACCATCATTCTTTCCAGCATAAGCTTAACACTCCAATGGCTTGTTCCTTCTTGAAGTACTCAGATACTTCAAGACCCCTAACGCCCATAGTAATTGAGGCACTCAGATACTTAAGAGAGCTACAATTACTTAATATAGTCATAATTATATTTTGCTCAGCAATGCATTAACAAATCCACTATTAAGACTTTTATTCGGCAAGTGTACCAAGTTACAAGTAGTATAGATTTATAAAGTAAGGATGCCGATCCCACAGTTTTGTTTTAAATTTTAGCGTCACTACTCACTAAGTAAGTAAAGGTTTTACAGATATTTGATGATAAGTTGAGTAAAGAACGTAAAAGAACAATTAAAAACAAGTAGCAATTATAAAACGGAGTTTGCAAGATCTAGAAGGACTTTGGGATTGAACTTCATCTCTTTCCCTCATTCATATTTTGGACTTGATAATAAAATACAATATTAGTAACTACTCTCAATTGATGCACATATAAAAATCATTCACACCGATTCCTCTGATATGAAATTCATAAGGAAATTTCCTAAACACTGATTCCCCAACTATTTAGTAAATTACCCAGCATTAAGAACGAATGTTATACGCAATCAATATATTGAAACCTATCCCTAGTATTCCAATATATCGACTATTTTCATCTAGGTCGGAAACTCAAAAGTACTTTCCAGTTAAGTTTAAGAATCAAAATCGAGACTCTATTGATAAGATAAAATCAAGCATTAAGCACAAGATGAAAATAGCAATGGAGTAGAAACTGAATATTATATTTAAAATCACCAAAATACAAATGAGTTCAAGAAGTTACATTCAATCCCAAAATTGCGAAACTTAGCTACTCATAGCAGCCATTACACTTCAAAGAAGAAAGATTGCAAAGAAGAGCAGGAATCCTCAGTAGTTCTTGTTCTTTACGACCCTCCAGTTCCTCCCAATCCAGATCCCCTTTCTAAAACCCTAAAATCCTCTTTTAACACTTTCTTTCGGGTTCTGAATAAGTGACTTTTCGCTCAGGGGAAAACATCTCGCTTGGGCACAAATTTGATGTGCTCTCTGGACTGATCTCGCCCAGGCGAAACCATGCTTGCTCGGGCGAGATTGCCTCGCTCCAATGTCGCCTGGGCGAATCTTCCTCTGCAGCTTGAATAACTCTTCTTTTCAAATCTTTTCTATTTCTTCTTCTCATGCAACTTCCAAGCTCTAGTTTCCTTCATTCTTATCACCTGAAATTCAAAATAATTAAGATCAAATGTCTTTTCTTGACTCATGACTCAAATGAACAAAGTAAATCCAAAAACTTTCAATTCAGAGGTGATTATTATCTTAACGATCACTTAAGCCCACAAATACTCAAATTTATAATGTATAAAAACACTAAAAAATGGTACTTATCAACTCCCCCCAAACTAGAATCTTGCTTGTCCTCAAGCAAAGTAATTGGACTCACACAAAATATTTTCCAAAACAAAAACAGTGGTTGCTAAAAAATCAGACCCATGGTTCAATCATCAGACAACATTCATTTTCAAAACAAGAATTTAAGAGAGATCAGATATTCTAAGTCAAATCAAAGCAGGAACAAGACACAATTAATCTCCAAGAGAAACAACTCAAACAAAGACATGATAATGTAATTGTGGAATTTCTCTCTTAATATCTCACAGGGTAGTGTCTCTCTCAACTTCCACTGACTTTGCACAAATCAAAGTTGCCTTTCATTTTAAGTCAAATCACAAACACACAATCAACATGGATCTTAAGGTCTTTTAAAGGTTGTAATGGGGCTGGGCTATCAAGAACATTGGTTTTTCAGATAACAAAGTGCATACTTCAAACAAGGAGAACATATCTACAAATGAAACAAAATTTCCCTTAGAAAGGATTAATCTACCAACTTTTGATTTCATCCAACAATTTTTTTTTTTTGAGTAATTCACTCTTTTGTTTATTTTTCTGTTTTTTTTAGTAGAACAAAAGAGTGAATTATCTAACCCATTTCTTTACATAACTAGCATCTCAATGCTAAATCAACCCTTCCCATTATGAAAATTGCACCTATGTTCTCCTTCCTCAAGCATGCTATAAGGGTGGAAAATCAAATATCAATTGAAGGTTAGGGTGCAACAAAGAAAATTTCATCTCAAAGGGTTATCAAAAGAATTGATTATCAACTATATTAGGTTGGCTTTTTGGCTCTGGGTTGAAATATCTAATTAGGCAAACACGACCCATAAAAGTTAACACTTTTTTCTTTCCGTCTAGAGAGTCTCCTCTTAACATTTTCTATTACTTGATTCAAAAATTGGACTCTACATGGATTCCCACATATGGGCAACCTTAGATATTTAAAGTGTATCATTGTTTGGGAGCAGTTCAGTGTCATTAGATATTGGTTTAGCAATTCATTCCCCGTCCCAATACTACCAGTTTGGCTTTTATGATAATTTCCTCAATCCGGAAACCAATTCAAAATATCGTCCAATGCTTTTCACTACAACAATATTTATGACAGAATCAAATTGTTATCAATTTTGTTGTTTTGTCTTTTATGACTGAATCAAAGTGTAATATTTTATTTTCTTTCTCTTTAGCTAGACCTAGAATGGGTACACTGCTTGTATATATTCAGCTCTTTACTTTTGTTCTCAATAAGAAAAAGAAGAGATAATTTTTTCATTCTCATATCTTTTGTTCATCTTTCCATTTCATAATATGGTATTAGAGCACTAATTTCAGAACTTTAGTTGTTACATTTAATCATGACTGAAATTGTTGATCTCTCACGAAACCCCTTGTCATCCTTGAATAGAATTTGTTATCTCTATACACAACAAGAGAGACAAATTTTTAGTGATCAGTCCAAGGTAATGATTGTTACTAGCAGAAGCTATGAAAGACGAAATACTTCTAAAGTCTGCAGTCATTGTTGAAAGACAAGACATATGATTTATATATGCTATAGAAAACATGATTTTCCATCTCAATTCAAGTTTAAAAATCAGAAAGCAAATTCTAATAATAATAAGCAGAATCATGAAGGTTTAAAGTCAGAAGTACATTCTCAGCAAATTGGTTTTACTCCTGAGCAATATCAAACATTATTAGCGCTTCTTCAAGAGTCTAAATTCAATGATAATGCTTCTAATCAAATCTTTGTTATTCCTTCCAACATGACAACACACATTGATAACAATTTTCTTTCTTTTTTTAGTTATTGGGTTCTTAATAGTGGTGCTACTGACCACATTTGTTCATTCTTGACTCATTTCACTTCGTATCATCAAATTAATCCTATCAGTGTCAAAATACCAATGGAAATCAAGTCATTGTCAATTATTCTAGAAGTGTTTTTCTCAATCAAAATCATGTCATAAATAATGTTCTGTATATTCCTAACTTCACTTTTAATCTTCTTTCAATAGCAAAATTGATTGATATTTATCTTATGTGAATATATTTTACTCTAATGGTTGTCACATTCAGGACAATAACTCTTTGAAAATTATTGGTTCAACTAAGATGAAAGATAGATTTTATATACTCAAGGTCCCTTCCTATAAAATAAAATAAAATCAAACCAATCAAATCTTCACATATCACCAATACAGTCAATTGTACGACTAGTGATCTCGAACCCTTTGACATTTTCGGTTAGGGCATGTTACAAACAAATGCATTGATGTTATGAAAAAATAAATTTCCTTTTGTTAATTATAACACATCTTTTGTTTATCATGTTTGTCATTTTGCAAAGCAAAACAGACTTTCCTTTACTCTTAGTGCATCTAAATCTAAAAAATATTTGGGTTTGATTCATGTTGATCTCTGGGGACTATACTCAATATCATCAATTCATGGTCATAAATACTTCTTGACCATAGTTGATGATTATTCAATGTGCACATGGATTTTTCCTAAAACAAAAATCCAAAGTTGTCAAGAATTTAGGAAATTTTGTTGTTTTCATTCAAATACAATTTGAGACTACAATAAAAATTATAAGTGATAATGGGACTGAATTTTTTATGACTAATTTTTTTATCAACAAAGGAATAATACATCAAACGTCATGTGTCAATACTCCACAACAAAATAGTATAGTTGAAAGGAAACACAATCATTTATTAAATGTAGCGAGAGATTCTCGTGATACAATCTCACTTACCTAAAATCTATTGGACATATTCTGTGATACATGATGCGCATATTATAAACATGCTTCCCACACCTGTTTTAAATTATTTTTCTCCTCATTAAATGTTTTACAAAACTACATCAGATTTTAATTAATTAAAGGTGTTTAGATCTTTATGCTATGTTAGCACTTTTGTAAACAAATAGAAGTGCAAATTTGATCCAAGGGCATCGAAATGTGTTTTTATTGGTTTTAAAAAGCAGACAAAAGGATATGTTTTGTTGGATATTCAATCAAGAGAAATTTTCGTAGCTAGGATGTTGTCTTCTATGAACATGTTTTCCCATACCAAAGGCTTGAGGATACTCGCAATGAAATTGGCAGTCCTAACACTCATGATCAAAGTCCTTTTACAAAAGATCATCCTGTTTTGAGTCAATCATCACAAGTAATTTTTGCATCATGTTATAATATTGAAAATAATAGTAATAATGACCACAAATCAGAAGATCAACCTGTTCTGAGTCAGCCACACAAGTCATTTTTTCACCCTGTGATAATGTTGATAATGACCATGAATCAAACATTCAAGTTCGAGAAAAAGTTTGATCCCATAGAGACCAAAACCTCAATGAAAATCATGAAACAACACAGGCAATTTAAATGAGTACCAAAATAAAAAGACTAGCTAAGTATTTAAAGGATTATCATTGTAATCTCAATGTTTCCAATACATCTTCAAGAGTTAAATATCCTTGGAATTTTTTTTGTCTTATAATAAATTATCACCTTCTTATACATCTTTTATTATGTCTCTTTCTTTACATGTTGAGCCGAACACTTATTCTGAAGATGTTAAACATGATTGGAGAAAGGGTATATAGTGTGAAATATCAGCTTTAGAGTCAAATCAAACATGGTAAAATGCTCTTCTACCTAATTAAGGACAAAATTGTCATAGGTTGCAAATGGGTATTCAAAATAAAGTATAAGACTGATGGGATTGTTGAAAGATATAAAGCAAGGTTAGTAGAAAAGGGATACACACAAACAAAAGGTATTGACTACCTTGAAACTTTCTCTCCAGTAGCAAAGATGATTACTATAAGGTTGTTTCTTTCTCTAACTTCTATATACAACTGGGAATTAAAACAATTAGACATAAATAATGCCTTCTTACATGGAGAATTGAAATGAAAATGTATACATGCCTGCAGTCACTCCTATTGATAGTTTTGTTAAATTGTCTTCTATTGAAAGTGTGTCTTTAAAGATGTTCAAGCCTACAGAAAGTTTATTGAAAATCTTATGTATCTCACTAATACCTGACCTGACATAACCTTTTTAGTTCAACAACTTCCTTAGTTTCTTGATAAACCTACAATTTCTCATTATAATACATCAATTAGAATTCGTACATATATTAAAGGAGTTCCAAGTCTTGGCTTATTTTTCTCTTCCAACACTTCTATATATCTAAAATCCTTTGGTGATAGTGATTGCAGCACCTGCAGTTATTCAAAGCAATCAATGACTGGTTTTAGTATATATCTTGGAAATTCCCTTATATCCTAGAAATCAAAGAAGCAAAGAACAATATCAAAAAGTTTCCTATGAAAATAAATATAGGACAATGGCCACTGTTACATGTGAAATTCAATGGCTAGTTTATCTTCTTCAAGATTTCAAAATCTATTTTGAGCAATCATCTCATTTCAATTGTGATAATGACTCAGTAAGACACATTGTAGAAAATTTGGTGTTTCACGAGCGTACGAAACACGTAGAAATAGATTGTCATATTGTTAGACAAAAATTGAAAAAGGGTCTAATCTGTCTGCTTCTTATTTCCACCACATAGCAATTGGTTGACATTTATACCAAAGCCTTAAGTCCTCAATCTTTCAAGAATATTTGTTCTGAGTTGAGTCTCATCAATATTTGCTTCCCAGATTGCAGGGGGTTTAGAAGATGATATGCATACAAAACTTCTAACAGGAAACTCTAATATCAATTATGTTATCTTCTTTTTCTGACATAATCAAATTGTCATCAATTCTGTTATTTTGTCTTTTATAATAGAATCAGAGTGTAATATTTTATTTGTTCTCTCTCTCTTTAGCTAGACTTAGAATGTGTACACTATTTGTATATATGCAGTCATTCTACTTTTGTTCTCAATAAGAAAAATATAGATAATCTTTTGATTTTTATATCTTATGTTCATTTTTATTCATCTTTCTGTCTCATAATATGATATCTATTTCATATACTAAATTTTTGTTCTTGTTACATATTAGGTAGTCTTTATTTTTCATCCTCCTCAAACGTGTTGTGAATAGCTAGTCTATATTTTCAAAATAAATTTTAGACAAAATTAAATTTTAGTAATTTTTTCTTGTGAAACTCTTGGTTAGAGTACACCTTCTATTCTGGTTCGTAATAAAGTTTTGCAAATAAAAACAAAGCATGAAATATATGTTTAAAATATAGAAGAAGAAATAGGTAAACATTAAATGGGAGAAAAAAAATACTATAAAAACAAATTTCTTTTGGTGGGAATAAGAAAGAGGTAAACATTAAATGGGAGAAAAAAACATTAAGAACAAATTCTTTTAAAGGTTTGAAAGGTGGTAAGATTTTTCTTCGTTGGATTACATTTGCAGCACATCAAAGTTGAGGAATCATAAAGGGACCTTGTGGTCACCAAAGTCTGAATCAAGTGGACTGGAAAAGGATCCTTAGTTGAATGTTGACTTCGTGACTCCATCAAATTAACATGTCACACGTTGTTCAGTGGTGGTAATTAAGAATCTGAGTAGGAAATCAAAGTTGAGCTTGTGGTATAACAACTATTTCATGCACTATGAAACACTAGTGTAGAGGAGCCCCTCGCCACTATAAATTACCTGTAGTTACCAGAGCCTTTTCTCCAAAACTTCACCAACTTTCTCTTGTCTATGTAACAAACAATATTTCAACAAACCTTCTCTAAATCCAATAGCTCTCATTACAAGATGAGTTCATTTAGCCAAAACAACTATGTTTTAGTTCTGTTCCTTGTTTTCACTTTGTGGACATGCTATGTAATGTCTCGCAGGTTGCCTGAGGCCAGCTCACCAGAGAGACATGAGAAGTGGGTGATACGGTATGGTAAGGTCTACAAGGATGCTGCTGAGAAGGAGAAACGCTTCCAAATATTCAAGAACAACGTGCAGTTCATTGAGTCTTTCAATGCTGCTGGGGACAAACCCTTCAACCTTAGCATTAACAAATTTGCTGACCTTCATAATGAAGAATTCAAGGCTTTACTGACAAATGGCCAGAGGAAGGAAAAGCAAAGCGTGTGGAAAGCAACAGAAACATCGTTTAGGTATGACAGTGTCACTAAGATTCCTGCTACCGTGGACTGGAGGAAAAGAGGTGCTGTTACTCCAATCAAGGACCAAGGCACATGTCGTAAGATTCTGTTTTCCACATTCATAAGTTCAATATATTCCATTGGTGCTTCATTAAAAAAAAAATGTGTAATATATATCAACTTGGTTTTGTTTGTGCAAACAGGAAGTTGTTGGGCATTTTCAACTGTGGCTACAATTGAGGGTCTCCATCATATAACTAAAGGTGAACTGGTGTCCCTATCAGAACAAGAACTAGTAGATTGTGTTAGAGGTGACAGCGACGGATGCAATGGTGGTTATGCGGAAGATGCCTTTGAATTTATTGCCAAGAAAGGAGGGATAGCAAGTGAAACATACTACCCCTACAAAGGAGTTAACAAGACTTGTAAGGTTAAGAAGGAAAGTCATGGTGTAGCTGAGATCAAAGGGTACGAGAATGTTCCTGCTAATAGTGAAAAGGCACTCCTGAAAGCTGTTGCACATCAACCAGTGTCAGTATATGTTGAAGCTGGAGGATCTGCTTTCCAGTTTTACTCAAGTGGGATTTTTACAGGGAAGTGTGGAAATATACCTGATCACTGTGTTACAGTGGTTGGTTATGGAAAAGCTGGTGATGGTACTAAGTATTGGCTAGTAAAGAATTCATGGGGAACTGAATGGGGTGAGAAAGGATATTTAAGGATGAAGCGAGATATACGTACCAAGGAAGGTTTGTGCGGAATTGCTACCTGTGCCTCTTATCCAACTGCTTGAGTGCTGCTATTAGTCCACTAATAGCAATTGCTAACTGTGCCTCTTATCCAACTGTGCAATTGCTAACTGTGCCTCGCATCCAACTGTTTGATGTTGCTTAGTCCATATATTAATCTTAAAAAGAGTTTAATATTGAGTATATATATATATATATGCACGTGGAATTCTAATCATTTTCTTTTCTAGGTGGTAAAAGCACCTTCTAGTGTGCTTAATAAGATGTTTTTCTTTAGTCTTATGATGTCTATGTAAACGCTTAATTTCTACCACTTATGATGAAATATAAGTTATATATATATATATTATATATGTATATATTTATATATGTATATATGTATATATGTATTATTCTACTGTTGTTTATATCTATATAAATGTTCTTTATTATTATTGCAAGTTTAATTGATAGATGTATGTTTCTTTTATCAAGATTTCAATTTCAATAATAGTGAAAAAAAGTTCAGTAAAAAATTAGTTTCATCATAATATATCTACGTTCAGGACTCGAACAAGAATTATATCTCTAGGGGATAATATTTGTGGTTGAAATAAAAAATAAAAGCTATTATTCGCGATGTATATTAACTTTATCAGTCTGTCTATAAACTTAATTGATATATATATATATATATATAACAATGGAGAGAGAAAGTGTGGTGTTGTTATAATCTTATCAATGTTAGCGCCATAGTTAAGTATGTGATTTGATGAAGACAATGAAGAGTATAGCTTGATGGAGTGTTAGACTACGCCAAGCACAGGTTGATTGGAAGATTTGTTGGAGCCTACTGGACCAGATGTGATCAAGAGAAGATATGCTTGAGCCACGTAGAGTTGTTGTGGTCTCGGTCATAGGTCCCTAAGCTTGGGTAGATGTGTTTGTGAGCTTGGTACTCAACCATTAGTGATATTGATCATCACTCTTGAAGAGGCTCAAGATTCATGTATTTTAAAAAATGGTTTTATCAATATTAACATGGTTTTGAGAAAAAGAACCTAAACTGGTTTTTGCTGAAAAAGATTTTTCAATCAATTGAATTTTGAAAACAATCGATTGAATGTGACAGTTATTTCTGTTATTACTGGAATCTTTGACTGAGTCAACTAACAGTCAATTCAATCGATTGAATGATTTGTTCAATTAATTGAACTAGTGACAGCTAAGTTGTTTTAAATCAGAATCGACTATAAAAAGGAATTGTCTCTATCATTTTCATAACTTTGAGATTTCTGAAATATACTTTTGAGAATTCCTAAGAGATCATAAGCACCCATTTTGTGCAAACGTTTTTTCGAATTGATTTACAGACAAGAAATCATAAAGATCGTGAATCTTGAAGCATTACTTGAGTGAGGATCAACTGCTTTGGTTCTGGACCAGAGCTAAGTCTTCCACACTTGATCTCAATCCATTTTTTATTGTGTATAGTGTGGTTGATTGACTTGAATCGTATTATGTTCTTATTGTATTTAATTACTGAAGTGTAATTGGGCAGTGCAGTGGGTTTCTGTACTAGTGTAACACCAGCTGAATGGTTCAATGTGGTGGGTTTACTGCTGGGAGTAGTTAGTATTGTGGGGAGCAGTGTGTAACTTACTAGGAGCATTTAGTGGAAATCTTTGTTGGTTTAGTAAAGGACTGGACGTAGCCCTTGTGAAAGGGTGAACCAGGATAAAAATTATGTGTTCTTGCTTTTCTCCCTACTCTTCTTGATAGCTATTATTCAACTGTTGTTATCATTTCAATTGACTGGATTAAAATATAATCGTCTTGTTGATTGTATTTTGTTTCTTGGAGAGTTCAGTAAATTGTTTGATTGAATCTGTAATACTTTCGCTGTATATTCTGAGCATCAGTTTACTGAATTGTTTATTGGACAGTCCAAAACTGTTCAGTTAATTGATTTTATAAAAATAATTCATTTTCATTCTTAAATCACTTTCCTATCTTGCAAAACTTTTTAAAGTTCAATTCACCCATCTTGAACTCCGTTCAACCTATTTTTTACAATCAATACTTTATTTTTATAAAGTTTGGAGGGAAGGAAACAAAAAAATAAAATATACATATATATAACAAAATGGAGTTTGCAAATTAAGGTTCATCTTAGTATTCTTTAATTAACGGACACCAAGGTGTTATATAATATGAAGCCATGTAACAACTGAGATTGTTCTATTGAACTTGTAGAAACTTCAAATTGGAATTTGAGGCAAGAACGTAATCATGATTCTTCGGCGTGGACGACCAAATCGCCATGACATCATCATTTATATAATTTAGCTAAGCTGAAGGAGTAATATTTATCCAACTCGATTAATCATAAGCATCAACTTATCAGAGAAACGAGAACTTATTTCTAGTTTTAGGTTGTTTGAATCAAAAAATACCCATTTTGATGGAGAAGATTTGAAATAAAAGTGTATAAAAAATTTGATTATTTGAATTAGAAAAAAATATTAAATTTTTTAAAAAAATAAGAAAAGTGTTTTTAAAAATTTATTAATAATGTGATATGTATAATTAATATTTTTTTAAAAATTTATGAAGGTTATAAGATTACGAATTTTTCTGTTGTAGTTAAAATAAATAAAATGAAATATGATTTGTTTAGTATAATTGATAATTTTAAGAAAAATAAAAACTTATAGAAATGTTAAATTACACAATTGTCTTTGAAGTGAAGTTTAATTTAAAATTAAATTGTGATTAATTTGTTAAATGACATGGACTAATTTTTAACATAGAAAATTATAATATTAGAATTTTTCGGTTCTGATTAAAATTAATTTCAAACAAAATGTGATTAATTATATATGTACAACACTTGCTTGATATTAGAAAATTATTTTCAACCAATATGGTTTTGGTAACTAGATTCAATAAAAGAAAAATTAGAATTTCCACACATTGTTGATACACAAAGTTGCATAAGGAAGAAGAGCATTTAAAGTTGTATAGACCACATTTAATGCAATGATCATATTCAAGAAATGACAAAATTGAAGATGCAATGGCTCTAGAAGGAGATTGGATGGAAGCTACAAACTCAATTCGCGATGGATAAGAATTAAGCAACAACAAAATTCAAGGCACACAAGGCAACAATGAAATTTGAGGCACACAAGGTGTTAGTACTCTCACAAGATTAAAGATTTAATGAAGCCAAACAAGACAACCCAAACAAGACAAGCCAAACAAGACAAAGCAAGAAAGCAATTGGATGTGGTTTAGGCCTTGGTCTGGTGTGAGTGGGTGTGAGCTTGATTGGCAAAGAACCTATGCATAGTTGAGGAGAAGTCCAACAGCACAATGGTCTAAAAGTGACTAAAAATTTAAACAAAATGAGTTAGCTATGTTTTGGTTCAAACTGGTTTGAAATACACTGCACTGGGAAAAAATAAAGCCATTCCAGTATCATGAAATCGAGTTATTTGATGCCTGGCAGAACTGAAATAACTATTTTTTGAAAACAGAATTGGCGCTTTTTCTTCTATAAAAACATCAACGTTTCTAACATGCGCCACTTACTGAAAAACAAAAATTGAGAATCAATACAGGAGAATACTGTGAAAAACACTTTTGGGCAATTGAGAGGTTCTTGTTCAAAATCAATTGGGGCTTTTTGTTGAAGATTAATGCTTGACCAACACTGTGCTATTAGAGTTCTTCAACACTGTGCAAAGGCCTCTTGTGTGCGCCAATTAGGGAGTCTTTTGTTAACCATTCTTGATCCCTTTCTGTATCAAGATTTGTGTTATTTGATTGTAAATCTGTAAAACATTTGAAAGATTGTATTGTTCTAAGCTATAAGTCTTAGCCTTGTGTGTGATTGTTGAATTGAGAGGGGACTACGGGAAGTAGGTGTTCAATTCAGTAGGGTGTTTGATTCTTACGGGGAGTAAGGATTGTGTAATTGATTGTGTTTGAACAATTGATTGAAATTAGTGAAATTTTCTTTGCTTGAGGGGCAAAGGAGACTGGACGTAGCCCTTGAGAAAGGGTGAACCAGTATAATTGACTGTGTTCTGCTATTCTTTACCTTTCTTTTTCAATTCTAATATGTTCTTAAGCTGCACACTGAAACTAATTGGAAATTGAATTGATTCTTGATAATCTGTGCATAATGGATTTAATTGCAATACTGTAAATTGGTTTTAACTCCTTACAGACTTAAAATTGGATTTAAATTTACTTTAATTAGATTCTGTATCTTATCTGAAACAAGAAAGTGCATTCTGTTTTCTGGTATTTCTGACATTGTATAAATTGTGTATTAATTTGAGTACATTCTGTTGAATTAGAATTTGTCTTCAAACTTATCAGTATAACTGTTGGTTGACATTAATTTCTGTGTAATCTGTATATTTGAAAATTGTTGTTGAAATTGAATCTTTAAATCAGATTTAATATCAAGCTTCTGCATAATCTGATAATTCTGATTTGTTGTTGGATTATAGGAATCTAGTATAATATGGTTGAATTTCTGTCATAGTTAATTATGTGTTTCATATTGTTTTGATAAAAACTGCATATATCTTGTTTATGCTATTTTAGAAATCTTGATCGTGTTAAATTGTAACTGTAACTCATTTTGTTTGTATTTTACTCAACATCTAATATAAATCAATTCATTCGAGATTGAAGCCAATTTATTTTCTATTGTACCTTATATTCTTAATCATTGAGATTCACTAAAGTTTTTCAAAATTGCGAAAACATTTTTTCATAGGTCTAAATTGCAAATATCTTTCAAAGTTCAATTCACCCCCCTCTTGAACTCAGCCTAATACGTTTTCACAAGGCAACAATGAAATTCGAGACACACAAGGAAATAGTAAAATCAAATCCGAGACACACAAAATTTATCCTGATTCACTTAAACTTGAGCTACATCTAGTCCCCTTGAGTAACTACATTAATCAATCTGATTACAACAAGTATCCTCACCTCTATAGGTTACACGAGTATTCTCTCCTATCTAGGAAACATGACTCCTCTCCATGTAACACCCTATTGATCTTTCCTTAAGACCAAGAACTATCAAAAATAATAAAATAGACACTCTCACGGAGAGAACAACAAAAATACACTGGGTATGATTTTACAAGATGAAAAATAATTTAAATACTCAAACCCAAAATATTTTTCTGCTCTAGATCGTCACTATCCCAAGCTCTTATTAATCAATTCAATGATGTATAGTTGGGTGGAGTGCACAACCATTTGTCACAAGGAAGGTCATCATTTAATGAGTCATTAACGTTCAAGGTTATAGAGTCTGTTGAGTTATAATATGAAGTCTTGACGACATAAAGGAAGTGATCAAAACGATGACGTTGGAGGAGGAGGAACAAGAACAATTCCAATATGGCGACAAATACCAACCACCTACGAATGAAGGTAAATGACTATCGACATACCTAGGGTAAAAGCTTAAGGTGGATGGTTTTTAGAAAAATGGAAGGGACAGGCACGTTGAGAGTTAAAGGAACGACCAATTCGACAACTAAATAGTAGGCCTCTTTGTCTAAAGGTGGCTAGACTGTCATAGTCATGTGATGGAGTCAATAAGTGAGACGAGGGAGGACTCCCGACAGTAACATCTGGTTTGGGCCTATGAGTTGGCCCAAAAGCAAAATACTAACCTACATCAAAAGGCTTGTCCCAATCCAGTAGCATCGAATATGAGTCGTCTAATATTTTGGACACACCTCAACGCCTTCTTCTTGTGCCTCCATAATCTCGTGTGGCACCTCTATACTTTTTTAAATCACAACAATGACCTTGGTGAAATGCAAAAATAAGTATGAACAAAATTGAAAAGAGAAGGCATAGGAGTGTTATGTGTATGTTTTCTTGAAGTTTGAGTGTTGTTATTTTGAGTTGATGAAGTATGTGGTGGTTGCCTTCATCGTGGTGGTGTTGTCGGTGTATTTCGTTGTGGTTGGAGGTTGTTGTACGTGGTTGTCGTGACTGGGAGTGGTTATGAGCAACGAAGGAGTTAAGTTGTTTTCAATTTTTTTTCACTTTTGGATTGTCCAATCTCGGAGATCATTGGATTGCACAATTTGGTATATATATTTTTTTCAATTGTGACTACTGGATTGTAAAATCTAGTATATGAAATGAACACCATATTGAGAAGAAAGGGTTCAATCTAGAATACAATTGTCATATACCGGATTGTACAATCTGGTATGCTAATTGTATACTAGATTGGGTTTCAGATTATAGAATCCATTGTGTACATATATAGCGGATTGACCCAATCTGGTCTACATTTTATATATCAGATTTTATAATGTGGAACCTAATCCGGTATATAATTAACATACTAGATTGTAGAATTTGGTGGAGATTTGTACGTCGGATTGAACCCCCTATTTGTAATTCGATGTTCATTTCACATACCGAATTCTAGAATCCTGTATACAAAAGTTTTTGAAATTTGGCTTCTAGATTGGGTTAACGAATGCTCCGCACAACCGCCTAATCCACCTTTACCACCAAACTTCAACCACAGTCACCATCAACAACGCAAATGTTGAAGAAGAGATGCACGATGCAATGATAGTGCTCAAAGATCTCCAAAGTACTAGGTAAAGAGATGTAGAGAGGTACTGGAATAGGTGGCGGTGCACAACTATGGCTTCCGCAGTGGAAAACCATGGTAGGCGTGGAGGGCAAGGCCGAGTATAAAATTTTACCCTAAGGACATTTTTTCCATTTTACGTATACTGTGGACATACACCACAAAATTATGGAGGTGTAGGAGGAAGGCATCCAAACGAATACACCAAGCCAAAAAGACTCATTCAATTGATTGGGATTAGGGTTTAAGAAGTAGATTCTGAAAGAGAAGGAGAAAATGCAAGGTACAATGCGAGGAGGAGAACAATTCAATACAAAAGTTAGTAAACCCTATAGACGATGACCATAGGGGCGACCAAATGAAGTTGATCAACTGTGCCTCGTGTCTCCACTGGTCTACAAGAGGTCTATTTTTACTACCTTTGAAATGTTGTATCTGTATGATTGGAATGTTTGTCTATATTGAAATGCATTTTGTGAATGCTTCAATATTTGTGTTGCGTGTTTGGGTATTGAGTTTGGAGATGTTCGATCCTCGACATTATTGTACGATTAGAATGCTTTTTGTGTGTGCTTAAATATATATGTTGCGTGTTTGGGTATTGAGTCCAAGGATATTCGATCCTTGGCAATTTGTATATAATATGTGTATTGTATAGTATATATTAGATATTTTTATTGTACGTAGACATGGCCTCTACCTTAAGAACAGAATAATTACTTTTCATAGTATTTTTATCATCTTGAGTCCAAGTAATAATGTCAAAGTTAGTTCTATGCATTAGAACTTTTAATTCCTCAACATCGGAATTTTCTTGAGCAATTTTGTCTTTAAAAACATTTGAAAAAACTTTTGTTATGCTCACTCAATAATCATTTTCATTTATTTAAGGATTTATTATCTTCAAGAATGTCTTATGAGGAACTATGTGAGGAAGAACTTCACCAATGCTATTTAATATATAAAATTGTGCTTGAACTTCATCTTGATGCTTTGGAAGTACAGTTATACCTTGTGTTCATTTAACTTCACACCATCCTTTAAGTCAAAACTCTAGAACTCCTATGACAACAATCTATAAAAATCCATTCATTTTCTCAACAATGTACCTCTCAAGAATAGAGTCTTTTGGATTATATGAATTATTTTACACATCTTTTTAATATTTTTGTGCATCACTTAATTGGGTATGTCTTCCATTAACATAAGTTATTGTATGAGGACATGATAATCGTGAGATTTTCAACAAGTTCAAGATCCTTCATTGGCACATGACTATTGATATTTGAAAAATATATTTATAGTACTTTGACTTTCATATACATCCACAATAACTTATTTTGTTACTGTTCGATGAAATATCATTTCGGAAACAAGTATGTCAGTTTACCATAAGTTTTGTAGTTGTAACTCTATAGAAACACCCCTATAAACTAATCTTGATTAACATTTACACCATCCTTTGTCATCCATTTGATGTTCAAAAGTGTGTCAATAATACTATCACAAACATTATTTTTCCTATGTGTTACATGTATGTAATATCTAACATATAATTTGAATTTGTATAAGAGTTCAGAGAATATGGGTTTCTTCTTCCATTTATTCTTTTTAATAGTATTCTTTTGTATTTTTCTAAATATGACATTGGCATTCTTAACCTTATCATACACCTTCTCACAAAATTAATTGTGTTGTTGTAGTTTCATCCTTCTAACATTCAGGAAAAACCATTTTTAATCTATTTTACCAATGATTATGATTAAGAAACTTTTGATGACTAATGTAACATGTATTTTTTTTTGTGTTTTAGTTCATGATAACTCGTGTCTTCTTCACATATAAGACAAACAAGATGTCGCTTAACACTATAACCACTCAATTTTTCATATGTAGGAAAAATATTAATGATACAAAATAATAAAGCACACAAATTAAAATTATCCTACCAATATACATCAAAGTCATCAACTCCTTCTCCTCCAACAATCTCAAATCTTTTACCAAAAGAGTTAAATAAATATCTTTATGATTTGTGAGTTGTCTTTGTCTCGATATCGTCAAACATAATATTATATATATTTGTTTCATACACAACCAGTAAGACAAGTTATAAATGATAAACAAAACAAGCCACAAACTATTATTGCTACTTAAGTTACGATAAGGGTTCATTGCATTGGTCCAAAATCAAGCTTAAGGTTCTTTGGTTCATTTTCTTATTGATATACAAAGAATCAATTTTCTTTCATTATAGTGAATAAACTGCATTGGGTAATGATAAATCACATTTTCTACCATGTGCATGACACATAAGGTTTACTAAATCATTAATATTGGTAAAGAAACATACAAATCTTGAAATAATCCAAAAATATGATAATACTTTTATAGAGGGATCCTTTTTTATGTCGTCATGATAATGATATTCTTTACTTTGTATATTGATACCCATATATTCAATGGATCAAACTTTCTTCCGTACAATATAAAATCATTAAGAAAAATATGTATTTTCTTGAATTCCATATCTATTGAACACAATATCTTCTTTATCTCATAGGGATGGGTGAACAATATATTATCTTCTAGAAGCATTTTATTCAACAACTCAAACAATTCGGTAAAGATTTTTTTACTATACCCATTTCTCAATTTAACATTAATTGATCTTAATGCTAATGGCAAATTTATGAAGCTAGTACAACCCTAATACGAAGGCATTTTTGAAATTTTAAGGTATCAAATACATGTTCTTATTGAAATATTAGTTTGTAACCTTGCAAATTATTTCCTTCAACAATGTAAACAAAAAATGTTGAGATTCAGACACACTTTGAATGTTTAACAATTCACCATATCATGTACATGATATATAATTTACTAAGAAACCATTACAAAAGAATGTTACAAACTCAACTTGTAGTCGTCTATCATTCGAACAATTAACACATAGATAATAATATTTTTCATTAATATCTATCATGCTTTAATGAACAAATTGTAAAAACTTTTCAAAATTATTTTCGTATTTATTATAGATTTGTCTTGAGTTATCAACAATTGATGTATAATGACTTAAAAAAAAACATAATTTATACATGAACATCTCACTTTTTCTAAAAGGGTACTTTTGGCCTTATTACTTTTCAAACAGACATTTTCTTGTACATCTTAAATGCTTTCAAATTATACCTATTGTTATTGATATTGATTAAATTTCAGCAGTATTTTGTATGGATCTTAAGATAAACAAAATGAAAGAAGTTGATCAAATCCACACCAATCCAGTATAAGAAAGCAAAAAAGAGTTTAGTACGTTAAAATATTGTCAAAAATTAATACAAGAAAAATGACTTCAAAAGATTATTGTCATATAAACAAATATAATATTCTCAAAGTGTACGATTCAACAATCCATGATTTAATAAAATATTAATATTTTAATTTTAATTGTGTTAATATCAAATGAAAGATTAGAGTTAACTCAATGCATAAAAATAGTTGATTTGTAAAATTTTGGCAGAATTTACATTATTTTTCTGCGACTTTCTCTCGTACCACAACAAAGTATGAAAATTTTAAACAAACAAGATCAATAACAACATATACATATTTATAGTGAACAAATACAATCCATAAAACTGGCTAGCCAATAACATAACGAAGAGACTAAATAACGAGTCATATTAATCTAAGGGTTTTAAATTTCTAATATAACTAAACTTAATGTATACTTTGGCAGCAAGGAAGAAGAGCTCAAAGCACAATGAAGGTTCCCAATGGTGACTGCAAGAAGTGGAGGAGGAGGCATTGTGTGTTAATGGGACAAAAACACGTTACAACACTATTGTTGATTGCAAAGTAAAATAGTGCAAATGACTGAGGCGCCCATTGCTCACACCCTAATGTCCACTAAATATTGCATTAATTATTACTAAAATTCAAGTATGAGATATATACTAATATTCTAAAATCGGTCTACTTTTTTCTTATCAGAAAAAAATTAAATAAACATGAAGCAAGCGGAATAACATCAGTCTATGCTAGCATGCACTACTAAAATTGACATAGTCAACACTAAAGTGAAATAAATCTAATATTAATTTAATTGATGATCATCATCCTCTTAGTGAATCCTAAACATATAGAATTTAAATATTTATCAAAACATAGCGTTAGGGCAAGTAACATTAATATAATGTATCTGGAATTCATTTATTATTAATTTAATGTCCCTTTGATGTTGCTAATAGATATGTAAAATCATTATTTATGAAGTATGATTATATCAGGATTTGTAAAATGGTAGTAATTTGCATTTTACTACTTGATTAAGGTTGTATTAATTTAAAACATAACACAATTTCTTTGTCCAAATTTATTTTAAGATATGTTTTAGAAGGGCATATATTCAAATCCTAAACATATCCTCCTGATCCTATTAGGGCACCCTTTATAAAATTTGGAGAATTATATTTTTTAGTTTTCAGAATTCCTCGCAATAAATTTGGTAAGGTAATCCTGATAGGCAAAATACAAAAACTCAGATTTCTAAAGCAACAACTTTGATCATAAATGAAATTAGCATATATATTCTGAATCAAAAAACATAATTTCCAGTAGATTCCCACACAGGTTGAGATCATTGCCTAAGATAACCCTACCAGTTGTGTTAGCTAATATGTACGTGACTTTGTTTGTGCTAATATGTACGTGGCAGCTAATGAAGCTCACGAATCATCCATCTGTGGCTCCTCGAAGCTGTTGCCATTTGGGAAACTACATTTTTAAAATGTTTCAGTTATGAGCATCAATAAAAACAAATAAGGAAAACTTGAATTACTTAGACTGAAATCACACATGTATTGAACAAGGTTTCAATATGAATAGAGAAAATGTCACAATTATCAACTGTTTAATTTATATTCACCCTATGAAGCACTTAGAAAACACAATCAAATAGCAGAATGGGATGAAAGTACATAGTGGACATTGTAGAGATTAAATTGAATCCAACACAAGAAACCGTTTTTTATTGTAACGTTAAAACTTTTCACGATTTATTGTGCTGCATGATAAGGGATGATTTCCGAAACAACAAAAGCAGATCATAAGCAGATCATCAAGCAAAACTAACAGTAATTAAACTACGTACTCAATTGTTTCTTCTCACGAATGAAATACTTCTCCAAATGGGGTTTAAGAAATAAAGGTTTTGTAGAAATAATGCACAAGATCCCACATTTGCATTCCTACTTTAGCAAAAAATAAAAATATAATTGTTAAGTTCTTAAAGAGAAAACACATGAAAAATTCAACATCAAAAGTTATGAATTAACTTATTTAAGAGAATATAATACTACCTTCAACTAAAAAGTTTAAAATAATAAGTTTATAAATCAAATTGACACACATGACTAGACTGAAGACGAAACTTTGAGTTGAGCCAAAACGGGGCTATAGTACACTGGTGAGGCTAATCTCTCAAATAAATTCATATAATCAGAGGCTTATAGGATTGAGGCAGGTTTGAATCTGAACAGAAAATATCTTATTATGAAGTTAGCAGCGAAGGTACAATAGGAGAATAAGCAACATAATTGCCAATTACAGAAATGCATTGATTCTATTAGCAGTCCTGGGATTGATACATGTTTGGTTGGAAGAGAGGAATGAAACCCTCCAGTGTCCCTATGAGAATGGTCATAATCTGTAAATTCTATCACAAAGGAATAGGATGTGTAGGCTTTATGGCAGTAGCTGATTAACTCACTGCAGTTAACGTTTTTGTGTAAGTTGAAGTATTTATATTTATTTTATTTTATTTTTCATAAAAGGTTTAACTTCTAAATTAATGTTATTTGAATATCAAATTGATTGATGTTTTTTATTTGAGAAATCTAAATTGTTAAAAGAATTAATTTTAAAAGAAAAAAGTTATTTAAGTAAAGATTTATTATTATTATTTAAAGTTTCCTTATTTTAGTTGATATATAAATATTAGAATATAATAATAATAATAATAATAATAATAATATATTAATTTATACAGTCATTCATTCATTAGTAAACTAAAATCAATTAAACTTAACCGAGTAAAAAGATAATGAACTTCCATACATAAAATATAGGTTTAAAGATTTCTTTAAACGAGGAAAAATGAGTAGAAATTAGAATTAATAAAAGATTTTTTAAAAGGGATATTTTTATACAGTATTGAAAGATCTTTAAATCTATTTCTTACAATGTTATTTCAATTCTCTAGCAACCATTTACAAAGATTCCCAAAATTACACCAACAAAGTATAGACTCCAACCAACAAAGTATAGACTCCAAAATGACCTTTGTTCAAATAATTACATTTTTCTATACCTTCTTAAAACCAAATTGACTCTAAAGCATTGCGAACAGCTCAATTTTATGCTTGGAAACTTTTTGAACTTTAATATATCAAATAGTAACCATCATTTTGCATTCATAGAAAAAACAGAGTATTAAATTTTACCTGAAAAGGATTAAGATTTCTTTGATGGAATGGTAGAAGAAATTTGCATGTTGAAGGCTCTCCGTGGTTAATCACTTGTTAGGAGTTTCCTCTTTCGAGATGAAGAACTTGCGCTGAAAAACATGTTGGAGTTTAATTGTTGAAGATCCTCCTTCAATACCCAACGGTACCCGCAATTCTTCACCACACCACGTAAACCTCGAGGACTTGGAACACGAGTTTCAAATTCAACTCTATGAAGATCATGCATGGTATTTCGACTTGTGCTTAGAAGATCAATGAATTGTTCTCGAGAGTAAAACACTGTCAACAAGTGATCTAATTCAACTGTCACCAGATCTTTCTTGAAATTTATTGGAACTACTACATAAGAATTTGTCCAAGGGTGGACACTATTGACCCCGTATTCCATACAGTTCAAACAATAATCATCATATCTTTCTCCCAAATTCGTAGGGTCTTCGAGTGTGACAAACAGAGCACAAAGGGCAACACCTATCAAATTTGGGTCATCCATAACAGTAGATGGGTCCACACTTATTGATGAACTTGCATTTTGTTTATTGAACCACTTTGGAATTTGACTTCCAGGAACAACAATTGCCATCTCAGTTGAGGAAATAGTAGGTTGCAAGCAAACCTGATTCCACCAAATTCAGTTATAGATAAATAGTGTATACAGAAAAGGTGATTAACTAAAGAAAGGATGGAGTCGTCACCTGAAGATTTTGCGTCATCCAAGAAAAAACCATCCTGTAACAGTGTTCCATTTCACTCAACTTGGGGCAATCAAAAATGTATAATCCCCCGCGGTATGTGTCAATTGTTTTTTCTTTTATTGTCGGAAGCTCTGGCAAATATTTCAGCTGCTTGCAGTGTTCCAATTTCAACTCTTGAAGATTGGAAAGTTGCTTGATGGTGCTTGGTAGTGTCACAAATTTGTTTCCCCCCAAATTTAAATACACTAAAGAACGTAAGGTCCCAATTTCATCAGGGATTTGAAGCAGATTGCAGAAGCTTATATCAAGATAATGCAAATATGGGATACAAGACAAAGAAGACCATGACAAACCAAGTGAATCTTCAGGTTTAGGAGCGGAGAAAAACTGGAAAGGCAACATTAGAAGTTTGTATACAGAGGATGTTGGCAATTGGATGATATTTGTATTTTTATCCACTTTCTCCAAATGTTCTGTGTGCCTTGGGTCCATTAACATCTTACTATTATGTAATTTTGAACAACCAGGCAGAGATAAGGTCCTAAGAGAACTAATCCCAAATATGATATTCAGATTAAGGACAAGCTTTTTACAATTATTCAAATTCAAACTAAGAAGTTCTCTTAGAATACCAATGGATGGATGAATCTGGAGAAGTTCTATACATCCTTTAAGATTGAGATCCGTAAGACGTGGAACCTCACTTAAGTCTGGCACACCAATAAGATTTTTGGAGTGACTGAGATCCAATATTCTCAAATGAGGCAGAGACTGAAAGAGAAACACAAGTAGGTTTCCATTAAAAGGTAAAATAAGACAACCCTTTATTGTTTTTTTTTTTATTAGTGCAACTAACTAAAGACTAAATGAAAAAAAAGTTAACCCTCTCCTTTTTTTGTGTAAAAGTAAGCTGAAAAAAATGAGATTAAGTATCTTTATATTTGACCATTTAAATTGAGACAAAAATTTAACCTTGTAAAAGAAAGTTAAGAAAATATGACATAAAGCATCTTTCGTTTTGATCGAGACAAAGAAATATAAAAACCAACAACATATAGTACCTTTTTGCCTTCCCATAATCGCTTGATATTGCTATGACGCATGATCAATTCTACAAGTTGATCTGGATGGAAAGTTGGTGGCAGAGACATCCAAGGAAATTTACTCCAATATAGATATCTCAATTCATTGGAAATGCCATTCAGAGTTCCAAAACAGTTCACATTCCAAAGAATGAGCAACTCAAGGTGATTCATTTTTGAGAGAGCATCCACTCTTATGCTTCCTTGGAGAAACTCATCTGGATATTGTTCGATAAGTATAGCTTCAACATTTTTTGGCTTTCTAGAGCATTTTATAGAGGAAAAATTATTTCCTTCCATAAATAATTTATAACTTTCTAAAAAAAAGAATGACAAGCTAAGAATACATATTAGAAAAATTATTTTACCTTATTTATTCTCATGACTTTTTTGAGATCCTCGTAGCTCCATAACCTGCTCCACTTTCTTGGTTCTTTGGGTGCTTTTTCTCGGACAATACTCTTACCCAACTCTTTCAACAACTCATGCATTCGAATATACCCATCCGGACAACTTATCAGTGATTTCTCAATCAAAACTTTCATACCAATGTCAGGATAAAATTTTCGATAGTCCAGAAATTTCTTCGCTGTTAGCTTGGAAGAGAATTGAGAATTATAATTGGAGAAGAAGCAAGCAATATCTAGAAATAATTCCTTCTCTAGATTTTGCAATCCATCAAAACTTATTCGCAACACATCCATGATATCTTTGCTTGGATTTTCTTTCATTCTAGTCAATGCACTTCTCCATTCTGAAACATCTCGATCAAGTAAAAATGAGCCCAATACTTTAATTGCTAATGGAAGACCTTTCACATACTCCAGTACATCTAATGTCAACTCTTTGTATTCTTTCCCAATATCGTTAGATTTGAAAGCTTTTTTGTAGAGTAACTGAAGAGCCTGAGTTTCATCCAAGACTTGAACATTGTAAACTTCATTTACTCTGTAATTTTGTAAGATACGAAAATCTCTAGAAACTATGATGATTCTACTCCCTGCACCTAGATATTCAGGACGCAAACCCAATTTCTCTAATTGTTCAACTTGATCAACATTATCAAGAACAACGAGCGTCTTTAAGTGATGTAGCCTAGTTCTTATCAACATAGTTCCATGGAGAACATTGTGTATCTCCATATTTCCTTGATTTAGAGCTTGACAAAGAAGTTGTTTTTGTGCACTTGTAGCTCCAAAATCCAAACAAATTTTGCTTAAATCATCAATGTAACAACAAGCATTATATTGAGGAGAGATTTTATTAAACAATGAAGTTGCAAGTGTCGTCTTTCCTATTCCGCCCATCCCACAAATTCCCACAAGACGACCAATATCATTTGCACTCAAATCTAGAAGTTCTTCTAATTGTTTAACACGATAATGCATATCAACTAAATCATCTCCAAAACTCCAAATTTGATTACGACCCAATATGTCGATTACCTTTTCAACAATGTTTTCAATTTCTTCAGATTGTTGTCTGTGCGGCCAAAGTTCAGAAAAAAGTACAATCATCACTGAGAGTCTAGTTAAGACTTTAAAAAACAAAATAGAATAAAAATATGGCTATGTACTTACTTATTCTGCAGATCCCACCCACAACGATCAGTACTTGTTTAGAGAGCTGCCCTCCATTTGTTTACCATTTCCAAGTCATCTTTGAACCTTTGTTCGTGTTCAGCAAAAGCTTTTGCAAAGTCTCCCGTCTGTTTTCGGACCTCAGAAGGAGTGACATCATAGAAAATAGGGAGCAAACTTCGACCTGTTTCTTCCACCCAATCAAGGATCTTTGTAAGCTCTTTGATGCACCATGTGGATGATGCATAGTCCTTTGAAAAGACAACAATGAAAACTTGTGATCCTTCAATTGCGTCCAAGAGCTCAGACTCCAAGAACTCCCCTTTCTCGATTGTTTGGTCATCTCTGAAGGCAACAACTCCTTTTCTTTGAAGAGCTGCAAAAAGATGATCTGTGAAACCATTACGAGTATCTGAACCTCTAAAGCTAACAAACACATCAAAATTCTTGGTGTGTGATGAAGAGCTGCGTTGAACTTTGTTGGAAGCCATTGTAGAAGGTGAAAACAGATAATGCGCGTATAAGACCCATCGCAATCATTTTTATACAATATACGGAGTCAAGTCTTCATAAAGTAAATAAGAAAGCGCGTAGAAATCAAAATCATTTCAACCGCGTTTTTAGGTATAGGACTCATTGCGAATTATTTTTATACAATATAGTCTGTTTAATAAATTTCTATTGTTAAGTTGAAATTCTTACTATGTGTTACTATTTTTACTACAAGAAATACAGTGACAAAAATTTAATTATAAATTTTGTCACTGTTAATATATTAATTGTAACCATACTTTTATTTATGATAAATATTGTTGCCAATAATGACAAATTTGAAAAAAGTCACAAATATTATACAATAGTGACAAAATTAAAAAAATGTCACAATATTTATATTAAAAAATTACACATTATGCATAACTTCTTGAAATACCCCTCCATCTTAAATAGTTTTCGAGATAATAAAATTATATAGAAGTAACTATTCACAATATAACTACTTTGTTGGCTTAATAGTGAGCAAGGAGTGTCATAAAAAAGACAAAAACATATATTTTATCTCTCAATCTCATTCAAAGATCTATAAATACATACATATATTTGTTAAAGAAAGTATCATTTTCTTTCTCCTTACTCTCATATTAAAGCTTAGTTTGGTTGGGGAAGTGAATTTGAGAGAATAAATTTAAAGGGATTTGAGTGGATTGTGTGTGGATGGTAGGGTTATTTAGATTAATAGATAGATAGTAAGATTTGAAGAGATTTGAGGGGAATGGTTGTGAAAGTTTGGGAATGATTTGATAGATGTTATAGATTTGTTTTTATTTTTTTAATTTATATATTTCTGAAATTACTAATTGATCCTTGTGAAATAAGATGATAAAAAATTGAAATCAATTGGATTAAATTGATTCTAGTATAGAAACTAAATCAACTTAACTATATATTTTTTAGTAGGTTGATAATGATTTTATCTAACCCAACCCATGAATATCCTTACTTTTTGTGTTTTAATAATTTTATATTTAAAAGAAAATAAAACTATTTTTAAGATGAATAAAAAATATTTTAAATAATATCTTCTTCCATCAATTTCATCATATATATTTAATCAAATAGGAAGACAAAATACATGTTTTCCTAATTTTCTGCAATTAAACATTAAGTAAATATGTTTTCGTCGATGAAAAATAAAAAAGAAAAATAAATAGAAAATAACATAACATGTATAATATACTTTTATTATTTCTTTTATAAAGTAAATAACTTTTATTGATTTAATTGTTTTACGTTAATAATATAATTAGAATTGATAGATCGTATTGTGTATGGATAGATTGAAGAGATATTAATTATATTATAGCTATCTTGGAAAAAAGAAAAGTATTATAAATAAAAAAATATATAATTATTGGAATCAATTATTTGAAGAATTATGGTTCAATTAGAAAAGGTATAAATCAGTTTAATTTTCATATAATATATATATATATATATATATATATATATATATATATATATATATATATATATATATATATTATTACAATAAGTATATCTTAATGCTAATAATTGTTTCTTGTTTATAATTTATACCTATCAACATACTACAATGCACATGGCAAACCCTAAACTCACTTATAAGGATATTTCATAATTTCTACATCATTTACAAGGACTATTTCGTATTTTCAATTTCATCCTTGAAATATCTTCACATGATCGAATATCAAATCTCCTCTAATTCATCCTCTCAAATTAGGTCAACCAAAAGACTTCATCCCCCAAATCCATCCTCTTGTATAGTAAATCCACCCAAATTGGTTAAACCAAACACCCCTAAGTGTTCTTTTTAATTTGAACGTTGAAGAGTTTTTTTTTTAAGTGAATCTCTATTTAGTACTCTAATATTTTTACCAAAGTTCATCTCAAAGGAGTTCACAACTCCATAAGAAGACTTTTTTTCCTTTTCTAGGTTCGTCTTACGATTCTACGCATCTCAATAAGAGCATCTTATTGTAAAATAAGGTTTAGACCAAGTTTAAGAGGGGGAGTGAATTGAACTTTCAAAATCTTTTCGCAAATATGAAATGTTCTTGAAATAGAGAATTAAAATTCTTAATTCAATCAATTAACTCGTGTAATTCTGGACTGTCCAGTAAACAATCAATTATGCACAGCAAAAATTGTTTGAGATAAATCCAGAAAACAGTTTTCAGTACAGAGATATGTTAATCCAAAATCAAGATGATTAACCACAATCCAGTACATTAGAAATAACCCAGAAGCACAGTTGATTCAGATATATGTAAACAGATTCAGAACACAAACATATACCCAAAAAATCTTAGTAAACAACAAGTTTCGGTGATCAGTTTATTAGGCGAATGCAAGCAGATAATAAAATGATCAAGAAGAGAGAAGAGGAAATCAAGAACACAAAGATTTATCCTGGTTCACCCTTCCTCAAGGGCTACGTCCAGTCCTTTGCAAACTAGCAAAGATTTCCACTAAAAAGATCACAAGAGCAGTTTACAACCCTTGCTCCAAGCAAGTTATCACTGCTTCCCGCAACACTCATACCTCATTGAACCCATCAGCTAGTGTGAAACCAGTGCAGAAACCCACTGCACCAACACCACTTGCAACCCGCAAGCAAACACTGCTCCCCGTGGCACTCACACTCTACTGAACCTCTCAGTAGATGTGAGACCAGTGCAAAAACCCATTGCACCACCTCAATTACAAATCTAGTAATTGAAAACAGCAAACAAATTACAAAAACAGTAAGATCAATAATTGATCACACAATACTTATACACAGAACAAATTACAATGACTAAAGATCAGGTATAAACGACTTAGCATTGGTCTAGAACCAAAGTCGCAAGAACCTCACTCAAGGATGCTTAAAGATTCACGTTCTTGGAGGTTTATTGTTTTGAAAAGCTTTGTCAAAGGTGTTCGCACAAACTGAGCGCTATTTCTCACTTAGAATATCTCAAGGAATGCTTTTCGAAAATCTTAATTATCTGAAATGATAGTGTCAATTCCTTTATATAGCCAAATCAATTTTAAAATAGCTTAGCTGTTACAGTTTCAATTAATTGAATAAACCATTCAATCGATTGAATTGACCGTTAGAAGACTCAGTCAAAGATTCCATTTGTAACAGAAATAATTGTCACAATTCAATCGATTGTTTCAAGTATTCAATTGATTGAAAAGATTTTCAACAAAAAATTGTTTAGGCTATTTTTCTTAAAACCAGTTTAATAAAAACAGTTTTAATATTTGTGAATCTCTTAGCACCTCAGGAATGATGAACCATTCAACTAATGATTAAGAACCAAGCCAACATCAACACACAAACCCAACTAAGGACCTAAAACCAAATCACCCAACCATCTTCATGTTGGCTCAAAGTCATCCACTTGAACAATTCTGGTCCAGGTTGGTTCCAACAGATTCCTCATGAAGCTGTCTTGATCAACTCACGTGCTAGGCATTTATCTGACATAGTCCAGATTCAATCCATCAGAACTTCAACAAGTGGTGGTCTTTATTGACTTCATCAAATCACATGCTTAACATTGGTGCTAACACTTATGTTCACTATGGTATTCGGATAAAATTTTCTCAAGCCCTCAAGGTTTATGATTTTTACTAGAACTTAAAATAATATTTTCCTTATCCAATGTTGAAATGAATCTTTCGTAAATAAGGATCAACCTCATAACACATATGAAATATCTACTTTAAAAGAATGATGAAATAATGCAAACTATGATTGTATTATGTAACAAAAAAGAGAAAAGAACATTCATCTTCAATTAACTAAACACCTTGAGCTCATGCAACACCAATATCATGCAGAGATCGAACAACATCACATTAAGCTACAAATCCTATGTGACTAATTATTTTTTTGAATAGCCATGAATATAATAAATAGAAACACTTAAGGGGTGTTTCAACCCTATTACAATAAAAGTAACAAACAATTATCTAAACTTCTCTCTCAAACATAAATATCATTTACAAAAGTTTAAGATAATGATGAAAAAATGATAACACTTATTACAAACCTTGCACTAACAGACATGTTTACATCATAATTCTCGTGATTAACACCTTGCCTCAAATCTGAGTGTTGTCTCATCATATCCACCTCCTATTCCGCTTACCTGCAAAAGAAAAAAAGACTTTCTACATCTAAACACGGAGACTCACGCCACACCCAATCACCTTACGACTAAACACTCCCAAATCCAAATTGTGAAACTCCACCCTTCACCAACTATTTCTTTAGACACTGTTCTGGACACAATAACTAATCTGATAATGAAAAACTTATCCCAGAATTTTTAAGTTTGGCCTACTGCCACCCTTTAAGCTTTGCTAAGGAAAAAACTTCTACTACATCTATTATAGCATCATTGAAAACAATTTTGTTCCTTTATTTCCATATTTCCCACACAATTGCTACCCACAAACCTTTCCAAACCACAATAGATTTTTTATTTAAACACATAAAATGAATACTCAGAAAGTGTTCACTATAGAATGATGTCTTTAACAAAATATTGACTATCCACCTATCATATCTTTCACATATCTTTTGTGCAGTGTCACAAGTTATGAATAAGTGATTTACTGTTTCATTATACTTATTGCACATACGGCATTAGATATTCGTTAAATAGACTCCCCTTCTAACCAAATTGGTGCTAGTAGGTAACCTATCCAAGAAAGCTCTCCATACATAAATTTGAGCAGTAGGAGCCACATTTAAATTCCACAATTGTAGAAAACGGAAAAATCTATACTATCTAATCGAGAATAACCTAATCTAACAGAATACCCTTAATCTTTTCCTCATAACCAACCATCAGAGTTGGTTCTTTTCCACTATGCATTATTTAAGACTGACTCTAACTGTTGTTTCAATTCCTTTTCCCACTCAAACAATTCTCTCCTCTAGAGTAATTTCCATTTGAATATTTCAGCACATTCTCTTTTCTTTCATTGTCCTACTTTACTTAAAACTTTTCCATTAGAACAAGTTAACGAGTATAATCTTAGAAACCTAATTTTAAGTGGTTGACCCCCAATCCATCTATCTTTCCATAATTTTATACTACAACCATCTCTTAAAACCCAATTAATGTTGTTATCAAACCAATTCCCTTCATTTGCCCTATCGCAAATTTTACATAAATCTTTCCAGCAAGTAGATTGCTTTAGATTTCTCACAAGATTTCATGTCCCTCCAAGTGCCATACCTAGATTCTAATACATCCTTCCAAACCCCTCCCTTCTCAATCCCAAGCCTCCACTTCCATTTGGCTAACAGGGCCACATTAAATTTTCCTATGTCTCTAATTCCTAAACCACCACATTCCTTTGGGGAACAAACTTTCTCTCAGGCCACCCAAGCAATTTTTCTATCTGTTTGACCCCAACCCCATAGAAACTGAATTTGTATCTTTCTAATCAAATTACACACAATACTAAGGGCTTTAAAAATGATAAATAAAATAGGGATAATGAGTTTATGACAACTTTCAATAAACACACCCTGCCAGCCATCGATAGAATCCTCCCTCTCCATTTTGATAATCTAGACTTAATTTTCTCTACACTAGGTTTCCAAAAAGGGATAGTTCTCTGATTCCCTCCAATAGTCATACCTAAATATTTAAAAGGGAACTTCATTTTAATACCATTCAAACAATTAGAGAAAATAGATAAATCCCCTTCGTCTACCCCAATGGAACCCACACTACTCTTATGGAAATTGACTTTAAGACCAAACATAATTTCGAAGCATTGTAATATTGATTTTATAGCCATTATGCATTCATATTTCGGCTTGCAAAAAAATAAAGCGTCATCCGCAAATTGAAGCAGGCAGAGCTCTATACCATTATTCCCTACTTTAATCCCTTCTGTTAGCACGAGGAGTTGCTAAGAAGATTTGATGAAGCCAATCATTTGATGGAGTTTCAAACCTAATGATCATAAGTAGATTGCGTGAAAAATTCATGAAGATTGGTGGAGCTTTGTTTAGAAATTAAGTGGTGTGTTGTGCGTCTAGTTTGATCTCAAATCAGTGATGCAATCAATATCATTCAAGGATAAGCTCCAAGAATAAAATCTGATTTAACCAAGGTTTTAAGAAATTATTAAAATCAAATTTTGTATTTTTAAATAACTATTTTAACTGTTGGAGAAAAACAATCGATTGTTTGACTAAAATAGTCAACTAAATTTTTAAGACAGTTGTCTATAAATAGTTGGCGTGCATTTTGAAATAGACACGAAAATTATTCTAAACATTTTCTGATCAAGAGCCTTGTGTTTTCAAAAGAGAGAAAAGCGTCCCTCTTGTTTTGTGATCAAGATCATTGTATTCTCTTACATCAAAAACTGAAGTCTGATTGATTTTGGAGCTTTGAATTGACTGAGACTGATACAACACTAATATGATCATCAGACTAAGCCTTCTATACCCTTTCTTATTTACTTTTGTAATCTGTTGTATAGAAGTGCTTGTATTGTTGTGTTCGTGATAATTTTGTCTTTGTATCAAATACTGTTATATTGTGAATTGCCTAGTGTGGTAATTTTGTGAGTACAGTAGGGTCTGTACAATTGTAAACTTGATAAAGGGTTTGAGCAAGGGGTTTCCTGGAATATATAGTGGAGTCTGTATAGTTCTGTGATATACTGTAGGTTAAGTAGATAGTTTGTTGCGGGGAGCATTGTGTTCTTATGGTTTGCAAGTGTTTGAATTGTTGTAAACTGATCAATTTGATCTTTTATAGTGGAAATTCTTACTGTGGAGTAAGGGACTAGACGTAGCCCTTGAGGAAGGGTGAACCAGGATAAATCCTTGTGTTCTTGTTCTTTCTTGCTCACTTCTTGAATTGTTCTTGCTAATTTTCTTGATTTTTAGAATCTAATAAAATTCTTTAAGTGAATTAATTGATTAACTTTTTGATAATCATTTAAGTATTCTTTAAATCATTTAATTCATCTGAATACAGTTTACTCAACCAATTTCTTACTCACTGAGTTTACTGTTGATCAATCTCATTTTCCAGAAAAAACTGATTTTCTTCATAATAGTACAACTCCAGCTTTCAAACCTCAAACAGAATTTGTTTTGCTTGATACTAGATTATTTATACTGTAAACTCTTTTCTGACACGTATCTGATATATTTCTTTAAATTATTGGGGTGTTTTTAACAATTCTTTTTCCAGAACTTGCTTAACAGTTTACTGGTTTTCTAGAATTAAAATGTCTCCAGTTTACTGATTCTGTGTGATTGTTATTATTCTGGAATAATTTTGTACCTTTGTTGTTTGCTTCTTTATATCATCTTTAATAGTTTCTTCAAAGAATCTTCATTCTTCATTCTTCATATTGAAAAGGTACATTTGCGAAAATTTTTCAAGAGTTCAATTCACACCCCGTCTTGAACTTGGCCAAAACTTATTTTACAATTGGCATCAGAGCTAGGACTTAAATCATAGTCAAGTTTTTCGATTCATGGCCAAGAACAAACTGTCTTTTGCTGAGAGAGCCTCTATACACAGGTCACCCATGTTTTCTAGGGTCGATTATCAATTTTGGAAAGTGAGAATGAAGATTTTTATTGAATCTATTGACCGTGGTATATGGAATGCAATAGTGAATGGACCTTATATTCCAGTTTCTGATGTGAATGGTATATCTGTTGTAAAACCATATGATGAATTGACTGCAATCGAAAATAAATGTGTTCATTATGATTGTGTAGCTAAGAACATAATCACTTCTCCTTTAAACCTTGATGAGTTTTTCAGGTTATCACAATGCAGTTCGGCAAAGGAGGTGTGGGATATACTTGAGGTCACTTATGAAGGGACTAATGATGTGACACGAGCAAGAAAGCACACACTTATCCAGGAATATGAATTATTCATAATGCAACAAGGAGAGTCGATTGCTGATGTGCAAAAGCGATTCACTTATATAGTCAATCACTTGATCGGGCTAGGAAAGCAATTTGAAAAAGAAGAGTTGAATATAAAGATTCTCAAATGCTTGGACAGAAGTTGGCAGCCCAAGGTGACTGCAATTTCCGAGACTAGAGACCTTACAACTCTGACTACAGCAACACTCTTTGGAAAATTGAGAGAGCATGAACTTGAAATGACAAGGTTGAAAGAGATGGAACATGCTGAGGAGAAAACTAGAAGCCTCGCACTGAAATCAAAATATGTTGAAGTTGAAACCAGTGAGGACAACTCAGAAGAAGAAAGTGATACTGAAAACCTTAATCTGCTGACAAAGAAATTCCAGAAATTCATCAGAACGAGGGCAGGACAAAGAATCAACTGAATAAGAGGTATAATAGGAAATCTGATTCAAATTCAAATAAATTAACTTGTTAACAGGGACATATGAAAGCAGACTGTCCAAATCTGGTTAACAAAGAAAAGATTATTGCAAAGAAGAGTTACAAGACTGGAAAAGGAAGAAAGACATATATTACATGGGAAGACAATGCTTCCTCATCCAGCAGCTCTTCACAAGAAAACATTGAAGCAAATCTGTGCCTCATGGCTGGAAAGAATTCTGAGGTCAGTAGTGAAAACTCCCGCACTTCGTTTAATAGTGCAAATTACAGTTCACTGCTTCAAGCTTTTCCAGCATACATTGTATGATTCACATTCCTTTGTGCTCCATGCACAACCATGACATGATACCATCATTCTTTCCAGGATAAGCTTAATACTCTAATGGCTTGTTCCTTCTTGAAGTACTCAGATACTTCAAGACCCCTAACGCCCATAGTAATTGAGGCACTCAGATACTTAAGGGAGCTACAAGTACTTAATATAGTCATAAGTATATTTTACTCAGCAATGCATTAACAAATACGAGTTAACAATAATAGTTCAAGTGCTTCCAAACCCACCCATAGCAATACACAACAAACAATTAAGCATAACCCTTAATCAAAATTGTCTAACATGGTTAGCCTATCCCAATAATACAACAACAGTGTGGTGAAGCAATAGTTGTGCATGTAACAATCTGCCACCAATCATGTAAAAGTCTTCCACCAACAAACAAAAACCTGCATTTGCGGTGTTTTAAGGCAATGGGAAAAAGTACCACTCAAAGTACGAGAAGTCAATCTAGGAAGTTTGTACTTTATTCATATCTACCTTTAAGGTGGGTGATCGCATTCATTTTATGAGAATTCAAGTGTTGAACACCTAACATGGTGCTAGACTATCTAACCCAAATATATGATAGTATAGATAAGAAAAAGTTAACCCCAAAGCATCTTCCAATGAATCCAATAATAAATTCAGTAAATCAATATTCACAACTTATGTGCAGTAAGGAAACTTAGTAATAACAATAAAGGAAATGTGGAGGTTTTGTTGTGCAATAAATTAAAATAGATGCCTTAAAAATAATAAAGGAAATAGATTGACTCTTAAGTTTTTTCATACGGAATTCTTTCTTAATTTTCTTAAGATTATTATCCTTCAATTCTCCTCATAGAGTTGAACTCAATCAAACAAGCGTCAATCAAATTCATCAGAATCTTATTAGGAAAACAAGCGTATACTGATATATTTAATATATCACCTTGTCTCCAAGCATATACTCAATGAGATGTATATCTTTTATCTCTTGACTAAGTGTACAAGAAATTGATTAAGACTAAGCGAACTAACCAAGAACTCTAATTAACTAAAAATAATTAAATTCTCAACAAGCGTTCAAAAATAAATACTTTTCCAAAAACAGATTTCAAAAAGACCAACAATATAACACAACTATTATAGAGAATGTAAAGAACAAAACTTTATTAAACATAAAACTCATAAATCATTGTGAAATCACAAGAGAATCGACCCAAACGAGTTTAGCCTTCTATGATGAAGGCATAAGAATTACAAAAGAAAATAAAACTAGAGTTTATGTTATGCAGTAGTGTGTCTTTCATGCCTTCTCCAGCCTTTTATAATTTCCTTTTCTTGATGAAATTAACTCATAATTAATTCTCAGATATTGTCCTTTCAATTATCAGATGTTTCCTTATGTGTCAAAGAATAATCTTGTAATATACCTTCTTTCTAGTAAAGTTGTAGATCTTTCTTCTCCTAATTTCTTTCAGATATTTTATTTCCAAATTCTATTCTAGATACCAGCTCATAATAATTGAATCTACTACAAAAGATATTGTAAAATATTTGAAACAAATTTGCTCTAAATCAAGTAAAATTTTCAGAAGATAATCTTTATAGAAAATTTGAAGAATATCTTTGTAATAGATTTAATTATATTTAAAATCCATATAATCTTTGCAAATAATTAGAAATAAGAAAAGTATGAGAATATGCTTAAAATTTAAATTTAACCAATAATCTCAATTAAGGTCCAAATAATCCTGATTGGGTAAATGTCATTTAAAAGAATGGATTTATTCTAAATTACAGTTTAAGAAAATCAAGGTTAGACACTCTAAGTGTGAATAAAAATATACTCATCAAATCCAATCAAAGTGTGAATATGCTTAAAAATATAGATAGGGGAAAGTAAACCCCCAGTCTTCTCCCAACAAATCCATTAGTAAATTCAGTAAATCAATGTTAACAATTTATTTGCAGCAAGGAAAGTTTGTAATAACAATAAAGAAAATATGGGGGTTTTGAGGATTGTTGTGCATGAAATTAAAATAGATGATTTAAAAATAATAGAGAAAACAAATTGACTCTTAAGTTCTTTCACAATAAATTCTTCCTTGGTTTTCTTAAGATTATTATCCTTCAATTCTCTTCACAGAGTTGAACTCAATCAAATAAGAATCAATCAAATTCAATAGAATCTTATCAGTAAAACAAGTGTCTACTGATATATTCAACATCTCACATAGTCTCCAAGAGTCTACTCAATGAGATGTATATATTTTATCTCTTGACTAAGCTTACAAGAAATTGATTAAGACTAAACGAATTAACCAAGAACTCTAATTAAGGAAAAACAATTGAATTCTCAACAAGCGTTCAAAAATAAATACTTTTCCAAAAATATAGATTTTAAAAAGACCAATAATATAGAACAATTGTTATTGATAATGTAGAAAACAAAATGTGAAATCACAAGAGAATCAACCCAAGGGAGTTTAGTCTTCTATAATAAAGGCACAAGAATTAAAAAAGAAACTAAAAGTATAGTTTATACTATGCAACAGTGTGTCCTTCATGCCTTCTGCAACCTCTATTTATAATCTCCTTTTCTCCAAGAAATTCAGATTTAATTCTTAGATATTATCCTTGCAATTATCAGTGTTTTTCTTATGTTCGAAAGATTAATTTTGTAAATATCTTTTCTCCAGTAAAGCTGTAGATTTCCATCTCCCAATTTCTTTCATATATTTTCTTTCCAAAATTTGTTCCAGATACCAACTCACAATAATTCAATTTGCTACAAAAGATATTGCAAAGTATTTAGAGGGAAATTGCTCTAAATCAAGTAAGAATTGCAAATCATTGTAGAAAATCTAAAGAATATTTTTACTAAAGATTTTATTAGATTTGGAACCCATAGAATCTTTGTAAATAATTAGAAACAAGAAAAGTAAGAGAATATGTTTAAAATCTAAGTTTAACATATAATCTCAATTAAGGTCCAATTAATCCTGATTGGGTAAATCTTATTTAAAATAATGGATTTATTCTCAATACAGTCTAAGAAAGTCAATGTTAAGCACTCTAAGTGTGAATAAAAATATACTCATCACTGGGCCCTTGTGAATATCTTCTCAACATCAATTGTACTAACACTAAAGATGATATTGTTACGATGACTCCAAATTTTCCTAAGTACAACTACGCAAACACCATTCCATATTCTGTTCTAGTTTGCACTAAGTTCCATCAAATGAAATTGGAGAAAATGATTAAAAATATTACTATGCCTTACAATTATGACACCCACCCAGCTATCCACCCTGTCCCAAATTTTCTGTACTATCATACAAGTAGTGAACAAGTGATTTGTTGATTCCACATGATTATTACATAGTACACACAAGGTATTCAAAAGTCTCACACCCTTAGACACCAAATTCAATTTAGTGGGCACCCTATCCCACCTCACTCTCCAAACTAAATATAGGGCCTTTCTTTGCCCAATGAAATCCATTTGTCACAAGTATCATTTTTTGCATTCTTCTAGTTTAGTTTAACCATAAGGATATTCTCTTGGTCTTCTTCACAAGCAAGCCTATTCCTTCGCTAGGACAGCTACCTCTTCCAACGACTATTCATCCATTCCCTCAATTTGTTAGCGCCAAGGCTAAGCATGTGATTTGATGAAGTCAATATTGTGAGCACCAAGGCTTAGCATGTGAAGCTGGTGAAGACTGCCTCATGAAGAATCTGTTGGAACCAACCTGGACCAGAATTATTCAAGTGAAGACTTTGTGCCAACATGAAGATAGTTGGGTGTTTAGGTCTTGGTCCTTAGTTGGGTTTATGCGTTGGTGATTGGCTTAGTCCTTAATCACTTGTGGCATGGATCATCACTTCTGAGGTGCTAAAAAGATTCACAAAGATTTTTATTAAAACTGTTTTTCATAAAAATAACCCAAAATGTTTTTGCTGGAAAAAGGTTTTTCAATCGATTGAATTTCTGATACAATCGATTGAATGTGACAGTTATTTCTGTTACAACAGAAATACAGTTATGGCTGTTACAACTGAAAACTTTGACTGGGTCAAACTAACGGTCAAATTCAATCGATTGAATGGTTTGTTCAATTA